>Ga0163144_10015669_pt1 | contig 15612 bp, 14 predicted proteins | sample OliLak19BULKMAT1_FD_123175 | JGI IMG/M metagenome (GOLD analysis project Ga0163144, IMG submission 123175) | Freshwater microbial mat bacterial communities from Lake Vanda, McMurdo Dry Valleys, Antarctica - Oligotrophic Lake LV.19.BULKMAT1 | ecosystem: Environmental > Aquatic > Freshwater >...
CGTTTTGATGGATGAAACTTTTATTTCTTTTCCATTGCATTTTGCTTGATGACCTTCAATGGCGTGGAAACATTCGTTATGACTTACAGCATGCACAATGCCTAGAATGGTTTGTTCATTTCTTTGAAGGCCGATGCTGATGGCATAAAGAGGAAGTCCATGAAGATAATTGGTCGTTCCATCTAAGGGATCAATGATCCATCGATACTCATTGGTACCGGCCTTGTCGGTTCCTTCTTCGGCAATAAATCCTGAGCCGGGTAAAAACGCAGATAACTTTTCTACGAGCCTTCGCTCAGATTCTTTATCTACATAAGACACCAGGTTGCTTGAGCTTCCCTTTTGTTCAATTTTAGAAAGATCAAATCCTTCTTGTTCTTTGCTCATGAATGCCCCGACTTCGAGGCATAATTCGATTACATTTTTTTCTAACGCAGCAAGATTCATTTCTTTTTTATTTTATTTTTAACAATTGCTAAAAGTATGATAAGAACGGAAAGCCACGCGGCCGTGCGAGTAATTAGTTCGCCTCTGTTTTTATAGGTTTCAGGGATTGCATCGATGCCATTACTGTACAACACAATCATTTGATCACGATTTATTCCTGGGATATCTAAATAGTAAGCGGAGTAAACAATCGGCCCGGCAACAAGCACGACAGCAAGCACAACCAGGAACCAATTAATGGATGACGATTTTAAAAATGCCAGATAGAAAATTAAATTAACGACTAACACCCAAATTGAAATACCTAAATAACCAAGATCAGCATTCCATTTCCACCACGATGGTTGAAGTATAAGGACATCGGCAAGGAAATAAAAATTACTTCGCCAAGGCAACTTTAACAGGAGATATTCTAACCCAAGCCAGAAAAATATGATGGTAAATTTTCCGAGTCGGCTTCCAAGACTTTGATAGGAAAAGGTGTAGCCCGCAAAGGCTAACGTCAACACAATTGCCTGAGCCAATACCAATATCAATTGTGTGGTATCAAAAATACTTGCACAGAAAAGTGATATGGCTAATGAAAGCAGAATTAACTCCAGATGATTCCAGGGCGTTTCTTTATCTTTTGCAGCATCGGAAATGGCAAATAGAGGAGTGATGCCAATAAAGATTAAAACCGGAAATGATTTCATCAGCCAACCTGCCGAAAGCAAAAGTGTGGAGGCTGTGAAAAGAATCCACACATTGATAAAGGTTGTATTATTCCTTTTTGCCATCGATTACTAAAACGATTTCTCCTTTTACTTCTTTAATTGTAAAATGATGATGCACTTCTTGCACTGTTCCGGTAAATGTTTCTTCATGCAGTTTTGTCAATTCACGTGAAACCGAAACGTGACGGTCTGGCCCAAAGAATTCCATTACTTGTTCCAAGGTTTTTATGAGTCTGTGAGGAGATTCAAAAAGAACAATTGTGCGATCTTCTTCTGCCAATCGCTTCAACATCGTTTGTCGTCCTTTTTTATGTGGAAGAAATCCTTCGAATACAAAACGATCGGTTGGGAAACCGGACTTCACCAGAGCAGGAATAAGTGCAGTAGCACCGGGTAAGCAGTCTACGTTGAGACCGGCTTTCAGTGCTTCTCTGATCAGTAAGAAACCAGGATCAGAAATACCGGGTGTACCAGCATCACTAATCAATGCCATCACTTCTCCACCCTTCATTCGTTCAATTAATCCGGCCAATGTTTTATGCTCATTGAATATATGAAAGCTTTGCAGCGGCTTAACGATTTCATAATGCTTAAGGAGGAAGCCTGAAGTGCGCGTATCTTCAGCTAAAATGGTATCTACTTTTTTAAGTACGTTAAGGGCGCGTAAAGTAATGTCACCCAGATTTCCGATGGGCGTTGGTACTAAATAAAGTGAAGTAGTTTCGATGCTCAAGGTTTGTTAAGTTGATCAATGGCTTTTGCCAACGCTCTATCTTTCTCTGTCACTACATTGCCGGCATCGTGTGTAGAGAGTTCGATGGTCACTGAGTTATAAACATTGGACCAAGTGGGATGATGATCCATTTTTTCAGCCACCAAGGCAACTTTAGTCATAAAACCAAAGGCTTCCTTGAAGTCATGAAATTTGAAAGTCTTGATAAGACGATTATTTTCTTCTTTCCACATAGTAATAAAATTTGAGTAATAAAGTTAGAATAATCAGGTCAGGATTCTAAGCGCGCCAGAGTGATTCTCTATTTAAAGCGCAATAAGTCCTTCTATTACCGAGGCTGACTGATACACCTCGATAACCGCATCGCTAGAGGGCATCATCATATTGATGGTAATGCTTGTATACTTGCCGTTTTTTGAGAGTTTCTCAGAAGAAGTATGCTTGGGGAAAAGATTCTTTACTTCCTCCTCCCGACCGGTAGGCACAATGAATTTAAATGTATAGAGCGATGGCCAGGCATAATGACTATCCAGTTTCTCACGAAAATTAGTTAACCAAATGGCATCCATACTAAAAGAAGCGCCCCAGCAGTAAACCGGGGCGCTTTATGATTTTTAAATTTTCAGTTAAAAAAACTTATAGCGCTTATCTTCAATGTTAGCGCCTTCTTTAATTGCCTCGGCAATACCAAGGCCAGACCGACCATTTAATCCCTGCAGCAATTGGTTTTTGAACGTGGTATAATCACCTACCGCAGGAGCTATTGTTTTGTTTTGCAGTTCAACAATCAACACACCGTTTTCACCGGCAAAGGGGGCAGTACGTTTCCCGCTTTCTAAAGCAAAGGCTTTCCCAACAGCAATCGGATCAAGCCCTACGGACGGCAACGTATTTGAGTTAAACTTTAGATCGCTTGAGGCACTTACCGTAGCGTCTGCACCAAATGCAGCTGCTATTTCTTCTAGGGTTCCTTTTAGCGCAGTTAACTTCTCAAGGATTTTTTTACTCTTTAATTCATTCTTCACGGCAGGAGTGATTTCTTCTTTCACTTTATCGAATGACTTCAAGCCCGCTTCTACTTCGCCCGTCATGACGGCAACTACGTAGCTTGCATCTAAATCGAGTACATCTGATACCTTACCTATTTTTGCATCGCGGAATAGCCACGTCACTATTTGACGTGCTTCACCAAGATCGGCAATTCTTCTCTCCCCCGTTCCCAAATCATTCGCGTCAACAACGCTCAGGTTTTCTTTTTTTGCTTTTTCTTTGAACTCGTCAACGCCAGAAAGATCACTGGCAAAAGTTTGAGCTTTCAAGTAAGCTTCATTTTGTGTGTCATCGCTTGGCGCAATAGCTAATTCAACAGTAGCTACGGTGTAAGAAGTGTAATCAGCGGTGCCGGTAACTTCTATAATGTGATAACCAAATTCTGTTTCTACTACATCATTAACTAAACCAGTTTTCTTAGCTGAAAATACTGCCTGGTCAAAGGGTTTCACCATTTGACCCGTTGTGAAATAACCCAAATCGCCACCTTGTGATGCGGTGCCATCGGTTCCGTGCTCGCGAGCCTTCAATGCGAAAGGAGCTCCACCTTTTATTTCTGCTAAAATCTTTCTAGCCTTTTCTTTTGCCGTCTTTTTGCTCGCTTCGCTTTCATCATCCCAACGAATCAAAATGTGACTGGCTTTTGCATTGCCTACGGTATCTGTTCCAACTTTTACAATTTTGTAAACCTTATAAGAGCTGCCTTCTAGTACGGGACCGATTACCTGTGCCGTGGCAAGATTTTCTTTTTGATTGCTTAGGAAAGCAGGCAGGGTAGATAAATAGTATTTTGAATATGGTGTTTGACCTTCAGATTGAGTGACGGCAAATACTGAATCTTCGGTTACTGTTTTAAAATCAGTTGCAATTTTTTGAAGATCTTCACGGATCTTAGCAGAATCGGCTGCAGATGCTTCCACCGGGAAAGTAACATAGCTCAGGGTTCTGGTTTGCTCAACTTTGTATTTAGACTGATTCTTATTGTAGTACGCTTTCAGTTCAGTGTCGCTAACCGTAATCGCTGAGTCACTGATGGCGTAGAATGGAACATAAAGATACTTTACTTCAGCCACGTCATTTTGTGAATGATAATCGCGCTCCGATTCCGCTTCGGTAACGTAGTTGGTCTTCACCAAAAGGTTTTCATATTTAATGCGCTCACGTCCTAAGCCCAGATCTCTCTGAAAAGTGGTCCAGCGGTATTTTCCTTGTTGCCAGGCTGCCAGTGCGTTGGGCTCAATTGGTGGCGGTGTGTTGAATTGATTGATGTATTGAATCAGTCGGGCACGATCAAAATTACCGGCTGAGTCTACGAATGAACTTTTTACGTTTTCATCCACATTTTTACCCTGAATCATATCCCAGATCTCTTCGGTAGTAACTTTCACACCTAACTTCTCATACTCAGGCTTGATGGCTTTTTGGGATATCAGAAGATCCCACGCTTGCTGTTGAAGCAAAGGTCTCTCTCTTTCTCCTGGCTGACGCCCGAAGTTCAGGATATAGTTGTTTTCACGCTCCTGAATGGCAGCCTGATACTCCTCAAGAGTGATCGTGGTGCCGGCTATTTCTCCAACGGTATTTTCATTCCCTATAATCGAGCGGGGCCCATTTCCAAAAAGGTCGTTCAACACAAATGCCGCAATAGCTACCGCCACGAAGCCGACCACCCACTTGGTCATTTTGTTCCTCAAAGTTCCAATCAATGCCATAAAAAAAAATTAAAAAGGTTAACGGTAATCTCTTTAGGTTGACCGCTTAAGATTAAAAGTAGTTTTGTTTAAAGAACCGCAAATTTAACCGGTTCTGATCATTCGGCAAAGGGATGAAATAATAAAATACTGCTGATTTTCAATCAGTTAGCGGTGATCTGAATCTATTTCTTTTTGCGGAGTGTGTAGGCGAAAAACAGGATCGTGGCCATCATGATTAGCCAGTATGCCTGGCCGATACCTACGGTCATGACTTCGTAAATGCCAACGATTACAAAAAAGGCTGCCAGTGATAAGAGGATAATATCCAGTAGTTTCATAATTCCATTTTCTCTGTTAGTCCCCAACCTCAAATTCACCTTTAATATTTTTCAATGTGTAGCGAGACAGGTCTTGGTCGGCATCCAGACCTGTTCCATAAAGCACTTCATTTTCTAATTTGATAGTCACAAATTTATCGGTGAAGATTTTTTTGGTGTCAGGTTTCCAGAAGAGCTCTTCGGTATTGAGTTGTTGCTGTTTCTCAATGTTGATTACCTCCACATCACCAAGGCCACGCCACTTATTTTCCCCTTTAAAATAATAGGCACTATTGGCGCGCAGGGTAGATGTGATTTTTCCAAAGTCGTCATAAAATTCTATGAAAATTCCTTCCGGGAATTCGCTGTCGCCATTTTGAAATTCATTGATTTTTTTTGCTTTGAGCAAAACCTTCATCAGGTTCTTCTCGGTGTAATACATAGTGATTTCTTCCGCTTCTTTTAGCGGTCCTTCATACACCAAAGGCTTTGCATTCTCCACGGGGGTGCAGGAAAGGAAGGTGGCGCAAAAGGAAATGCACAGACCACCCAACCATTTCAGGTACGATTTTTCGAAACCAATTTTTTTAAGATTCATAAACAAAGAATTCATAAACAAAGAAGGCCGGCATTGAGCCAGCCTTCGATTATAATGCGATTGAAGTTTATTCTTTTCCCCGGGTGCGAAGCACTACTGTTTCACCTACCCAGCAAGAGATTGATTTAGTTTCACCTTCTTTCCAGTTCAACTCAAACAATTCGGTTACCGAAGGAAATTGGCCGCGGGCCTGAGCCATTTTCTGCTGGTTGCCTGCCTTTGCATACATTTCGTATGCGGCAATGTACACCAGGCGATCTTCAGCAACGCTTGCATTCTTTGCGCAATCCTTGAAAGACCCCAGATATAAATCACCGATTTTTTCAAGACCATCCTTGCTGGAAGGATCTGACGTAATTGCCTTGCGATAGGACTCACGTGCTGCAGACTTGCTTCCTTTCTGTGATAAAATATCACCCTGAAAGATGTATGAATCTGCCTTGTCTTTCGGGGTGGTGGCTAACGTTACGGATTCGTTTATCAAAGCCTCTGCTTTATCCATGTTACCATTCTTTGCATAAATTTTACCCATATTCTTCGCCAGGCCATAATCCGGGGTATTCTTATGGATAACCTCAGCAGATTCTAACCAAAGTGGATCCTCGATGCAACCACCGATGGTCATGAATTGAAATATCTTTTTAGCCATAGCCACATCGCTTGGATTTTGTTTGAACTTAGGGGCCAAATTCTTTCTCACGAAATCACAATCTACCTTCACCAATTTTATCAGGATGTCATCCACATTGGATTTACTTTTTCTCAAACGCTCTACCACATCTTGCTTGTTTTCGGCTAATGCCTTTTTGATTTTGACATCAATAATTTCAGAGATTTTATCATAGCGCTGAATGATTTGGTCATCGGTAAGGGTTTTTAGAAGAGCTGCGTTCAATTGAACAGCTTTCATATATGACTCAAGGTTATTATCCTGCACGTTGTTTCCGCTGATTTCAAATACTTTATCATAAAGCGCCAATACCTCGGCTGTTTTTGCCTTATTCTGTCCGTTATAATTAAGTGCATAAAGTACTTTGCGGTTCATTACATTTATTTCATCACCGCAATTGGTGATGCGCATATCATAAAGCATCATCAAGGAATCTACCAAAACCTGTTTTTTAACAGGGTCTTTTTCTGCAGTAGCCAGTTTATTATAGATTTCGGTTCCGTCAATATACAGTTTGGTCTGCCATTGAGGAGCGTTCGTTAGCATCCACTGTAAGCCGGCTGTGGCACCACGGTAATTTCCTTGTTTGAGGGCATCACTGTATATAGCTACAGATTCTTCTGCTTTTGCTTTGTTTTCTGGCCATTTCACTTCTTTACACTGCGATAAAGCAGAAACAGATGCAAGAAATACGAATGCCAGGCCTAACATTGATGATTTCATATTCATATTCATTTTACTTTTTCATTTAATCGAATCTTCTCTTCACAAACCATTGATCATTAAAAGTCATGCCAAAATAAATCTTAAAATAGTTTTCTTCAATAGTATTGTCTGTAAGATTTCCTCTTTTGCCAACTTTAAATGCAAAATCAAGACTTGAGAACCTGCTTACTGGCATAGAGAAGCCAAAATTAATGCCAAAATCTTTCACCAAATTGCCGCTAATTAAATAGGGATATCGATCATAGCTTACGCCTGTTCGGTAATTCATTCTTTTCAGATAGCTTCCTATAGAGGTGGGGTCGGGTGTAAATTCTGTACCTAATGATAATTTCCAGCCCTCTGCTCCCCAAGGTGGAGTTTCACCGCTAAAGTCTTTGAATTTGCGATAATCCAAATAAGTAAAGTCTGCACCCACTACCCAATAATCTCCCTTTGCTATGGAGATTCCTCCCGAAATAGAAGATGGAATGGATATGCTTCCGGGAATGTTATTGATTACCGTGGTTGAGTCTACAACCCCCGAAGCATTTCTTCTTTCAATTCGCGCATAGTATTCGGTGTTCAGGTTTGCCTTAAAGTCATAGACTACCCCAATATTGATTTTGTAATTCTTCTTTCCGTATAAAGAATCTTTATGAAATGAGAAGCCAGCAGTGAAGTTGATATCTTTTACATAGTTTCGGACATATACCGTAGGATAATAAGGAATGGCCTGACTATTTGTAGTGAGCGTATTGGAATATTGTCGGATAATTGAACCGAAAAGATAAGAGGCTTTCAATCCAACAGAAAAATTCTTATTTAAAAAAACACCATTTGACCAATTAGCCTGATTGATGCCGCCCTCTCCGGATTCCTCAACATCCACGGTATTGTTTGTAGTGCCTTCAATGGCATCCGTATAATTCAATCTGTAATTGACGGAAGAGTATGGCATAAGACCAATGGAAGTGGTCCAGCGGCCTAGCTTTACTGGGAAAGCAGTTATCAAATAATTCAAATTACCGTTGCCATAAGTTTCAGATATTCCATTTCCTTTTACGGTTCTTCTTTCTCCAATAAAACCAGCTTCAAAGACAGTAAACCGGTTAAACACCAATAAGGCTGGGTTTTGATTGTTCAGATAAAAATATTGCGGATTGCTAATGCCCACTCCGCCCATGCCCTGATTGTGGGTCAACGCATTGCCATGCAGTTCACCAATGCCTAGGTAAGAAAACGGGCTCTGGGCAACCTGTCCCCATGCCACTGTTATGGCCGAAATAAATCCGATAATGAGGAAAGAAACCTTTTTAAAGTTCAACATGGTAGCGTAAGATCCTGTTCAATCCGATTAAAACTAGTTCAGGGGCCACAAATATGGCGGGTTTAAGCCTGTTTTCAAAAAAAGGATAATCTCCTCCGCACATAATCACCGTTAAGTCTGGATATAACATCTGATATTGGTTAATAAAACCCTTCACTTCTTCTAAAGCTCCATTCATAACTCCGCTTTGCAGGCATGTCTCGGTGGTGTTGCCGATCAAGCCAATATTTTCATTAGCATTTACTAACGGAAGCCGGGCGGTAAATGTATGCATCGCCTCAAATCGCATGGAGATTCCTGGTGAAATAGCTCCGCCATGGTAAATACTTTGAGCATTCAGCAATTCGTAGTTGATACAGGTACCAGCATCAATAATCAGGCAGTTTCTATTCGGAAAAAGATCCTGAGCACCACAAACCGCGGCCACACGATCCACGCCAAGTGTTTGTGGGGTCTGGTATGCAATGGTGATGGGTAAGGGCAACGATGGAGTTAGGGAAATTTTTTTTTCTGCCGATGCAGACCAGGAAAGTATTTCAGAAGGATCATGATTAACAGAACTCACCAGGAGGTGATCAGCCTTGGCAGCGATGATGAATTTTTTAAGTTCCGGCAGATCTAAAAACGATTCCTTCTGCACCAGTTCACGATCTTTAAATAGACCGACTTTAATTCGGGTATTCCCCGAGTCAACAACCAGATTCATCATGCTGTGTTTTGGAAAGGCAAAAATAGACAAAGTAAGAACCAATCCTGATTTTATATCTTTGACGACTAATAGCTGTTAGGATGAAAGAGCTTCTTGAAAAGTTTGAGTTAAAGAGACCTGAAATTGTTTTTGAATGGAAGGATAGTGAAACCGAGGCCGAAGGATGGGTGGTCATAAATTCTCTGCGAGGCGGGGCTGCCGGAGGAGGAACACGTATGCGGCCCGGTTTGGACAAGCGTGAAGTAGAGTCATTGGCCAAAACCATGGAGATAAAATTTACGGTGTCAGGTCCACCCATTGGTGGGGCAAAGTCGGGTATTAATTTCGATCCGAATGACCCGCGCAAAGCAGGCGTATTGCATAGATGGTACACCGCAGTGATGCCAATGCTCAAATATTATTATGGCACAGGTGGTGATATGAATGTGGATGAAATTCATGAGGTGATACCGCATACCGAAGATGTGGGCATCTGGCATCCGCAGGAAGGAGTTTTTACGGGTCATTATAAACCAACCGAACCACAGAAAGTAAATCGTATTGGGCAACTCAGGCAAGGCGTTGTTAAATTGATTGAAGATGAAAAATATACGCCATCATTAACTAAGAAGTATACCATTGCAGACATGTGCACCGGGTATGGCGTGGCGGAAGCAGTAAAGCATTATTACCAATTGTGGGGCGGAAAGGTGACTGGCAAAAGAGCGGTCGTGCAGGGATGGGGCAATGTGGGGGCAGCTGCCGGATTTTACCTTTCTCAGATGGGTGTGAAAATCGTAGGCATACTCACACGTGAGGGGGGCATTATTAATCAGGCAGGATTTTCACATGAAGAAATCTGCAAGCTGGTTGTAACGCGACAGGGAAACCGATTAATCACGGATGAACTACTTCCCTTTGAAATGGTGAATCAAAAAATATGGGATCTGGAATCAGAGATATTTATTCCGGCTGCGGCTTCGCGATTGGTGACGAAAGATCAAGTCGACAGAATGATTGCATCAGGGTTGGAGGTGTTATCGTGTGGTGCCAACGTTCCTTTTGCCGACCCGGAGATTTTCTTTGGAGCGACCGGTTTATATGTGGATGAGAAAGTATCGGTCATTCCTGATTTTGTTGCTAACTGCGGCATGGCCCGGGTGTTTGCCTACTTCATGGAACGCGAGGTGACTATGGAGGACCACGCCATCTTTGACGATATCTCAAAAACTATTTTCAATGCCTTGGAAAAAACGAGAAGACAGAATACTACTAAAACTAAAATTGCCCAGTCAACTTTTGAAATAGCACTGAGGCAATTAGTGTAAACCTTCATTCATGCGTTTGGGAATTTAAGATGCCAACGAAATTCTACGAACAAAAAGAAAGGCCATCTCTTCAGGTGGCCTTTCTTTTTGTTATTCAAAGATTATGCTGGTGGATGAACAGCCAGATAAGGTTGAATGATCAAATACACAATTGCCCCCGCGGCATAACCTAATAATGCCAGCAGGGAGATTCTTTTCAGATACCAGATAAAGTCTATTTTTTCGATGCCCATCGCAGCCACACCTGCTGCTGAACCAATGATCAGAATACTTCCTCCTGTTCCGGCACAATAGGCAAGATATTCCCACACCAAATGATCCTGATAGTAAATATCCATATTATACATGCCCATGCTGGCAGCAACCAATGGCACGTTGTCAACAATGGCTGATAATAAACCAATAAGCGTAACAATGATTCGCTGATCGCCAATGGAATGATCTAACCACGAGGCCAGGTAATGCAGTACTTGCATCGACTCCAAAGCGCCTACCGCTAGTAAAATTCCAAGGAAGAATAATACACTGGGCACATCAATGCGCGAAAGTGCGCCAGCAACGGTATAGTTTTTCTTAATAGCCTCATCTAACTCCGGGTTGATAAGTTCTGAAACCACCCAAAGCACACCGAGGCCTAAGAGGATACCGGTATAGGGTGGCATGTGAGTGATCGTTTTGAAAATAGGAACAAAGACAAGCGCTGCAACGCCTAGTATCAACATCAAATTTCCGGAGCGCACCACTGAGTCATGATTACCCTTTTGCTCTTCTTGTGTTTCTCCCAGTGTGCCTTTTAATGTAAAATTTAAATAGATTAACGGTATCAACATGCAGGCTACACTTGGCAAGAATAAGGTCACCATGATATTTCCTGTGGAGATCTGTCCGCCAATCCACAGCATTGTAGTTGTCACGTCTCCGATGGGAGTCCATGCTCCGCCTGCGTTGGCCGCAATGACAATCATACCGGCAAAGAACAATCTCATCTCTTTATCAGGAATCAGCTTTCGCACCAGCGACAACATCACAATAGTAGTGGTTAGGTTATCAAGCACTGCGGATAGAAAAAACGAAACCCAGCAAATGATCCAAAGTAGTTTCTTTGGATTTTTGGTTTTAATTCTGTCGGTAATAAAACGGAAGCCATGATGTGCATCCACCAACTCAACAATGGTCATAGCTCCCATCAGGAAGAAGAGTATTTGTGCGATGCCGCTGAGATGTTCTGATAATTCGAAGGTGACGAACTCACGATAAACTTCTGAAGATGAAAGCGCGCTGAATTTATCACCCAATTCAATTTTCAATATTTGTAAGAAAGAAGAGTAGGATTCACTACTGGTAACTGACTCGGAAGGATCCGATAACACAAACAAGGTCCAGCAAATAACACCTGCCAGCAGGGCCGAGGCAGTCTTGTTAATTTTGATGGGATGTTCCAGCGCAATGGCAATGTATCCGATAACAAATACAATAATTACTAAGGCTTCCATATCGTTACTTTTGGAGTTGGTATAGGTAAATATAAAATAAAAAAGAAGTCTTGCGAAAGAAGCAATATAAATCTTAGCATGAATAGGGAAGGTTATAAAAAGGATAAATTCTTGATAGGCGGTTGACGTGCCGTTTTGATACTACCTGGCCGGAGTATCGATTTTTTTCTGCCCGATAAAGACGGCACACAAAACCAGAATGGTACCCAGGAGTGTATAAATAGTCAGGGGCTCATCCAACAGTATGGCTGAAAACAGCAGACCAAAAATTGGGCATAGATATAGCCAGATAGAAGCCCGCACGGCATCCGTTTTCAGTAGCAGGAGCCAGAGTTGTACAGCAATGATAGACACGGGCACAATCAACCAGATAAGAGAGAGCCAAAATCGTGTATCAAAATGATTGGGCTGAGAATGAAATAAAAAAGTAGCAGGGGTGATCAACAATCCCCCAATCAATACTTGCCATCCATTAATGGTTACCCGTTCCAGTTTCCATTTTACAGAGGCGTAATACACCGATCCATAAGAATACGCCACCATACTTAACGCTAAAAGCAAGAGCCCTTCTGTGGTTACATCCTTCGTATTTAATAACGGGTAAGATGCGACAAATACACCGGCTATGCCCAATCCAATGCTGATCCATTCTGCCAAGGTAACTTTGCGATTTGACCAAAACGAAGACATCAGGCTTATAAAAAGTGGATTGAGTGCGATGGCCAATGCCGTAACACCCGCAGTGATGTATTGAAGAGCGATGATAAAAATACCCAAGTACAAGGCTGTGTTAAAAGCACCAAATACAGTAAGGTGTTTCCATTCCTCTCCGCTAGGCATTCTGCTTTTCCTAACTCCATAGGCATAGATGAGTAGAAATCCGCCAGCAAGTATAAACCGTATGTTAAATAGAACCAGCGGCTCAACCGAGTATAAACCAAATTTCCCTGCAATGGATGCAGAAGACCATAGCACTGAGAAAATAATGCCTGAGAAAATGTACCTGGTAAAAGATCTCTCCACGTGTGTTATGAGTAATAAAAAAGCTGTTCATAGTAACTACGAACAGCTTTTTATGCAACCTAATCAAATCGTTTAGAAACGCAAATTCATACGGCAACTAAACGATTAATCAGGATTAAAATTTGAAAGTCAATTGTGCCAAATAAGAAGTACCCATCTGGCTGAAGTGCGAACCATCATAGGTGAGCACCGGATAGCGGCCATTAAAAGTGATATAGCTTATTTGCTCGGCAACAGCCGCCTCATTATTCAGAATAGTTTGTCCGTTGGCATTCATGGCTACTAATTTATATTCAGGCATTATATTGAATATGTTCTGAATAGTGAGTGTAAAAGAAGTGCGTGGATTCAAACTATAGGTAGCACCTAAATCAGTCAACATTTTTGGTATAAACTCCAGCTGCAGATCGGAACTAAGATCAACATTGTTAAACTGAGTTGGCCCAAATAGCGAGTTGTTCAGGTTGATTGCCAGCTTACTGTTTGTAAGATCAAATCCAAGTATATACTTATATTTAGGACGGCTGGTAGTTAACATCGATTCGCTGCTTTGATTGTAAATGGGTAGATTATTGACCCTAGCATTAACAGCCTGCCATCCGCCTACCAGTTCGTTTTTAATACGATAGTTACCAGCCAGATTTACACCCAGTTTGCCTGAGCCTACACTGAGATTACGGTAGCTTGCCACGAAATCAATACCGGTTGTTTCTGTTTCAGCAGCATTAACAAAGAATGAAATATTGTCTATCTGGGCATTACTTACTTCACTTCCATAAACGATGCGGTCAGTGATATTGATTGAATAGTAATCAACCGTTAATGAAAAGTTTTTGGTTGGGTTATAGCCAAATCCGAAAGAAACGTTGTTTGATTTCTCGGCTTTTAATTTGGGCACACCTAACAAACGTGCTTCACGGCTAAAGTTATTGGCTAAGCCAGTAATAACAATATCACCTCCTGAAAACGAGGCCTGGCTAAGTGACAAGTATTGCTGATGAAGTGTTGGTGCCCTGAAACCTGAAGAAACAGAACCTCTGATTGTAAACGCTTCTCCAACTTTGTAGCGCGATGTAATCTTATACACATTGGCTGCTCCAAAGTCGGAGTAATTCTCCATACGGAATGCGCCACCAATCAGGAAATTTTCCGTGATATCCCAAGTTAAATCCGCATACGCTCCGATGTTAAAACGAGTGGCCTTGATAGCGTTTCTGTCCTGAAAGCCAGGGAAGGAGTTGGCACCTTGTCCAGAATACGATGCGGTGTCACCAGCGATCAGCTCCCAGGACTCTGTTCTAAATTCAGAACCGATTGACAGGTATAGATTATCCATAAGGGACTTGGAAAAATCGATGTTACCAACAATATGATTGAAGTTGAACCCTCCTGGTTTGAATGATACAGGGCTATTGGCTCTCAAAGAACGGTTAACGGTGTTATTCACGGTAAAGAGCATCTTGTTGCCACCTACTGTAAGACTCATATCCTGTTTCCATCCTCCAATGTCCTGCGACCGGAAACCCAGCGTTCCGTTATAATCGGATAGGTCTCCTTCAAATGAAGGCTGATAGCCAATGTATCCCTTGTAAACACCGGCAGCTTTGTCAACAACAAATTCACTTTGAACGCCTCCACCATAGCTATCTATTGTGTAGTCTGGCTGACCGGCATCCGTTGTATGAAGCAATCCATGGTCTACCCTCCAGTATGGCTGACGAAAGTTGGCGTTACTAACCGTTTTTCTGTACACATAAGCTGTATTGAAATAGACTTCAGAATTCTCGCCAACAGGTATGGCACCGTTAATTAAAAATTTGGCAGAGGTGTTATCGGGTGTTCCGTTTTTATTGTTGCCATCAGGGAATTTTTGCAGATATTTCTGAACCTGGGAAATACTATTTGGTGTATTATCAGTCAGGTCTCTGGCATCACTCAGGGCGTCAATTTTATCTTTTCTAATGGCTGCATCTTGCTTGTTAAAGGAGATGTGATAATTGACAAAACCTTTTTTTCCAAAGTTGGCTCCGCTATTATAGTTAAGGCCGTACTGGAATCCTCCATAATTAAGGGTAGAGCCAGAAGTTAATGAGAGGGTAGTGGCATCATAGCGGTCTTTTAAAATGATGTTAATTACACCGGCAATGGCATCCGATCCGTATTGCGCAGATGCACCATCTCTAAGGATTTCCACACTCTTAATGGCATCCGTAGGGATAGCTGATAAGTCTGCACCGGTTTCACCACGTCCAGGGCTGGTCTGGGTATAAACAAGCGAAGTAAGGTTTTTACGTTTGCCGTTTATGAGAATCAGGGAACGGCTGGGTCCTAGGTTTCTTATTTCGTAGGGGTCAAACAAGGAGGTAGCATCATTAACCGGGGTATTCACCGTGTTAAAAGAAGGAACCCGGTACTGTAATGCCTTATCAAATGATACCTGGCCGGTAGTTATCAGGTCCGTGGCGGTGAAGTTATCAATCGGTAAGGGTGTGTCTGTAATAGTACGTTGCGATCCACGCCCCGTAGAAATAACAACTTCTTCCAGTTGATTGGCACTGGCGTCAAGGTTGATGGTTATGGTATTGAGGCCAGTAATATTTACTTCCTGTGTCTCATAACCAATAAAGGAAACAATCAATGTAGATACGTCAGTGGCAATCTTTAAACTGAATTTACCATTTGCATCTGTAGCGGTACCAACGGAAGTTCCTTTTACGGTGATGTTTGCACCTGCAATTGCAGAGCCGTCCGATTTATCAGTAACCGTACCCGACACATCTCGCGTCTGGGCGCTCACAAGAGCGCTGATAAATAGAAATGAGA
>Ga0163144_10015670_pt1 | contig 15612 bp, 17 predicted proteins | sample OliLak19BULKMAT1_FD_123175 | JGI IMG/M metagenome (GOLD analysis project Ga0163144, IMG submission 123175) | Freshwater microbial mat bacterial communities from Lake Vanda, McMurdo Dry Valleys, Antarctica - Oligotrophic Lake LV.19.BULKMAT1 | ecosystem: Environmental > Aquatic > Freshwater >...
CATTGGGGAAGCCCCTCCTTGGGGCGTAAAACGTAAGACCCGTCGATCAGCCAAATGCCAATCACAACGGGTCGGTGTCGGTGCGAAGCACCAGCGTCTGTGGAACGGGGGTTGAGCGTAGCGAGGCCCCCAGTGACACAGCGCAGCTGTAGTGGCAGTTGCGGTTCACGCCGTGACAAGCATATGAACAGGTGCAACAGGGTTTAGCGCGTCCGGCAGCGCCGAACGACCCCCATGTTCACTGTGCATGTCAACAACATCGAGGACATGCCCTCTCACACAAGGCGGCTCGAAAACTCGACCCATGCCTACGGTCTCAATACGGTCATCGTCAAAAAGAGGAGGGGTATAAAAAAGGCGAGGCTATAAAAAGGTCGTATCACAAAAGAGAACGAAAGCGCTCTTGCTTAGGAATTGCATTGCTGTAATAATGAACGATGGGAACACAGAAACACTGTGTGCATAGAGAGACGACAACTAAATATGGCTTCAATCCTCGCAGTATGCGTAGAAGTTCTTCCCGCCCGCGATGGCGCGATTTTTTGTGAGTGCGGATGTGGGTGTGAAGTTCAACGTGCCGACTGTGTTCTAGAAGTTTCCGGCCATCCATATCGCCCTTACGAAGTGATCTATCGGGAGTGCGCGAAGATCATTGATGCCAATCAGGGAAACGGGAGGGTTGTTAAATACAGGCCCTCCGCGTCTTTGACCATGCTGACTCTGTACGTGGGGGTCTGAATGGCGGCCAAGCTGTACCAACTCACGCAGGGCGACAAAGACATCTTTGATCTGGCCCGCAAGACCAACAACCCGAACGTCATCACCAATTACTACCTGCGCTCCGAGAACAGCGGAACGTGGTTTCGTCACGTCCCAGAGGCCGAGGTGTCGATCCTCGTGCTGCCGGAGAGTATTGAGCGGGCCAGGAATTGGCAGACGAACTACCTCACCATCCACGAGATTTGGAAGCACTTTAACAAGCCCGATTATTTTGGCGAGATCGAGGGCGAGTGGAAGGCGTTAAAGGCGGACGAGTTCACCATCCAGTCAGCCAGCATTGCCAACGTCTACCGTGTGCGATGGGAGGAGACCGGGTGGCCTGTCTTCCACAGACCGCACGGCTTCCTCTTCCTTCCCTGGCAGAAAGAAGCCCATCAGGACAACTCCTCGCTCCAAATATTTCCTGGCGGCATGGGCAGCGGCAAGACGATGATGAAGGCGGCGTCGTTCCTTGTGCGCGGCCTTCTGCTCCCTGGCTATCGTGCGCTGGCGCTGGCTCCCCGCAGTATCCAGGCGGAGGAAATCCAGAAGATCATCCAAAAGTTGATACAAGGCACGGAGTTCGAGCGACGCTTCAAGATCAATATGCCCAAGAAGCCGTATCCCGCTATCATCTTCGGCCACAGTGGGGTAGGCGAGTGTCGTATCGAGTGTTTCCCCATTCTCGACAAATCGGCAGACCTGCTCACCGTCACCATTGACGAAGCGCTGATCGACCAGGCCGAGCGGCTGGTGAACCTCGAAGAAGTCATCAAAGATGTGACCACTCGTATGCGCGGTGATTACAATGGCCGTCCCATGCGTGGGCAGATCGCGGTGTTGGCGAACAGTGAGGACAATCCGCACCTGTGGGACTTGTATGACGAGAGTCAAGACCCGAAGTCCGAGGATATTTACGGCTACATGCCGGGGACATTCGAGAACATCTACGTCACCCCGCGCCAGCTTCATAACTTTGAGAAGCGTGCAGGCAAAGATGAGCAGAGCCTTGATCGCTTCCTACGTGGTAAGCGTCCTATCGGCAGCGGCGAGCATTTCCCCGCTGAGTCCTTGAAACAGTGTCGCTCTGACATGCTCGACCAGCTGATGACAGAAGCCATCAATCGCGGCGATAAGGGCTGGCTGCGCCTGGAAGCCAAGCGCGTGGACTGCTACAAGTGGGAGCGCCCCTATAACGACAAAATGCGCTGTATCGTGGCCGCCGATCCGGGGTGGGGCAATCCGCCTGAGCGAAATTCCGCTGCCATTTACGTCTGGGACATCATCAATTTCCCCGCCGCACCCGCGCAGCTCGTTGCATTTCATTGGGTGTCAGGCAACGGTTCCCCAAACCCCTGGATGCAGGTCTACCAGGAGTACGTTGACCGCTATAAGGCTGTTGGCATGAATGGGTTCGACTCAACGGGGCCGCAGCAGGGCTATCAGCGCCTCACCGATATGAGCCAGCTTGCGCCGACGCCTGTGCTGTTTGGCGGCAGCAACAAATACACCTACCTGACGCTGCTCAAGAAGCTGATGGCGGACGGGAAACTCCAAATCCCAAGCCTGACGCACGTCTTTTCGCAGCTTTCAAAGTACCGTCTGCCGGATGACAAGCTTCGCCAAGACCTTGTGTCGGGGCTGTTCGTCACCGCCGCGCTCCTTGAACCCTATTGGCAGCTTAATCTGGACAGTGACGACACTGAGAAGGAGTTATACGACTATGAAGACCGATACGCTCGCTCACCGTATCTGGATCGCAACGGTGCGCTGGCGGACAATCGCTAAGATCGTCAGAGCGATCATTCGTTTGCGCCTGCGGGCCTTCTATTTCAGCCTGCTGCGCTCCATTCTGTTCAAAATCATCGTTCCCCTGGCCGAAAACATCTCGAATCGGCTAGAGATCAACAACCCTTTGCAAAACAGCAGCCAAACCTATGGAGATGTTCCCTATGAGCGATAAACCTGTGTTGAAGAAGCTGAAAACCGACCTCGGAGAGACCCGCGTTCACGTTCGTACAGAGCAGAACGTCTCGCCGTTCATCGTGCCGCCAGCGCCAAAGGGTCTGACGCTGGACGAGTACCAGAAATTCGCCGCCAGGACAGCGAACTATCCCGAAGTCTCCATGCCCGTGAAGGTCAAAGGCCATAATGGGGACGAACAGGTTGTGTGGATCGATATGGGCGTCACGTACTGCACTCTGGGACTGGCAGGCGAGGCGGGAGAAGTCGCCAATGTAGTGAAGAAGGGTATCCGCGATGGCCTCAGCCCGGCAGAGCAGGCTGAGCGCGTGAAGAAGGAGCTTGGAGACGTGCTGTGGTACGCAGCGCAGCTTGCCACTGAACTTGGCATGTCCCTATCTGAGGTCGCAGAAGCAAACCTATCCAAGTTAGCTGATCGTCAAACACGTGGCGTCATCGGTGGAAGCGGAGATGACCGCTAGAAAACCGTTTTCCAGCAGACAACAAAAAAGGCCCTCGATGAGGGCCTTTTCGTTTTAAGCGTCGTGCTTCTTCTTCTTTTGGCTTAGTCTTTCGTCTGGCTCTTGCCATACGATAGGGTGGTTCATGCCTGCAGAATATCGGTTGAGGACACATGCCATGAATAGCAGAAACAGCAACAGCCCGATCAGGAAACAATCAAGTGACATCGAACACTCCTTGTGTGAGCTAAGACTACAATTATACTACATTGCACGATTTGACAGAATAGGACACTTCAATGTATAATAATTCTATCCTCGTGGAATGAGCCTTCCACGCGATCAAAAGCAGAAAGGGTTAAAGTTACAATGTTCGTCACTCTTGAAGGTTGCGATGGAAGTGGCAAGACAAGCACTCTTGATTTTCTCTACCTAATTCTCCAACAGCTCGGGGTAGAGGTCTATCGTTTTGCGGAGCCTGGCAGCACTCTGCTCGGACAGAAGATACGCCAATTTCTGCTTGATGGCGCGGCCCCTGTGCCAATGGCTGAATTGTTGATGTTCTGCGCTGCGCGGGCGGAATTTACCGAGACAGTCCTGAAGCCTCTGATCGCAGAGAAGCCGAATGCCATCATTTTCTGTGATCGATTTTACGACTCTACTCTGGCGTATCAGGGGTACGGGCGGCAAATTGATTTACGGAAGGTCGAAGAGATTGTGCAGAGAACGTGCGCTGACGTTTCGCCTGATCTCACTCTGTTTCTAGATATTGCGCCTGAGAAAGCGTTGGTGCGTCGCGGCGATGCAGGTTCTTTGAACCGTCTGGATCAAGAAAGCCTTGATTTTCACCAGCGCGTCTATGCAGGGTACAAGTACATGTCATCCGTCCAGTACACGAGTCACACATGGCGGCGGAATTGCTGGCTCGTCATCAACGCCGATAGGCCACAAGATATTGTTTGCCTTGATGCCTTCGCCGTTGTCTGGGGAAAATACTTAACCACGAAAAAAGAAAGATCGATGAAATGATTGTCATCACGCAGCAGCAGCAAAACAACACCATTGACCGGATGCAGATGATGGCGGCCATCATCGAAGAGAACCCTGATCCGCGTGACACCGATCCCAATGTCACGCTGACCCCCGCGATGTACATCTCGATATTCAAGGGCCAGCAGGCCAAGAAAGTGTTGGCCGAACTCTTTACCAAACTCATGAGCGAAGTGCGTGAAGGGCAACGTAATGGGAGAGCTTTTGGCTCTATCGAGTTCATCACAAGGTGAGATCGCCAGAGTCCTGGCCCGCACACTTGGCCGGATTTCTCAGGCGCAAATCCAACCGCCAACTAAACGGTCACTGACGGCGCGGGCCTATTCATCGGCCTTCGCCGCCTACATGATCTGGGCAAAAGCGAATGGCGAAGGGTTGCCCTCTCGATCTGCGCTGGAACGCTGGCGCGACATGATGGAGGCCGAGAAACTCTCCACCTCGACCATCAATAAGCGGCTCTCAGCCATGCGTAAGCTGCTACGGGGAGCCGCCGATGAGATCGTAGACTTCCAGATTAAGTTACTGCTGCGCGATTGGGCCGCCGTTGAGAACGCCAAGGCGACCTATGAGCAGGATCGCGTTGAAGAAGACTATGGACGCCGCCTCAATCAAGAAGAAATTCGCCATTTGCTCGACACCATAGGCGTGGGCAGCATCAAAGCGCTGCGGGATCAGGCGATTGTGACGCTTGGCGCGGGCGCAGGGCTGCGTATCAGTGAGATTGTTGGCCTCACAGTCAAGGATGTCTTCCACACGCGAGATAAACTGCTCAAGGGCATTCGTATTCGCCGTAGTAAACACGCGAAATCGCGCATCGTGGTTGTCGGCCAGTCTGATAATTGGGTCTTTGTCACGGTGCAGCAGTATTGCGACGTGATTGGCCTGGATACCAGCAACCCAACAGATGAAAAGATCATTCGTGGCGTTCACATTGGCACAGGCAAGGTCTACAAGAGCCTGGGGACAGGGCTGTCGGTGCGGCAGGCTCAGAATGCCATCACCAGCTACGAAATTATGGTTGGCGACCAGCGCACCAGCATCAGCGCCCATGACCTGCGCCGTACTTACGCCATGATCTCGAAGGAGAATGGCATGGAATGGGAAGCCCTCCGCGCTCAGCTTGGACACAGCACCGTCGCTCAGACAGAACGCTATGTGGGCAAGGATGTCAAGTGGGACTCTCGTGTCCTGACGTGGCAAGTTTGATCTATTTTGCACATCATGTTAGAATGCTTCTGCATAGGCCTGCCCGATTGTTTCAGCCATCCTAAGCTGATCCAGCACAGTCGGGCGGAACTAGCGCTTAAACCCCCTTCTCTCATCCCTCTCCTCTGAGAAACCCGCATGGTGTTTGATCCAGTACCAAATCTGACAGCTTTGTCATATCGTCGTGCTCCATTGGTGAGCAGCACGCTTGATCCGAAAACGGTTCCGAGCGGCTTCCCGATGGCGATCTGGTCAAACCAATGGGCGCGTTATCGCCGCTACTGGGATTGGTTCACGGGCGATGTGCTCGATGAAATGGTTCCGTCAGGCGTTAACGGCAAAAAGTCAATTCATAAATATCCACTCCGCATTAATCCTATTTTCAATTTTGCATGGAAGCACGCCGCCATCCTCCTGGGTGAGGAAGTCACCGATACGCCCTACGCCTTTGCTAAGATGAACTGCACGCCCAAGACGCCACTCGATGACAAAGACGCCTTCGAGGAGTCTGACAAGAAGCTGGCGCGAGTGTGCCGGAATGTTGTCAATGAAGTCTGGGCGCACAGTCATGGCCGCTCCATCCAAATGGAGAACGCCGTCTTGCAGCAATTCCTCGGCGGATGTGTCTTTCAGGTCAAATATCACGGCCCTCGCAGTAAGAAACGCAAGCAGCTTCGCATTCCAGTCAGCGTCAAGAATGTCTTGCCTGACTTTTTTGTTCCGATCTGGAACGGAGAAGACTTCTGGGACTTGACCGAAGCCTATGTGGTGTATCGTATTCCCCGTCATGTCGCACTGACCGAGTATCCCTACCACTACAAAGTCAGCGTCAACGATGACCCTCTCGCGGGCCAGGGGATCAACACCAACACGACCTCCGCCAGCGATTGGGTGGTCTACTGCGAACACTGGCAGCGCGATGAGTACAGCATCTATCTGGATGGTCGTCCTCTCAAGGAGGTTTACAGCGAACCCGGCTTTAAACCTGTTGAGGTGGTATACGATCACCTCAACAACCCCTTTGGCTTCGTCCCCTTTGTGTATATCCCCCATATCCGCTCTGGCGACTTTCACGGTTTTAGCATGGTCGATGACCTTGCTGGACAGATCATCGAGTTAAACGCTCGTATGACGGACGTGGGAGACAACATGCGTGATACCGTCAAGAGACGGCGCTACGCCACCGATTTGAGCCGTAATTCCAAGCAAATTCAGCTTGACGACGGGACGTGGGCAACTGATCTTGGCCCGACCAACATCACCACAAAGGCCACGCCAAGGGTCAGCACCGAAGACCCCGCTGTCATGTCCGATGCCCTGGCGAATTACCCTCAAATGCTCTGGGATCAACTCTTGCGCGATGGCAATCTCTCGAATATCTCATTCGGTGAAGATGATGTCAGCCAGCGCAGCGCTATCGCATTGGCGATGCGTATGTTCCCCACCACCGCACACTCCCGCGCAGAACGCACGTTTTGGACAGAGGGCCTCATTCTCATTGCCCACATGATCCTGCGTATCTGCGTCATCAAGAAAGACGAGATCGGGGATTTTAAGCTTGACATTCCCGAAGACTTCGAGCGTCTCATCCTGTTGGCCGTTGACTGGCTGCCACAAATTCCTCGTGATCGTGAGCAGCAGGTCAATGAAATGATCCTTCGCAAGGCGCAGGGCTTAGTGTCGCTGGAAACAGCGCTCAAGACTCTGGGCGACTCGGATTACATCTCCGAGGAAGTCGAACGGATCAGACGGGATTTGATGTTCCAAGCCCAACTCTCTTCGATGGGGGCCACTCCTGGCAAAAATGCCCCATCCAAGATCACTAGTCCAGAAGCCACAGATGGCATGGACGACTAACCCCACCTTGTGAATTACCGCGAACCATTTGGTCGCGCTTATGTGAACTCTCAGGAGACACACACCATGTCAGACGAACAGAACAGCGCCACGCCGGATGTGACACAGAACGACAGCAACACCGCGTCTGTAAACACAGCCACCAACACCCCCCAGACAGACACAACCGACTGGAAGGGAAAGTATAACGGTCTCAACGGCCACGCTCTCAAGCTGACAGAGCAGAAGAACGTTCTCGTGCTGGAACTGCGCCGTCTCACGGAAGAACGTGAAGCCGAAAAGCTCACGCTGTCTTCGGAGTTGGAGACCTTCAAGAAGAAGGCCACAGAGTATGAAACCGCCGCACAGCAGGCCGCCCGTGAACGCGATGAAATCAAGGCGCGTCACGACACAGGAGCGTCAATCCGCAAGGAGTTTCCGTCGCTGGCAGGTATGTACGATGAGGGTTTGATGCCTGGGGTCGAAGCAATGGCCGCAGAAGCACGCGCCGAGTATCTCACGAAGCTGAACGCACGCTTCGGGCAGGTGCATGAGACCAGCGTCAAGAAAGGCGTCGAAGGGACAACCCCAGACGCGCCCAATCCTGGGCGCAACGGTGATGCGTCAGATACACCCGCCACAGCGATGGCGAAGGTCGATGCGTACCTCCGTTCGGGAGGCAAGGTCACAAGCCCTGAATACGCCAAGATGCAGGCGGCTTACATTCAGGCCATCCAGAATTCAACTCAGATCAAATAAGGATACGTTCGATGCAAAACACGCTGAAACGAGTGACCGTTACGTTCTTGCCGAGCGACGGGCTGGCCCCTAAAACGATCACGCTGGAAACAGATGCAGGCCAGGCCGGATATGCGGCCTACCCTTCTGCTGACAACCCTGTCGCAATCAAAGCCTTCGCAGGCGATGACACGATCATCGTGCCATTTGGCGCATTTCAAAGCGTCGTGGTGGAGTTGAACATCCCGCATCCGCAAGAAGCGCGGCACGCCACAACGCAAGTCGGCTAGAAAACCGTTTTCCAAGTCACGAATAACACCTCCCCGTATTCTCCCCCTCTTTAGGAGTTCCCTCTCATGGTTGAAGCTTATAACAGCGCCGATTACTACGGTGCTGACCCCTGGACTGGCATTACGCTCAACGAGCGCAACTGGTACGACGGCGTGCTGCGCGATATGTATATGCGCCAAGCCGTGTACTCTCCGCATGTGACCTTCAAGGTCGATCTCAATCCGCCGAATATGCGGCGTTCCCGCACGATCACCTTCAACGGCCTGATCGCTCCCCGCCCGAACATCGCTCCGATCTCAAACCGTCAGATGGAAAGCTCCCGTCTGTACACCGACAGTTGGCAGCGTGAAGTAACAACCGAGCGTCATGGCAATGGTATTGCGATGCACCGCGAGTCAGACATGTTCAGCTACTGGCAAAGCGGCGGCGGCGGAACTGGTTTCTCGCTTCTGCCTGTGATCCAGCAAGGTATTGGGCAGGCCCTCGTAGACCATCTAGACCTACTTTCACGCAACAGCTTTTACCTCCATCCGTATGCGATGTTTGGTGGAACGGCAACCAGTGTGGGCGCTCTGGCGAACGGCGATACGATGAGCACCGAACTCATCGACAACGTTTGGCTGCAACTCAATGACACATCCATGCCCTTCCAGCCGATCTCGCAGCCGTTTGATGTGAGCGATGAAATCCTCTGCATCACCACCCCTGGCGCTGTGCATGATCTGAAACGCGAAGTCGGCACGGGTGCTGGCGGGTTGAACTTTGTGGACGTGAACAAGTACACCGAGTCTGGCCGTCAACAGTTGTACTCCGGTGAACTCGGTTGGTATCGAGGCACGCGCTTCGTGAAGTCGAAGATGGCGATCCTGCAAAACGTGGGCACAATCGTCACACAGCAGGCCCTCAAGACGGCTGTTGTGCCTGGGCAAGGCGCTCCTGATCCGGCCACAGTCAAGGTGGACGGCGTTCGCAAGGTCGGTCAGCCTGGGGCGAAGCACTACATCGAGGTCACAGACGCCAGCGGTTTTGCTGCGGGTGATCAGGTCACAATCCATCGCACCCGTCACGACTCGACCAGCCTTGCGTTGGACAAGTATAACGGCAAAGGCGTGACCAACGGTGTTGTGTATGACGACCCGATGAAGCAGGACTTCACGGTTCACAGTGTGGACGTATCAGCCACGCCGGATCGTATCGTGCTCACCGAACCCTGGATGATGATCGAAGAAAATGGCAAGGGCCTGGAAACAGACCTGGGCAGCACGGTCTTTGGTTACATCACGAAAGCCCGTCATGTCCACACCTCGACCTTCATCAACCCACAGGCCAATGGCATCGTTTGCGGCGTCTCGCAGGCTCCGGTGTTCTATACGCCTCCTCCGACGGACGATTACATGAGCATGTATCGCTTGTCGTATGACTTTTTCATGAAGTTCCAACTGTGGGAGCCGATGGCCTACCGCGTCATCTTCCACACAGGCGCGAATGCGAAGCGCAACGGCACTGTCTTCTACTAACCAATAGGGAGTAACACTGTGGCTCGTGCATGGAGTGAAATTCGCGCTAAGGTGCGTGCGGCTGTCTTGAAGGATGTTCTGACTGTGGATCAGACCACAGCAGACTACCGCTGGTCAGACGACGAATTGCTGATCGGGGTTCAGTTTGCCCTGGCTCAATTCGCAGCGCACACCGCGTATGCGGCAGCGACAAGTTTCACCCCTGCAACGGGAACAGTGTACTCCCTGCCGCCTGATGTGTATGACGGCGACAACACGGAGCAGACGCTCTCGGTCTATCTGGCTGAGGGAACAACGACAACCACTGTCACATACCTTGATCCCGTGCGATATACGCCGGGGATCAACCCGCGTGGGGGCAGCCAGGGTTACTACGTCTTCCCTGACGACAGTCTGAATATCATCCAGGGATCGTCTAAGGAGGCCTCATCGCTGAACCTCCACTACTTCGCCTACTGGCCCGAACCTGTGCTGGGCACTGATCTCGTGCTTGTGCCGCGATGGGCTGAGATGGTCATCTGTTACCTCACTGGCGGGCATGTGCTGTCTGGGAATGGCCTTAAAACGGCCAATATCCGACAGTGGAATGCCAAGCCTGACACGGGCAGCCCAGAGGACAATCCAATCCGCCTACAGCAGCAATGGTTCTTCAAGCTGGCGAACCAACTCCTCATGGATCACCCTGTCCAAGATCGTGTGCAGGTGTTTCGCACGCTCAGAGAGCAGCTAAAGGGATAACGGTTTTCTATGGCTGATCCTGTCTTCACCCAAACGTCCATCCAAGAAATCCTGATCGAGGCGGTCAGCGCTCGTCTCGTCAAGAAACTCATCACCGACATAGACCCAACGGACAGCGCTCTCGCCAAACTGATCCGCCCAGGCAAGTTACAGGACGATCCGACCACGAAGAAGATCAACATCCTCGTTTCTCCTGGCGGCGAAGAATGGAAAGACATCCTGAACGAGCACCCGCAAGGGTTGGAGGATGCCTGGGAAATCGGCAGTCCGTATGGAGCGACAGCCTACAAGCGCCGCTTCATCGTGGATTTGCAGTTGTTTTACTCGAACGAGACTCGAGGCAACGCCCGCAAGAAGACACACCTCGTTATGGCACGCGCCAATCATGCGCTCTCGACGCAGCACTTCGCGGGTCTCGGCCCAGACAGCTTCGGAGAGTCAGCCTACAGATGCATCGTGTGTCACCAGCATGTTCTGGAAGGCGGCGGCGACGGGGACTTTAACTGGCGCGGCAAGCTGCACATCGAATACTGGACGAATATCGTTTTCACAGAATTGGACTGATCGATGGCAAAAAAGCCGATCCGCGTCTTACATATCTTTATGGGGCCTGAGCGCCCTCTCGGTGGATGCGAGATTTATCGAACGTCCATGCCGATGCACCATCTACAGGCAAACGCAAGCGGGTGGGTCACGGGATGGGTGTTCATGCATAGAATTCTGGCTGATTGGCAGGTCTTTGGGGATGTTGTGCTCAATGAGTTATTTGATGCAGACATCATCGTCTTCCCGCGTGCGGCTATCGCGGTGGATCAATCCTATGAAGCGACAGCCGTTTTGTTTACGGCGCTGCGTGAGCGCGGTGTCAAGATCATCTATGAAGTGGATGATGATTACACGAATGAATTCCGCCATGTTGTTGATGGAGACTCGCTGACCCCGATGAAGTGGGCTGATGCTGTCACCGTCACAACGCCTTATCTGGCGAGCCGCCTGCGCCAGTACACGCGCCAGACAGTCTATGTTCTGCCAAACTGCATTGACCCTGCTATCTGGCGGGATATGCCCATGCAGACCGAGCGCACCGACCAAGACGCCGTTGTCATCGGCCTCACCGGATCACCGACCCATGAAGGCGATTGGTGCGTTCTTGAGACTGTGATGCCTCAGATCATGGCCGATCACCCCAACGTTTATCTGGTTGTGATGGGCTATCATCCGCCCTATTTGGCTGGCTTGCCACGCACAAAGTATCTCTCGGCGGCGGGTTATGTGGATTATTCGCAGGTAATTCGTGCGTGTGATATAATTCTCGCACCCGTTGATCCAAAAGACCGCTTCAACGAGGGCAAAAGTCCGATCAAAGCGCTTGAAGGGCAATCCGCCCAACGCCATCTCCCCGGTGGACAGTCAGCAGGTGCGGCGGTCATAGCGACCAACAACCCCATTTACTCCCTGGTAGTCAAACACGAACACACCGGACTGCTCACAGAGCAAACCCCCAACGCATGGGGCGAAGCCCTTCATCGCCTGATTGTTGATAAAGAACTCCGCGAACGCCTCCAAATTCAAGGTTTCAAAGCCGCCTACAAAAACTACGACATCACGAGACAATACACGCTCTGGTCTCGTGCGTATCACAAAGTCATCCTCTCTCCACACAACCCCGTCTCGCCTCCCCTATTAGACCTTGTGAAAGGTACACCTACCAATGGGTACTAGCTTCTCTGCACAGACTACAGAAATCTCCCTCGCCCTTCAGCCCTCCAAAATTGGTGAAGCTGGAACCTTTGACGGCTCCGCCCTGACATGGCAGAAGTTCCTCGCACAGGATGTTGCGATGGGGCCTGTACAGGAAATGGGCAGCATGTCCAGTCAGATCGGTGGCCCAATCACCACGACAGGCATCTTCAAGCAGGCCGTCGCCGCGCAGGGCCAGTTCACCATCTACTCACGCCTGCAAAGTACCCTGGGCTTTCTGCTCAAAGGGCTGCTCGGCGCGGCGTCCACCACGCTCAACGTTGATGCCGATGGCGTTTCCGCGACGGGTCTCAACACTCACATCTTCCGCTTCAACCCATCAGACCAGAGCGCACAGCCCTGGATGGCCTTCCGCCAGAAATTGCCTGGGACGACCAGCACAGGCGAGAGCTACTACGACGCAAAAGTCGCGTCAGGCTCGTTCGAGGTCGCTGGCAAGGGTAAAGTCATGTCGCAATTCGCCTTCATCGGGCGCAATTACGTGACCGAGACAAGCCCGACATTCACCTACGCCAACTCCAACTTCGATCTGGACGAAAGTTCAGCCGACGCGGGAAGTGGTGCAATCCAGTTTGCAGGCGTCAAGTACCCCATCTCAGGGTTCAGCCTGCAAATCGGCAACCAGCTTTCAGCCGATCAGGAAGCCATCATCGGCCAGTATACGATGGATGACCTCGTGACCCTGGCGCGTCAGGGCGTGATGAAAGTCCAAGTGAAATGGTCGGATGCAGCGCTGCATCGGAGCGTCAGCAACGGCAGCTCCGCTGGCACGGTGTTTAATGCCCTGCCCTTCATACAGAATACTTCCGGCGCAGTCTCCGCTGTGGACATCAAGTTCAAGGCTCCGGCTGACGTTGTGAGCGGGCATCCCTACGCACTCACCTTCCGTATTGGCCGCTCCGTGTGGACAGAAGATGGCCCGATCCAGCTTAAAGGTGGAACGGTGCTCTCCCAGACCTACACGGTCACGATCATCGAGCCTGCTGCGGGCGTCGATTTCCTCCGTGTCATCCTCGAAAACGCCGTGACGAGTTACTAACTCGCCATCGTTTTAACCCCGTAACTCCCTGGGCGAGGGCTTCATGCCCTTTCCCAGAAAACCGTTTTCCGAACTTCTGATCTACTACAAGGAACGCACAACATGCCCCGTTTAAGCCAGATGCCGATTACCAAGACTTTCACGCTCGAATGTGACCCGGAAGCAACGGTCACGATCCGTCAGGCCACAACCAACGATCTCATCTTCCTCGCGGACGTGTTCGGGAAGCAGACCCAAATCTTCCGCGACAACGATGAGTCCAGCGAAGTACGGATCGAGAAAACCTGGAACATGGAGGAGATCAAGCGCGAACGTTCGCGTCTCACCCTCGTTGGCTGCAACCTTGAAGTCGAAGAGACGGGAGCCTCTTGGTTCACCTTCCGTGAAACCCCCAACGGCAACATGCCAGGAGACCCGATCAAGTTCAAACAAGCCTGGGGCCTCCTACCGCCGTCATATAAAGAGGACATTTACAAGGCTGTCATCAAGGTCAACACGGACTGGAACCCTGCACACCAGGGGGAATAGAGCGCCACCTAGAGGCGACTCGCCTTGCCGTTCTAGAGTGGCTTGAATATGAAGACCTGCTCAGCAATCCACAGTCCCTTGCAGACCAAAGTGAAGCGCAGGCAGATGACACGCCGATGCAGCCAGAAGCCCTTACACGATTGAGGGAAGCCGGGCGCTTCGGCGTGCCTGTTTTAACGGGCGAGATAAGTAACTGGCCTCACATTGCACGGATGGAATACAACGCTGTGTTTGAGGCCGAAGCTGAACACCACCGTATCAAATCAGTCAACGCCGCATTGAGGGCCGCATATGAAGCCAAGAACGCCTAAACATATCAACGCCCGTGTGATTTAGGTCAACGCGCAGTGGAATCCCAGCCAAGAGGCGGGATAAAACCCATTCTCGGCCCGTCGCACCCTGCCGCCTTCCTTTGACACAGGCGGTCATACCAGACAATCTCACGTTAAGGGACGCAAATGAAGAAGCAATCGAAAAAAACTACGAAACCCTTAACGGGCGACGGCAGTGTTCTCCCGTCGTTCCCTGCGGGGCCTGGCCCCGCGCCTGTGTTTGTCGACCCCGCCACCCGCGCCGAATACGCCGCCGCCCTCGCCGCCGCTAAAACCGAAGCCGCCGCCGCCAAAGCTGCTGCGCCTGCTGCTACGCCTATTGTGCCCACGCCTATTGCGCCGAAGCCTGCTCCTGCCGCCCGCTCCTACACCAACGCCGTCTTTTCCACCCCCCACTCCAACGCCCGTGCCGACGCCCACGCCGCCGCCACAGTCGTCTACCCCTCCGAAGAAGCCGCCTACGCCAAAGCCATCTTCCGCTCCGACGCCCGCTCCGACGCCAAAGAAGCCGCCGAGCGCCTCGCCGCCGCTAAAGCTGCCATTGCGCCTATTGCGCCTATTGCGCCTATTGCGCCTGCCGCGCCTGCTCCTATTGCCCGCGCCCGCACCCCAGAAGCCGCCGAGCGCCTCGCCGCCGCTAAAGCTGTCACCGCCGCCACCAAAGCCGCCATTGCGCCTGCTGCGCCTACGCCTATTGCGCCTGCTGCTAAGCCGAAGCCTGCGCCTGCTACGCCTGCTCCTATTGCCGCCCGCACCTACACCCCAGAAGCCGCCGAGCGCCTCGCCGCTGCCGAAGCCACCACCGCCGCCGCCCGCGCTGCCGCAGCCGCTCCTGCGCCTACGCCTATTGCGCCGAAGCCTGCGCCTGCTGCTACGCCTGTCGCGCCTGCGCCTATTGCGCCTGCCGCCCCGCAAGAAGAATTCATCTCCCAAAAGATGTTGGACGCACGGCGCGGTATCAAACCCCCGCCCCTAGAAGCACGTGCTCCGAACGGGTTCTCTCCTGACGAACCCGTAGTCGAAACGAGAACCCCAAAGGCAAGAGTCGCAAAAGCCCCCACACCTGCGCCTGCAACGCCGGGTCAGTCGAATGGTAAGTTCGGCCCCGAATGGTCGGATGGCCGTACTCGGCGTACTAACGTTGAAAATCCAAACATTGACCCCCTCGAAGACCATTCAATCACGGCCCCCGCGTGGCGGCTCGATCTCTATAATTCACGCCTTGACGCCAGCGGTAATCTCCTTCCAGATAGCGCTCCTAAAGAACCTATACCAGTCGTAGGCCCTCGCCAAGCGTCTGTCGAACCTGTGCCTATCTACGATAGCCCTGCTGCCGAACTTCGGGCCATTCCATCTGCCCCTCAGCCACGTGGAAAGCGTATCGTTGGCGTAGA
>Ga0163144_10015671_pt1 | contig 15611 bp, 11 predicted proteins | sample OliLak19BULKMAT1_FD_123175 | JGI IMG/M metagenome (GOLD analysis project Ga0163144, IMG submission 123175) | Freshwater microbial mat bacterial communities from Lake Vanda, McMurdo Dry Valleys, Antarctica - Oligotrophic Lake LV.19.BULKMAT1 | ecosystem: Environmental > Aquatic > Freshwater >...
CGGAATGCGCTCCCAGATCTTGTCCGCGGCTTCTGGATCGTAACCAGGATACGTCAGCCACCACTTGCCCTTGGGATTTCCGGTGTTTTTCCACCACTCCGGTTCCTTCATCTGGCCGGGCCCCGCGGCGATCGCCGCCGCCTTTAACCCAAAGGACGGTGCGGCCTCCCAAGTCACTCCAGCACCGAGGAAAACCAGTGCAACGAGTGCAGGAACGAAACGGCGATAGTGGCGGACTGATGGCATGGTCACGAATCCGGTCGGCTTCAAAGGTTGGGACGGGCTGCTTTCCACCCCGCGCGATACTGCCGGCCAAGGGCTTCAAGGACGAGCGCATGCTCAGGTAATCCGGCGATGTTCACATTTTCCGCCGGATCGGTCTGATGATCGTAAAGTTCCACCGCCATGATCCGGTCCGGATCCTTGACCGGATGCCAGACCGTGTAGCGGTATCGCTCCGTTCGCATCGTATAGCCCATGGTGTCCTCCTTCGGGTACTGGTCGTATCCGATCAGGTTGGGGATCGCGAGCGGCACAGCCCGGTAGCTGGCCATGCCCGGACGCAGATACTGGCTGAAAGCGGCGGTCTTCCAAGGCCGGTTGGGGTCGGCAAAGAGCGGAACCATGCTGGTGCCCTCTAGGTGGGAGGGACGGGACAGACCGGCCAGTTCGGCCAGGGTCGGATAGAGATCGACGAACTCAACGAGAGCATCCGTCCTTCTTCCGGCCGCGCGGCCGTCCGGCAGGCTGATGATCAGCGGCGCGCGGGTCGAGTGCTCGAAGTTCGTCAGCTTCGACCAGATGCTGTTCTCCCCCAAGGCATATCCATGGTCCCCCCACAGGGCGATGATCGTGTTCTCCCGCAAGCCGAGACGGTCCAGCTCCGCCAGCAACCGGCCGACCAGCGCATCGACATAACTGACACAGGCATAGTAGCCATGACGGAGCTCACGCGATTGCTCCGGAAGGATCGGGCCGTCGTTCGGGATGTCGGACTGCGCCCGGGCTTCGTTCCAATTAACCTGGAGGGCGATCGGGGGGGCGTTGCGCGGAGGAAAGTTGTTCTCCGCGAGCGTGATCTTGGTTCGGTCGTAAAGGTCCCAATACTTCTTCGGTGCGATGAAGGGCATGTGGGGCTTGAGAAAGCCGACGCCGAGGAAGAAGGGCCGTGGATCGCCCGCCACCGCGTCCTTCTGCGCCTGCGCCAGGGTGCGCATGATCTTCAAAGCCTCAATCGTGACCTGGCCATCGTAGAGCACATCCTCGGAGACATCCGGTGCCTCGGTGGCAAACCCCCTGACGACATAGTTGACCCAGTCCTCCGGGGTCTCGTCGGACTTCATCACCGTGCGGGCAAAAACCCGTTTCGCATCCTCGATTCCCGCCTTGGTGTGATAATACTGGGGTGGCGACGGCAGCCACGTCGGAACCGTCCACGACGGCGGATCGTCCAGTGTCGGCTGGCCGGCCACATCCGCATGCTTCAAAAACGCCGGATGGAAATTTTTGCCCACCGCCTGCGTGTGGTAACCCGCCTGTTTGAACAGTTGCGGCAATGTCACCACATCCGGCACTTTCTGGCGGAAGTGGGTCGCAAGGTCATAGACACCGGTGGAGTCCGGACGCAGCCCCGTCAACAAGCTGCTGCGGGACGGACTGCAGATGGCCATCTGGCAGTAGGCCCGGTTGAAGATCAGCCCGCTCATTGCCAACCGGTCGATATTGGGACTGATGATCTCGCTCTTGCCGTAGCAATTCAGGTATATTCCAAGATCATCGAGCGAGATGAAGAGTACGTTCGGGCGGGATGCTGCCGCAGCGACCAAGGTCGATGCCAGCATCGCCAGGCCCGCGAGACCGCGGAGCAGGAGTTTCACGTCGAAAACAATCTTCATGGCGAAGGCGGTGTCCGGATGATGAGACTTCGAAGTTCCGTCATGTCCTCGATCGCGAACCGCACCCCTTCGCGGCCGAGTCCGCTGTCCTTGACGCCTCCATACGGCATGTGATCGACGCGGAATGAAGGGACATCGCCGATGATCACACCGCCGACCTCCAGCTCGGCCCACGCCTGCTGCATCTTGTAGAGATCGCGCGTAAAAATCCCGGCCTGAAGACCAAAGGTGCTCGCATTGACCGACGCGAGCGCCTCGTCGAAGTGATCATAGGCTGACAGGATGGCAACGGGCCCAAACGCCTCGTTTGTGCAGAGCATCTGGTCGGCCGGCACATTCTCCATCAGCGTGGCCGTGAGCACGGCACCCGTGCGCTCTCCGCCGCACAGCAACGTTCCCCCGGCCTGCTGTGCACGTCGAATCCATCCCTCCAGGCGCTCGGCCTCGCCCTCCGAAATCATTGGCCCAATGAACGTGGCTTCGTTGCGGGGGTCCCCGGTGATCAGGCTCCGGGTGCTGGCGACAAGCTTCTGTCTCACTTCCGCATAAATCGAACGGTGAATCAGAATCCGTTGCACGCTGATGCAGCTTTGACCGGACTGATAGAAGGCGCCGAAAATGATGCGCCGAACAGCGTCATCGAGATCCGCCCAGTCCGGTTCGACCACGCAGGCCGCGTTGCCACCAAGTTCCAGCACCACCTTCTTTTTTCCGGCCCGCGCCTTGAGGGCCCAGCCGACATCGGGCGATCCCGTGAAGCTGAGCAGTTTGAATCGTTCGTCCGTCGTGAACAGGTCGGCGCCTTCACGCTGGCAGGGAAGAATCGAGAACGCGCCCTCAGGCAATGCGGTCTCCGCCAGAATCTCCCCCAGGATCAGGGCTCCAACGGGTGTGCGGCTCGCCGGTTTGAGCACAAACGGGCAACCCGCCGCGATCGCCGGCGCAATCTTGTGAGCCGCCAGATTCAACGGGAAGTTGAAGGGCGAAATAAACGAGCAAACGCCGATCGGAACCCGCCGGTACATGCCGTGATAGCCCTTGGTGCGCGGGGAAATCTCCAAGTTCATCACTTCCCCGCCGATGCGAACCGATTCCTCGGCTGCGATGCGGAAGGTGTCGATCAGACGTTCGACTTCGCCCCGGCTGTCACGGATCGGCTTCCCCGCCTCGATGCAAAGCGCCCACGCAAGCTCGTCCGCACGCTCCGTGAAGCGAGCGACACAATGGCTGAGCACGGCCTTGCGCTCGTAAGGTGCCAGGCGACGCATCGGCCCCTCAGCCTTGACCGCCGCTGTGATCGCGCGGTTGATCACGGCCGCATCGGCCTGCGCCACACGCGTTGCCACACGACCCGTGAACTTGTCCGTCACCGCGAGGTCGTGGTTCGGCGCCTCCGGCCGGTTCGCCACAAAAAACGGGTAGGTCTCTTTGAGCATCATGGTCGACCCTAGATGCAGCGGCCGCCGTCAACCTCAAGACAAACACCCGTGATGAACTCTGAGGCCGGGTCGGCGAGAAACAAGGCGGCATTGGCGACGTCTGCCGGCCGGCAAAGGCGGCCCAAGGGAATGCTCGCCAGAAAGCGCGCCCGGTTCTCGGGAGTATCCTCCACTCCCATGAAGGTGGTCAGCAGGGGCGTCTCAGCAATCGCCGGATTGATGCAGTTCGCCCGGATGTTCTCCGGCGCCAACTCCACCGCAAGCGACTTCGTCAACAGGACCACCGCTCCTTTCGTCCCATTGTACCACGACAAACCGGGACGCGGGCGGACCGCCGCAGTCGATCCGATGTTGATGAAGCAACCGCTCTTCTGCCGGCGAAACACCGGGACACAATGCACCGCGGACAGATAGATGCTCTTCACATTGACCCGATAAAGCCGGTCGAACTCATCCTCGGACAGCGACAGCATGGGCTGATTGGGATGGCTGATGCCGGCATTGTTGACCATCACATCGACCCGCCCGAATCGTTCGAGGGTCGCCGCCACCAAGCCAGCCATTTCAACCGATCGGGAAACATCCATCCGGTGGAAAAGCGCATCGTGGCCCGCCGCCTGAAGCGCCGCCACGACCCGGTTTCCGTTTTCCGCATTCAGGTCGGCGACGACGATCTTTGCGCCCTCCCCGGCAAATGTATGGCAGATTGCTTCTCCAAAACCGGAGCCTCCGCCGGTGACGATGGTGACAAGATTCTCCGCACGATGGGAAGTTTGCATTTAGGACGCAGGGGCTGGCGTTTCGACCGCTGGTATGGCAAAGCATGCCGGGTTTGAGGAGAAACCGCTACCTCTTAGAACTCATGTTGTGGCACTATCTGCTCAACGGGGAAACCAGCTGCCTGCGCGACCAACGGCGCGAATAGGCTGGCTGGCATGCCCATCGGCAGCAACCGACCGGGACTCTCCAACGGGATCCCTGCCGGGTCGGAGAAAATTTGCTTTTCCTGGGGTTCAGGCCATCCCTAATCCGTGGCGATTTCCCGCGAATCCATCGTTTTCGGTGAGGGCACTTTCTTCCGCGTGATTCGTTGGAACGGGAGCACCAATTCGGTCGATATTATCCACGGTTCCGAACAAGCCAGCCGGATCCCGGCCCATGGCGCGCACTGGCACTATCATCCGGCGGTCGAGCTGACCTGCATCCAGCAAGGGAGCAGCACCTGTTATGTCGCCGATCGCGTGCGCACGTTCAACGCGGGCGAGGTTTTTATCCTCGGCGAAAACGTTCCCCACTACTGGCACCATGCCGAGGACGCCGCGGGCCTGGCGATTCAATGGGAGTTTCCGCCGGCCCACGGGATCTGGGAATTTGGTGAGTCCGCTCCGCTTCGCTCGCTCGAAAAACGTGCACTGAGCGGTCTGCACCTTGTCGGACGCACGGCAGCCGCGACGGAGGCGCATCTGGTGCGCCTCGGAACGTTCGACGGACTCGATCGCCTTGCCGGTTTTCTTCAACTCCTCAACAACTTGACCACCGCCGCTGGACCGGAGGTGCGCATGCTCGCGGAGCGGCCGTTCGACCTCTCAGGCACCGATGAGCACGAGCTGGCGATTCAGCGCGCACTCAGCTACCTCAAGGCAAACTACCGGCAGCCGGTCAATCTCTCGGACCTCATGTCCCTCACGGGAATGAGTCGTACCACGTTTACCCGGCTGTTCCTCCAACATGCGGGCAGTTGCTTCTCGGCCCATCTGAACACGGTTCGGCTTCAGGCTGTCTGCCGCGAACTCCACAACAGCTCGAAATCGGTCGGAACGATCGCGCTCGATCACGGATTCAGCCAGATATCCTTTTTCAACCGGCTGTTTCGCCGGGAATTCGGCATGAGCCCAACGACATACCGGGAGCAGCGACCCGGTATCCGCACACGGGCGATACACGCATCCTGATCCGCGGCGACATTTTGAAGGCCTTTCCGTCCACCGCGGGCACGAGGAAGCGTCACGTACTCGCGGGAGCGCGACTCAACGGGCGGAGCGGTTGAAGCTGCCCGTCTGCCTCTGCGGCGGACTGGGCTCGTTCATGCACCCTGCTTCGGCGCAGGCGGCCTTTCGCGGGCCACCGGTCAGGGTTCGACCTGCCAACCGGAACTCCCGAAGGCGTACACAATCAGGCCTACGACGGCCATGGCCGGAAGCACGTGAATGAACCCGCTCACCGTCACTTCGATGGTCAAACCGAAGAGCCACAGGATAATGCAGAGCAGAGAAAGGGATCTGAGCATGGTGGGAAGGGTTGAGGAACCTCCCATCACCAAAGGCTGGCACACCGGTCAAACGACCTCAATCGATTATTTTTCAAATGGTTATAAAACAAGCGCTAACCAGCCCCCACGCTCCGCCGGCTGCGTGCGCCGCACGCCGGCATCGCCGGCGGAGGTGCTCGATCCGCTAAAGCACCGCCTGGGCACCCACGCCGATGCGCCGCCTCGCTTCGTCCGTCAAGGTGATCCCGGCCAGATCAGCCGCGAGGAAGGCCGCTCCACCGATCGGCGGCACCGGCGATTCAACCAAGCGGAACGGGTGACCGGTCTTTTCCAGCGCGGACCGAAACGCCGCCAGGTACGCGGCATGACCGAGCAGTCCGCCGGCCGGCACCACCGAAATGGGATCGCTGCCAAAATCGAGGGGTTCCACCAGGGCCGCCGCCATCCGCGCCAACTGACGGGCACCTTCGACCATCAACGCCGCCGCCACCTTGTCGCCATCCTCAGCCGCAGCCAAAATCACCGGCGCGAGCGCGGCCAGTTGGGAACGCGCCGTGTCGGGGCGCATCGTCCACTGCATCGCTTCACGCGCGGTGGTCACTCCCAGTTCCGCAAAAAGTGCCGGCTCCAAGCGCGTTCTCGGTCCCCGCCCATCCGTGGCTTCCATCACTGCCCGGAGGCCCTGCAGGGCAAACCAGCTTCCACCCCCTTGATCATCGATCAGCCAGCCCCAGCCTCCCGATTGGGCCGTGACTCCGTTTCGATCGCGCCCGTACGCCGCGGATCCGGTCCCCGCAATCACCACCATCCCCGGGCGATCACCACAGCCACCCGCCAAGGCAATGCGCAGATCATGATCAAGACCGAGCCGTTCGGCGGACTTCACCAGTCCCAGCGCCGCCAGCGGTTCGCGAAACGCCAGGTGATCCGCCGCGGACCTGACCCCGGCCAAACCGAGAAACACCCCGCTCGCGTGACCGTGGACACGGCCGGCGGTCCGGGCAGCATCAATCGCATCCAACACCGCTCGAACCGCTTGGGTAATACCCACGGTATGATAGTTGGAGCTGCCCGCCTTGCCCACGCCAAGGACCGTGCCCTCCGCATTTGCGATCAGGGCGCGCGTATGGGTTCCACCGCCGTCTATACCAAGGATCCAAGTCACACGTCTGGGCTACCTCACGCCCAACGCTTTGGCAAACTCTCGGTGACCCCACCGAAAAAAAGTCTCCGGGCCCACAACCGAGCCCTTTCGACACCATTCTCCGAAGATAGTCCGGATTCGCAGTTCCACGACAGCCACAATGTGACGATTTCATCGACACGAGCGCAGGCTTGCTCCTGCAGGGAGTGGGCTCTTCCCTCTTGCTTTTTCCCTCTTCCTTCACGCCGGTTGGCTCGTCCCGACTCCCTCCTTCCCTCCACTCCTCCCTCTTTGGAATGTCCGCCGCCGCCCGCCCCACGCTCTTTCCGCGCCTTCACCCGCGGCAACTCCAGCGTTTGCGCAGCCGACTGAGGGTCTCCATTCGGGACTCCGGCCTGAGTGAACTTTCTCCAGACCCCCTCGCCGCCTCGTCGAGCGGCGCATTCTGGGACCTTGAACCCACTCCACTCGTAATCGGCGCCGCCGAATGGGCCCGGCTCGAAGCCGCCCTCGTTCAGCGCGCACGTTTCACCAATGCTTTTCTGGTCGATCTCTATGATCGGCAGGAGGCCCTGACTCAACGGCTGGTCCCTCCCGAGATCGTCCTCTCCGATCCCTATTACCGCCGCCCCTGTCTCCATCTCGAGCCCCCAAGCACCAACCCCGCCACCCTGCTTCGCTTTGATTTGGTGCAAACCTCGAGCGGCTGGCACATCTCCGAGACCCGCGCCAACACTCCGGTCGGTCTGGGCTTCGCCGTCCAGAATCGCCGCTTCCTCTCCCAAGAGGCGGGCGAAATTTACGGCGCGCTGCCCGACTACCACTCGATCATCAATTTCCCCCTGCGGCTGCTCGACGGGCTCCGCTCCCTTGCCCCCCGGGACGATCGTTCCCCCAGCATCGTCGTCCTCACCGCCGGACCTGCCGATCCTTTCTACGCCGAACACAGTTTTCTCGCGCGGAAAATGGGTCTGCCCTTGGCGCGGGGCGACGACCTCCTCGTCCTCGACAACTGCGTCTATTTCAAAACCATCGCCGGTCTCGAGCGGGTCGATGTGATCTACCGGCGTCTGAATGACGCCCACATCGATCCGGTCGTCTTTTCCACCGACCGCGAAACCGCCGGCGTACCCGGACTGCTGCAGTGCATCCGCGCGGGAAACGTCGCCGTCGCCAACAGCATCGGCTGCGGCGTCGCGGACAGTCGCGCGCTCGACGCCTACCTGCCTCAGCTGATGCGGTTCTATCTCGGCGAGAAACCCCTCCTGCCGTCGATCCCCACCTTCACCTGCGGCGACACCGATCAGCTCGACTATATCCTCGAGTCTCGCTCCGACATGGTCGTTCTGCCGGCGCATGATCCGCGGCTCGGGGATCCTCGCCTGCACCAGCCCGCACCTTGCCTGCTCGATGCCAACGGGGTGGCCCAGGTCGTTCGCGAAAATCCCTACGCCTTCGTCGCCCGCAAGCGGCTCGACTTGCTCGCGCTGACCCCGGGTGCCAAACGATCCCCGTCCTTCAACCTCAGCGCCTTTGTCCTCGTCCAGGGTGAGCAGTTCACCGTCCTTCCCGGCGGCTTGCTCCGCGTGGGCACCGAGGCGCCACCCATCGACAAGATCGGCGTCTGTGCCGACGCCATCGTCCTCCAGGGCGAGGTCGTCAGCGTCGGCGAAGGACCGGACATCGAACGTTCCACCGGCCACCACCGCCAGCACGCCCTCGGCTCACGCTCCGCCGAAACCCTTTTCTGGTTGGGTCGCTATCTCGAACGCGCCGAGGCCACCGCCCGCATGCTCGCGATTTTCGACGATGTCGCTCTGGAGGAAATTCCTTCGCGCGACCGCCGCCACTGGGTGCCCATCTGGCGCGGTCTGCTCGAGGCCACCGGTCACGCGAAGGAGAAAATCACCGCCCGGGCGAATCCCCATGTGACTCTCACGGGCGATCTGAACTGGCGCATGACGCTCGCGCCCGATCATCCCAGCTCCATCGCCTCTTCAATCGCCGTCGCCGCCGAGAACGGACGCCAGTTGCGCGACTATGTGAGTCCGGAGGCGTGGGTGCTGCTGAGCCGGCTCGCCGCCAAACTCGAGGCACTCCGCCACGGCCGCGTCTCGGCCGAACGACGCAAAAAATCCGCCGCCCAAGCCGTCCAGCTCGTTCTGACCGATGTGAACGCGTTCCTCGCGACCGCGGAACGCACCATGCTGATGGACGCCGGCTGGGAGTTCCTGCGGATGGGGCTGCATCTGGAGCGCGCCATCATGACCTGCAGTTCACTGCGGCATGTGCTCGGCAAACTCGATGGGGCCCCGGGTGCCAACTCGACGGTCGCCACCCGCTCCCGCAATGGCGACACCCCTGAGCTCTCGGCGCTGCTCCGCATGCTGGGTTCTCAAGACGCCTATCGCCGTCTCTATCAGATGCGCAGTGAACCGCGTCGTGTGGCCGGTCTGTTCCTCCAGCAGCCTGACGCGCCCCGCAGCCTGTTCCATAATCTCCATCGGATCAAAACGAGCCTGCGCGCCGTCGCGTCCGACACGCCCGACGATCATGATGAGGCGGCCGTGGAGGCCGTCGCCGAGATCCTCCGTTTCCTCGCTGCCCTGCCTTTGGAGGATCGTTTCGGCATCATTGCCAGCGTCCCTTCGACCGAACTGCAGAAAGCGCCCAAGCTGGGCGACCTGCTCGCCGACCTGCTCGAACGGCTCTACGGACTCTATCCGCTGCTCAGCGACCATTATTTCAGCCATCAGGCGCGGGTATCCGAGAACCTCACCGCGAATCGAGCCACGGGTTGAGCGGGTTTGCCCGGCCGAGGGGGATGCGCGCCGCCAAACTCTGTGGGCTCGGCGAGCCCGCCTGCAACGATCGGAACGGGCTGTGGGAACGCAGCGCCCGGGGGAAGCAAATGCTTGCAATGGACCAAAGGGAACCCGGACTGGACTCGTCTGATGGCGCTTCTTTGTAATTCCCCCTCCCCGCCTTTTCTCGTATAAGCACCCATGCTTCGTTACAACGATCCCGCCCGGATCGAAACCGATTCGACCTTTGCGTCACCCTCCTGTTGGGTGTCGCCTCTCCGGAGCCCGATTCTCGGCTGACTGGGCGGGACCTTTGTTCGTTTCTTCTTCAACCACCACCAAACACACCAACCACCATGGGTTTCTTCCGCGCGATCAAACGTGTCTTCATCTGGCTCGGGCTTGCAGCCGAACAGGCCACCGAAACTGACGCCATCAACCAAGCCGTGGTCGAACGCGGCATTCGCGATTCCAAGGCCAAGGCCGACAAGGCCCACTACGCCAACGGCCAGCTGGCCGGTCAGGTCGCTCTGCTCAGAGACCAGGTCAAACGGCAGGAACGTCAGCGCACCGAGATCCAGGGCATGCTTCAGGTCGCCGCCGGGGCCAATGACGAAGCCAACGGCGCCCACTACGCCGAGGAACTGGCCACCGTGGAACAGGATCTGGCCGACAACGCGGCCCAGCTCCAGAGCCTTGAGCAGCTCTACAAGCAGAACACCGAGATCATCGCCAACAGTCTCCGCGAAATTCAGCGCTTCCAACGCGAGTTCGAGGCCGTCAAGGCCAAGGTCGCCGTCGGCCGTTCGCTCGAAAATCTCGCCGGAATGATGAAGGGCTCCATTTCGGAACTCCAAGGCATGGTCGGCGGCGAAATGGGTCAGTCGATGCAGCAGCTCCGGCAGTCCGCCGCCGGCAGCGAGGGCCAAATGCGCGCCACCCTCGATCTCGCCAAGGAAATGGGCTCCGACCTCCAGCGCAAGCAGGAGATGCGCAAGGCCCGCGGCGCCATGCTCTTCAAGGAATACCAGTCCAAGATGGGTCGCGTTCAGGGCGGCACCGCCACCCCTGCCGCGACCACCCCTCCACCCGAACGCCAGAAAATCGCCGAGTAATTCTTCCCGTTCCGCTCGCGTCGATTCAGCGACGTTTGTACTCCCCCGATCCTTTCCTTCCTCCTCCGACCTTCGCGTCTTTGCGTCTTCGCGCTTAACTCCGTCTCCTCTTCCGTCCTTCTTCCCCTCCCTCCTCCATGACCACCCTCGGAAAAGTTTTCCTGACACTTCTCATACTAGGCGCCGCCGGCCTCGGCGCCTACAAGTGGTGGGACAAATTGAATCCCGCCGCATCCTCCTCCGCCTCCGCCAAGGCCGTACCCGGGCAGCCGGCGGCGGACAAAACGACCGGCGCGTCCAGTCTCGACGCCGCCGACTTCATCGCCCCGCTCGATGCCTGCCCATTGCTTCCGCCCGCCGGCGCCTACGTCGCCAAGGACAACATCGTCGACCTTGAGCTCAGCGAATACGCCGGTTACTCCGGCATCATTGTGGCCAACGGTGGTCTCGAGCCCACGGAGAACTCCTTTTTCTTCCGCAAGCATGGTTTCAAGGTCCGGATCAAGTTGTCCGAGGAGGAAAGCTGGCCCGCACTCAACGCCGGTCGCATCGCCGCCGCCGCCACCACGGTCGATGTGCTCACCGCCTACTGCCGCAACTTCCAGGTGATCGCACCCGTACAGATCGGCTTCTCCCGCGGCGCCGATGGCATCGTCGTGCGCAAGGAAGTCCGCCGGATCAATGATCTGAAGGGCCGCACGTTGGTCACGTCCCAGTTCACCGAAGCGGATTTCTTCATCCGCTACCTCGCCCAGGAGGCGGGGCTGGGCGTGAACATGCTGCGCTCGCCCGCCGAACGGCCCGACCCGGAACGCCTCAATCTGCTCTTCGCTGTCGATGCCTTCGCCGCTGGCGACCTTTTCCTCAAGGATCTGGAAAGCGGCTCCAATCGAATCGCCGGCTGTGTCTCCTGGGCACCCAAGACCACCGAGGTGGTGGCCGCCAGCAAGGGTGCCGCCGTGATGCTCACGACCAACAAGAACCTGCTCATCATCGCCGACATCCTCGTCGTCAACAAGGGCTTCGCCCAGGCCAATCCCAAGTGGGTCGCCGGCCTCACCGAGGGTGTGCTCGAGGGCAACCGGATGGTTCGCGACAACCCCGCGGCCCACCTCGATGTCATCTCCAAGGCGTTCAAATGGTCTGCCGCCGAGGCACGGGATGAACTGGCCAAGGTCCATCTCTCCAATCTCCCGGAAAATCTCGCCTTCTACTCCGGCGCAATCGACTCCGCCGGCAGTTTCAGCGGCATCTTCAGCTCCGCCTTGCTCGCCTACGGTCAGTTGATCGATCAGCCGACGGATGCCGACCGCTACATGAACACGACCCATCTTGAGGCCTTGAAGGCTTCTGGAGCGTTCGCTGGTCAGGTCATCTCCATCTCTCCCATCCGCTCCCAGGCCGGCGGCGCGCTCGAGGGCGATCCTCTGCTCAGCAAAGACATCCGTTTCCTCTTCGAGCCCAATTCCTCCAAACTCGACATGGGTCATGGGGAAAATCTGACCAACCTGGACTCGATCAAGCGGCTCCTCCAAGTCAGTCCCGGATCCACCATTCTGCTCCGCGGCCACGTGGATAACGCCCTCGTGGAAAAGTTCCGCAAGGAGGGCGGCGAACCGTTCGTGCGGCAGATGGCCCTGAAGGCGATGGAGCTTTCCAAGAACCGCGCGGCCGAAATCAAGTCCACCCTCGTCCAGCGGCTCACCGTCGATGCCGTGCGCATCGAGACCATCGGACGCGGCTGGGAAGAGCCCGGCGGCATCGACGCGGAAAAGAACCGCCGCGTCGAGGTCCAGTGGTTCACCGTCGAGTGAGTCCCCAACCCGCCGAGCCCGGCGGCCGCCTTCTTCTTCCAAGGTTCGATTGACCGATTCACCACCCAACTACCGTCGTCTCTTCTGGGCGAGCCGCCACCATCTCTGGCTCGCCCTGCTCACGGTCGGCCTCGGCTTCGCCACCGGCGAGCCGCTCGGTCTGCTCGCCGGCGCGGCCCTTTACGCCGTCGGCCTGGTCTTCGTCCCTGATCTGCCGTTCTTCCGCAAGTCGATCGATGCCCGCGCCGACGCCGACCGCTCCCGCGCTGCGGTCGAGCAGGCCGCCGTCTTCCAAAAAGAGTACGAACATCTCTCCTCGGCGCTCTCACCTGCCCGCCGCACGCGTCACGCCCAGTTGAACGCCGTTTGCCAGGACATCGAACGCGCCTCCGTCGAGATGCAGGGCGCCACCGGACTCAACCTGCCCACGCCGCTTCGAAAGCTCGACGAACTGCTCTGGACTTACCTGCGCATGCTCTCCGTCGAACAAGCCCTCGAGGTCTACCTCGAGACCGAGCGCAAGGAACAGGTCCCCGCCCTCGCGGCCAGCATTGCCGCCGAGACGGAGTCGCTCTCCCGCGAACTCGAGGCACTCAAAGCCGCCCAGCCAACCTCCCCGTTGCTCGAGGCCAGACAGCGCCTCCTGACTTCGCGGCTCGAACGCTCCGCCGCCCTCCGGCAGCGGCTCGCGCGCATCGAGCAGTCCCAGGCCAATCTCGACGTGGTCCGGTCCGAACAGGAACGCCTCGTCGAACAGGTGAAACTGATCCGCGCCGACGCCATCGCTGCAAAAAACTCCGACGCCCTCAGCGCCCGGATCGACACCAGCATCGAGCATCTCACCGCCACCAATCGCTGGCTGTCGGAGCTGGACGAATACCAGTCCCTCACCCGCGAACTGCCCGATCTGCCCGTCCGCCTCGTGCCCCCGCCCGACACCGCGTCGACTTCATCCTCCTCCGCACAGCGCCAGGCCCCACCCCAACGGCAATGAGCGCTGCCCGCTTGATCGTCTCCTCTGGAGGGCGACGCGCCGACGGCACGTCGCCCTCCAGATCAGGCATGTCTGCCACTCTTTGGTGTTCTGTTTAAAGTCCGGTAGTGGAGTCCACGCCTCTTATTTCCTCTCCATGTCGACCGAAACCGCTCCTCCCCTGCCGCCTGCCTCGTCCCGAGCTCCCCTGCCTCCCTGGGCCGTCGAAATGGCCCGTTTCTGGAACAGCGGCACCCACAGCCTGCTGCTGCTGCACGGAAACATCTTCGATCTCTCCCCCCTCTCGCTGGGCGATCGACCGGAGTACGTCTCGCTCCAGGCTTTCCTCGCCCGCAGGCTCTTCGCAGGGCGCGGCATGCTGCTCTTCTACGATCTCGGCGAGGGCCTCACCTTCGGCAGCGCGCTGATGCAGCAGCGTTTCTTCGAATGGCTGCGGGTCTACGATGAGGTGGAAAAAACCCACTTTCACCAGGAGGGGCCTCCGCGCGAATTTCTCCAGCTGACGCCCTTGCTGCGCCGCTATTTCCTTCGCGCCGCCGAGGATCGCGGTCCCGAACGGGGCGTCACCCTGGTGATCAACTTTCCCGAAAAGATCGTGCCCGCCGGCGAAGACTCCAGCTCCAGCGTCGACGAGCGCCGCGCGCTGGTCACGTTGCTCAAGTGGGCCTCCTCGCCGGAACTTCCCCTCGGCGACATCGGCATCGTCCTGGTCACCGAGACGCTGTCCGAGCTCAACGGCGATCTCACCCAGAACCCGCATGTTGCCAGCGTCCGCATCGGCCTGCCCGATCTCGCCGGTCGCCGCCAGTTCATCACGTCCGGCTGGCTCGACCGCCTCGGCGCCGGTTCACGTCTGGCCGATGCCTCCGATTTTTCTCCCGAGGATCTCGCGCGGCGCACCTCGGGGCTTTCCCTGCTCCAGGTCGAACAGTTGGTCATGACGGCGCTGCGCACCGGAGAACGGCTGAGCTCCGAGCGTCTCAGCGCCGGCAAGCGACGCCTGATCGAGGAGTACTGCCAGGGTCTCGTCCGTTTCAAGGATCCCAAGCCCGGCGTAACCCTCGACCAGGTCGCGACCCATGTCGCCGCCAAGGCGCGGCTGCGCGAGCTCGCTTGGCTGATCAAAAATCAGAAGGACGACGTGCTCGAACGCGGGGTGCTCGTCCCGGGACGCATCGGCGTCGGCAAGTCATTCCTGATCGACTGTTTCGCCAGCGAGTGTGGCCTGCCCGTGCTCGAGATCGGTGAGTTCCGTTCCAAATGGGTCGGTGAAACCGAGCGCCAGCAGGCCCGCATCCTCATGACGATCCGCGCCCTCGGTCCGGTCATCGTCGTGGTCGACGAGGCCGATGCGGTCTTCGGCAATCGGTCCGCCGATGGCGACAGCGGTGTCTCCTCGCGGGTCTTCGCCGCCTTCGCCGCGCATCTGGGCGACTCGTCGCTGCGGGGACGCGAACTGTGGATCGCGATGACCTCGCGGCCAGACTTGATGGCGATCGATCTCAAGCGTCAGGGACGCTTCGGTCTGTGCGTGCCCTTGTTCGCCGCGCAGTCGCCCGACGAGGTGGTGGAGCTCTTCGCGGTGATCGCGCGGGTGAAGAAAATCGCCCTGACCGAGGAAACGCTCGCGTACGTCCGCACCGAACTCGGCGGACGCGCGTTGACCGGCAGCGACGTCGAAGCCGTGCTTATCCGCGCCAAGGAGCGGGCGGTGCTGGACTCGCGCGATGCCGACGTCCGGCTCGAAGACCTCAAGGGCGCGGTCGACTCCTTCATCGATCCGCTCAACTCCCGCCTCGTCGCCTACCAGGAGCTCGCGGCTGTGCTCGCCTGCTCGGATCGGCGCTTCCTCCCGGAAAAGTACCGGAACATGCCCCGCGAAGAAATCACCGCCGCCGCCGCCCGCCTCGGCCTGTCGTCCTGAGACGGACACCGGGGAGTTTTCACCGCGAGTGGACGTCCACGTAAGGAAATCGGAGGAGACGAATCCCGCCCCCCTAAGAATTCCGCCTCCGTTGTAGGTGGCCTCGCCGAGGCCGCGACGGGACCATCCTGGTCCCGCCCTCCGCCCTCCGCCTTCCCATCGCGATGCCAATCCCCGCGGCCTCAGTTCCGCGTACGCGGGACCACCTACAAC
>Ga0163144_10015672_pt1 | contig 15611 bp, 11 predicted proteins | sample OliLak19BULKMAT1_FD_123175 | JGI IMG/M metagenome (GOLD analysis project Ga0163144, IMG submission 123175) | Freshwater microbial mat bacterial communities from Lake Vanda, McMurdo Dry Valleys, Antarctica - Oligotrophic Lake LV.19.BULKMAT1 | ecosystem: Environmental > Aquatic > Freshwater >...
AAATTTTGGGTTCAATTCATATTCATATGTTCCTAAAAAATTCGTACTTCGCTCAAATATGAATGTCATTATAATCGGAGGTGGGGCTGCAGGATTTTTTGCTGCACTATCCTGCAAACAACACCATCCCCAAACTGCTGTTACCATTCTTGAAAAATCCGATAAGCTGCTTGCAAAAGTAAAAGTATCGGGTGGAGGCCGCTGCAATGTCACTCATGCCTGTTTTGAGATTTCACAACTTGCAAAATTTTACCCACGCGGAGGAAAGCAGCTGAAAAAAGCATTTTTCCAATTCAATACTAAGAACACGGTTGAATGGTTTGAAAGCAGGGGCGTGAAATTAAAAACCGAAGAGGACAACCGCATGTTCCCGGTCACAGATAATTCACAAACAATTATTGACTGCCTAATGCGGGAAGCGGATAAGCTGGGAGTGGTCATTAAACGAGGGGCATTTATTTCTGCGATTTCTAAAAAAGAGAAGCAATACATTCTAACTATCGGAGGCAATAAAATTATTGCCGACAAAATAATTATTGCTGCAGGAGGAAGTCCGAAAATTGAAGGCTTCAACTGGCTGAAAGAACTTGGACACACGATCATTCCCCCTGTCCCATCCCTGTTCACATTCAACATGCCGACAGAACCAATAAAAAAACTGATGGGGGTTGTGGCTAATCCTCTTTCCGTAAAAATAAAAGGGGCTAAATTGAGTAGTGAGGGAGCTTTGCTTATCACGCATTGGGGAATGAGTGGGCCAGCCATACTAAAACTCTCTTCCTGGGGTGCACGTGAGCTGCAAGCAATGAATTACAAATTTGAAGTGCTCATCAACTGGCTGGGAGATAAAAGCGAACAAGCAATTAGAGATTGGCTGGATTCGGAATTGCAAAATATTGGAAAGAGGCAAATAGGAAATAAAAATCCCTTTCAAATTACAAATAGATTGTGGTCTTACTTTTTGGAAAAGAATGAAATAGCTGAAGAAACTCCCTGGAATCAACTGAAGAAAAAAAGCCTGAATAAATTGCTGAATACACTTGTGAATGACTCCTACAAGGCCGAAGGCAAAACCACTTTCAAAGAGGAATTTGTAACCTGCGGAGGAATTTCTTTGGATGAAGTTTCTTTTGAAACGATGGAAAGTAAAGTGTGTCCCGGAATTTATTTTGCAGGAGAAGTTCTGGATATTGATGCAGTAACCGGAGGATTTAATTTTCAGGCTGCATGGACGACCGGGTTTATTGCGGGGAAATTGGGCAGTGGCTCCACCTAAATGATCTACGCTCTCAGCCTTCGGTTATCCTTCAAGGAGGACTTTCACGCGCAACTCCCTCTCCTTCGGAGAGGGCTGGGGTGAGGCCTTATTATTTATTCAAGTAAATCCCTTTCTCTTCGATCTTGATTTTCTTCTGCTTAAAGAGCGAGCCAATTGCCTTCTTAAACGTCTTCTTGCTCATCTCTAAAACTGTCGTGATCTCTTCGGGAGAACTGTAGTCGTTCAGTTTCAGAAACCCGTTGTTTTCTTTGAGTTTGGCAAGTATTTTTTCTTCGTGCGACTGCACCTTTCCATATCCAAATTTTTCCAGACTTACATCTATCTTATTATCCGTCCGTATCTTTTTGATGTAGCCTTTCATCCGGTCACCATACGTAAGGGTCTGGAAAATTTCATTCTGATAAATAATTCCTTTATGCTTATCGTTTATGATGACATTAATGCCCAGGTCAGTTTTGTCTCCAATCAATAATTCTACTTCATCATTTTCTTTTACCTCAATCGTTTCGTTGCTTAAGAATTTATTGAGCTTGCAAGATGCCGCCAATCGGTTGGAGAGCTTATCTAGGTAAAGAAAGGCAATAGGATGCTGACCAACTTCCAGCTTTTTCGCCTGCTCGTTGAAGGGAACAAAAATATCTTTTGCCAATCCCCAATCCAGAAAAGCTCCATTGTCCGTAACATTTACCACTTCCAGACAGGCAAATTTATTGAGTGTTACTTTGGGGATGAGTGTCGTGGCAATTATTCTGTCTTCGGAGTCATTATAAATGAAAACATTCAGCGTATCCCCAATCTGAGCACCGGATGGAATATATTTATTTGGCAACAAAACAGATTCTCCTGAATCATCTCCCAGGTAAAAACCCTGCTCGGCAGTTCTTAAAACGGCAAGGGAATTGTATACCCCTAAATTGATCATGTGTAAAGGTAAGCCAAAACCAAGCCCTAAATCCCTAAAGGGACTTTGAGGTTTTCTCCCTTTAGGGCCGGGGCAACGGGACGCTTATTCTCTTACTTTTGCATAAATTAAATTCCATGAAAAAAGCAGAAATACACACAGCAAAAGGAATAATGAAAGTGGAGTTCTTCCACGAAGATGCTCCTAACACAGTTGACAATTTTATAAAGCTCAGCGAAAAGGGATATTATAACGGCTTGAATTTCCATCGGGTGATTCCTGATTTCGTAATCCAGGGAGGCTGCCCTACCGGAACAGGTTCTGGCGGGCCAGGTTATAAGATCAAATGTGAAACTTCGGGAGGAAATCAATATCACGATCGTGGAGTATTGAGCATGGCACATGCCGGAAAAGACACCGGAGGATCTCAATTCTTTGTTTGCCACAGCAGAAACAACACTTCACATTTGGACAGGGTTCATACTTGCTTCGGAAAAGTGGTGGATGGATTGGACGTGATCGATCAGATAAAAGCAGGAGACAAGATTGAGAAGATTGTAATAATATAAAGGGCCCCACCCGGCCTCCCCAAAGGGGAGGAGCTGGAGGACAACAAGAAATGAACCTTGCTTTAACAAATAAAAACGCAATCGTCTGCGGAAGCACACAGGGAATTGGAAAAGCAATTGCCGTTGAGTTGGCTTTGCTCGGAGCCAATATTACACTCGTTGCAAGGGATAAAACTAAATTGAAAAATGTTTCTGCCGAACTGGACAAAATATCTAAAGACAAAATCCCCGATGGTTATCGGGGCAGGCATAATTACCTGGTTGCCGATTTCACCAAGCCTGATGAATTGAAAAAGCAAGTAGAAGAATTCACAAAAAATAATTTCGTTCACATTCTTATAAATAATACTGGCGGACCTGCTGGCGGAGCTATTATTGAAGCGAAGACCGAAGAATTTACACAGGCATTTTCCAATCATTTGATCTGCAATCATATTTTAGTTCAGGCAGTAGTTGTCGGAATGAAAAAAGAAAAATACGGTCGCATCATCAATATTATCTCCACATCGGTGAAGCAGCCCATCAAAGGATTGGGAGTATCCAATACTATTCGTGCTGCCGTTGCAAGCTGGTCCAAGACATTAGCGGGAGAGCTGGGGCCATTCGGAATTACAGTAAACAATATTTTACCAGGAGCAACCGATACCGAACGCCTGAACTTCCTGTTGGATGCCAGAGCAAAAAAAGCAGGCATCTCCGCTAAAGAAGAAGGACAGGAATGGCTGAAAGAAATTCCACTCGGACGATTTGCCGATGCTTCCGAAATTGCTGCTGCTGCTGCATTTCTGGCTTCTCCGGCTGCTTCCTATATAAATGGAATTAATCTTCCGGTGGATGCAGGAAGAACAGGATCATTATAGTCTATCGTAGATAAGCACATAATTTGCCACTTACTAAAAAAATAGTGCCGCCTGCTAAAAGGACTTGAATATTTCATATTTTGTATTGTATAATTGCGATTGCTGTTTTCCCAAAAAACCACAACCAAGCCATGAGAATATTAAATTTTTATTTATTTCTGCTTTTCTTGCTGACAGGCATTGCGTTTTCACATGCGCAGGCGTTTCTGAAAAAATCTCCCCCGGCCCAACCGCTCAGCTTCAAAGAAATGCAGAAGCAGTTTCATGAATGGGCTAAAACAACGGATCTTAAAAAAGAAAAGTATTGGAAATATTACAAACGCTGGGAAAACGATATGCAGCTGAAAACAAACGGGCAAGGGGAGCTTGCCGATGCTGCCATCTATATTAATGAAGCCATTCGAATTGCGGAACAAAAAAAATCCAAGCCTTCCTCACTTTTTGCGGCTGCTTCCTGGTCGCCCGTGGGTCCTTTTGCTGTACCCGGCAACCTTACAGGTTATATGGAGAATGGAATTGGCCGGATCAATTGCATCGCGTTTCACCCCACCGTTGCTTCCACCTATTTTGTGGGTGTTGCGCAGGGAGGGTTATGGAAAACAACGAATGACGGAACCAGCTGGACTCCACTCACAGATAATTTACCCATTACACGCATCAGCGATATCTGCATTGATCCCAACAATACAAACACAATATACATTTCCCTTTGCGACTTTGAATACATTGATGTAGCACTGAACCTGGATGGACGTAAACGCAACACACATTACGGATTGGGAGTATACAAAACAACCGATGGCGGCACCAGCTGGGCTCCTACCGGGTTAAGCTTTCAACTTACAGATGGAGATGCGTCTCTTATCCGAAGAGTATTAATAAATCCTGCCAACAGCAATCAATTGGTTGCTTGCGGTGTAAACGGCATGTATACTTCCGCAAATGGCGGCACCACCTGGACCAAAACGTTGGATTCTTTATTCTGGGATCTGGTGCAGGATCCTGTGAATCCCTCTACTTTATATGCTGCCTCAGGCTGGTTGGCTGTTTCTAATATTGGGTCTGCTGCTATTTATAAATCCACCGATTTTGGTACTACGTGGAACATGTTAACTACCGGAATTCCGGCTACAGGCACTGTGCAGCGTATTAAAATAGCCATTGCTCCTTCCGATAATAATTATGTTTACGCATGTGCGGTGGATGCATATGATGGATTGCATGGCATCTATAAATCAACTGATGCAGGAACAAGCTGGACATTTCTTGATCCGGGTGTGAACCTGCTTGCGAACGGCCAAGGAGGCTCCCCCGGTGGCCAGGGAACATACGACTTGGGATTCAGCGTGAACCTTACCGATAAAAACAAAGTATATGTGGGCGGAATAAATGTATGGTCATCCAGCGATGGTGCAGTAACATTTGATCCTGCTGCTTACTGGACATTATATTACGGGCCAACAGTACATGCAGATATTCACTTTATAGAAACGCAGCCTTCTACCGGAAATATTTTTGTTTGTAACGATGGTGGGCTTTACAGAACAAACAATATTATTTCACAACCTTGGGCAGACGCTAATTTGGGTAATTCCTGGCCCACTGTCTGGACTAATATCAGCAGCGGCATGGCCATCTCTTCTTTTTATCGTCTTTCAAGTTCCAGAAATTCCACGGGAAGATTGGCCGCAGGCGCACAGGACAATGCCACTTTTTATTTTGATGGTGCCGATTGGAATACCATCTTTGGTGGAGACGGCATGGATAATTATTTAGATCCTTTAGATGACAATATTGTTATTGGTTCCGCCCAATATGGCAACTTTTTTATGTCACAGGACGCAGGGGTTACAAGCTTTAATCCCGGAACAAATGTAAATTCCGAAACTGGCGAATGGGTAACTCCCATTGTGGCAGACTACAACAATCCCGGCACATTGTACGCAGGGTTCAGCACAGCGGTTACCCAATCTACCAATGGAGGATTATCCTGGTTTAGTTTAGCCACATTACCTTCGAATGGAATATTTGAAAATGAGCTATCGGCTCTGGCAGTATCAAACTCACAGCCGGATGTACTGTATGCAGCAAGAAGAATACGTTTTGAATATTTATCTCCGGGCGCTGTTTACCGTACATTAGATAACGGAAGTACCTGGACGGATATCACTTCCAATCTCCCCGACTCATTATATTACACGAGTATGGATGTAAGTCAGACCGATGCAAACACAGCGTATGTGGCATTAGCGGGCCTTAGCGCAGGACAAAAAGTATATAGGACAGTAAATGGCGGTAATTCCTGGCAAAATATTTCTTTCAACTTACCAAATGCACCGGTCAATTGTATTAAGACGGCTCCCGGGACTAACCACATAGTTGTAGCTACCGACTTTGGCGTATATGTATTAAATGAAAGTACCAACACCTGGACAGATGAAAGCGCAGGATTACCCAACGTGATCGTCAGCGATATTGACTTTAATGAGGTGCTCGATAAAGTATATGTATCCACCTTTGGCAGGGGAATATGGGAAACCAATATGGCTGCGATGCTCGGATTAGGATCTAACATTAAAATGCCGGAGATGAACATTGAACTATTTCCTTCTCCAAATAACGGAGCATTCACTATAAATGTCTTAGATAAAGAAATAAGAAATGAAGTATTACAATTACAAATAATCGATGTTACCGGAAGACTTGTGTATGAAAAAAAATTGGAAGGAAGCTCAAGTTACAAACTCACTTCTCCCCTGCTTCCCGGAATGTATTTTGCAAAAATAAAGAGTAAAAATCTGAGTGGTGTAAAAAGATTTGTTGTGCAATAAGATCTGACATACATTCGCATACTTAATTTATGGCACGAACACCTTCCACCATGATCCCGCTGGGTAGCAAAGCTCCCGTGTTTTCACTGCCTGATACAGTTTCAGGAACTACAGTTTCCCTGGATCAATTAAAATCCGGGAAAGCGACAGTAATCATGTTCATTTGTAACCATTGTCCTTTTGTTAAACATGTGAATGCGGAACTTGTGAGGCTGGCGAACGATTATATTCCAAAAGGAGTGGCATTCATTGCGATCAGCGCGAACGATGCAGTGAATTATCCGGAAGATTCTCCAGAGAAGATGAAACAAAATGCAAATGAGCTTGGATTTACTTTTCCCTACCTCTATGACGAATCGCAGGAAGTTGCTAAAGCGTACGATGCTGCCTGCACACCCGATTTTTTTATTTATGATAAAGACTTAAAACTCTCCTATCGCGGCCAGCTGGATGATTCGCGGCCTGGAAACGGGATTCCTGTAACAGGAAAAGATATGCGTGCTGCCTTGGACCCGCTGCTAAGTGGAAAACCGGTGCCCGAAGATCAAAAGCCGAGCATAGGGTGCAATATTAAGTGGAAAACCACATAAAAGCAGTTCTTCCCCGCTGGGGAAAATCTTTTTCATACTTTTGCGACCCTCTATGAGTACCAAAAAAATCTCCCTCGGCTTATTCGGATTTGGCTGCGTTGGACAAGGCCTGTATGACGTATTAAATATGTCTCAGGGCCTGGAAGCTACCATTGAAAAGATCTGCGTACGCGACAAAAGCAAAAAACGCAGATTGGATAATGACCGTTTCACTTTTGACAAGGATGACATCCTCAAAAGAAAGGACATTGATGTTGTTGTGGAGCTTATCAGCGATACCACTGCTGCATTTGAAATTGTAAGCACCGCCATGAAGAATGGAGTGAATGTAGTGAGCGCCAGCAAAGAAATGCTCGCAAAGAATTTTGCCGAACTCTTCAAACTGCAACAGGAAAATAATGTTTCTCTCATTTACGAAGGTTCTGTTGGAGGAAGCATTCCAATCATCCGCAACCTGGAAGAATATTACGATAACGAACTTTTACAAAGCGTACGCGCCATCCTCAACGGCACCTGCAATTATATCCTTACCCGCATGGAGCTGGAAGGAAAAGATTACGGGGATATTCTGAAAGACGCGCAGGAAAGCGGTTTCGCGGAAACAGATCCATGGCTGGATGTGTCGGGCTGCGATGCCAAATACAAGATCCTGCTTATTGGCGTGCATGCTTTCGGACTATTGCTGAAGCCGGAGCAGATCCTGAACCTAGGAATTCAGAACATCCGCTACGAAGATATTTTATACGCAAAAGAAAAGGGCTTGCGGATAAAGCTTCTTACACGTGCAGAAAAGATCGGAGACAAATACAGGATCTATGTAATGCCGCACTTTATTGATAAGTCCAGCGAATTATACAATGTAATGTACGAATACAATGCCGTGGAAGTAGAAGGCGCATTCTCCTGCAAACAGCTGTTCACCGGCAAAGGCGCAGGCAGCCATCCAACCGGCAGCGCGGTACTTTCAGATATTTCCGCTCTTACCTATAATTATCATTATGGATACAAGAAACTGAAAAAATTCCAGGCGAACAATGCCGGCTCAGATCCTGCAAAATTGCTGGATAATAGCTTTAACACCAAAGTATACGTTCGTTTCTCAAACAAAAAGGAAATAGAAAAGCTGGAGATAATTTCCATTGAAGAAGAATATAAATCGGCAAAAAATAATTACATCATTGCAACCGTGAACTTTAAATCTTTGTTCCATTTTTGTGACAACAAGGACAGCAAGGTGTTTATTTGTGAAGTGTAGAAACAAATGTAACCCCAACCCTAAAGGGAGTCATGAAGCTCCACCCTTTAGGGCCGGGGTAAAAATTTAAAAAATAAAAATATGTTATTAGAAATCATCACCCCCGACAAAAAAATTTACAGCGGAGAAGTAAAATCCGTAAAGCTGCCCGGCTCTGCAGGTTCTTTTGGAGTTTTAAAAAACCATGCTCCTCTTATTTCATCTCTTAAAAAAGGAAATGTTAAGGTTGTTGACGAACAAAAACAAAGTCTTTCCTTTCCCATCAAAGGCGGAGTAGTTGAAGTTTTGAAAAATAAGATCATCGTGCTTGCAGAATGAGTCGCAAAATTCCTATTCCTCCCCCTGCCCCCTCCAGCGGGGGACAGAACAAGGGAAAGAAAATAGGGAAACAGTTAAAATCTTCTTCTCCGAAGAATCAGCGCCTAATTTCATTTAGTGTTTTTGCTTTCTCATTTCTCTTGTATGCGAACACGATCAATCACAGCTATGTGCTGGATGATGATGTTGTATATCTGAAAAATAAAGATGTTCAGGCGGGACTGAGCGGAATCCCCAGCATACTCACCCACAGTTTTATTTACGGTTTCACCGGACACAATGATCAGTCGTACCGGCCGGTTGTATTGATAATTTACGCGATCGAAAAAGAATTTTTTGGCAACAATCCCCGCACCGGGCATTTCATAAATGTCTTGCTTTTTGCCCTGGCCTGTGTGCTATTGTATAAACTCATCAACATTCTTTTTTCATCTCATGTCTCTCTTCTCAATGCTCACTACTCATTACTGGTTGCCCTGCTCTTCGCCTCCCATCCCATCCACACCGAAGCCGTTGCAAACATCAAAGGCCGGGATGATATTTTGAATTTCGCATTCTTCGTTCTTTCCCTTACATATATTTTGCGCTATGTTGATTCAGAAAAGAAAAAATATTTCGGGCTCTCTGTTCTTTTCTTCTTCCTGGCCCTCCTCTGCAAAGAAATGGCCGTTACATTCCTTGCTATCATTCCCATGACCGTTTTCTTTTTCAGGGGCCTGCCTCTCAAAAAAATATTTTCCGGAATGCTTGCATTTGCGGGCGTATTCATTTTATACATGCTCATCCGGGGCTCGGTGTTGGACACCGTTACGTTCGAAGAAAAAATGAAGGTGGTGAATAATGCCCTTGCTGCTGCTACCAATGAATCCGACAGGATCGCCACAGCCATTTTTATTCTCGGAAAATATATTTTATTGCTTTTCTTTCCTCATCCCCTCTCCTGGGATTATTCTTTCAACCAGATACCGATCGTTTCCTTTTCGGATATAAGGGTTATTGGGGTGTTGTGTGCATGTTTGGGTCTGGTAATTTATTCAGTTATTGTTCTTGTTAAAAAGATGAAATCCCCCCGGCCCCCTTTACAAGGGGGAGAACACAGCCCGTCTGAAGTTTTTGCGTATTGTATTTTATTCTTCTTCATCACCATGTCCGTTGTTTCTAACCTTTTCATCATGATCGGCTCCACATTGGGGGAACGGTTCTTATTTGTGCCGTCCTTGGCATTTTGCATCGCGCTTGCAGTATTTCTCCTCCCCTCTTCAGCTCTCCTTAAAGTGGAAAAAATTACGCGTGAAAAGTCCGCGAGTAACGAAGGGTTGGCTAAAAGTCTTCTCAATATCCGAGGAGGAGTGCTGTTCGTTATTATTGCCTTATTCTCTTTCAAAACATTTTCCCGAAATAAAGATTGGAAAAACAATTTGTCTCTTTTCACCGCAGGTGTGGAAGCAACACCAAACAGCTCCCGGGCGGAAAGCGCTTTGGGATCTTCCTATCGTGAAATGGGAGAAAAAGAGCCGGACCCGGGAAAGCGAATGGAATATTTCCAAAAAGCAATTGTATATTACACAAAGGCCATAGAAATTCTTCCTGATAACACCGAGGCGCTTTACAACGCAGGCGTTTCGTACTACGGCATGGGCGACAAAGAAAATGCCTTGAAAGCGTATGAGCAAGCCCTGGCTGTTTCCCCGGAATACACCAATGCGGCTAATAATGCAGGGGTAATTTATTTTGAACGCAAAGAATATGAACCGGCAAAAAAATATTTTTTACAGGCGGTGAAATATGCCCCCAATAATTCCGATGCCCTCGGCAACTTGGGCGCCATCAATCATAACCAGGGGAACATGCGGGAAGCTGTTGACTATTATAAGCAAGCCCTAGCCATAAACCCTGCCAATCAAAATGTGCAAAACAATCTGGCAAAAGCCCAGCAGGCATTGGATCAGAAGAAATAACGATGTTTTTGTTTTGATTACATTTGTGCCGAAGTCCTCATTCGGAGGTTTCCTATGCTAAGAATGAAAAATTTTTACCGCCATATTTTTCTTGTCGTATATCTTATATCTCATAGCTCCTATCTTGTATTTTCCCAACGCAACAACTTCCAGACCTACTCTTTAGAACAAGGACTTCCGCAGGCAACCATTTATTGCATCATTCAGGATAATCGCGGATACCTTTGGCTGGGAACAGACGGAGGCGGCCTTTGCCGCTTTGATGGCATCAATTTTAAAACCTATGGCAAGAAAGAAGGCTTTAACGGACATATTATTCGTTCCCTTATACAGGATAGTAAAGGAAGAATATGGGTGGGTACCAAAAACGAAGGCATCATCATCTATGACGGAACAAAATTTACTTCGGTTGGAAAGGCGAACGGCCTTGCGGGGAGTACAGTACTGTGCTTACTCGAAGATGAAAAAGGAGTTGTATGGGCAGGGACAGATGATGGAGGTGTAAATAAGATAATTTCGGAGAAAGACAGCTTCCGGATACAGGTTATTGATCAAAGCAAAGGACTTAGCAATAAGTCCGTTTTCGATATTTATAAGGATAAGGGAGGCAATGTGTGGCTCGCTACTTTAGGAGGTATAAACATCATCCCTCCCCTCTCCGAAGGGAAGGGGGCAGATTCCTTGAGTATAGAACAATTACGCGGGGGCAGGGAAATTCCAAGCGATTATATTCTTTCCATACAGGAGGACAGCGAAGGGGCACTTTGGTTTGGAACGCTGGAAGAAGGGGTATTCCGCGTTGCTCCGAAAAATGCAGCTCCCGCTTCTAACCTGAAGCTGGATTTCCTTTCCCGGAAGCTTACCATATACAACCAAATGAATGGCTTCAATGCAAAAAAAATATGGAATATATTTTCCACAAGCAAAAATGAACTGTGGTTTGCTTCTGTAGAAAACGGCATCATAAGAAAGCGCAGTGGAACTTCTTCCGATCCAAAAAACATTTTTGAAAACTATACAGATAATGAAGGGCTGTCCGCAAACGCAGTGAACACGGTATTTGAAGACAAAGAAAAAAATGTATGGATAGGTACAAGCGGTGGCGGGCTTTGCAAGTTTGTAGGTGATATTTTTTCCCACTATTCAGAAAAAGACGGATTGCCCAGCAATAGCGTGCATGGCATCGACCAGGATTCACTCGGTAATTTCTGGATCGCCACCAGTGGAGGAGGACTGGCGCAACTGAACCTGAATTCCGGCACTCCTGTTACAAAGGTATTTACGCAAAAAGATGGCTTGCCTGGAAATTCCATGCTGGCTGTCTCTGCCGGGAAGGTAGCTCATAACAGAAGCATTTGGGGTGTGTTCAACGATGCCGGCATTTCCAGATACAACGGAAAAACTTTTCAGAATTATTCGGAAGTGGATGGCTTGCTGGAAAATATCGGCTATAGCATCCTGGCAGACCGAAACGGAATAGTTTGGATAGGCACCCAGGAAGGCATCAGCCGGTTTGACGGTCAGAAGTTCCTGAATATCTCCATGGAAACACTCAAGATAGATGATAAAGGAGTGAATGCCATTATCCAGGATAAAGCCGGAAATCTTTGGTTTGGCACCGGTGGCGGGCTGGCAAGATACAGCGGGGATGGAGCGATTACCACCTATGACGAAATGGAAGGGTTAATGCACAAAGAGATCACCACCCTGGCCGAAGATCCGTTTGGAAATATCTGGATAGGCACTAAGAGCGGTGGGCTTTATCGCTTTGATGTTTTTACGGACAATACACAAAAGATCCGTTTGATCGCAAACGACAGCCTGCTGAGTTCAAACTCCGTGCGCGCAATAATTTTCCTGGATGAACGCAGCACCAATGCAGGAAAGGAAATGCTGGTAGGAACCGACAAGGGAATTGATAAAATAACTTTTGATGATAAAGGAAGAATACAAAAAGACGGAATCCGGAATTACAATGCAACAGACGGATTCATTGGTGTGGAATGCAACGATAACGCTATGTACAGGGACGCACGGGGCGACATCTGGATAGGAACTGTAAAAGGATTAACACGCTTCAATCCATCTGCTGAAATTCTTAACCGCAGCGAACCGTTAATTCACATTACGAACGTGAAACTTTATTTCAAAGAAGTAGACTGGGCCAGCAGAGGTGCAGACTCTATTCAACCCTGGTTCAATCTACCGCAATCGTTAACGTTGTCCTATGCCGATAATCACCTTACGTTTGATTATTCTGCCATTTCGCTTATGAATGCCCAGAAAATAAAATACCGCTACATGCTGGAAGGCGCGGATGCGGAATGGTCACCTGACCGAAAAGAAACATCGGTAACATTTTCCGGACTTTCGCCCGGCACATACACTTTCAAAGTGATCGCAGCAGGAGCAAACGGAGTTTGGAACAAAAACCCTGCAACATTTACATTCACCATCAGTCCGCCCTGGTACCGCTCCGCCACAGCCTTTATTATTTACTTTATTGTCCTTGCAGGCGGAACTTACCTGCTGGTGAAATACCGTGAGAAAAAACTTTTGAAAGAGAAAAAAATCCTGGAAGACAAAGTGCAGGAGCGCACGGCCGAAGTGGTGAAGCAAAAGGAAGAGCTGGTGCATCAGAATGAGATCATCGAAGAAAAAAATAAGGATATCACGGACAGCATCAACTATGCGGAAAAAATTCAGCGTGCGATCCTGCCCGATCCGCAAAAAATAAAAAAGGCGCTTCCTGAATCATTTATTTTATTTGAACCGAGAGATATTGTCAGCGGTGATTTTTTCTGGTTTGTTGAGGTAAAAAAAGAAGCCCCTCAAGACGCCCTGCAAGTCCTCCCTAATGGACAAGCGCAGCTTGCCAGTGAAGCTGATTTAGGAGGGGCTTTAATCCTACTTGCCGCTGCCGATTGTACCGGGCACGGAGTGCCGGGCGCCTTCATGAGCATGATCAACACTTCGCTGTTGAATGAATCCGTGAATGAGAAAAAAATTGTTCAGCCAAGTGTGATCCTCAACGAGGTGCGGAAAGGGATCATTAGCGCATTAAAGCAAAAAGGAACATCCGGAGAACAAAAGGACGGAATGGATGTAGGAATTGTCAGCCTCACCCCATCCCTCTCCAAAGGAGAGGGGGCAGTAACCCTTCAATTTGCCGGAGCAAATAATTCCATGTACATCATCCGCAAGGGTGCTGCTGCTATCGAAGAAGTGGATCCGGATCCAATGCCGGTTGCCATCAGCGACCGCATGTATGATTTCAATAACCACGTGGTAGAACTTAACAAGGGAGACACTTTTTATCTTTTCACCGATGGGTATGCCGACCAGTTTGGCGGACCGAAAGGAAAAAAATTCAAATACGCCCAGTTCAAGCAGCTCCTTGTTTCTATCCAGGAAAAAACCATGGATGAGCAGCACGATATCCTCCACCAAACCATGGCAGACTGGAAAGGCCAGCTTGAGCAGATAGATGACATATTAGTAATGGGCGTTAGAATATGAAATCCTGACCGAGTCTGCGAGCGTCAGGATTGATGATATTCTGGGGATGGGAATTAGGATATAGATGGGAATAATCTCTGGAATTTCGTATCTTTGCGTTGTGAGAACGCTAACTATAAATCTCCCTGAAAACATCGACCTGAACAAGCAGGAAGCATTATTGATGCTTTCTTCAAAGTTGTATGAAAGTGGAAAGCTTTCTCTTGGGCAGGCAGCCGAGCTGGCAGGTCTTTCAAAAAGGGTTTTTATGGAATTGCTGGGAAGGTATGGTGTTTCGGTTTTTAATTATCCTGCCGATGAGTTGGCAAAAGATATAGCGAATGCAAAAAACTATCATCTCTGACGCTAGCTGCGTTATCCTCCTTGACAAAATTGGCGAACTGGTTCTCCTTCACAAGATTTTTGGCACTATTACCACTACCAAACAGATCGCAAAAGAATTTGGCAAGCCCCTGCCAGACTGGTTTGAGATTAAGGAATCCAAAGAAAAAAAGTATCAGCGAATTCTGGAAGCATCTGTAGACAAAGGAGAAGCAAGCGCTATTGCATTGGCGCTGGAATACGATGATTGTCTCCTTATCATTGATGACCTGAAAGGAAGAAAACTGGCCCACAAACTGGGATTACATCTGACCGGTACCTTCGGGATACTGATTAATGCAAAAGATCGCGGGCATATTAAATCTGTAAAAAGCATACTTAAGAAAATAAAAGCAACAAATTTTCGCATCACAAAAGAACTTGAAAAGCAAATTTTAGCGAAAGCAAAGGAATAAATTCTACACAAAACCATAGCCGACTGGAAGGCCAGCTTGAGCAGATGATATTAGTAATGGGTATTAGAATATGAAATCCTGACCGAGTCTGCGAGCGTCAGGATTGATGATATTCTGGTGATGGGGGTTAGGATATAGGCTTATTCCAATCCTTTAAAAAACTCTTCAAGAGTAATTTTATGAATATCTAAAACCTTTATGAGGGATAACAATGTAAAATTTGCACCCTTTTCCATTCGCCAATATTGCACACGATTTAACTCATTATCATAGGCAAAAATCTCCGCGCTTTTATAACCAGCTTTAGTTCTAAGCTTTTTAAGCTTTTCACCCACCCGAACCAATTGTTTTTCAATTGCCTTTGACCTTTCCATAATTAGGCAAAGGTCTTCTCTGTACATCAAATAATTTACTGTATATAATATGTTTAATATATGCGGATTATTATACATTTGCCTACTACACTAAGTAAATTCAACCAAACTTAAAATCAAAAATGAAAAAGGTAATCTTACTCTTGAACTTTGCACTTGTATCCTCCATGGCTGGAGCGCAACTAAAAGTAATCACAGGGGGCAATGTTGGAATTAACCAATCAAGCCCTGGCACCAAATTTCACGTCTCCGGAAATGAAAATGCTAATTATGTGGCAACAATTGAAAACACTAATGTGAATGGCCATAAATTATACATGGCATATACTAATACTGCAAGCCCGACTTATAAATATGGTTTGGTTATTCAAGGAGGAGATG
>Ga0163144_10015674_pt1 | contig 15611 bp, 15 predicted proteins | sample OliLak19BULKMAT1_FD_123175 | JGI IMG/M metagenome (GOLD analysis project Ga0163144, IMG submission 123175) | Freshwater microbial mat bacterial communities from Lake Vanda, McMurdo Dry Valleys, Antarctica - Oligotrophic Lake LV.19.BULKMAT1 | ecosystem: Environmental > Aquatic > Freshwater >...
GCTCCGGTGGTGTAGAGCATGAGGACGTCGATCTCGGCGAGCGTGGGGAGAAGTTTGGTGCCGGTGATCGAGTCGGCGGAATCGGTGGCGGTGAGATCAAGCCATTTGAGTGTGTCGGACCGGGCGGTCATGACTTCGCGGGCGAGCGGGAGAACGTCGTGCTTGAACCCGAAGGACGCGGTGCAGAAGAGCACTTTGACGGGATCGCTGACGTGACGGGTGCGGACCTTGGGGGTGGGGGAGATGTGGGTGGGGGGTGTCGGGGCGGTCGGTTGAGGATCGCTCGGTTGTTGGGCGCTGGAGACACCGGCGATGAAGAGGGTGAAAAGGATGGCGAGTTTCATGCGTCCTCGTGATTCGGCGGGTGGGCGGCGACGTTGATTGATTACACCAGTTTCGTTCTTCCCGGGACCGCTACGGGCGAAATGGGCAGACTCTCGAACTCGTAGTCCCTCGGCGACAGGTCCAGTGGGCTATTCAAGGCTTGGCTCCAGGTCACTTCCTGCCCCGTGTAGCACGACATGCGGCCCATGATGGCCGTGAGCGTCGATTCGGCGACGCGCTTGGATTCATTGAGGCGCGGGCTGTCGCCACGGACGCTGGCGAGCAGGTTGACGTGCTCCTGCACGTAGGGGTTGCGGTTTTTGCCGCTGAACTTCCAGCCCGGTCCCTGTGTACCCCGGATCTCCGCGTAGCCGGGGTGCATCGTTATTGAGCCCTTGGTGCCGACGATCGTCTCCTCGCACCGCCCCGGAGTCCCTTCGATCTGGCGGCACATGCTTGTCATGGTGCGGCCGTTCGCGTACTCGTACTCGATCGCGAAGTGGTCGAAGATGTTGCCGTACTCCTCACCGGTGCGCACCTGACGGCCGCCCAAGCCCAGGCACCGCACCGGTGTTGCACCGAACGCCCAGTTCACGACGTCGAGGTTGTGGATGTGCTGCTCGCAGATGTGGTCGCCGCTGAGCCAGGTGAAGTAGAGCCAGTTGCGGCACTGCCACTCCATGTCGGAGTATTCGGGCTTGCGGTTGTGAACCCAGAGGCCGCCCTGATTCCAATAGCACCGGGCCGAGACGGCGTCGCCCAAGGCACCGGCACCGACCCGCTCCATCGCGGCGATATACGACGCCTCGTGCCGCCGCTGCGTCCCGGAAACCACGGAGAGTTTCCGGGTGTCGGCCAGTGCGCCCGCCTCGATGACCTTCCGAACTCCCGCCGGATCCACGGCCACCGGCTTCTCCATGAAGACATGCTTGCCAGCGTCGATCGCCGCGGCGAAGTGGATCGGCCGGAAGTGTGGGCTGGTCGCGAGGATCACGACGTTGATGTCCCCCGCCGCGAGCAACTGCCGGTACGCATCGAATCCGGTGTACCTGCGATCCTCGGGAACGGCGCTGCGGTCGCCAAATCGCTCGCGCATTTCATCGGACGAGAGTTCGCCGACCGCGCCGTCAAGCCGATCGGTGAAGAGGTCGGCAAGGGCAACGATCCGGGTCGATTCGTGGGCTTCCAGCGCATTGACGGCTGCCCCCGTGCCCCGGCCTCCGCACCCGATCACTCCGATACGGACCTCTTCACTGCCGGCGATCCACGCCGCCCGGGCGACGGACCGCGGCGAGACCGCGGCCAAGGCCGCTAACGAGGCTGCGGATTTGAGAACTTCGCGCCGGGGAAGGGATGATTTGAGCATGCCCTATGTCTCCTGAGGGTTGAGAGCCGAATCCCTGAGGCTACAGAATACTCGAAATCGCTCCGGCGGGCTGCCGGGCCCTCTTGCAACGGGCGTAAATCGCTGCGCTCGCTTCATTTGGCGCGGCAATCGACCGATAGGAGCCGGGATAGGTTGGTCGTCCCGACCGGGGAGTGAGACACGGCCGGAGTGTGCATGCGCCCGAATGGTCCAGAGTCCGCGGTCCCGATGAAGCGATTCTTTACGACCGGTGAGGTCGCGAAGTTGTGCGGGCTGAGCCAGCAGACGGTGATCCGCTGCTTCGACGACGGTCGGCTCTCCGGCTTCAAGGTACCTGGTTCAAAGTTCCGTCGTGTGCCGCGGGAGGATCTCCTGCGGTTCTTGCGTGCGCGTCCGCTCCGCAGCGCGGCGTAAAAACCCCGCGTGCGGCGCTTTCAACGGCAACTTCAATGAATCCGCCCGGGTGAACCGCCGATCCGGTATCCGACGGTTGCGTCGGTCGCAGCGCGTGTGACGCGGCGGCGAGGGTGCCACATGAACGGCAACGAGGGACGAGCGGGTATGAAATCAAAAGAACAGGTCCTGTACACCCCCACGGATCGTCCGCTTGTGATCGTCGTGGAAGACGCGGGCAGCCGGGCCTCGGCCCGGTTGCGCAAGGTGCTCGACGACGCGGATTTTCTGTCCGGCCCGATCGATCTTCCGCACGGCCCGGCCGATGCGGTCCCGGACGCCGTGCTTGTCATTGATGCGAGCCGGTACGCGGCGGAGAAGGTGAACGCGCTGGGACCCACCAACGCGTTGGCGAGTCGTGTGGTCTTGATCACCGCCAAGCGTGACGCGGCGGCGCTGGTCGCGGCGTTGCGTGCGGGCGTGTCGGATGTCGTGGCCCTGAGTGAGCCGAATTTTGAGGAGTCGCTTCACGACGCCGTCGGCCGCATCTGGCACAAGATTGTGCGGGCCGCGGAGCGGCGGGCGACGAAACGGGCGGTTGAAGCGCGTCGGAAGAGCGACGCCGCGGCCCAGCGTCGGCTGCTGGCGCAGACCAAGAACTTGTGCGCCGACCTGGCGGAAACGTGCCGGGGGATGGGCACGGAGTTGGCGGCGATCGCGCTAGCGAGCGAAGTCAACGCCTTGTTCCGGCAAGAGTTGGATATGGACGGACTGTTGCGCACGGCTCTCGAGTTCACGCTGCGGAAGGTCGGGCCGACGAACGCGGCCGTCTTCCTTAGAAACAGTTGCGAGGACTTTGAGGTGGGTGCCTACGCGAATTACGACGCCCCGCGCGAAGTTTCGGAAGAGATGCTGGGACGGATGGCGAGTGCGTTGCCCGGGGTGCTGGGTTGCAAGCCAGATCCGCTGCGGGCCGAAACCACGGAGACGATCGGCGAGGCGCTCGGTGAAATGCCGGACGGCCTGCGTGAGTCGGCGCTCTTGGCCGTCGGCTGTGGGTCCGGCACCGAGCCCGCGGCGATGATCGCCTTGTTCCGGGATCGGCGGCAGGGGTTCGGAGAGACGGCGGTGAGAACACTGCGGATCGTGGGACGGGTGTTCGGTGAGCAAACCGCAAGGATCCGAAAAACTCAGATGCGGCATCTTGCCAGCACCGACTGGCTGGGCGCCAACGACCCGGACTTTGGGTAAGAGCCCGGCTTGGCAGCGCAAGATCCCGGGGGTTCCCGTTCCAAAGGCAATTCTGGGAAGGAAACCGACAGACCGCTCAGGAAACAAACTGATCGCAGGGCGGACGTGGAGCAGTCAGGCCCGGCGCGCAGCTGCACGACCCTTCGATCGGACAGCCTCGACGCGCTGCTGAGCGGGCACTTCGGGTGCGGCGTTCAATGCTGCCAAGACACGATCTTCAGACCTGAACAGTTGTTCGAGCACCGTGGCTCGGGCACGAAAAACGCTGTCCGAAACCAGATTCTGCTTGAATTGTTCGGCGGCGGGCGAGCCCACACCGGCTGCTTTAAGAATATTCGCGAACTCGATAATCGGGGATGTTTTACTCAAAAGAGACCTCCAAAGGCGTGCTGGTTCAATGGGAGAGAGCGCCGCAGCGGCGTGTGTCAGCGCGGTTCTCGAAACAATTCGCAAAATAGTGCGATCTACTCCGAAAAAGCCCCGAGGCGATCAAGGATGCGGTTCAAGCGGGTGTTGACGGATTGCCTTCGGACGCCGAGTGTATCGGCGATCTGACTTTGACTCATCCCCCGCAGGATCAGCACGATAAAATCCTTGTCCTCCTGCGAGAGGGCCGCGACCATGTTGGCGAGTCGGATTCGATCCTCCTTACGAATCGACGATTCGGTCGCGTCGTCGAGGGCCCAATCGCGTGGCAGGGCTCGCAGGGAGCGTTGCTTGGCGCGAAGACGCGCTGCCCGAATCCCCGCGTTCACCACCGACTTCCGGAGGTAGGCTTCAAAATCCTTGGAGTCGTCGAATCGGTCGAACCAGCGAGGATCCGCGATCGCCCGATCCTCGAACCAATCGATGACCAATGCCGCGGCGTCGGCCCGAAACCATGCTGCAACGTGTCCCCTTGCCAGTCGATCAACTGCTTCAAGAAAAACGGTTCCAGCGACATAGTCCGGGGCGTTCAATGGCGGCCACAGGCCGTCAAACTCGGATGCCGGGTCACGAGAAACCATCGGCTAGGTTCCCTTGAGTTTGTCCAATAGCGATTCGAGTTCTTTGGCCGAGGTCGGATCCCGCGGATCAAGTTTCCCCGTCAACGCCCGTTCGGCGATTTTCCGATGCTTCGGGGGCATCTTTAAGAGCGCACGAATCTGCTGCGCCTCACGAAACTCCAAATACACGAAGACTCCCGCAAAGCCGGGGAAAACGCCCAGCACCATTCCGATCACCGCGTCACGGCCGAGAAGGGCCAAGAGCGCACCTGCAACTCCCGCACCCAAAAGGCTGACCAGTGTCGACCGGAGCAGACTCAGCCGGCGTTCCGGCGAGATCTTGAGACGGAACACCGGATGCAGGAAAAGACAGACCAGCACTCCGGCGAAGAGCCCAAACGAGAGTCCGGAAATCAATACCATAAAGTGGGTCATAGTACCGTCGTTAACCTAAACGACCCGAAGGGCATTTGTCGATATCCAGGCGATCGTGGCGATTCCTGTGTCAAAACTGTTCCGGCGGATCACGGGGTGAGTACCTTCCGCGCCTCAGGCCCGCGCTCGGCGGGATGAGGAGATGAATCGGAACTCGCGGGTCGGCCGCGTCATCGGCGGGCGGCTTCGGGCAAGCGGACATGCGACGCCGTACTAAACCAGCCGTCGATTACGCACGGACCCGACGCGGCGGCGGGAAGAGCGTTGCGAACCGATGCTGGTTCGGTGGCATCCACCACGATGACGCCGCCGTTCCCATCGCCATCGGTGAAGCGGCCCTGCCAGACGATCGTGAAGCGTGATTCACGAACTGCGCGGGCAGCGCGTTCAACGTCTGCCGCGGTCAAGATGACGTATGCCCGCATCAGCGTTGGCGGGGCGGTCGCATCGGACGCGGACGCCGCCTGTTCGGCCTCGAGCGCCCGGTAGAGCGCCAGCGATTGCCGCAACGTGCTGGAGGCCTGCATGGGGCGGACTCGCGCCGCGAATTCGCCGCTGATCACGCCGGGGTCGGTAGCGACCAGCGCGCCCGCCATCGCCGGGTCGGAGATGTCAAGGACGAAGAGGCCGCGCCAGGTCGGGTCGGTCGGGTTGCCGAACGGTCCGGCCATCAGAAGTTCACCGGTTTCCACGAGCCGGTTGATGTTGGCCATGTGTCCCCGGAACATCGCCTGCCGTTCGTCCTTGGTGCCCGAGCCGCTGTTCGGGCCGCTGACGAGGGTTACCAAGGTGTAGGACGCGTTGCCGGGGTCATCGCGCTGCGGACGGGCGGATGCGCAGCCGGTCAGAGCGAGAGTGAGCCCCAGAAGGCCAACGAGCACCGCGGCGAAAGGATGACGGTTCGGCATCGTCTCAGTGTACAGGACTTTCCTCGCGTGAACCACGGTAGACTTATCGCATGAAACGCCCGTCTTCCGAGAGCGCAGAACGAATCTCTGCGAAGGGGCGTGCCGCCGAGGTGTTCTTTGCCGATCGCGCTCAACCCCGCACCTGGCTCTGCAACAACCATGCCTCCAGCCCCGCCATCTGGTTGGTCTACGACAAAAAGTCCGCCCGTGTGACGCGGGCCTTGTCGTACGACCAAATTGTGGAAGAAGCATTGTGCTTTGGGTGGATCGACGGCGTCAGCGGCCGTGTGGATGCGGGTCGCGCGAAACTGTATTTTTGTCGCCGAAAGAAGAAGAGCGTCTGGTCGGCACTCAACAAGCGAAGATTGATCGCGCTGGCAGCGGACGGGCTGATCACCCCGGCGGGCAGGGGCGTGATCGATGCGGCGAAACAGGACGGCTCATGGACGGCGTTGGACGCGGTCGAAGCGTTGACGGTGCCTGCTGACTTAGCCAAGGCCTTGAAGACGGACGCCGCAGCGAACGGGAACTTCGAGGCGTTTCCGCCGGGGGTCAAGAAGCAGATTCTGCGCTGGGTGACGTCGGCGAAGCGGGCGGCCACCCGCGACGCCCGCGTGGCGGAAACGCTGAGGTTGGCCGCGAAGAATGAACGGGCGAATCAGCCCAACGCCGATCAGCCCAAGGCTAAAAAAAATCTGACGCAGCCCAGCGCCGGCTGAACCGGGCGTATCGGAACTAAAGTAGGACCAGGCCATTTTCGGTCATTTTAATGGGTGCGGAGATCCATCCCGGAGCGCACGCTTGTTTTTCAGGAGTTGACGATGAAATTCACCGGTGTTTCCGCAGCTGTCATGGTCGTTGTTCTCTCCGCAAGCGGTTGTTCGCGCGAGGGCGAGGCGCCGACACCTGCCGGCACCCCCGCAAACCCGACCCAGCCGAAGAGCCCCGCGCCAATCCCCCCGGCTGCGCCGCCCCCGTCCACCGTCGGGCCGTCCGGTGGGCCCGCGTCGTCGTCAGGTTCTGACGCGGCGGTGCCAGCGGTCGACAGCGTCTTGGCCAAACCGGGGCTCTCGGTTGGAGATGCCGCTCCGGATGCCGAACTGGTGGATGTGAACGGAAAGTCGGTGCGGCTTGCAACGCTCTATAAAGAGGGCCCCGTCGTCGTGACGTTCTACCGCGGCGAGTGGTGCCCGTTCTGCAACCAGGCCTTGGCGGGCTGGGAGAGCAAGTTGCCGGAACTGAAAGCCGCGGGTGCCACCATCGTTGCGATCACGCCCGAGAAGCCGCTATCGGCGGCGAAAACCACGGAGAAGAACGCGTTGACGTATTCGGTGTTGACCGACCCGACGCAGGCCGCGGCGAAGTCGTTCAAAGTGCACTTTGTGATGGACGAAGCGACCAAGACGAAGTATGAGGGGTACGGCCTTGACCTGGCCGCCGCGAACGCCTCGGGCACTTGGGAGTTACCCGCTCCCGGGACGTTCCTGATTGTGCCGGACGGCAGGGGCGGCGGCACCGTGAAGTATGCGTTCGCGGACTGGGATTATAAGAAGCGGGCGGACCCGGATGTCGTGATCGCGGCGGTGAAGGAACACGGGGCCGGCAAGTAATTTCTAAGAGCGGATGAGACTGAAAAAGGGGATCACATGCCGACGCCCGAAGCCGCCGCCACCTTCGCCGCGTCGTGGTACGCCGCGTGGAACGCCCACGATCTGGGGGGCATCATGGCGCACTACTCGGGATCAATCAGCCACAGTTCGCCCTTCATCAAGCGGTACAACGGCACCGACGATCTCGCGCTGGTGGGCAAGCCCGCCGTCGAAGACTACTTTCGGCGGGCCCTTGAACGGAACCCCACTCTGCGTTTCGATCCGGAACATGTGACAACCGGGCTGGAGAGCGTGATCCTTGTCTACCGACGAATGACCGGGGACTTGGCCGCCGAGGTGTTTTTTCTGGATGCCGATGGAAAGATCGAACGTTCGGTTTCGCACTATGGGTGAGAGGTCAAGAGACTGGGGCGAGCCAAAGGGCTACGAGCCGCCGCGACATGCGGTTCACTATCCTTAGACCATGACGATCCGCGACGGCTTCGAGATCGCGAGCTACGCAGTAACGGTCGTCGGACTGCCATTCGCGATCGCGGTTTTTATCTGGGAGCGGCGCAAGGAACGCGAAACCGAGCAGGAGGAGATTTATCAGCGTCTGAGTGATGAGTACACCAACTTCATGAAGTTGGTGCTCGACAACGCCGACCTGCGACTGCTTCGTCCGCCCGGTCAGCCCTTGGCCTTGACGCCAGAACAGGCGGAGCGAAGGCTGGCGCTGTTCAGCATACTCGTCGCCCTTTTCGAACGGGCGTATCTACTGGTCTACGAGGAACGCATGTCGCCGCAGGTCAGGCGTCTGTGGCTTTCTTGGGAGGATTACATGCGGGAGTGGTGTGCGCGCCGAGAATTCCGCGATGCCCTGCCTGAAATGCTGCGTGGCGAGGACGAGCAGTTTTCCCGCCATATCGCCTGGATATCCGCCCAGGAGGAACGGACCGGTGAGAACCTGTCGGCGAACCACGCGTGAGGGGGCGGCGTACCGGACGAGCCGGATTGGCCGTGTGCGAGATTTTTTCGTCCCCCGCCCACATCTGGGTGAGCGGGCGCTGCGAAAAACGACCGGCGTTCCGTGGGGCACGCCAATGCGGCGTGAAAGGATCGGATTCCGATGATGATGATGAAAACCGTCACAATGATTGCGGTCGGGGTTGCATTCGGGGCTTTCGCGCTCGCGGGGATGCTCGCTTCGGCACGGCAGCCAACCGGCAACGGAGAGGAAAAAGGTATGAAGATGGCAACCGGAACGATGATCTCCAAGTCCATGTACGACGTCACGCCGCTCACTCAGGAACGGATCGACGAACTGGCCACGAAATTGACCGAGGACGAGGCCCGTGTCATCTTGAACAAGGGCACCGAGGCCGCGTTCTGTGGGAACCTGCTCGATAACAAGAAAGAAGGGATTTACCCGTGCCGGTTGTGCGGGCTGCCACTCTTCTCATCAGATTCCAAGTTCGATTCTGGCACCGGGTGGCCGAGTTTCTTCAGCCCGTTTGATCCGATGCACGTCGCGGAAAAGAGCGACCGGGCCTATGGCATGGCGCGAACCGAGATACTTTGTGCCCGCTGTGGTGGGCACCTGGGACACGTCTTTGACGACGGCCCCAAGCCAACCGGTCAGCGCTATTGCCTGAATTCCGCCTCCCTCACGTTCGTCGAAAAAGGAACCGAGTTGCCCGCCGAGTCGAAGCCGATGACCACCGAAATCGCGTACTTCGCGGCGGGCTGCTTCTGGGGTGTCGAAGATCATTTCCAGAAGTTGCCCGGCGTTCTTGACGCCGTGAGCGGATACATGGGTGGAAAAACCGACAAGCCGACATACAAGCAAATCTGCCGCGAAAGCACCGGACACGCGGAGGCTGTCAAGGTCGTGTTTGACTCGTCCAAGGTGAGCTACCAGGACCTGCTCGCGGTCTTCTTCAAAGTTCACAACCCGACGCAACTTAATCGCCAAGGCCCGGACGTGGGCGACCAGTACCGATCGGCGATTTTCACGACCTCCGCGACCCAATCCGACTTGGCAAAGACATTCATCGAAAGCCAGCAGAAGGACGGCAAGTGGTCGGCGCGAAAGATCGTGACCACTGTGGGCACCGCTCCGACGTTCTTTGAGGCGGAGGAATACCACCAGGACTACCACGTCAAGAACGGTGGTCACTGCGCCCTGCCCGAGTAAATGCGGATCGACCTCGCATATCGCCCGGGCTGCATCGGCGAACGATTCCTCACCGGTGGCGATCGGCGATAGGGGTGCTCGTTTGCAACGCGTGCAGTCTGGCGGTGAGGAACGTGGTGGGGTGGAAGTGCAGCGGAACATGCGCGGGGAACGTCGCGTGGGGCTGCATGTGGATGATGATCATCCTCACGTTCGTACCGGCTGGGCGAGGCACTGGCTCTCATTCGCGGGCGCAATTCGCCGTGGCGGCGTTCGTGTCCCTCGTCATCGTTTTCGCGATAGAGACCATCCAACTCCCTTCACATCCCGCTCGCTGGTCAGCGGGATCGACCCGCGGACGAGCGCCGCCCGTTCGTGCGATTCGCCCTCACCTTGAAGATCGCTCGGGGACGGAGCGCGGTTCACGATTCTGGATGGTGCCAACGAGTTGTCGGTCAGCGCCTCCGGCGGCGCACCCAACCCGCAGATTTGTGTGTCACGCTGCGGAGCATCCACCCATGGGCGCGTGCGGGATCCTCGAAACGCGTCAGGGCCCCGACGAGGGCGAGGCACGCTTCTTGGCAAACGTCGTCAGCCGCTTGGGCATCGCCGGTCAGGCGTGCCGCGTGCCGTCGCATGTTGGGCAGCCAGCGCCGCAGAAGCGCCTCGAAGGCGGCGGCGTCCCCAGACTGTGCCCTGAGGTCGCTCCGGAACGACGGAGGTTTGAGATTGTGCTTCCCCTGGGGGGCGGAGCTTTGTGGCCGCGGGAGGCGTTGAGGCTCCCCGTAAATGGGCGGCTTCGGCCGAGCGACCGTCGGTTGCCTCGCTAGGATCGAACGGACTCTGCTGGCAGGGCGGTCCGCCGGTACAGGCATCGGGTTCAATGGCGTTAAGAGGAGCGCATGGCGGAACAATCGACATATCGGTTCTCGGGCCCACTCACGTGGATGGTTGCGTGCGTCGCCGGAGCGATCGGGGGGCTGGCGCTCACGCGACTGCTTCCACCGCATTTTGACCCGGCGGGCAACCCGCAAGTCGAACTCATCCTCGTCGCACCTTTCGCGATGCTCTTGATTCTGATCGCCGCCATGCCGCTCATCCACGCACGCCTCTGGCACGTCTATTTCCCGGATGCGGCGTTTTTTCTAGGCTCCGTTGTTGTCGCGTACTACCTGACCGGGTACGGCCAGCAAGGCCGCGAGCAGTTGCTTCATGCCGCGCGCGAGTACTACTCGTTTATCGCCTTGGTAGGCGGTCTCTACGTGGTTTCCGGGGGAATACTCACCGATATTCGTGGGCGGGGCAGGCCGTGGAGCAACACGTTGATCCTCGCCATCGGGGCCGTGCTGGCCAACCTCGTTGGAACGACCGGCGCCTCGGTGCTTCTCATCCGACCGTTCATCCGCCTCAACCTCGGTCGGCTGCGGCCGATACACGTGATGTTTTTCATCTTCATCGTGAGTAACTGCGGCGGCTGCCTCACACCGATCGGAGACCCGCCGCTGTACCTGGGGTTCCTCAAGGGCGTGCCGTTCGCCTGGACACTCGAGCACCTGTGGCTCGACTGGCTCGTCACCGTGGTTCCGCTCCTGGGCATGTTCTTCGCGATGGACTGCTACTTCCAGCGCACCCACAATCGGCAAGCGGTCCAGCACACCGATCCGCCCGAGCCGGAACTCCATAGACGCCCCCATGGTCCGCCGGTCACGGTGCGCGGCTGGGTGGGAATTGTCGGTTTGGCCCTGATCGTGGCGGGCGTGTTCATCGACCCGCTCCTACGGAATGTGGCTTGGCTAGGCCATTTCCCGGTAGGGGCGACGTTTCAGATCGCGGTCGCCGTGGGCGCGTATTTCCTTTCGGATCGCGAGCTCTACAGGGGTAACGAGTTCTCGTTCTTCCCGGTCAAGGAAGTCGGGTTGCTCTTCATGGGTATCTTCGCGACCATGGTTCCGGCCTTGGGGTACCTCGCGTACCACGGCCCCGAGTTGAACGTCCGGACGCCGACCCAGTTCTACTTTCTTACCGGCGGGCTCAGCGCGGTACTGGACAACGCCCCGACCTACATGAACTTTCTCCAGCTCGCTGTCGGCGATGCGGAGCTGACCAGAGAAACCATTCGCTCCCGGCTGCTTGACGGGGACGGCGCCCGCGTTCTGGCCGCCATCTCCACCGGCGCCGTGTTCTTTGGAGCCATGACCTACATCGGCAACGGCCCGAACTTCATGGTCCGCTCGATCGCGGAGTCCGCGGGCGTGAAAATGCCGTCCTTCATGGGCTATTTCTTGCGAGCGTGTGTGCTGCTGCTTCCGGTATTGATTCTGCACTGGTGGTTGCTGGTCAAGGAGTAGGCCGCCCGAGCGGGCGACACCCGGCCCGGGTCCCCTTATTCTCCGGTCGTGCAGTTCTTCGATGCGATACTGGCCTCGGTCGCGGCCGTGGCCGGGGCGATCGCTTCGGTGACCGGGTTCGGCGTGGGCAGCCTGCTCACGCCCACGCTCGCGGCAGAGGCCGGCACCAAAGCGGCGGTCGCGGCGGTGACGATCCCGCATGTCATCGCCAGCGCGATCCGCTTCTGGCAACTCCGTACGCACGTGGACTGGAAGGTGGTCAAGAGTTTCGGGCTCACGAGCGCAACGGGCGGGCTGGTCGGGGCGTTGCTGCACGGCTACCTCCAGAGCGGGCTGCTCACTGCGCTCTTCGCGCTGCTGCTCATCTTCGCGGGCGCGGCGGGCGCAACGGGGCTGGCCGAGCGCATGCGATTCCGCGGCGCGGGCGCGTGGATCGCGGGGGCGCTCTCGGGGCTCTTCGGCGGGCTGGTGGGCAACCAAGGGGGCATCCGCTCGGCGGCAATGCTCGGCTTCGATGTGCGGCGCGATGCGTTTGTCGGAACCGCGACGGCGGTGGCCCTGATTGTGGATGCGGCGCGGCTGCCCGCCTATCTCTACACCGACGGCCCGGAGATGCTGCGGCTGTGGCCCCAGATCGCGTGGATGACCGTGGGCGTGGTTTTCGGCACGCTGCTGGGCAAGCGGCTGCTGAGGCGCCTCCCCGAGAAGACGTTCCGCCGGGTCGTGGGCGTCCTGATCCTGCTGCTGGGCGTGTGGATGGGTTACCGCGCGTACGCCGAGTGGGGTGAGGCGAAGGCGGAGCCCGCCGCGCTGTCGTTCAATGTTCTTACCGCGCCCGAACTCTCCGTGGCGGGTTCCGGCAGCGAGCATCCCGTATGAATATCAACGCTCGGTTGTCGCAAGCACGGCGTGTGTAGCGATGGCAACGCTCGGCGGCGTTCAAGGCCCTTTGGGCGAGGGCACAAGCCAGAGGCGGCGGGCTGAACGCGATTCGGCCCGCAGAAGACAGAACCCGCCATCGGCGGTCCATCCCAGCGGCACCAGCGACCAGTCGCCCTCGCTGGCTTGCAGTGCCACGGCGACGGGCTGCTGACCCGCTCGCGGAGCAAAGAACAGATGCAGAGGTCCGAGGTGGACGGGATTCCCACCCAGAATCGGGAAAGAACCGCTCGTTTTGAAGGACTGTGAGATGACGACGGCAGACCACTTGCCATCGGGGCTGGCGACGATCTGCGAGAAACCGGAATCGCCGAGCCCGATGCTGGCTCGTGCTGCATCCACCACCGCGCGCTCGTTCACCTCCGCAGGAACCACGCCGGGCACGGCTTCCAGAACTGCGACGTTGCCCGGGCATGGAAACGCGGCGGCAGGAACATCGTTTATTGGGCGGAGTTCGCTGGTGTCGGTGCCGGCGGTGAACGCGACGACGATACCGGCGGATTCGAGCCAGGTTTGCAGACCCGCGGGGTCGGCGGCTTCGGCCGGGATGGAACTTTCCAGCAGCGCAAGGCGGATCGACCCGTCGGTACACGTCCATACGGCGGCGTCTTGGAAGTCCATCCAAGGAGCGAGGTCGACCGACATCGCCTTGGGTAGGCCCCCGGGCGCAGCGGCGGGCGGCGCGGGGTTGGCCGGCTGGCGTCCACACCCCGCGAGCACGATGGCCGCACCGATGATGACCCATGCCGTTTGCGCGGCGGAGCGCAGAAGGGCATTACTCTGAAACAAGTCGTGGCGAAAGTGCACCAATAGAGCTTCTCTTGGAAGGGGTCAGGGGTGTGGGAACCCCGGATTCAGTGGTGGGTCATCCCCCCCATTGGCACCAGCGGTCGTTCGGCGAGAATCGCGAGAGCGTAGCGGTCAACGGGGAGGCCATGCCGGTTCAGGAATCTCAGTCTCCGACTGGATGTCGTGGCTCGAACCAGCACGGCCAAACCTGGCGGAGCTCAAGTCTTGAAAAGAGCCACCACCCAGATGGCGTGAAGTGAGGCACGAAATTCAGCCCCGTAGAAGGGCCACTGAATGTCCCAACCGGTCGCCCGCAAAGAAGAAAGCCCTTCGACGTGGGCGGCGAAGGGCTTCATCTCTAGAAAAAGTCGGGGCGACAGGATTCGAACCTGCGACCTTGTGGACCCGAACCACACGCGCTACCAAGCTGCGCTACACCCCGGAAATCGAGAACAAGCGTAGTTCTCGCCGCGCTCGATGTCCAAACCCTGGTTCGCCGCGCGAAATGAAAAACGCCGCGGACAACACGGTGTCGCCCGCGGCGTTGAAGGGGGCATGGAACACCACTTTGGGCCGGTGGTCGGTTTCTATCTCGCAAACCTCATGCCTTGCGCCGGCGGAAAGCCGCAAGGGCGATGAGCACGGGCAGCCCTATCGCGGCGGTGCCTAGCCCCGCGCGCATGCCTGCCGCCCGTTCATTGGCCTTGGCGGTTTCCGACATGGAGGACTTCCATTCGAGGAGCATGGCGATCTGCTCGTCGCGTTCGGCCAATTCGGCTTCGAGCTTGCTGTTCAGTCCTTTGATCGCCGCGAACGCGACGCCTTGGGCATTGGTCGCGTGGATCACGGTGTCGTCAGCCCCGCCCAGGTGGAAAGCGGCCTGGAAGTCCTGAGCCATCGGCCCGACATACTGAATGGTGGCGTCGGAGCCCTTGAAGTTCCAACGCGTCACGGGCAACCCGAGGACCTTACTTAGCATTTCTGCGTCATCGATGTCGGTGAAGTTTTCCTTGAGGTTGCGGTCGGAGGCATTGAAGGACTGGCCGGACGAATCGAACCCACAGAAACCGCCCGAGTTAGTCTTTCCACGGAGGACGTCCGACGCGCCCGTCGCCGAACCGTCGCCGCTGTTGTTATTGATGTAGATCGAGCCGTTGGCGAAAACCGCCCGCCCCGCGGCAGCCCGAGTATCGAACCAGCCGCCGTTGCCGCCGCTGACATTCAGGTTTTCGCCGCGCACGCCGTGGGCCGTCGGGCTTCCGCCTGCCGGGATCTGGCCGAAAACGCCCGCGTTGGTGCCGAAACTGCCGGTCGCGCGGCCGAGCACGCCGCTGAGCCCGGCCTGTGTGCCGGTCGTACCGGAGATGCCGTTCCCAGTAGAAGACGTGCCGGTAACACCGGTTCCGCCCTGTGCTGCGCCGAGCACGCCTGAGCCCACGCTGCCCGAGCCATATACGCCCGCCGAGGCGACGTTTGAGTTGTTGAAGGTCGTTCCCCATACGCCATATCCGGTGGCGCTGCTGGTACCCAGTTCACCATAGAGAGCGGTGGTGCCGGCCGCGTTGCTGGTCGGGCTTCGCACGAGCACTTTGATCGTGGCTTCAGGCGCGCCGCCGAAGACAGTGCTGCCCGAAAGATTAAACGAGGCATTCTGACCCGTTATGGTGAACGGGGCCGATGCCCCCGTCGCCCCGGTCGCTCCGGCAATGCCCTGCGGCCCCGCTGGGCCGGTCGCGCCGGCGGGACCGGTGTTGCCTTGCGGCCCCTGTGCGCCGGTCGCGCCCGCGGGACCGTTGTCGCCTTGCGGACCTTGCGGGCCAACGGGGCCAGCTGCGCCGGTCTCGCCCTGCAGCCCTTGTGCGCCCGTCGCGCCCGTGAGCCCGGTCTCGCCCTGCAGCCCTAGTGCACCGGTCGCGCCCGTGAGCCCGGTCTCGCCCTGCAGCCCTTGTGCGCCGGTCGCGCCCGTGAGCCCGGTGTCACCCTGCACACCTTGCGGGCCAACGGGGCCAGCTGCGCCGGTGTCGCCTTGCAGCCCTTGTGCGCCGGTCGTGCCCGTGGCCCCGGCGTCCCCTTGCGGGCCAACGGGGCCAGCTGCGCCGGTGTCGCC
>Ga0163144_10015677_pt1 | contig 15610 bp, 11 predicted proteins | sample OliLak19BULKMAT1_FD_123175 | JGI IMG/M metagenome (GOLD analysis project Ga0163144, IMG submission 123175) | Freshwater microbial mat bacterial communities from Lake Vanda, McMurdo Dry Valleys, Antarctica - Oligotrophic Lake LV.19.BULKMAT1 | ecosystem: Environmental > Aquatic > Freshwater >...
CCTTGTAGCAGGTGCCCTCATGCGATTCGGGATTGCTGAAGGTCTCCGCCAGCAAAGGCCGATAGCCAAACCTTTCGTGCCAATGTTCCGGCACCGCTCTGAGCGCCGCCGCAAGACTTTGGGGCGCCAGATTGGGTTCGGCCCCCTTCGCGCTGAGCAATGCGAATCGCCGGTTTTGCACCACCAGCTTCAGTCGTTCCGCCCGGTGGGTCGCACTCCACCCAATCCAACGATCGCGGTCTTTCAACGCGTAACATGCCGGCCCCCAGGTCAGAAGCGCCACCGCCACCCCCCTCCTCTCCACCACCTGCCGAAGGTAATCGCCCACCGCCTTTCCTGCTCCCAGCTCATGGCGCTCTTCCACCACTCAGTCAAACCACTCCTTTTCGCCTGGCTCTGCCATCGCACTCTCATCCCAGCGCCTTCGCTTGCCGGTTGTCTTTGCGTTTCCTCAATTTGTTTCGGCTTCATCCCAGCTCATCCCAGCAAATCCGCTGAAAAAGTCTAGCCAAAAAGAACTGCCCTCATCTTCAGCCTCTTCCATCAGTTGGGAAAAAGACCTTGCCTGGGTACCCGTCACGGCGACGTTTTTTCGTGCGGGATGAATCGGCGTTGCGTTAATCTGTCGGCTCAGTGTCTCGCCCACACCCAGATTACCACGCCGCGGTCAGACTGCGCGCCGAAGCCGCCTCTCGGCTGGTGTTGAGTGGGATTCTGCTCAACGGGCTGCTCTCGGCGGCCAAGTTCGCCGGCGGCATCCTGGGCAACTCCTACGCCCTGATCGCTGACGGCGTGGAGTCGCTCCTGGACATCGCGACCTCGACGCTGGTATGGGCCGGCTTCAAATGGGCGGCACGTCCACCGGACGCCGACCATCCGTACGGACACGGCAAAGCCGAAGCCCTGGCCGCCTTCTTGGTGGGCTTTGTGATTGTGGGTGCGGCGGCTTGGATCGGCTGGCATGCAGTCCTGGAAATTATCACGCCGCATGGCGGCCCTCATTGGGCCACGCTGCCGCTCCTCGCGGGAGTGGTCGTGATCAAGACGGTTTTCTCCCGACGGTTGACCACCGCGGGAAAGGACCACGCCAGCACCGCCCTTGGGGCGGAAGGGTGGCATCACTTATCCGACGCGGTCACCTCGGCGGCCGCCTTTGCCGGCATCGCGGTCGCGGTGATCGGGGGAGCGGGATACGAGAACGCAGATGATTGGGCCGCCCTGCTGGCCTGCGGGGTGATTGCGTGGAATGGCGTGACGGTGTTCCGGCAGGCGCTGGGTGATGTGATGGACAGCGCCGCGCCGACACCCTTCGAGGCCGAGGTGCGACGCGTGGCCCAGGAGGTGCCCGGGGTGGTCAACCTCGACCAGTGCCGTGTGCGCAAGAGCGGCTTGAGTTACCTGGTCGACATCCACGTGCGCGTTGACCCGACGATGACCGTTCGTGCGGGGCATGAAATCGCGCACGCGGTCAAGGATGCGTTGATGCTCTCCACCCTTCGGATCGGGGATGTGTTGGTGCACATCGAACCGGCCGAAATCTCCGGAGGACCCGGATGAATCGGACTTCCGGGCGATCCGGCGGTTTTTCGTGCAATTTCTGCGGAACGGTTGACAGATTATAGGCAGCAAACCGGAGGGCAAATCCGGTTTAATGGAAGATGTAACGTTTTTTATCCCTTATTATCATGAGTAAACGCGATGTGACGAAGCCTCTCAGCATCAATCCAAACTTGCTCAAGTGGGTTCAGAAGATGGCGGATCTGACGAAACCCGCGGCCATTCATTGGATCGACGGGTCTCAGGAGGAGAACGACGGGCTCTGCGCGTCGCTGGTCGAGGGCGGCACGTTCATCAAGCTGAACGAAAAACTCTGGCCGGGTTGTTTCTATGCGCGCTCGGACCCGGGTGACGTGGCGCGGGTCGAGGACCGCACGTTCATCTGCTCGTTGTCCAAGGACAACGCCGGTCCGACGAACAACTGGATGGACCCCTTTGACATGCGCAAGAAGTTGAAGGGCCTCTTCGCCGGTTCGATGGCCGGGCGCACGATGTATGTCCTACCCTACAGCATGGGGCCGATCGGCTCGCCCATGGCCCAGATCGGCGTCGAGCTGACCGATTCAGCCTATGTCGTGGTGAACATGCGCATCATGGCGCGTGTTGGCCTCGCGGTTTTCAAGGAGATCGACAAGGGGGAGAAGCGGGTGGTGCCCTGCCTGCACTCGGTCGGAGCGCCCCTCAAGCCAGGTCAAAAGGATGTGGCCTGGCCGTGCAATCCGGACAAGTACATTGTGCACTTCCCGGAGACCCGCGAGATCTGGTCCTACGGTTCCGGATACGGTGGAAATGCGCTCCTCGGCAAGAAGTGCTTCGCGCTGCGCATCGCCTCGAACATGGCGCGCGACGAAGGTTGGATGGCCGAGCACATGCTCATCCTCGGGGTGGAGAATCCCCAAGGGGAGAAGACCTACGTGGCGGCGGCCTTCCCCAGCGCCTGCGGCAAGACGAATTTTGCGATGATGATCCCCCCGAAAGCCTTTTCGGGATGGAAGGTCTGGACGGTCGGTGATGACATCGCCTGGATCAAGCCGGACGCCGCCGGACGCCTTCGGGCAATCAATCCGGAAGCCGGTTTCTTCGGGGTCGCCCCCGGGACCTCGGTCAAGACCAATCCCAACGCGATGGCCGCGCTGGCCAAGAATACCATCTTCACCAACGTCGCGCTCACGCCCGAGGGTGGGGTCTGGTGGGAAGGCATGACGGATACGCCGCCCGCGGAATGCCTCGACTGGCAGGGCAATCCCTGGACACCCGCGTTGGCGAAGGCCAAGGGAGTGAAGGCCGCGCATCCGAACGCCCGCTTCACCGCCCCGGCGTCGCAGTGCCCGACGATCGATCCGGACTGGGAGAAGCCGGAGGGGGTGCCGATCAGTGCATTCATCTTCGGTGGCCGGCGCGCAACGACGATGCCGCTGGTCTACCAGGCCTTCAACTGGAGCGCCGGCGTGTACATGGGCGCGACCATGGGTTCCGAGATGACCGCGGCGGCCGCGGGTACCGTCGGCAAAGTGCGGCGCGATCCCTTCGCCATGCTTCCGTTCTGTGGATACCACATGGGGGACTACTTCCGCCACTGGATCAAGATGCAGCGCTCGCTCACCGAGACCCCGCGCATTTTCCATGTGAACTGGTTCCGCAAGGATTCCGAAGGCAAGTTCATCTGGCCCGGATTCGGCGAAAATATGCGGGTGCTCAAGTGGATCGTCGACCGCTCGCGTGGCCGGGCCCTTGGTCGCGAGACTCCCATCGGCTGGCAGCCCCGCTACGACGATCTGGAGTGGCAGGACTTGGACTTCTCGCGGGAGACGTTCGATGCCTTGCAGGCCTTCGACCATGACGCCTGGCGCACCGAGGTCATCGGGCACGAGGAGCTCTTCATCGATCTGCACGATCATTTGCCGAAGGAGCTGATCTTCGAGCGCGAACTGCTGATCTGTCGCATGTAGCAGGGTGCGAGGCCCCTTCGGGGTCGCGGCCCGTGGGTATCACGCCAGTCCGTCAAGAGGCGGGCTGGCTTCGTTTTCCGGTTGCGGAACCGGCCGGCGCGGTTTGCTTGGTTGACGCGGTTGAGCGCGAGCTTGGCCGTTCCCTGATGATCACGCCCCGTAGTCTACCACGCGGATTTTTCGCACCGGCTTGTTTGTTCGCCGGTTTCCTCTCCTTCGTGACTGGCGCATCGTCCGCCGGAGACGATCCGTCCGCGGAAACCTACCGGCTGCCGCCCAAGGCGATCCTCGAGATTCTGGACGCCCCGGCGCCGCCGACCGCGGGTCTGAGTCCCGACCGCCGCTGGCTCGCAATCAGTGAGCGGGATCTCGACGAGGACACGATCGCGGATTTGGCGGAGCCGGTCCTTTTCCTCGCCGGACAGAGGTTCAAGCCGTTTCCGACCACGCGTCTTGAAATCAGCGGATTGACCAAGGTCACGCTGCGCCGGCTGGAGGATTCACTCGAACGAACCCTGCTGCCGCCGGCGGGCGGACGAATCGGTACCGTGGCCTGGGTCCGCCGTTCAAAGAGTGGAGGCGAACTCGCGTACACCACGGTGACTCCGGGAGGCATGGCCGTGCATCTGTATGACGCGAACACGGGTCTGGAACGTCGGGTTGAGGCACCCGGATTGGAGGGGCGCGTCTACGGGCTGACCCACACCGTGGACGGAGCCCACCTCGCGTTTTCAGCCGCAGTCAAAGAGGGAGTTGCCATTTGGATGGTGGATACCCGGTCAGCACAGGCCAGGCGGGTTCCCGGGCTGACGCTCAATCACGTCAATGGCGGCTACGGTTGGCTCCGAGGCCGTCCGCCCCTGATCGCTCGTACGAAGCTCTCCGGAGAGCCCCCACGCGCCGTTGAGGTGCCGACCGGTCCGATTGTCCAGGAATCGGCGGACCGAGCCGGATCGGCCCGGACCTATCAGAATTTGCTGAAGACGCCGCATGACGAGGCCCTGTTCGATCACTATTTCACCAACCAGATTGTGGCGATCGAGACCGACGGACGCGTGACCCGCCTGGGCCAGCCCGGGGTACACACGAGCGTGAGCCCGGCACCGGGAGGTGAGTACCTGCTCGTCAGCACGGTGCGACGCCCCTATTCCTATCAGGTGCCGATGAACAGCTTTCCTCGGCGGACCGCGGTCTGGGATCGGTCGGGACGGGAAATTGCGGTGATCGTCGATGCGCCGTTGAGGGACAATCCGCCGGGTGCCCGGGATGCCGTTGTCCCCGGGGTGCGCAGCGTTTCCTGGCGGCCCGATTCGCCGGCGACCCTCGTTTTGGTCTCGGCCTTGGATGACGGTGATCCCCGGCGTGACGTGGCCAAGCGCGACCGGGTGGCCTTGCTTTACTCTCCGTTCACCGGTCTGCCGGCGATCTTCTTCGAAACCGAGCTTCGCCTCGGCGGCGTGGAGTGGGCTTTCCCGGACCTGGCATTTGTGACCGAGCGTTCTGCCCGGACCGCCCGGGAGCGCCTGTGGGCCATCGATCCGAGCCAACCGGCGGGCGCGGCGCGGCTTCTCCATGACCGGAGTTCCGAGGACCGGTATGCCGATCCGGGCACGCTGGTGACGGTCGATCATCCGACCGAGCTCCGGGATGTGCCGCTCCGCTCGTTCGACGGTCGGTGGCTCTATCGTGCGGGAGCAGGGGCGGCGAAAGACGGAGCCCGGCCGTTTCTGGATCGATTCGATCCGGTGGCGAACCGGACCGAACGGCTCTGGCAATCGTCGCCGCCCCATTACGAGGTCGTTTCCTCCACCATGGTGCTGGATGCGGAGGCGCGGCGCTTCATCTTCACGCGGGAATCGCCCGCGCAGCGGCCCAATTTTTTCCTGAAAGACGGGGGGACGGTGACGCAGTTGACCGATCTGCCGGAGCCTTCCCCTTGGTTTGCCGGGGTCAAAGGTGAGCTTGTGCGGTATCGACGGGCGGATGGGGTCGCTCTGAGCGGGACCCTGTATTTGCCGCCAGGATATGACCGATCCCGGACCGGGCCATTGCCCTTTCTCCTTTGGGCGTATCCGCGCGAGTTCCTGACCGAGGAAGGTGCGTCGCAGGTGGCTGGATCACCCCTGCAGTTCAAGAGGCCGGCGAGGCAGGACCAACTGGTGCTGCTCACGCAGGGATATGGGGTGCTGGATGGACCGACCATGCCGATCGTGGGTCGCGACGGCGGCGAGCCGAACGACCACTATGTCGAACAACTGGTGGCCAGTGCGGCGGCGGCGATCGACTACCTGGTTGAGCGTGGCGTCGCTGATCGCGACCGGATCGCGGTCGGCGGGCATTCCTACGGAGCGTTCATGACGGCCAACCTGCTGGCGCACTCCGATCTGTTTCGAACCGGCATCGCCCGCAGCGGGGCCTACAATCGCACCCTCACACCGTTCGGGTTTCAGGCGGAGCGGCGGACCTATTGGCAGGCGCCGGAGGTTTATCATCAGATGTCTCCGTTCGGTTTGGCCCACCGCATCAATGAACCGATTCTGCTCGTTCATGGCATGCGCGACGCCAACTCGGGCACGTTTCCCCTGCAGTCGGAACGTATGTTTGCGGCGCTCAAAGGCAACGGTGCGACCGTGCGTTACGTGCAGCTTCCGCTCGAAGACCACGGCTACGCGGCGCGCGAATCGCGACGCCATGTGCTGTGGGAGATGGTCACTTGGCTGGAGCGCCAGATGAAACCACGGGCGTCGAATCAGATCAGGCCGGCGGTTCCGCCAAGCCCTTAGGTCAGACGCCGTGACTCTGAGGGCTGGTCCTTGCGACCGGCCCGGAAGTGGGCAGGGTGAGGCAGGATGTTTCAAGTTGTACTTCTGTTTTTCCTGCTTGGCGCGATGGCGACCCTTCGCGCGGAGATTCCGCCGGCGCTCGAGGCCGCGGTTCAGAAACTCATCGCCGACATCGATCGTTGGGCTTACACGCAGGAAGTGAGGGAGTTCGACAAGAACGGAAAGGCCGTGCCCGGACCCACCTTGGAGCGGTATGACCCGTCGAAACCGGAGGATGAACAGTGGACTCTTCGCCTGTATCGCGGCCAAATTCCCACGGCTTCCGATGTCCGCTCATGGAAACGCCAGAAGAGCCGGGAGGCACGTCGCCGCGAACGCCCCCTCGGGGAGATCATCGACTTTGACCGCGCAGTCCTCAGTGAGGAAGGCGAGGGTGCGTGGGTTTACCGGGTTCCGATAAAACCGGGAGCGAGTCGCCGGCTGCCGGAGGACAAATTCTATGTGTTGATGCGGGTCGACCAGATCCGCCATGAACTGACCCGCGTGACCGTCCGAACCACGGAGTCATTTCGACTCTCCGGGGTGGCGGGGTTGGCCGCCAAAGTGGATCAGGTCGAGATCGACGCTCACTTTGCGGTCATCGATGAACAGTACGCTGCCCAGCCAGCTCAGATCAGCGCGGCGGGCTCCGGCCGGATCGCGTGGGTCTTTCGGGTCGGTGGTAGGGCGGAAGTGGCTTGGACAGAAATGGTTCGCGTCAAACCTTACCGCGATCGTTTCGACGTGCAAATTGGCGACGTCAAGGCCCTCGATTTCTAGTCGGGTGGCCGGGAACGGGCAAAAAGAAAGCCCGCCTACCCCAGGCGGGCTTTTGCTACCCCTAAAACCAATTAACCTAATGAACTACGCAGAGGTAGACGAGGTGGGTGAAGAATCGTTCGAATTTTCTTTGGGGTTTTGAAAAGGACGGGCTCACGAGAGGTCCGGGATCGTGGGAACTCCTGTCAGATACGGCTGTAACGATGGAAAACCGAGACCGTCCCGGCATTTCCGGAGTCGATTTTTACTTCAAAAGTGGTTATTGATTAGATATATAAGGTGTTCTGGCTGGCCGAAGCCCATCCCTGTGCGGGGTGCGGCACTAGTTCGCTGGGGCGGGCGTCAATGGCACCCGTTTGGGGATGGCCAAGGAGAGAATCACCGAGGCCGAGAGTACGCCGCCAATGATGGCCAGCGACCACGTGACGGGAAACTTCCCGCCAAACGCCTCGTTCAGCCAGACCATCTTCAGGCCAACAAAAACCAGGATGATGCCGAGGCCGTATTTCAGCGCCCAGAATTTATGCATGACCCCGGCGAGGAGGAAGTAGAGGGCTCGTAAACCGAGGATGGCAAAGACGTTGGAGGTAAAGACAATCAATGGCTCCCGGGTGATGGCGAAAATCGCGGGCACGGAATCGATGGCGAAGACGATGTCGCTCAACTCGATGAAAACGAGCGTGACCAGCAACGGTGTGGCGTGGAGCACTCCGTTCCTGCGGAGAAAGAAGCGATCACCATGGAGTTCGGGTGTGACGGGCATCAATCGGCGAAGCAGGCGAATGATCGGATTCTTTTCGGGCTCGATGGGCTTTTCCTGAGCGAACAGGATTTTGATCCCCGTCAGGATGAGGAAGCCTCCAAAGAGCCAGATGACCCAATGCAATTGCATCAGCGCAGCGCCGATCGAAATGAAGATCATGCGAAAAACCAGAGCTCCGAGGATGCCGTAGAAGAGGACCCGATGCTGGTATTTTGCCGGGATCGAGAAATAGGAAAAGACCAGCACGAAGATGAAGATGTTGTCGACCGAGAGGGACTTCTCGATGACGAAGCCAGTGAGGAATTCGAGAGCGGTCTGGTTGGCGAGAACCGCGGCCTGGGCGGCTGTCAGGCCTTCGGCGATCAATCGTGGGTCCTGGGGCAGTTTCCAGTGGGCGTACTTCCAGAGGCCGAAACAGAAGAGGAGAGCCAGGCTGATCCAGACCACGCTCCAGGTGAGCGCTTCACGGAACCGAACCTCGTGCGCTTCACGATGAAAGACGCCAAGGTCGAGTGCGAGCAGCGAGAGGACACCGAGAGTGAAGAGGGCGTAGAACCACCAGTAGTCGGCGAACGGGAAGAGGGAATAAACAGGCATGGAAGGAGTGCGGTCAGGGCGGACTCGGTCGGAGCCGCAAAAGAGCGCGAGACTTTAGGGCAGGAACACCGTCCCGCCTAATACAAACAATCGCGGGAATTCTTGGTTTACATCGAGGGAATCGTTCGGCGATGAGCTCGCGGGCGTGGTCCCGAGCGCCCGGAGGCCGCGGTCGCGCCCGAATCGAAAGCCGGAAGGGGAGGGGCTGCGGCGTCGACTCCGGGGACGGCCGCCGATTGTCCCACCCGCAGAGTCACTGGAGCAGCCGCAGCGCATGACGATCATTCAAAAATTCGACGCCGAGCAGGTTTAGCGGTTTGCGTGGGTCTCCACTCCTTGGTTCAGTCGCGCTTCTGTCACTCCTTCCGCGTTTGTCTCTATGAAGAACACGACTCTACGTTCCCTGATCGCTGTCTCCAGCCTCGTGCCGGCGACGACCGTAGCCGCGGACACCGCTTCGGTGACCCAGACTTCCTTTGGCCGCCTGAGAGACGGCCGCGAGGCCAGCCTCTATTCGTTGGTCAACGCCAACGGAATGAAGGCGGACGTGACGAACTACGGCGCGATCATTGTCCGCCTTTTCACCCCTGATCGGGCCGGGCGGATGGACGACGTCGTCCTCGGCTACAATAGCCTTGAGGAGTACGTCGCCGCCACGCCTTACTTCGGCGCGATCGTCGGCCGTTACGGCAATCGGATTGCCAAGGGAAAATTCACGGTGGACGGTCAGACCTACTCGCTGGCGACGAATAATGATCCAGGCGGCCTGCTTTGCCATCTGCACGGAGGCAGGGTCGGCTTCGACAAGGTGCTCTGGAGTGCCGAGCCCTTGCTGGTCGACAATACGCCCGGTCTCAAACTCCGCTATTCGAGCAAGGACGGCGAAGAGGGCTATCCCGGGAACCTCGACATCACGGTTCACTACTGGCTGGGCAACGACAACGCGTTCAAGATCGAGTACCTTGCGACGACCGACAAGGCCACCCCGGTCAATCTCACCCAGCACTCCTATTTTAATCTCAAGGGGGAAGGGCGTGGTGACATCCTCGGCCATGTTTTGACGCTCAAGGCTTCCCGGACCACCCCCGTGGATGCCGGGCTCATCCCGACGGGCAAGTTCGCGCCGGTCGCCGGGACACCGTTCGATTTTACCACGCCACACTCCATCGGTGAACGGGTGAACGCCAAAGACGATCAAGTGAAATTCGGCGGTGGCTATGATCACAACTGGGTGCTCGACAACCAGACCGGCCAACTGGCGCTCGCCGCCTCCGTCTTCGAGCCGAGCAGCGGTCGCACCATGGAGGTGTGGACGCAGGAGCCCGGGATTCAGTTCTACTGCGGTAATTTCCTCGATGGGTCGAACGTGGGCAAGAGCGGCCGACCCTACCACCATCGGACCGGTCTCTGCCTGGAGACCCAACACTACCCCGACTCCCCGAATCAACCGAACTTTCCCAGCACGGTCCTTCGGCCCGGTGCGAAGTATCAGACATCGACCATCTACAAATTCTCTGCCAAATAGCTTCTGATCAGTCCTTTTAGCCAACCCAGATACCTATGCTCCTCCTGGAAGTCGCCCTGTTCCTGACCGCAGTCGTGGGTGTCATCTGGTTGGGGATTTGGAAGAGCAAGGACGCCGCCGCCCACTCCGGAGCAAGCGGCTATTTCCTCGCCGGACGTGGTTTGACGTGGTGGTTGTTGGGTTTCTCGCTCATCGCCGCCAACATCTCGACGGAGCAGTTTGTCGGCATGTCCGGCTCCTCCGCCAACTGGCTGGGCATGGCCATCGCCTCGTACGAGTGGATGGCGGCGGTCACCCTCGTGGTCGTCGCCTTTTGGTTTCTGCCGAAGTTCCTGCGCGTCGGTCTCTACACCATTCCGGAGTTTCTTGAATACCGGTTTGACGCCGTCGCCCGGATGACCATGGCGATTCCGGCGGTGTTCACCCTGGTGTTTGTCGCCACTTCCTCGGTGATCTTTTCCGGCGGAAAATTTGTCTCGTCCTACTATCATGACGTTCCCGTGTTGAGCAGCCTCACGGCGGTCTGCTGGATGATCGCCATTTTTGCGGCGGTGTATGTTTTTGTTGGAGGCCTGCGCGCCTGCGCCTGGACCGATCTGATCTGGGGATCCGCGCTGATTGCCGGTGGAGCCATCGTCATGGTCCTGGCGTTTTCCGCGCTGAGCGAGAAATCAGCCGAGGAACTCATTCTCACCAAAGTGCAGAATTCCTCGGCTACCGTGGAGGATTTGCGTGCCGCCGGTCCCTGGGAGCGCTTTGTCCTGCTCAATGACGGCAAGGATGGCGAAGCCGAGGCGCGCAACGGTCCCAATCTTTCGGGGGGAAAGCTGCATATGGTTCGGCCCATCGAGGACACCGACATCCCTTGGACCGCCTTGCTGGTCGGCCTGTGGATTCCCAACTTTTTCTACTGGGGGCTCAATCAATACATCGTCCAGCGGACGCTTGGCGCCAAATCCCTCGCCGAGGGACAGAAGGGCATCGTGCTGGCTGCGATGCTCAAGCTGCTCATCCCCTTCGTGGTCGTCATCCCTGGCATCCTCGCCTTCAATCTCTTCAGCGGTGATCTGCTGACCGCCGCTGGCACGTACGACTACGACCGCTCGTTTGGAGTGCTGGTGCGCAACCTGGTGAAACCTCTGCCCTTGATCTCGTGGTTCGTCCTCGCGGCTCTGGCGGGCGCAGTCATCAGTTCACTCGCCTCGATGCTCAACTCCGCATCGACCATCGCGACCATGGATCTGTACGCGAAGATCACCGGTGAAAAGTCCGAGGAAAAACTGGTCCGCGTGGGCAAGGTGTTCGTCGGCATTTTCGTCGTGCTCGCCGCACTGCTCGCACCCCAACTCGATCGGCTTACGAGCATCTTTGCCTACATCCAGGAATTCCAGGGGTTCATTTCACCGGGTATTCTCGCGGTCTTCATCTTCGGTTTCTTTTCGCCGCGGACGCCCCGGTTCTTCGGTTGGCTGGGCATCGCGGTCAATGCCATCGCCTACGCGACCTTCAAGTGGTTTTTGGGGCCTTGGTTGGTGAACCGCGGATGGTGGTATTCCAGCGAGATGGCATTCCTTGATCGCATGGCTTTGTGTTTCTTCCTCGTGCTGCTCGTGGGCATTGTCGTCACGCTGGTCAAGCCGCTGAAGCAGCCCGTGGTCATGCCCGTCAATCACGAGATCGCCCTCGAATCCTCCCGCGTCGCCAAGGTGTGGGGCGTGATCGTGTGTGTCTCCACCGCCGCCCTCTACCTGATCTTCTGGTAAGGGTGCTCAGTGTTTGACAGGCTCGTGGTCGAGGGAAAAAAAGTCCGGGTTCTTGACTGGGCAAGCCGCGTTCTCCCTAGTTGAGGTTCATCGTTCGCTCTTCTCTTGCCGTGTCTGTTTGTCTCACCTGCGCCCCCATGAAGTCTCCCCTTGCCGCCGTCCTTCTCGCAATCGTGTTCCCGATGGCCGGATTCGGCGATGTCCGATCGCTCGCGGTGGGTCCCAACCCGGAAAGCGTCACCCGCGGCTTTGGCGGCAAGTACTTTGTCAGTTTGATGGGCGAAACTCGCACGCCCGGTGATGGCGATGGGCGAATCGTTGTGATCGAGGGGGATTCTCCCCGGATCTTCACCGACGGGCTCGACGATCCCAAGGGCCTGGTGTTCGCGGGCGGATTCCTCATCACCGCCGATTTCACCCGCGTTTGGAAAATCGATGCCGACGGCAGGAAATCGCTGCTCGCCGGCCCCGGGTCGTTTCCCCATCCGCCGGTTTATTTGAACGATGTCGCTGTCGCACCCGATGGTCAGAGTGTGCTCGTGACCGACATGGGCGCGGTCTCGAGGATGCGGGATCCGGCGGGGAAGCTCTGGGCGGTCGGGAGCGCGGAGGCCAAAGCTCTTCCGGCGATTGGTCGCGTCTATCGCGTCACGCTCGACGGTCACGTGACCGAGGTCATCGCCGCGAACGCGGAAATGCCGCTGCCCAACGGCGTCGACGTGCTCCCGGACGGACGTATCCGCGTGGCGGAGTTCTTTTACGGCAGGATTCTCGAGTGGTCCGGCGGCACCTGGAAAACCCTCGCCGAGGGCCACCGGAGCGCCGATGCGATCGTCCACGATCGCAAGGGTCGCTTCTACGTCACGGAGGTTTTCACGGGCAAGGTGTGGCGTTATGCGGCCGATGGTTCGGCGCGCGAGGACATGGGTGGCGGGCTCGAGTCGGCCGCTGACATGATGGTCGACGAAGACACCGGGTTCGCGGTCGTGCCCGATAGCAGACGCGGTCTGCTGGTCTTCCTTCCGCTGTAGCTGGCTTCGCCGAATTCCGGACAACGCGCCGCGCGACCTCTGGTCTGCCTGATAGGTTCTCAGGGTCGAAATCGGGCCGGCGCGTCACTTTACGCCGGTTTGTCACCGCCAGGGCCAGTTCCGAAGACCTTTTGGCACCAAGGCCGGTTCGACGAAGAGGAGTAACGGCGCGGCAAGCCGGGTTTATGGTGCTGGGGGTGTGCTGGGAATGACGACGTGCGTGCCCACCTGAACATCGGTCCGCCGGCGGTCGCCGTCTTCGACGAAGACGGTCAAGTCGGTCTGGGTTCCAAAGTGGGGCGCGGCACTCGCCAGCACGACGGCGAGAGATTCGGGGAGCGTGCGCCGGCGCGATTCGATTGAGATCCGTGTGCGCCAAAGAGGCTTCTTTTCCTTCTTGGCCAGCGCCACCGCGTCCAAGGCGGCGATAAAAACGTACAGGCGGTCGTCCCGAGCCGCATCATTGATGCGTTCAGCCTCACTCGACATGAGCATTTGGCGGCTGGCCTTGTCGGCCCCGACCAGTCGCGCGATCTCCCGTTGATTGAACGTGATCGTCGAGGTGGTCGTTTCTCCGCTGTCCGGATCGGTGTCGGACACTTCCATCGCCGAGACATTGGCGGATCCGTACGTGAATACGATGGCGCGAGTGAGAATGGGTCCACCCACCTGGGTGCGCTGGAATCCCTGGGTCGCGAGGGCGGTCATCAGTTTGCGGGCGACTTCTTCCCGTTTGGGCATCTTCTCCCCGGCGATCGAATCTCCAAGGGTGCGCTCCATGCCTCCGATCAGCACATAGTAAATGGGTTTATCCGGTGTGGGACGCAGCGAGGCCGGTGCCTCGACGAGCACATCCGAAACGACCAGGACGTCCGGCCCCACCGGCTTTTTCGTTGCGGCGCACACCAGTGTTGCAACGGGCCCGGCGACACAAACGCGGGAAGTTCTCACGATGCGACTAAAGCCGACCTTCGCCTTCTTGACAAACCTGGAACGTCCTTCTCCGTGCAGGGCTCGAACCTCGGCCCCGACTTCCACGTGCAGGTAAGTGGGCCGCTCCCGCCTAGCTTTCCCGTTCGCTCCTCCTCGGGATGCGCGTTGGGGTTTGATCCGCTGGCAGAAGCCTACAGTCCAATCGTCACAGGCCAGCCTGGGAATTGCAGTGCCCCGCGCTGGGTCACATCGCTGAAGCGTGGCCAGCATTCGAAGGTCACTTCCCGGGTGGACTTCTTGAACCGGATCAGACCCCAACCATCAGCCCAGCCCGGCTTGCCGAGGTTTTGGTTGTGGGACTGCTGGCTCTGGAAGATTGCCGGATCGGGATTGGCGTAGGCTTACATCGTAATGCGGTTGCCAAAGCCATCGAGGTAGTCGCCCGTCCACTCCAGCGGCGAGTTTGCCACCGGATGGGCGCCCGCCCGTTCATCTTCCGGCCACCACCAGCGGCCATAATAGCTGTCGTCGATCGCGGGCACCACAAAGGCCCACGGACCATCCCGGTGACGCGCAATCCCGTGCTGGATCAGCGTGGCAATGTGCTGATCCCCGGCGATGTGAACCGCCCGGGCTCGCCGGATCAGCTCGAGCGCCGCGCGCCGACCCGACTGAGGCCAGCCATTCGAATCGAGATCGGCGTGGAGACGGTTGGTGGGATTGCCGTGAAGGTGGGCACCTCCGCAGAAGCCGGTTTGCGAAGGCACGGCGCGCAGGGCGATCCCCTCGGTGCGATTGCCCCAGTCGGACAGAAATGCCAGCTGGCGTTCGTCGAGGAGCTGCAGGCCGGGCGTGTCGATCACGGCCGGATCGTAGTTTGGATCAAGGATGTGATCGGGTCTTGGGCCCTTCATCGGGTGACGCCCGAGCGGGCCGGTCTTGAACTTGCGATCCTCCAGAATCGCGAAATCAATCCCGCCGACATTGAGGCTCGTATAATAGACTCCGATACCCTGTTCGACGGGTGTCGGGTCGAACGCGTCCGGCAGGTTTCCACACTGCTGCCGTTCCACCATGCGGATGTACTCGGGGTGGAAGAAATATCCCCCGCCACCGCCCATCCGCCGCGACGCTCCACCCACCCCACGAACCGGATGTCATCCAATAGATGACATCCGTTGCCCGACCCGGGTTAAGCAGAGGGTGATGCAATGTCATCTATTGGATGACATCCGCTCGGAGGAATGTGGGTGGAGCGGATGAGTCGGTTTGCTCAGGGCCGGGGGCTGTGATCGACCGGGGGCTTGGCTTCGCGGGCTGGGTGAGGATCGCGCGCAACGCGGTCACCACTTCGGTGTGGTCTGAGGCGGGTTGAGGGTTTCGTGCAGGTTGGTCGCGGAGTCGTAGAGCTCGAAGATCGCGGAATCGGGCGGTGCACCGCGGTGCACCGAATTCTCTCCATTCGATGAGGCGGTACCGAGCGGTTCGGATGGCCCGGCCGAGTCGTTCGCAACGTCAAATTTCTCTGCGCGGGAAGGCATGGGACGCATGGGTGTCAACGATCACCGCGGGATCATGCAGCATTGGTGAAAGACTGGGGCCGTCGAGGGTTGAGGAAACTCGGGGGCAGGCAGTCCCGCGAGTTCGCAAAGCGTCGGATAGACTTCGACGGCTTCGGCGACGGAGTTGGAGACCCCACCGGGCGTCACACCCGGACCCGCCAAATGAGGGGGATGAGGTTGACCTACTCGCGGTGGGGCGCTCCCCGGGCGCAGGTCGCGAACCCGAGGGTCAGGCAAAGGGAGAGGAGAGAGAGGTGGACCAGTGAGGGGATGAAATACGCTGCGGAGATGATGGGGGAGGACCAGTCGGCAGATCTTCCGGACTCAC
>Ga0163144_10015678_pt1 | contig 15609 bp, 13 predicted proteins | sample OliLak19BULKMAT1_FD_123175 | JGI IMG/M metagenome (GOLD analysis project Ga0163144, IMG submission 123175) | Freshwater microbial mat bacterial communities from Lake Vanda, McMurdo Dry Valleys, Antarctica - Oligotrophic Lake LV.19.BULKMAT1 | ecosystem: Environmental > Aquatic > Freshwater >...
CGTGTTGTTGGCGCGAGAGGGCCGTAACGCACCGACCGCCCGGGGCGGTGCGGTGGCACGGCGTTCGATACCACCGGCTCGGCCCGGCATCGCACCCACCCCGCCGCACAGGCATCGGCGGAAACACGATTCTGTGCGCACAGACGCGTACTGGCCTGGGGGATGGCCTGTTGCTGCATGGCGGGCGCGAGATTCAGCGTGCGCTTCCTGACGGGCGGGCTACGTATGCGGACGCGGAGCGGCGGGTGCCCTTGGCTACGAGTGGCGGGCAGAGGCGAACAGTGGTCCGGCGTCGCTGGATTGCAGGTACTCATGGCTTCCAGGCACTACCCAACGCCGCGCTGGGCGCCGTGATCGGGTAAGCGCAGGGGCGTTGGGATAGTGGCACGGAAGTAATGCCACCCGCCCGGGAGGGCTGGCCGCCCTCCCCGGCACCCCACCCGCCAGCCAAACACTGCCCCGGCTACCTCGATACGATTGCCAAGTCAATGGGAGAGTTCTCGTGGCGACAGCAACCAGTCCTATGCCCAAAGTCTCGGTCGATGGCACTCTCGGCACCGGGGCATTGAAGCCTCGCCTCCAGCGCATCCGCGATGCCTTGTCCGAAGGGTTGATTGAGCGAGACATCCCGATCCGGCTCGCCCTTCTCGCGGCGCTCGCGGGGGAACACCTTTTATTGATCGGGCCTCCGGGCACGGCCAAGAGCGAACTGGCCCGGCGTCTGCGGCTCGCGTTCACGGGGCAGACCTACTTCGAGCGGTTGCTGACCCGCTTCTCGGTGCCCGAAGAACTCTTCGGGCCGCTGTCGATCAAGGCGCTGGAAAACGACAAGTACGAGCGGCAAACCACCGGGTACCTGCCCACCGCCGCCGTCGCCTTCCTTGATGAGATTTTCAAGGCCAACAGCGCGATCCTGAACGCGCTACTCACGCTCTTGAACGAGCGGGAGTTTGACAACGGCACACAGCGGATCAAGACCCCGCTGGTGTCGGTGGTCGGGGCCAGCAACGAATTGCCGCAGGAGGAAGAACTGCTCGCGTTGTACGACCGCTTCCTGATCCGGTTGCACGTCGGCCCCGTCACGGATGACGGGTTCTCGAAGTTGCTGGACCTGCGCGGCCACGCCAAACCCGCGATCGACGCCGCGCTCATGCTCACGCCGCAAGACCTTGAACACATTCACGCGGCGGCGCTCAAGGTTGCGGTCCCCGCCGAGGTTTCGTCGCTCATCAAGGCGATGCGGAAGTTCTGTCAGGACCAGAAGATCCCGGTCTCCGATCGGCGTTGGCGGAAGGCGCTGTTCCTGCTGCAAGTCGCGGCGCACACCGACGGGCGGTCCGCGGTGTCGGTGTGGGATTGCTGGCTGCTCCAGCATTGCCTTTGGCATAAGCCGGAAGAGATTACGACGCTCGCCAAGTGGTACGAGGAGCGGGCGGGGGCGGCGTCACCACGAGAGCCGGAACGGTTCAACAAAGTTGCGGCGGCATGGGAGAATCGTTTGTCGGAGGATCAGAACAACACCGTCCAAGCCAAGGATCCGCAAGGGAAACCGTTGTACATCGATGAACAATGCCAAGACACCACAACCCATCGGCATCGCAACTACCACGGCGATGAGCGTGATTACAACAAGCCGAAGATGCTGACCACTTCGTATTCCAGGGGGCACGTCGAGACACGTATCACGGGGGTCGCAGCGGTGCGGCGAGAGATCGAGCAATACGTCGCGAGTGCTCGTTCCGAGGCGAGCTCGATGGACGCGACGATCCGGGGCCATGTCTGGCTTGATCCCGGCTTCGCCGTGCCCGCCATCCGAAACTTGCAAGAGCACAGAAGGCGGGCAACCGATGTCCTCGACCGACTAGAGAAGGCTCGCCAGGGATTTGAGGCTTTACCCCTCGAACAAGTTGACGAAACGCTTGCTGACGTCAAGGTGCCAGTTTTGACAGTACATGAGTACAAGGTCGGCGACTGCGTCAAATTTGTACACCAAGGTGAGGAGTTTGTAGGCGAAATCACTTTCATTCAAGGGAGCGAGTACACAGTGCAAGACGAGCATGTGCAGGAGTGGACACTCGGTATCGAAGCCCTAACTCCAGCGGAGTGAGCCAGCATCCGACCAGATTGTTCGAACGAAAGTCGAGAAACGGTGGCGACCACAATTCGCGACATATCCCCGAGCCCGCTTTCTGATGCGGCATTGGAGCGTCTACCCGACGCGCTCTACGCCGCCGTCGTTACCGGGCCGGGGCACGATCTCAATGCCCGCATCGCGGGCGTTGCCGATCTTCAGACAGCCTTGCTCGAAGGCCGCGTTCCGCAGGCTCACACACTGCCTTGGCCCGCTTCGCCAATCAAAGAGAAGATCGTCGCGTGGCTCAACGAGTCGGGCCTGCCGCGCTACAGCCGGGACACGCCCGACCTCGCCGACGCGGTGATGCTCAGCATCATCGACGAGGCGATGGCGGCGGGCTCCCGCACAGCGCGGAATGCTGACCAGCTCTTTCGGGAGTTGGTGGCTATCGAAGAAAAACGCCGCCAGCCGCAGCAAGTCGGCGACACCGAGGCCAAGAAGAAGGCGGTGCCGCCGCTCTCGCAGTCCGACAAGAACAAGATGCGGGCACAGGCGGAAAAGCAGGCCACCGCTAAAGCGGGCGAAGAAGCCGCCGCCGCGATGGCCGCCGCGTGGGGCGAACGCCTCCGCGCGTGGTCGGCCATCGAAGAGGTCTTCGGTGAGCTCGGCGGCATGTGCGGCCTGGGCTGGGACCTCGCGCGCACCGTCCTGCGTCACACCGGCTGGCAGGACGCCAAGCGGTTGGCCGATCTCTTGAAGCGACTGCCACAGATTCAGGACGTCGTACGGCAACTGGGCCGGATGCAGAGCGCCGAGAAGCCCGAAGAGACGCCGATCCTCGAACGGCTCTTCGGTCCCGTCCGCCGCGCCCCCGCCGAACTCCGCGACATCGACACGCCCGCCGTGCCGCACGACACGCACGGCGTCGAACGCTCGGGCGAGATCGCCCGGATGCTCCCATCCGAAGCCATTCTGTTCCTGCGTCCCAAACTCCGCTTGCTCTGGCACGCCAAGCGCGCCGAGCGGGCCTTGGCCACGTACCGCGTGCGCGGCGTGGACCAAGAGCGGTTCATCGCTGACGATGCGGGCACCGAGGCCCGCAACGCCGAGCGCCGCAAGAAAAAACAGGAACGCGGGCCGATCATCGTGTGCCTCGATACGTCCGGCTCCATGCAGGGCGCGCCGGAAACCATCGCCAAGGCCGTGACGCTCGAAGCCGTCCGCATTGCCACCGCCGAGAAACGCGAGTGCTTCCTGTACGCCTTCAGCGGCCCGACTCAGGTGGCCGAGTTCGACCTGTCCACCAAACGCGGCGGTATCCAAGCCCTCTTGGAGTTCCTTGGTTGCTCCTTCCACGGTGGGACGGATGTGGCCGATCCGATGCACCGCGCGCTCAAGCGCGTCGAAACGGCCAAGTGGTCAAGGGCAGATTTGATCGTGGTGAGCGACGGCGAGTTTCCGGTGCCGAGCGCGACCACCACCGCCGTCGCGTCGGCGCGCAAGTCCCTGCACCTGCGGGTGCATGGTTTGCTCATCGGGGCGTGGCACAGTACAGCCATGACCGCGCTGTGCGATCCCGTTCACGTCTTCAAGGACTGGAGCACGCTCGCCCTCGCGCCACCCGCGGGAGTCGCGGCGGAGACAACGTGTCAATGATGTCCGCGAACACCCGTCAACCATGTGTCCGGTTATTCAGGGTTCAGCAGCCCCCGCCTCCGAGTACGCGGAAAAACGCCTCGATGTCCAAGTCGGTCCCGGTGTCCCCATCGTTGTCAAAGTCCGCATCGTTCCTGCACGCCGGAGGCGGGCACGGGCCCCCACCGAGGCAGTCGAAGAACGCCTGGATGTCCAGGTCGGTCCCAACATCACCGTCGCAGTCAAAGTCGACGCTATCGCACGGGGGGGAGTTCTCTCCCGCTACCGGCAGCCCGCCGCGCGAGAAGTTGAACTGGATGTCTGCCGCCCCGGATGTGTTGGAGTTCTTCAGGAACCACGCGCCTGTCGCCGGGTTGTACAGCCCCAGGGTGTCGACGCCGTCGTTGTTCCAGTCCCCCGACACCGGGTACCCACTGGCTCCATTGAACGTCAGCGTGAATGTACCTGAGGTGGGCGAGTTGGTGTTGCGGAGGAAAACTGCGCCCGTCGCCGGGTTGTACAGCCCCACGGTGTCCACGCCGTCGTTATTCCAGTCGCCCGCGATTGGCGTCAGCCCACCCGCCCCAAAGCTGAACGTGATGTCCGCATCGCCCGACGAGTTGCTGTTCTTCAGGAAGAAGAATCCGCCGCTCTGGGAATAAATCCCAACAGTGTCCACGCCGTCCCCGTTCCAGTCGCCAGCGATCGGAATCAGCCCCTGCGACGGCAGCGACGTGCCCATCGTCAGGACCACATCCGCCGGTCCCGCGCTGTTGGTGTTGCGCAGGAAGAAAAAACCTGTGGCCGGGTCGTACACCCCCGCTGTGTCGTCCCCATCCGAGTCCCAATCCCCAACGATCGGGAGCATCGAAGCGCCCCCGTAGTTGAAGACGACTTCCTCCGTTGGCGAGTGCGGGTCCTGCATCTTCCACACCCCGCCGTTGGCCGTTCCGACGTAGTAAGTGTTGCCCGCCATGGCCGTGCCCGCCCCCAGGACGAGCTGCATCGCGACACCGAGGCAAACGGCGGGGCTGAAACGGGAGGGGTTGCTGAGCATGAGGGCGTCTCCTGGCGAGGGTGCGATCGCGCCCAACGCGACCGAGGACGCTGCAAAGCCCGCCATCCAAAGGATAACGAAGCCTCGCACACCAATACAAGCGCATTCCGCCCACCGGTTGCGACGGCGGTTGGAAGTTTTTCTTGCAGCGCCCCGGCGGGTGGCTCGGGTGGACGAACAAACGCCACGTTTCCCAAGGCAGGTCCTGGGTCGGGGAGGGAGTTCTCAATCCCAGTCCTGAGTCCAAAGTGGAAAGCTTTGAGCGGGCGACAGCCCGCCTTAGTCTCGGCTCGTATCGAAGTCGGTCCACTGCTTTGTGTCGATCGCCGCGCGGGCCGGGTCGGTCTGCCAGGGGAGCATGGGGCGGGGCCATGCGGTGCGGCGGCCCAGGGCGTCGTTGCGGGTGAGGGCGAGCTGGACGAGGCCGTCGCTCTGCACAGCGCCGGGGGGGAGGGGGATGCGGAACGACCAGCGGTCGGCGGCGCGGACGACTTCGACGCGGGAAGTTTGCGCGCCGAGTTCCTCATCCGCCAGCGGCGTCCGCGGCACTTCGTTGGTCACCAGCCCGCTGAAACTCACGCGCAGGATGGAGGTGGGCTTGCCCGCCGGACCGATAAAAATGCGGACCACTTCCTGGTCCAGGAACCCGACTCCCGGTACAAGCCTGCACTCGATGAAGAGTTCCCACCGGCGGGAAGCGGCGGCGGTCTGTGGTGTGCCGGGGCTGAGGGGCGGGCGGTGCAGGAGCGCTGCGGTGGCCCAGTCGGGCTTGGGGGTGCTTGCCGCGCCGGCGGTCCAGCCTTCCATGGAGTAGTCGCACGCGAAGGGGCTGATGTTGAGGCCCGGCGGCGTCGCGGGGGTGCGGACTTGCAAGGCGGTCAACTGGCTGGACCAGCGGCCGGCGTGGATGGAGAGGGGGGCGGTGGTGGTGTGGCCCTTGGGCGCCAGGCCCGGCTGCATGAGCTTGATGGCGGTCATGGAGGGGAGGGGGCGCAGGTCGGGGGTGCCTTCGTTGCCGACGGCCTCGACCCACGCGAGTGTGGCACGGTCCATGAGGTTGGCCACACCGATGGCGCCGACGATGGTGTCGCGGGTTTCGTCGATGGTGCCGCCGTCGTCGATGACCCACGCGACGGCCTGGGGCTGGTCCAGGAGCCAGTCCTCGGCGAGTTCAGCGCGCCGGATGGGGCTGAGGTCCGGGTTGAGGAGGTCTTCGACAAGGCGGTCCATGCCGGTGTGGTCGGTGGGCCAGACGGGGGCGAAGGTGCCGTCGGCAAGGTCCAGGACGGCGGAGAGGCGCTGCTTGACGCGGGCGGCGAGTTCGGCATCGGCGTTCCAAAGGGCCGCGAGGCCGACGCGCACGCGGTGCTCGTTTTGGAGGGCGATGGCTTCGATCACCGGATCGGCGAAGGGGGGAAGGACTTCGGGCTGGGGGCCATCATCCGGGCGGGCGATGCGGAGGCCGTTGGTGAGCAGGTGGTAGCGCCACCTGGTGAGCGGGCTTTGGGCTTCGAGCCTGATGCGGGCGAGGAGGTCGAGGTTTTCTGCCGCGGCGGGCGGGAGGGTGGGTTGCCAGGGGTCGCCGCCGGAGGAGCGGTCAAGCCGGCTGAGCAGGTTCATCGGAGGGAGCCAGTTGACGCGGGTGCGGATGCCGTTGAGCAGGAGCGATTGGCCGCTGGTATCGCCGGGAAGGTCGATCACTGCGAACCAGGAGCCGGGCGTGGCGTCCCCTCCTCCTTCGCGGGTTTCATCGAAGGGTTGCGAGGACCACTCGCCGACGGCGGGGAGCCAGGGATCGGCGGGGGCGCCACCGGGACCAAAGCCGCTGACCCTGACGGAGACTTTGAAGAGGCGGGCGCTGAGTCGGCGGCCATCGTCGAGGGCGACGGTGTAGGCCCGCCCGGAGTTGATATCGGCGGTCTTGACCGGCAGGACGAGCGGGCCGGTGAGGAGTGCATCGATGCGCGGGGCGCGGGTAGTGGTGTTGGCCTGTGTGGCTTGCCCGGTGCCCGAGCAGGCGGGGAGGGCGGCGGCGCTGAGCGATAGGGCGATGAGCGGCGCGAGGTGTGCGGCGATGCGGCGGGCGCGGCAAGGGCGCGGGCGGTTCACAGCGCCTCCAGGGGGAGCGTCGAAACGATGTTGGCGATGACGGCATCGGGCGTGACACCCTCGGCATGGGACTCGAAGTTCATGATGAGGCGGTGGCGGAGGGCGGGGGCTGCTACAGCGCGGATGTCGTCGGTGGAGACGACGGCGCGGCCGTCGAGCAGGGCGCGGCACTTTCCCGCGAGGACAAGGGCCTGAGCGGCGCGGGGCGAGGCGCCCAGGCGGATGTACTTGTTCACCATGGGCGTGGCGAACGAGGGAGCGCCGGAGTTGCCGGGGGTGTTGGGATGGGAGGCAAGCACGAGGCGCACGGCGTAGTCCTGGACGTGGGGTGCGATGGCGATGCGGCGGATGAGCCGCTGGGCATCGAGAATCCGTGGGGCGTCGAGGACCGGTTCCGGAAGGGCGGGGGTGCTGGAGGTGGTGAGGTCGAGGATCTGCGAGAGTTCAGAGCGGCTGGGAGAGCCGGCGAGGAGTTTGAAGAAGAAGCGGTCGAGCTGAGCCTCGGGGAGTGGGTAGGTGCCCTCCTGCTCGATGGGGTTCTGGGTGGCGAGGACCATGAAGGGCTGGGGGAGGGGGTGGGTGATGCCGCCGACAGTGACGCTCCGCTCCTGCATGGCTTCGAGGAGGGCGGACTGGGTCTTGGGAGTGGCGCGGTTGATTTCGTCGGCTAAGACGATCTGGCCGAAGATGGGGCCGGGCTGGAAGGTGAAGCGGCGCTCGCGTCCGCCGGTGGCGGAATCCATCTCGGCCACGATGGTGGTGCCGGAGATGTCGGCGGGCATGAGGTCGGGGGTGAACTGGATGCGGGAAAAGGAGAGGCTGAGGCTCTGGGCGAGGGAGCGGACCAGGAGTGTCTTGCCGATGCCGGGGACGCCTTCGAGGAGGACGTGGCCGCCGACAAAGAGGCAGGTGAGGACGCCCTCGACCATATCGGCCTGGCCGATGACCGCGCGGGCGATCTGGGCGCGGATGGCGGCGTAATCATCGCGGAACCGGCTGGCCGCGGCGTTCACCTGTTCTGGGGTTGTGAGTGTCTGCGGGGCGGTTTGGGGGGCCTCTGGCATGGGCGGCATGGTATCTGCCACCCCCAGACCACGCAGGAAGGGCTTACTTGTCGGCGACGTTGAGGCTGCGGCCGACGCGGCGCTTGCGGTTCATCATCTTGCGGCCGTCTTTGGTTTTCATGCGGGCGCGGAAGCCGATGGCCCGTTTGCGCTTAATACGGCTGGTACGGTGTGGATAATGCATGGGGGCCTCAAAGGGGGTCGGAGTTCAGGGAGGGGAGGATAGCCCGGCGACCGGGTTTGGGCCAGTGGGCGGGGCTCAACTTGTTTGAGGGTGCGAACGGCCCTGGGGCGTGTAGACTGGGATAGGACCATTTGGGTTGTGGAGGGCGACAAACGTCCTCCGGGTTGGGTTTGGGGATCCGCGCTCCCGCTCGAGCGCCGTGGGAAACACGGTGTGCAAGCGCCGGCGCTGGTTTCGTCGTGGTCTTTCTTTGGACCAAGGGGCGGCAGGTTGCCCCGCGGCGGCGTGTGATCACAATGGATGAACAAGTTCGGGCGGAGGCGGAGCGGATGGTGGGGCACCGGTTCAGTGACCCTGCGCTGCTGGACCTGGCGCTGCGGCACGCATCGACGGCGGAGAATCGGCTGGCGTCGAACGAGCGGCTGGAGTTTCTGGGAGATGCGGTGCTGGGGCTGGTGGTGTGCGAAATGGTGTTCCTGCGCTTTCCGGACCTGCGCGAGGGAGAGATGACGAAGATCAAGTCTCACGCGGTGTCGCGGGAGACGTGCTCGATGCTGGCGCAGCGGCTGGGGCTGGAGAAACTGCTGGTGCTGGGGAAGGGGATGCAGGGGGTGGAGTTGCCGGACTCGTTACCGGCGGCGGCGCTGGAGGCGGTGATCGGGGCGCTGTACCTGGATGCGGGGTATGAGGGCGCGGCTGGGTTCATCAGGCCGTTGATAGCGGAAGTGGTGGAGCAGGCGGCGTTGAGCGGGCACCAGCAGAACTTCAAGTCGGTGCTGCAGCAGCACGCGCAGCAGGTGTTTGACGCGACGCCGCAGTACCGGATTCTGGATGAGCAGGGGCCGGACCACGCCAAGTGTTTTAAGATTTGCGTTGAGATTTCGGGGCGGCGGTATGAGGCGTGCTGGGGGCAGACCAAGAAGAAGGCCGAGCAGGAAGCGGCGCTGGCGGCGCTGCGCGAGTTGGGCGTGGTGCGGGAGGGGCCGGGGGGGGAGTTGCGGGTGGCGAAGGAGGATGGGGAGGGGGATACACCGCCAGCCGACTGAGGGGTTGAACGCCTGTTTCGCAGCCGTGTTGTGCTACTTGTTGGGGTGAAGGTCCATGATGACCGGCAGGTGATCGCTCACGTTTGTGTCGGTGCTGTCCAAGCCCATGCGGGCGAGGGATTCTTCGCTCATTCGGGTGGTGTCGAGGATGAAGGCGTTGACGACGTTGGCGCAGCCGTCGCTGTACAGGATGTAATCCAGGCGGCCGGGGCTGAAGGGCTGGCCGGGGTCGCGCCAGGTGTACATGGAGGGGTTGCCCAGGACATAGGCATCGGCGATGGAGAGGTCGGTGCGGTCGACATCCAGGCCGGCGCGGAGCAGGTCGAGCGGGGGGCGGGAGCCGACGAGGTTGAGGTCGCCCGCGACGATGCGGATGGCGGTTGGGGAAGCCCCGGCGACGGCGGAGAGGTTGGCGTTGATGGAGCGGGCCTCTGCCATGCGGCGGATGTCCTCGGCGGTGCCCTTGCTGCCGCAGCACTTGAGGTGGGTGCTGGCCGCGATGACTTCGCCCAGGGGCGTTGTGACCTTGGCGCCGACAAACCGGACGGGGAAAGCGCGGTCGCGCCCGCGGTCGGAATCCAGGACCGTGAGCGAATCACCCAGGATGGGCGCGAGCGGGTAACGGCTGACGATGGCGACCCCGCCGCCCTCGGCGAGCGTGCCTTCGCTCTTGCGGACGTGCCAGCCCTCGGCGGTGGGGACCAGGGCGGTGAACCAGCCGCGGACGGAGTCGGCGTCGCCCTCTTCCCATTCCTGGATGAGGATGATGTCGGGGTTAATTGCCTGGAAGATGCGGCTGAACTGGGCGGGCTTGTTGACGGGCGAACTGCGCTCGATGTTGTAGGTCATGACGCGGATGGCGTCTTGCGGCTTCATCGGGAGGTCGAGGGAGGAGAGTCGCTTGCCGCCGGGGCACGCGGGGCCGACCTCAATCTCCATGAGGTCGGAGTAACCGTCAATCTCGGCGCTCGCGTCGAGGGTGACGACGATGGCGCGGACGGCCCCGGTGGAGAAGAGGCCGGCGGATGGGAGGCCGTTGGCCTTGTCGGGTGTACGGGAAATCCGGGCCTCATACCAGGATGCGGCGTACGTGGGTGCGAAGGCGAAGTCCAGGTCGGCGGTTGGAATCTTGGTGCGCTTGCCGCCGGGGGTGAAGGCGTAGGCGGCGACACCGGGGCCGCCGGTGCGCGGCGAGAACTGGACTTCGAGGTCGACGCCGAGGTTGTTGACGGGTGGCTTGCCGGGCTTGCCGGTGCGGGAGTCGCCATCGAGGTCGACCAGGAGTGAGACGGTCTGTGGGGCGGACTGGAGCGTGAACTGTTCGTTTTCGACTGCGAAGCGCACGTAGAGGTAGTGTTCATCCGCGGTGATGGCCTGCTCCGTGGGCCACTCCTTGGTATCTCCATCGAGAATGACCAGGACTGACTCCTGGACGGGCGCGCCGGTGAGGGCGGGATCGCTCTGCACCTCTGTGGGAGCGGTATCGCTTGCAGAAGAGCAGCCCGCGAGCGCAAGGCACAGGCTGAGGAGAAGGGCGGAGGAGCGGACCAAGGACGATGGGGTGGTCTGGGCCATAGCCGGTACTATCGCCGAACTTGGGCTTTGGGGCAACCTGAGGGGGTGGCGGGGGGCGGGGGGTGGTGGCGGGGGCTGGCGGAGAAACGGGCTCAGGACGGTACGTTCGAGGGAGGGTTTGAGGTCGAACGGTGCCCCTCGCGACTGATCTCCGGCGAAGACGCCGGCGATCAGTGGCACCCCGACGCCGTGAACAGGGGCACGGAAGGGGGTGCTTGCGGCGTACTGTGGAGGGCACACGCTTGCGGAGAAACGGGCTATGGCGAAGGGTCAGCACCTCAGCAACTACCAGCAGAAGATCGTCAAGGGGTATTACGACAATCGCGACACGCTGGTGACCCACAAACTGGGGCAGATCGTGTCGGACCTGTACGTCTGCACGAACCCGAAGGAAACGGGGAAGTTGTGGGCGCGGGCCCGCGAGACGCTGGTCAAGACCAGCGCGGACCAGGCGCGGGTCGCCAAGTTGCTGGCGGAGAAGAACATTGAAGAGTTGGCACGGGTGGTGGGGGAGTTGACGACCGGGTCGGGGCCGGTGGTGGCCAAGGGCGGCGGGGCCCAGGGAGCGTCGGCCGCGGTTGCTTCGACCGCTCCGGTCGGCGCGGCCGGTGGAAACGCCGGGGAGACTCCTGCGACTAGAACCTCTGGGGGGGCCGCGGCGGCTGGGGGGGATATTGCCCCGGAGACGCTCAGGTCTGCCATGACGGCGTTCAGGAAACGGCTGAAGTTGACGCGGCTGAATGAGGAGTCGCGGTTGTCGCCCCGGCCGATGACGGGGGGCAAGAAGTCTGAGGTGGTGGGGATCATTCCGCCGGATCAGTTTCCGCGGACGGTGTGGGATGAGTTGGCGCGCCAGGAGAAGTTGCGGTACACCGGGCGCGGGTTTTACGAACTGGTTGAGTAGGAATGACGGGGACTTGGTTTGCAATGGTGTGGGCGGTCGAAGCGGTCCGTCACTCCTGCGGTGAATGAACCCACCCCAACACCCCTCACTCTGGGAGGGGGATTGAAGTTGCGACGAACTAAACCCACCCCTGGCCCCTCCCTCTGGGAGGGGGACCTGATGGAATGAGGAAAAGGCTGCATGAGTTTCCCGGCTTCGTTCGTGTGGGGCGCTGCGACATCGGCGTACCAGGTTGAGGGCGCTGCCGCGCAGGATGGGCGCGGGCTTTCGGTGTGGGACACGTTCTGCAAGCAGCCGGGGGCGATCTGGCAGGGGCAGAGCGGGGACCGCGCGTGCGATCACTACAACCGATTCCGGGGCGATATCGGCCTGATGCAGGAGATCGGGCTGCGCGCGTACCGGTTCTCGATTTCGTGGCCGCGGGTGCTGCCGCGGGGGGTTGGGGAGGTCAATGAGAAGGGGCTGGCGTTTTACGATGCGCTGGTGGATGGGCTGCTGGCGGCGGGGATCACGCCGTATGCGACGCTGTTTCACTGGGACTTTCCGGAGGCGCTGTACCAGCGGGGCGGGTGGCTGAACCGCGAGAGCGCGGAGTGGTTCGCTGAGTATGCGCAGGTGGTGGTTGATCGGCTGTCGGACCGGGTGACCAACTGGATGACGCTGAACGAGCCGCAGGTGTTCATCAAGTTCGGGCATGGCGATGGGACCAACGCGCCGGGCCTGAAGTTGCCGCTGGCGGAGCAGTTGCTGGCGGCGCACCATTGTTTGTTGGCGCACGGGCGGAGCGTGCAGGTGATCCGGGCGCGGGCGAAGAAGCCGGCGCGGGTGGGGATTGCGCCGGTGTGCGTGGTGAAGTACCCGGCGAGTGCTTCAGCAGGGGACATCGAGGCAGCCCGCGCGGCGACCAGCGGAGTGCCCGAGCGGCTGCTGTGGAACAACGCGTGGTTTTATGACCCGGTGGTGCTGGGCGGCTACCCCGCCGAGGGGTTGGCGATGTATGGCGCGGATGTGCCCGGCGCGGCACCGGGGGACTTTGAGCTGATGAAGCAGCCGATGGACTTCCTGGGGCTGAACATCTACGAAGGCCAGCCGGTGAAGGCGGGCGCGGATGGCAAGGCGGAAGTTGTGGCGCGCCCGGTGGGGCACCCGATGACGGCGTTCCGCTGGCCGGTGGAGCCGGAGAGTTTGTATTGGGGGCCGCGGTTTATGTATGAGCGGTACAAACTGCCGATCTACATCACGGAGAACGGGCTATCGAACATTGATTGGGTGAGCCTGGACGGCAAGGTGCACGACCCGCAGCGGATTGACTTCACGCAGCGGTACCTGCTGGCGCTGCGGCGGGCGGTGGCGGACGGGGTTGATGTGCGCGGCTACTTTCACTGGTCGCTGATGGATAACTTCGAGTGGTCGGCGGGGTACAAGGAGCGGTTCGGGCTGATCCATGTGGACTTTGAGACGCAGGGACGCGTGATCAAAGATTCAGCGAAGTGGTATCGAGGTGTGATTGAAAGCAATGGGGGCAGTTTGGGTTGACGGAAGGCGGAAGTGAGAAGTGGGATGTGCTCCCGCGCGCGGCAGCGCCTTTGTCCACAGCCTTCAACGAGGGATCGCAATCACGGGCCTGCTGCGACGGGTATACGCGAGCGCGGACAGAAGGATGCAAAGCGGCGCCGGCGCTGGAACGGTTGCAACCCAACCGCGAGTGGGGAGTGTCCCGTCAGTGCTGGCGCACACGCCACCAAAGGTGAGGCCATCGTCGGAGATGCCCGCAACGTCGAAAAAACTATATCCGGTTGGAAACACCACGCCGTTGTCCGAGAAGTAGTCCAGAAGCGGTGTGAATCCCGAGTTCTCGTTCCAGAGGTACGGGACACCCTGGTTGCCGGGGAAGTTCATCGACCCTACCGCAACGCTGCCGTTGTAGTTCGCCAACGTAAGTAGTCCCGTGGTTGCGTCCGAAGGCAACCCAAGGTCCTCGATTCCGGTCTCCTCCGTCCATCGCCACGGGCGACTCGGAGTGCCTGGCGAGTTTCCATAGCCAACGATCACGCTACCGTCGCCCGACACGCCGCGAGCCGTTGTTTCGTCAAAGGGGGAACCAATCGCGGGCGCGACGGGCACCATCCCCGTCTGTGGCGTCCATCGGAATGCCTCTATGGGGCCGAAGACAGATGGGGCGCTGATGCCGACGACGACGTTGCCATCGCGGCTCACCCCAACGGATTGAGCTAAGCTCGACCCCGGTCTGAGATAGCCCAGGTCCTGGAACCCAGCCCCCGAGACCCAGCGGAAGGCGGAGGCGCTCGTGCCGGCCATGTTGTGGACGTATCCCACCAAGACGGATCCGTCGCCGTTCATTGCGCGAGCTTGGCTGAATCTCCAACCCGGGATGGTCCCGATGTTCTGGTACCCGCCAGCCTGCGACCAGCGGTATATTTGCGTTGGATCGGCCGAGCCAACGTTGAACGCGAGGCCCGCCACGAACAGCCCATCCCCCGAGATGGCCGTTGAGGGTGTGTTCGTGGGTTGGCCGAGGACTAGCCCGAAGTCGTTGCGTCCATCGGCACGCGTCCAGTGGAAGCCGGGCTGTGGGGTGGCCGAGCCGCCGACGGCGCTGTAACCAGACGCCGCCAATCCGTTACCGGACAGCCCGGTGATATGAGACCTGGGTTGCCCTGGAGTGGGTTCGATGATGGTGAGGGATGGCCCCTGGGCCTGGACGCGGGCAACCGCGGCGAGACAGACGATGGAAACGGCGGCGGCGCGCATACGGGCCCCTTACCGCTTCAACGTACCACGTGATTCCAGAAAAGCGCGGCCGATCTTGAGGAATCCCTTCGAGCTTATCCAGGTCCGGTGGGCGGGGTCGATTGTTCCTGACGCAACGCCGTTGCTCACTCGCGCGGCGAGCGCTTCGGTGGTGTCCACAGGTGAGAGATAACCGGGCCGCAGGAGGAAGCGAACCGCCGGTGGGAACCGTGAATCGAACCTCCAGTTGTCGGGTGCGAAGTGTGGGGCGCCATCGATGTCGAGCGGCTCGGCGATCATGTAGCACGTGGGTAAGGTGGGGGGAGTCGGCGCCTGTGCGAGCGCGGCGGCCGAAATACACAAAGGGATCAGTCCAACGGCACGTCGAGCCATGCAAGTACCTCCTACGGAAGTGGTTGCGCCGGCACACACACGGCTTTGGAAGGAAAATTGAGATCGCCACCGCTCTTCAGCTGTGGATCGCAGACGACGATCTGCTGCGACGGGTATACGCGAGGGCGCACAAAGGGATGCACGCCGATCCTGGCGTGGGGACAGTAACGATCCAACCGCGCAGCGGAAGCGACTGCTGCAGATTGCTGCAGCCGCCGGCAAAGGTGAGTCCATCGTCAGAGATGCCGGCGACTGTGAAGCGGTTATAGCCGGGAGGGAACACCACCCCATTGGCAGCGAAGTAGTCCAGGAGTGGCATGTAGCCCGTGTTCTCGTTCCAGAGGTATGGAACATTTTGACTGGTGGGGAAGCTCATGTCCCCGACCGCCACCCTGCCGTCGAAGTTCGTCAGGGCCAGGCTTCCGCTGGTTGCCCCTGAAGGGCGGCCAAGGTCCTCCATCCCGGTCTCTTCAGTCCACCGCCAGGGCCGAGTACCGGCCGCTGACGAGTACCCGTGGCCGACGATGGAAAGGCCGTTGCCCGAAATGCCCTCCGCGTATGTTTCCTCAAAGGGTGACCCGATCGTTGGCGCGATGCGCACCATCCCGCCCTGCGGGGTCCACCGGAATGCCTCAAACGGTCCGAAGACGGAAGGGGCGCTGATGCCGGCCACGACGTTGCCGTCGCGGCTGACCCCTAGCCCGGATTATTCACCATTGAGTTGAGATCAACGGCCTTCGTGGTGCGTAAGAGGCTTTACCACAAGTCACTTTCGCAGGGCACGGAGGCCGCTGATGTCAACGCAGGGTGCGCGGAA
>Ga0163144_10015681_pt1 | contig 15607 bp, 20 predicted proteins | sample OliLak19BULKMAT1_FD_123175 | JGI IMG/M metagenome (GOLD analysis project Ga0163144, IMG submission 123175) | Freshwater microbial mat bacterial communities from Lake Vanda, McMurdo Dry Valleys, Antarctica - Oligotrophic Lake LV.19.BULKMAT1 | ecosystem: Environmental > Aquatic > Freshwater >...
AGACCCTTTAGACCCTTTAGACCCTTTAGACCCTTCAGCTCCCTTGAACACCTGTTCCATCGCCCGCGCTTCGACGAGGCTGTTGGCGCGACCCCGCGTGCGCCTGCCGCCCTGCTCAACCTCAACGCACCAACGACCCGTCAGTGCACCATCTCTCTTGTCCGCGTAGATAGCCATGTCCTGTCCCTTCCTGGGATGAAGTTCTGGGTTTGTAGACTGTCACCTTGTGGGTGTCAATCGAGAACCTTGTTCAGGCGTGCGCGGGGATGTACCTACTGAGCACCCCCCTTTAGACCCTTCAGACCCCTTCAGCTCCTTCAGCTCCTTCAGACCAGCTGGAGCCGCCCCGTCAGATCATGGTGATCGAGTAGGAGACGCCGGAGCGCCTCCCTGTCGACCTTGATCGTCTTGCTGTCGCTACGGGCCTCGTTCACCGCATGCTGGAGCGAGTTGAGTTGGGTGTCGTCCGTGGCTGGGACCCAAGGCCGTGCCATCCCTAGACCCCCCCAGAGGTCCCCTGGGAGAGGTCCCTCGGACCTCCTGACCTCCCAGTGACTGGGTGAACCTTGACCGTTATGAAGAGATCCAGGAGCGTGGCTGCCGATGCCAAGCGCTGACGGGTGGCTTCCCAGTCACTGGGGTTGTCCATCCAGGTGAGTGAACCGTAGGCCTCACGCGCCGCGAGGTAGTTCGCCAACTGGCCCGAGAATGTGAGAGCTTTACTCATGTCACACCACCTTGGCGAGGTTGCTGCCGGGACGTGCCTGCATGACCGTCAGGTACCGCACTGCGTAGCCGAGGCGGAAGTAGACGCTCTCCTGATGCAGTTTACCGCCGAGCCACAGGGCGAGGTATTCGAAGTGCTGAGTGTTGTCGATGTGGTCGTCGAAGGCGACGTCATAGAGCGCGACGTCCTCGATCACCTGCACCCCCTTGGGACCAGCCCAGCCACCCACACCATACGAGACAGTGTATCCTCCGTAGACGTCGATCAGCGTCATCATGAAGGCGTCATGGAGAGCCTTCGAACTCTCGAAGCTCATGCCGTTACCGGTCAACGGCATCACAATTCGGTTCTCTGTCAACATGGGTTTAGTCCTCTTGTGAGTAGGGTTTAGGGAAACTCTCAGATGCGCTCGATGAGGAAATCAGTTGCTTTCTGGTATTTGCCCAGAAGCTCCTGCCCTGCGCGGATAGCGACGTCATCGTTGTCGGAGTGAACAAGGGTTTTCGCGATGACGTAGCCAACGGAGTTGATCAACGTCACCTCGTACTGCGCGTGGATGTTCCTGTTGCTGCTGTACACGGGGGGCTCCTTCAGGGTTCGAGGTCGATGAGCTAGGTAACTACACAGAGGTATACCCTGCACTAATGCGACTGTCAACAGAAAAAACACAGATAGGTTGCCCTACCTGTGTTTGTGCCTTGGTGACGATCAGCCCACACCCGAAACCAGCTCGCGTCGCCAGTAGAGCGACCCCTCGGTAGCCCAGCGTACTGGTGGGAGCCAGAGCGTGTAGCCACAGCGGATTAGGTTGTTCGCCGAAGCGGTGTTGTCCTCAACGGTATCAGACAGCATAGAGATCCAGCCGAGATTGCGCGCCTTGCGTTCCCTCAGCTTGATCATGCGGCGCTGAAGGCCTCGGCCTCTGTGTGCCGGTAGCACCCCAGAGCGGGCGAGGTAGCCCGCTTCAGGAGTTCGAACACTAGGCCACAACCCACAGAACGCTGCAGGCTCATCCTCGTCGAGGTCGCGGACTATCCACCAGGATCCAGTGAGGGACAGTCTCGATTGGTCGTAGTCTGGGAAGCATTGGTCGTGGAGATCGTCGATCAGCTCCATGATCGTGGCAGACTTACCGTCTACCTCGCGGATGGAGTACGGCACAGGGACGCCCATTTCTCGTTGACACTCAGAATCTGTCGGGCGGTCTCGTCACTGAAGACGTCCGTCTTGTCGACGTAGATTGGCGAGGCCAAGGCGCAGTAGCTATCGGCTCCAGGTGTCGCGCAGGCGCTTAGCAGCGTCGCCATCAGGGCGAGCGGCAACAGAAATCTCAACATGCTTGGCTGTCTCGATCTTGGAGGTGGTTGCGGAAGCAACAGCCACCGCCGCCTCTGCCCTAGCAGCCTCGGCCTTAGTGCGCCCGTAGAGGACCACCACAGAGAGGAGTAGAGCGAGGACTGCGATGACAACAAGCGCTACGTAGAGCGCCGACATATCACTTCACGTCGGACGCGTTCTTCGCGTTGCCCACGTTCAGCGCAAGCTTGTTGAGGACGTTGCGGACGGCGGCAACGAAACCGTCATCCCGGGGCGACGGCGTCATCGCGGTGATGGCAGCGGCAGCGGCGATGAGGGCGGTGGCGATGTTGAAGAGGTCGGCGGCGTTGGCCATGACCCAGGCAATGAGGTTCGACATGTGTAAGTTCCTATTTCGGCAGGATGTGAGTGAGGGGTTGTAAGTAGTTCAGGAGAGATGCCACGACAGTGGCTGCGCCAGCGAAGTACCAATGTTTGCGCTCGCTGGTACGGATGCGCCTCTCGTGGTCCTGAAGCAGTGGGGTAATCGTCGAGAGGATCCCCTCGATGCGTCCGAGTTTGTGATTGATGTCAGATGCGTCGTTCTCATAGCTCATCACGACGGACCATCGTCCATGTACACGATGGGGGCGATGGAGTTGTCGCCTTCGTGCATCGCCTGAGTGATTTGGTAATCGAGTACTTCACTGAGTAGACCGTTGAAACTCTCCAGCCACATGCCGCGACGCTCATCGACGAACACGTCAGCTGAATACGCCAGGGCACCATAGACTAGGATATCGGGGTGGTTGTCGGAAAGATCGTTCGTGGTGGCGTCACTCGTGGTGATGACGGTGGCCTTGGAGAAGTAGAGGATCTTCGCCACTGCGTCTATCGGAATGGATGAGTTGAAGTACCACGTGTCCTTGATCCGCGTGTAGACCACGGGGGACGTCTGCGCAGCTGCGGAGCGATACTGCCCTGGCTCCAACGCCTGTAGCTCTCCCACGCCGTCCACTGTGATAGAGATCATCTCTAAGTAGTTGGAGGGGACCGTGTACGAGGACACAGCTGCCACGGTGCTAATGGTCAGGTCAGTCTCAGATGCCCGTAGGCGAAGGATGCGTTCCAGGCGTATTTGGGCGAGCTGGAAGCAGGTATTCATCTGTGAGTTAGTGACGTCAGATCGATTCAAAATGTCTTGGAACTGCGTTTTCAGTTCGCCGTAGTTCATGTAGGTCAGACCTTGTTCGAGACGATGAAGCCGTCGAGCCCCTTTCGACGGAGCCATCCGAGGATGGTCTTGGAGGACACCTTGTCCTTCAGGACGTTGATACCGTCGAGCATCATCTGCTCAACGAAGATCGTTGGGATGGAGGCGAACCGGTGGAAGCCATCTCCAGCTGGAGCGGATCCACTGTCCTGATAGCACAGACGGTTGGTGGAAACGAACTCCTTGGTGATGAGCTGTTGCTTGGCGACAATGGGGTTGCCACTGTCGTCAAATAGGATCTTGCCGGAGATGTCGTGGACGTTGTCCGGTAGTGGAGGAGGCTTGAGCCTCGGTGTGAGATCAGTAATCGGTACTCTCCTGGAGCCTGGATACTGGAGGGTGGCGGCGCTGCATGGGAAGGAGAGAAACCTGCGCGCCCTTGCGTCGTGGCTAGCGAACCACCCATAGGGTAGTGAGTAGAAGCCTAGGGGAGAGAGGCCTCTGTATGTGCCTCCCTCCCCTATCAGTTCAGTTGATCAGGTAATCGCGTTGATGATGCCCGACGCAAGACGGTTCTTGTGCTTCAGACCATACTCGCCAGCGAGCATGTAGATCTCGGAGTCGCCGATCTTGGCCATCTTCTCCTTGAACCATTTGTCGATATACGTGAGCTTCCAGTTCTCCGGGTCGTAGAACAGAGCCACCGTGGTGAGCTGGAAGCGGTTGATGATGACCTTCACCTCGCCCCAGGGGGAGACGTAAAACTCTACTGCGTTCACAACCTTCTTGCTCTCGCCGAAGTCACGAATGCGCTGGTCGGAGATCGCAGCAAAGCCAGCGATGATCGAGGCATCGGCAGGCTTCACGCTGAGCGTGTTAACTTCACCACCCTGGTCGTAGAGCTGACGCATCGACGTGAGGACCATCGCCTCGGTCAGGGCGGCAGTACCACCAGCAACAGTCGTGCTCGCGCTGATCGTCACGCCTGTGGAACCGGAGACACCAATCGAGCCGACCACGTTGCCCATGAGGCGCGCGGTGGTCTCGTTACCAGCCGTAACCGTCTGGGCACCGACTGCCGGAGAGCCGCCACCAACGAGAACCGCCTCGAGGTCGCGCTTCAGCTGCGCACCGGCCTTCATTGCCTGATATGCAATCTCGCTCTTACGCCCGTACGTCTTCACGCGCTCGTTCGTGCGAGAGATTTCGAAGACATCACCCAGGATCTGGGTACGGTTGTTGAGCATCGTCGTCGCAGTACGGGCAGCTCCCGTGGGGAGAATTGCGAACGGGGTCGCCGTGCCAACGATTGCGCGGAAGCCTTCGAGCTGGTTGTTGGCGGCAGCAGCGCGGAGGGAATCCTCCTGCCACTGGTACAGGGTATTCTCGACCTTCTCGTTATCGATGGACGACTGAAAGGGCGTCTTGGTCGGCGTCAGGGTCGTGATGACATCGCTGATGTCCTCGCGGATACCGACGGAGTCGTAGGTGGAGTAAAGAGCCATTGGGCTTTCTTCTCTAGGGTTGTGTTAGGGGGTTTCTTGAAACTGCGTCAGCCCCATCGTGCCATGAGTACAGCGGCACCATCTTCTAGCTTTCCAGTTTGGGAAGCTTTGGATAGTGCCTTCTTCTCAGTGTGCGCGACGGTACTGCCGGGGGCCTTCGTCGACTTGACGGCGTTCTTCGCGGGCTTCGCGACAACGTCCTTCTTGACCGTGGCTGCTCTCGCCTTCATCTCATCGTAGAGCCGGGCCTTGTTCAACAGAACAATGGCGCTCGGATCAGCGATTGAGTTGACGACATCATGCGATAGACCTTCCTTGACCGCGTAAGTACGGATCTTGTCGTAGGTCTCCTGGTTCCATCCCTTGATCTTCGTCGGGAGGACCTTGTTCGCTTCTACAGCTGCCGCTTGGAGTGCCTGCTGGCGCTCGTTGCTGGCGGTCTTGATGAATGTGTCGACTTCACCCTCGAGGGACTTCACCTCGTCATAAGCTGCCTTCGCATCCTGCCGGAGCTTCGCGAACTCCTCCGCTTCCATCATCTTCGATGCAACGAGGAAGTCAATATCCTGGTAGGGCTTTAGGCGTGCCTGGGCGCGCTCCATCAGCTTCGTGAGCGATGCAGCGTGGTGCTCGGCCTTGTCTTCGGCAACCTTACGGGATGCCGCAGCTTCTTGAGACTTTCTTGTGATGGTTGCTTCTTGACCGTATAGCCGCTTCAAGTCTTTGACGGATACACGCCGGACTTCACCATCTACCTTGATCTCGACTTCACTGTCGTCAGAGGCTGTGCTCTTTGCAGCAGTAGCATCCTTGTCAGCGTCGTCGCCATCTGTGGCATCGGTAGCGTCATCGTCGTGGTCCGTTTTGTCACTGTCATCGGCTTCGATCTCAGTACCATCAACAGACTGGTCGGGATCTGTCTCGTCTTCCCGGTCAGCCTTCGCCCCCTTGGCGCTGGCATCGGATGGACTTTCGTCGTCCTTCCAGCGGTCCGTGAGCATTTTAACAGCGTCGCCCATTTCAAGGGCACCACTGTCACGCGGAGATGTCGGCGTATTGGTCTCGCCTCGGGAGGTAGAGATGCCGTCACTCATAGGTGATCGTTCCTTCGTGTTCGTCTTGGGTGGCGAGCTGCTCTTCTGTGTGGATGTTGTCGCGGACGTCAACCCACTGGCCTAATAGTCCGACGATGTCGTTAAGCGCTCGGTTCATTCGGTATAGGTGCTCGCGCCGGTCCTCTTCGTGAGGCTGGGTCTGCATGCTCTCCTCCATGTTGGAGTCGTAGACAGCGGACACAACGGCGGCGAACATGGAGTTCTGGAGGAGGAACTCAGCCTGGGTTCCTCGCTCCTTCGCTAGTTGTCTATGATCGGTGTTGGGCATGCGCTCCTTCTTCACATGGGTAGTGATTAGGCGTCGGGAGTGGCAATGGCCTTAAGCGTACCCATCTCTTGGGCCGCATAGGCAAGCGCAACTTCCTCGGCGTCGATTTGCTTCTTGTGCTCGAACTCGGCGTGCTTGAGGTCGAGAGCGTCCGCCTTGATGGCGAATTCGGACTGCACCTTGACACCGGCGAGCTTGGAGTTAGCTGCCTTCGTGGCGGCGTCCGACTTGACCTTGGCCATCGTGGCCATGGCGTCCGCTTCCATCTTCTTGATCGTAGCCTTCAACTCTTCGAGCTGGGCGACCATCATCGGATCAGGCTGTGGCGGCTTGATCTCTTGCGGCATCAGAAGATAGGTGGACGTGTCCCTGACACCCATCTTCTCCCACACCTTGTGGATAGCGAGCGTCTTTTTTTCCAGCGGGTACATCGGAGCGAGCCCCGGGTCCATGGCTGTGAACTGGTGGAGTGCCATCATCTTCTGGGCCTCCTGCTCACGCTCATTCAGACCAAGAGCTAGCTCAACCTTGACATCCTTGCGCTGACGCCAGCGGGTGGGGTCGACGGGGGCATAACTGCCCGCGACGTCGATCACGGACTGCTTGTCGTCGTACTCGATGACGCACTCGTAGATCGCGAGGTACACCGCTTTCATGAAATCGCCGAATTGGCGTGCCATGATCTTCTGGCGCTGCTTGGACAGGTTGACGAGGTCGTTGACGAGGCCTTGACTGTTCTGCTTGCTGACAGCGTCCTTGTTCATCCCCTGGGACAGTCTGGATACACCAGTTGTCTCCTCGCTGGTCTGGTCGAGGAGCTGAATGGTCTGGAAAACAAACGGGTTCAGCGGAGCCTGCTGTAGAGGCATGACTGCGTCGGGGCGTGTCACGTTGACGATGCCGCCGATGCGCGTGTCCATCAACTCTCGAGGGTTCATCAAGCCGCCCTTGGTCACCTGCCAGCGTGGCGCATTGGTGACTACGGAGTGATCGATGATCGAGCGGATGAGTACGGAACGGACCTCTTGGATAGGACGGACCTTGTCCACGAAGAGAGCCCCGTGAAACGCGTGGGGGATCGGAATGGGCGTGAAGGCGATGAAGGGAGATTTGGTTGCCCTCTCCATCTTCAGTATCACGCCCTCGGCGTAGATCACGTGCCAGAGGCGCGCGATGCCGGTGCCAGCTACGTCCATCTTGATGTAGGCGTCGTAGATGTCAGCGGTTTCTAGAACGTCGTCGTAGGTCTCATCGAGGTTCAGGGACGTCTTGGTGGTGTCCTCGTGGCGTGCGGAGCGGTCGCTGTCGAACTGGAGGCTCTTCTCGCCATAGGTGATCTGCTCGATCTTGTCCTGGTCGTAGCCTTCTTGTTCTAGATCGCTCTTGCTCTTCTCGCTTAGCCTGAACGTGATGTTCGCTGACTTGATCGTGGCGGCGTAGGTGGAGATGCCAAACTCTTCGGGCGGCACCGGCTCGACATTCACCATCGACATATCGACGGTACGTACGAGGTGTGCCCGGTAGGTGGGCTCGCCATTCTCGTCCGGGCCGAGTTCCTCCAGTTCCTCAAGTTTGACGGGATCCTTGCTCTCGGAGAGAGCCATATCGATCACGTCGACAGTGCCTTCGATCTCCTCCTCAACCTCATCCTTGATCTCATCCCAGACGACCTGTACCACACCCACGCGGGCTAGGAGGCCGTCCGTGATGACGGAGTTCATGATGTTAAGGCCGTCGTTGCGTTGGTAGAAGATGTAGCTACAGTACTCGGTAGCAACGCGTGCTTCCTCTACATCCTCGGGGCCTACTGGCGTAAACTGGATGTTGTTCGTATGTCCTGAGAATGTCTCAAGAATATCGGACTTCGCACTCTCGACCGATTTGTAGACGTCCTGGGAGACAAACTTGCTGTTGCCTTTGGAGTTGGGCTTAGGCAGCTGTCCGTAATAGTACTCGAGGGCGTCACGGCGTTCGCGTGCCAACTTGCTATCTCGGAGGCTGACGGTGTTTCCGAGGGCACTCTTCACCGTGAAAAGGATCTGCTCCTCGGTTTTCTTCTTTCGATTATCTGTCATCAAATAGCTTCCGTGTAGTAGTCATCCTGGTTTTCTACGGGCTTGAAGGAGCCCTCATGGATGTGGTTGGCGAGTGCCAGCGCAACGACAGTGTCGTCGTGGCAGTTCTCTTCAGCCTCCATGCTACCTGTTTCAGTCACTACGTAGGTGAGCATCTCATTCAAAGTAGTCTTGTCGTCGATCTTGATCTCCTTGAGGCGCATAGAAGCGCGGAGCCTATCGATCAATAGAGGTTTGCTCTTCACCGTAGTGGTGAAGCCGATCTTGATTGTGTCCTTGTCGGCGAGCTTGTCGTAGATCGTCTCGGTGTAGACGTAGGGATACCCCATGTCCTTGGCGAGCCTGATGCAAGTCAGGATGCCGTGGTTGTTGGACTCTGGGCAGATAGCTGCCATGTTGAACTTGTGTCCGAGGGCGTAGAGCATCTGGGCGAAGAAGTCTGGATGTACTCGGCAGCGGAGGATACCGACTAGCGTCTTGGTGCTGTCTAGTATCGTGGCTACTGACCAGTCCCCACCCCGGACACCCATGGCGGTGTCGGCACCAATGTAGTAGGTGCCAACGGGGTCGATCTCCCGGTAGAGGGTCAACTCACCACGTGGGTGGGTATCGAACTTCCCGCCACCGGTGCCATCTTCCTCATAAGCCTCGGTTCGCAGCCGTGGCTGGGCAGCGTCGATCATGTGGACGAGCTGCTCGCTGTCGAAGACGGGTCGTCCGGTAGTCAGGAATGCCTCCGCAGGGACCGCTGGATACTCCTGTTTGAAATTCTCGAGACCGTTGGCAGAGATTTTGATTCTACGGAACTGGAGCTGGGAGTTGTCCAACCCGTACTGCTCCACAAGCCTCTCCTCTTCAGGACTGCGTGAGAAGTATGCTGGGACCGTCTCGCGGTACATGGGGTCTAGGAACCATGGGATGAACACAGGGACGAACCCGTTGCGTCCGGCGACGGACTCGCGCCACATATCGTAGAAGACGCCTGAAACACCATTTGCGGTGGACTCGATGAAGACTACAGTTCCAGGAAGGTTAGGGACGGCTTGGTATAGGCCGTTCCATATGTCCTTCGCGGTGGACTTAGGCCAGAAGGCGATCTCAGAGGCGTGTAGGTGGCTTAGGGTCTCCCCTCGGCCAATGGCTTCACCGCCAGCTGTTGCAACGATGTAGCTGCTATCGAGGGTGTCGAAGTACAACTCGCGGCGCGAAGCATACTTGGTCTTCGGCTTCAGGATTGGAGGACAATGCTCGTGGAATCGCTTGGTCATGTCGAACAGCGCGCGGGTCGAGTCAGCTTGGTGAGTGATCACCATTGCTCGCTTGGCGGTGTTCTGGCTGACTGCGGCGAACATGTAGCCACCGACGTGGGTGGACAGGCCTTGTTGTCGGGCCTTGAGGATGATGATGCGGACCTTGCCCTCCGTTGCCATCTGATCGTCGATAGCTTTCTGGAGGATTAGCTGGGCTGGGTTGAGATGAAGAGGCGCTATCTCTCCAGCCTTGGTTCGTATCTTCAACGCGTTCGCAGCGTAGAATGGGAACTCATCTCTCAGCCTCTTGCGGATTGCTAGGAGCTGAGGGTCCATCAATCCGTCTTCTTGTTCTTCTCGCTATGAAGAAGCGCGCCAAGGAAGGCTTCGGCTGAATTGGCGAGATCGCCCTCAGTCTTCGAGCCCGGCTTCATCTTCGTGTACTCCAGGACCGTGCGGGCAGCCTGTAGCTTGTCCCGGACAGAGATAGGCATACGCATGATCTCTACGGCGACAGTCAACGCTTCTTTGGACTGTAGGTCGTCATTAGCCAGTAGTCCGTTGGCTTCGATGTCTGCCATGATGATCTTGGTTTCCTTCTGTGCTTGAGCCTTGGCTGCGAGCCATTTGGCGTTTGTCCATCCACCCCACCTAGGGACATCCTTGAGACGTCCTCGGGGCGTTTTATGTGTGATGCGCGCCATCATGATCGCCCGCCCCTCAGGGGTAGACCACATGTTGCGTATGTAGTCTCCGTTGTTTGGTCGCGGCTTTGGTCGCGGCTTCACTACCCTGTTGACGATGTCCTCCCTCTGCTGGATCACATCTGCGAGGGTCTGCTCGATAGCTAGGCGTACCAGCTTAGGAGCTGAGGCTGCCAGTGACTGGAGCTTCGAGGGGGATGTAGCCGACATTGGAAATCATCTCCCGGAGGGCGGTGTGGATGTGGTTGTTCGTGTTCACGCTGCCGCCCGACATGAAGTACGGGGGCATCTGTGCGAGGATGTCGAGAAGGATCTCGTGCTTCTGTAGCTGGGAGAAGCTCTTCGACTTGGCGACTGTCTCAGCGTCACGGAAGACGTTGATCAGGTATCCGTTGTTGTAGGCCATGGTATTCTCTCTCCTTTGCCGAGGATATGCAGTGTGGGTTTACTTGGTGTAGAGCGCAGCGTTAACAGTTGGAGTGCTCGTGGAAATCGCGGAGACGATGTCCCCTGGACGAACCACGAGGAAAATGTGAGTGGTTGTCATCAAAAGCGGGTCGGTGGCGATAGCGGCGCGACCAATAGCCAATCGGACGTTGCCACCCGTGACCACGACGCGGACACCTTTCGAGTAGTCGCTAGCGCCCACTGTGAGGATGGTGGCTGCTGTATTCGCGACCAGAACGGCGTCAGCGCTTACACCGAATTTAAGAGGATATGGTTGGTTGTCAGAAGCCATTTCTATTCCTTTGAGGGGAAGGGCTGGGGATCACGCGACCCCCAGCTTATTCAATTCGTCATCGTCGTCATCAGCCCCCATCGCCATAGCGGCGAGGACCTGAGCTGCCATAACGATGGGAGCGAGGCTCAGGAGATGCAGCTTGTCCTTTAGTGAGAACTTGCCCATGTCTGGGTGGTTGTAGGTTGCCCCCTTGTTGATCACGATCTTGGAGAACTTGTGAGCCAGAGGGGAGTGCCTCGCGGTGTAGGATGGATCCGTGAGGCGGATCGAGAGGAAGTCAGCAGAGATCTCAGATAGACCCTTTCGGTATGCCGCGACCGTCTCGTATGACGCAGGTTGGTAGATACGTTCCACCTCTGCCCTGTCCGTAGACCAGAGCATGGGGCGGGCGTGCTTGGAGATTGCGATCATCTCGGAGCGGACCTTCTTGGCTGCAACACGCTCGTCAAGCTTCGAACTCTTGAGCATGTTAGACAAGGTCTTCTCGTACCCTGAGATCTCACTTATTGCATGGCCAGCTTCGTGAGACGACACTCTGTTCATCTCAGCGGGGTCGAGGCCCTGAGCCACCTTGACGGACATGTTCGAGGCATCGAACTGGCCATTCCCGGCGAGTGTGATTGGGTGGACACCAATGACAACGCGGTCTTCACCCAGCGCTCGACGCAAGAGAGATCGGACCTGCTGGTGGTTTGCACCTAGTAGGACACCACTATCCGGGTGACGGACACCGATGACTAGCTTACCCCTCAGATTGTCCGGGGGATCCTGCTCGTAGGGCTTGTAGTCGGGCGTGGCGGCGGTGCGCCCAGTCGAGATATGCACCCATTCGTCGGTGCTCTCGTCGAGGGTCAGGCGACCCGTGTGAGGCGACTTAGCCCTGGCTGCGGAGGCTGCAAGGTATGTCGGGTATCTGCCGACTTCCCTCTCACCGGGATTGGTTCTGACATCTAACTTGTCCGAGACCTTGGTGGCGTTGGAGTTTGGATCCTCGTCTAGGATCGACTGTGGGACGGCGAAGGCCTTCTGGTCGGCGAAGCGCCGTGCCGGTAGGGCTACGTACCCGGGCTCGCCTTGCTTGGCGATGTTGCCGTTTGCGTCCTGGAGATGGGGCCCAAAGTTCACCCAGGCGTTCTGCGCGAGGGTCTCGGCGGCGAGCGCCGGTAGGGCTGTCGCGGAGAACATCCGAGCGTGCTCGTGGTAGGCGTTGTACTCGCCGGTGGGACCGAAGGAGAAGCCTTGCTGCGTGTGCCCGAAGTAGTCGTGCACGATGCGGAAGATGTCATTCACCACTAGGGGAGTGCCATCAGATGTGGAGTGTTTGGTCGGGAGAAGCATGGGGTGCTCCGATGTGGCGGCACCCTCTGTGCCGAAGCCCAATGCGGTGGTGAAAAACCAGAGGTGCTTGTTGTCCTGCACGTCTGCCATCATCTCGGTGCTGTTCTTGTAGGGCTCACCCGGACTAGTCCAGGCTTGAACGTTGACTTCACCCAGGTACTCGTACTGAGCCAGGGTCTCGGCGGTGAGAGCTGCGTAGGCAGTCTGAACAGCCTTGTCGTTAGGGTTGTGCTCCGCCCTCTCGAACATAGCAGCGACCTTCTTCAGGTACTTGGAAGGCGGGTCCAGTTTACCCTCCAGCGCTGGAGACTTGATGCCAGCTGCGAGCTTGTACGCGCTGGCTTGTTTGCGTGTCTTGTAGTTGCCGGCCTTCGCTTGCTTGAGATCCAGTCGGGGTGCTCTGCGTGCATCCTCCAGCGTGTTGTGGCGGATCTGCGAGATGAGCGGGCTGATCTCCTGGCGAGCTAGGGCCTTCGTGGCGGAGTCGGGGAGTGTGCCCTCCAACTCTTTGAGGATCTGCCGCGCACCTTCCTTGTTGTTGGTCTTGCCGATGCGGGAGATTGCGCTGGAGATGAGGTTCTTCTCATTCGGTTTCAGACTGCCATTCTGAATGCGACCAATAGCTGCTGTGACTCGCATCTGGTTGCCAGCTGCCTGGGCACGATACGCATCGTTGCCTGAGGAGGGTGCTGGGATTGTCTGGGGGTTGCGTTCCCACGATGGGTCACGCTGCACCAGCCCGTCAGCTGCGAGAGTGTTGAGTTGGTCTATGATGCGGTTGCCGACGTTGTTCTTCATCAACAACGCGGGGTTGTCGATGTAGCGGCGCGCTTCGGCGGCTGAGATCTTGTTCTGTGCGGAAAGAATACCGAGACCGCGAACAGCTGCCTGGGGGCGAAGCCCTGTCTGTTGCCACACGGAATTGTCGAAGCCGCCAACACCGGGGTCGTCTGAGTTCATTCGCTGAAAGCGCAACTCCTGACCACGGGCGCTCTCCTGAGCCGCTTGTTGGCGGTCCTTGGTGCGCTGGTTGATGATGGATGTACTGCCGTAGACGTTGACCTTGGGAGTTGGTCCTCCTCTGCCGAGATGCTGGTTGACGAAGGCAGCGGTGCGGGAGCGATTACCCGTTAGGGCGTCTACAGTGCGTCCTGTGCCCCACACGCCCAGCTGGATAGCGGATAGATAGGGGGCGAGGGTGACACCTGCCCCGGTGACGGCTAGGCGCGTGATGGTGTTGTCAGCACCGCTCGGCAGGTAGCGGGACGACCTACCGAATGGGCTCAGCTCGTCCGTGAACTTCGAGAGGCCGCCCGTTAGACCTCCACGGAAGAGGTTTGTGAGGTCGTTGGACTGCCGCATTAGATCGATGAGGTGTATCCCCTCAGCTTTATCGCCGACGAGGCGTTTCAGGCGTTTGAAGTCCGTTTCAGATACGGACGACTTCACCTTGTTCTTCGCATCGCGGATGGAGGCATTCACCCCGAGCCGTTCGATGAGCTGCTCGAGGGTCGCGGCGTCCATGGGATCCAGCTCGCCCTTAAGGACGTTGTAGAAGCCCTTGATCGATTCAGCAATGTCGTTGTGGATGTTGCTGAGGACGATCTCCGCACCCTTCGGTGACTCCCGGTCGACGTTCCCCAGATCCGCACCGATGCTCGTTGCCTCATCCTGAATACGCTGAGCGAGGCGACGGGTGCTGTCGTTGTTGGTGAGGTCAGCGGAGGGGGAAGATGTGGCTACGTCACGGGCAGCGTAAGCAGCCTGGGTGCCACCAGCTGCGCCAGCCCCGGCAAGACCTTCGGAGAAGATCTGACCAGGGTCAAGACGGACACCTCCGGGGGTGTCCACAGTGGAGCCGGTTTGTTCAACCGCCGACTGGGCTCCCTCGGTGAGACCCTCCTTGCCGGCAGCTTTAGCAACTCCGGAGACACCTGACGACGCTTTGCCTACGCCGTGGACGCCGATCGAGTTGAGGGCACCTGAGGCGATAGCGGTGGGTAGCGCGTAGGACCAATCTTCGCTGCTCGGCTTGTCTCGACCGAATGTCTTGGCGCGGTTCGTGGCGACTTCGCCAACGACTTGCACGCCCTCGAATAGTGCAGGACCAGTGAAACCACCGGCTACTGCTCCCACGGGTCCGCCAACGGCACCGCCAATGGCAGCGCCTGCTGAACGGGAAGCCATGGAGCCCAGGAATTGCCCGAGCTGTTCTGTGACTGCGCGAGGGACGAACCCGTAGTCGACGTTCTTCACGCCGCCGAGGATGCCGTCCTTCTCATAGCCCTTGTTGAAATCCTGCGCTATCTGTGTGCCAGCGGGCTGATAGTTTGGGGACACCTTAGGAGTTACGGCGTCTATCGCACCGGACACTCCATCCATCCCAATGGCCTTGGCAGTTTGAGAAATTCCTTGGAGTGGCGCAGCCACCCCCTGTGTTATGGCAGAAGCGAACGAGGTATCAGGACCTGTCTGCTTCTGGCCACGACTGGATGCTGCGATCTCTTCGACCGTCTTCTGTTGATCGGCAGGATTGAGCTTTAGAAAGCCCTCATCCACTTCCACATCGCCGATACCGTCGATCTGAATGACCGGCATGCAATCCTCTGAGGTTTTGTGTTGTTAGGGTTTGAGTTGCCACTTGACGCCAGTAGACGTCGACGAAGGCTTGGATACGCTCGGCGTAGCGCCGCGTTGTGGAGTTTCCTGGGGGGAATCCCCCTGGCCTCTTTCAAGCTTCGACCGGAAGCGGAACTGGAATGCTTGCCACCCATCCTTCTTGTCCTCCGACGACGATCCTTCCCACGCCTGCACCTGCTCGACCTTGCGCTGTTCAGCGCTCTTGAGGATGTTGATGACGGTTCTGAATGCCTGTGGGTTGGTGTCAATAGCGGGGAGAGTTTCTATGAGAAGCCTGCGCTCGCTCTCGGTGATCTGTCCCTGGCCTCTGAGGCGCTGTGAAGCGGTGACTGCCATATCTGCGAGTTCGCGTTTGAACTGCGAGATATTGGCTGGGTCGAACTGGCCAATTGGCATCCCAAGCGCTTCTGCAATCCCACGACCTGCGCGAGACAGGAGGTCGGGACCTGTGATCCCTTGACCAATCTGCTGGAGGCGGTTGAGCTGTTCAATACGCCCACCGGCAGCGTTCGCGTTGGTGTAGGCGTTGTTGATGTCCTCGCCGGACTGCTTGTTGATCTCCTTGAACGGAGATGAAGCTGTGCGGAAACTCCCCGGGGGGAGCGTGGTCAGCGTCTCGCCAGTGGTGGCGTTGTGGTACTCCAACTTGCCATTACGCTTGTTGAACACCTCCTTCACATACTCGCCCTTAGGCGTGTAGAAATCGGTGCCCTGTTGCGAACTGTTGGAGGCCA
>Ga0163144_10015683_pt1 | contig 15605 bp, 11 predicted proteins | sample OliLak19BULKMAT1_FD_123175 | JGI IMG/M metagenome (GOLD analysis project Ga0163144, IMG submission 123175) | Freshwater microbial mat bacterial communities from Lake Vanda, McMurdo Dry Valleys, Antarctica - Oligotrophic Lake LV.19.BULKMAT1 | ecosystem: Environmental > Aquatic > Freshwater >...
CTACAGGAGCAACTGCTACAGGAGCAACTGCTACAAGAGCAGCTACTACAGGAGCAGCTGCTGGAGCAGGAGCTTCTTCCTTCTTGGGTGGAGTTTTCTTAGGAAGTACGTTGATTTTCTTACCATCAACTATCTTTGTAGAAACAAGGAGGTTGTGCACAGTATCAGTTGGCTTAGCACCCATAGCAATCCAGTGCTTCACGCGATCAGCCACAATAACTGGCTTATTAAAACGTGGATCATAGTTGCCCAATACTTCAAGTACTCGGCCACTATTGTTTGAATTCTGGCGCTCGGTCAAAACAAGACGAAAACTTGATTCGTGTTTGCGGCCAGTTCTCTGAAGTCGTATTCGTAACATAATGAAGGAAACCTTATCAAAAATATGAGGTATGGTCAAGCCAAGAAAAACGGTCCGGCCTTCCTAGGGTGTTCCGGACCATACCGTACCCAGATTGGAACGCCTCCATCGGCTAAAAAAACAAAATACAATCGTATCCCCTTTATACCATCGAGAGACATTTCTTTGTAAGAGTAGGCAAGAGCACCTTTTTATGTTAGCGTATATAAATCTTTCTCCTGGCAAAACCAGACTAAACACACTAATGAACGACACACAGACAGAACTCCTTGAAGGGAGAATTTCAATTTCCTCAAAAGGTACCGGTTACGTAAGTATTGAGGGACATGAAGAAGACGTAGAAATTCCTGCAGACAAAACAGGGGTTGCTTTTCATGGTGATACGGTAAAAATCGTCCTTGAGGGTAAAAACTATTACGGCCGAACCGTAGGTAAGGTAACCGAGGTTCTTATTCGAGTTAAAACTCATTTTGCAGGAACAACAAAAATAGAAGCGGGTAAAACCATTATCCTGGCTGACAACCGAAAAATCCACGTCCCCTTTGTCCCTACTACAAAAGTCGCACCAAATCTCAAAGTCTTTTTCAAAATTGCTTCATGGGAAAAGCGTAATGAGGACCCAAAGGCAGAGATACTCTCTATCATTGGAGAGAAGGGCAACAACACTGCCGAAATGCACGCGATTATCCTTGATCGCGGATTCTCACCTACCTTCCCTCCTGAAGTAGAGGAGGAGGCTGAAGAAATTAAAAAAGCTTCACTGACTGATACCGAACAAGAAGCAAGGGCTCGTCGTGACATGCGCGGAGTCCTGACGATGACGATCGACCCATTTGACGCAAAGGACTTCGACGACGCTATTTCTTTTGTTGTGCTTCCTAATGGAAATTATGAAATCGGTATTCATATCGCTGACGTATCTCACTATGTTGTGCATGGTTCAGCACTTGATCGCGAAGCAGTAAAGCGCGCTACCTCTGTCTATCTTGTCGACCGCACTATTCCAATGCTCCCTGAGGTACTCTCAAACGACCTTTGTAGTCTTAACCCCAACGAAGACAAGCTCGCCTTCTCTGCAATTTTTGAAATGAATAGCGACGGTGAAGTAAGTAACCGCTGGTTCGGGAGAACGATCATTAATTCTACTAAGCGCTTCACCTATGAAGAAGCTCAGGAAAGTATCATGGGGCGCAGTGAGCTCTATAAAAATGAACTCACTATTTTAAACAACATCGCAAAAAAGCTTACCGCAAGGCGCACTGAAGCTGGTGCAATTTCATTTGAACAAGATGAAGTAAAGTTTGTCCTTGATGAAAACGGTAAGCCACTCAAAGTCATCCGCAAGGTGCGCTTTGATGCACACAAGCTTGTTGAGGAGTTTATGCTTCTCGCTAACCGTGAAGTAGCCAAAGAAATCACCACGCTTCATGAGAAAAAAGAAGGAACGAAAAAAGGTCTTCCTCCCCTCTTCCTCTATCGTATCCACGATATGCCAAAGACTGAGAAGATCACTGAACTCGCACTTTTTGTAAAAGCACTTGGCTACAACTTGCCAGTGAGTGAAAAAGGTATTACCGGTAAAGACCTCAATGCGCTTTTTGATGCAGTCGCCGGAAAACCTGAAGAAAGTCTCATCAAGACCGCTGCGGTCCGCTCAATGGCAAAGGCGATTTACTCTATAAAAAATATCGGTCACTACGGACTTGCCTTTGAATACTATACACACTTTACCTCCCCTATTCGTCGCTATCCTGACGTACTCGTGCACCGTTTACTTGCAGAATACTTGGCCGGAAAATCTATTTCCCAGCAAGAATTTGGACGCTATGAAAAACTTGCCGCGACAACCACTGAGGCTGAAATCCGCGCTGCTGAAGCTGAGCGTGAATCTATCAAAATGAAACAAGTTGAATACATGGCAGATAAGATAGGCCAAAACTTTGAAGGAACTATTTCTGGCGTTACTGAGTGGGGTATGTATGTCGAAGAAAGAGAAACAAAAAGCGAAGGGATGATCCGTCTTAAAGCTCTCACCGACGACTTCTACAAACTTGACCAGAAAAACTATTGTCTTATTGGTGAGCGTACAAAGAAAAAATATTCACTTGGTGATGCAGTAAAGTTCACTATCGTTGGCGTTGATCCTGAAAAGCGCATGATCGACCTTAAGTTGATTTAGCTTTTTTTATTTAATCCCTCCTCAATGCTCGGTCCGATGTTCTACTGCCTCGAGAAAGGAGATTACCGGATGCATCATAAAGGCGCCCCTGGTAACTAATTACTTTTGGAGTGCCAGGAGTAGCCAAAACCGCAGCCTGAGGGAACAGTGACGTAAATGCGACAAGGAGGGTTAGTAAAAGTGAAACTACTCCATGAAGTAGCCTTTCTTTTTTTCCTTTTTTCCCTCCCTGGTTAGTAAACAAAAATCCGGACATAATCCTAGTTAGTATTGTAGCAAAAAACCCTTATATTTCCTGTGGAAAACAAGGGTTTTACACTTATTTTTTAGAGAGTTATCCCCTTGCTTTTTTGAATACTATTTTTGTTTTCCAAAACTAATTTTTTCAAATCTTTCTTTGCTATTTTGCGACTACTACCGCCTCATCAAAACGGACCGAGAGAAGCTTCGAATACCCATCTACACCCATAGTCACTCCGTAAAGAATCCCCGCCCTCCCCATCGTCTCACGGTTATGTGTAATCACAATAAGCTGGGAGTATTTAGATAGATTTTCGATCATATCCCCGTATTTTCGAGAATTCGCCTCATCAAGTGCCGCATCAGTCTCGTCCAAAATGATAAAAGGCGGAGGATTTACCTGGGAAATAGCAAAGAGAAGGGCAATTGAGGTAAGTGCACGCTCCCCTCCTGAGAGCATCGCGAGGCCTTTTACCCGCTTATTTGGAAGCGACACTGTGATATCTACCCCTGCGTCGATTTCTTCGTCATCATCTTCAAGTACCTCTTCATCCTCAAGAATACCAAACATATCTTTTTCCTTTTTAATTTTTTTACGTGCTTCAATCAATGAAAGCAAGGCACTTCCTCCACCAAACATGAGTATAAAAAACTTACTAAACTCGGTGTTGATCTTTGACACACCTTCCTTAAATTCAATCTCGAGTTTTTCTTTGAGTTCAGTAATTAATGTAGTTAACGATTGTGCAGAAAGCGAAAGATCAGTGATTTCGCGTGCTAAAAATTGATCGCGCTCGAGCGCTTCGTCGTATTCTTTTTTTACCTCCTCACCAAGTGCTCCTCCTGCTTCTTCGAGCCTAATTTTCATTTTTTCAAGCTTGCGACGATGGTCTTCTTGCACCTCTCGTAACTCATGATGTGCTAAAACGGCAGGAGCATGGTAGTGAAGCACCTGCACACCCAAAAGTGCTTGTGCTTCCTGTAATTCGGCTTTAAATAAGACTTCTTCACGATGAAGTTTCTCAGCTTCTGTGTGTAAAGAAAAGAGAATTTGATTAAGTTCACTGCGTCTGTTCATCAAACTAAACAGTTCTCGCTCGGCCTCACGGCCTCGTGAGGTCTCCTCCTCTCGTGCCTTTCGAAACGCTTCGTAATGTGCTCGACTTCTCGCCACTTCTTCACTTGCTGCGACAAGTCCTTGCTTTTTATCTTCAATATTTTTTTCGAGTACTGCGATCTCTTCCTTGATATCTCCCGACATGTCTGGCGAAGTGGCGTGCTCCTTTTTGCTCGCAATAAAGTGCGTGAGGAGTGCCACAATTCGATGCAAAATTGCACGAAGTGTGTGCGCTTCGGCCGATGTTTGTGACTCCTTAACCGCCTCCTTCATTTCTCGCTCAAGATGCTCGAGGTCTTCAAGTGCCACGTTGACTAGTTTCTTTTCACTTACTTGATGCACCGAGCGAAAGAGTGCGCGCTCCTGTGCACTTTTTTCACCCTCAAGACGGCTAATACTGTTTTTAAGCTCTGAAAGCTCCTCTTCAGCCTCACGAAGCGCGCACTCAATCGCCAAAATCTCCTCAGTCTTACTGGGATCGCTATCACTTTCTGCTATTTCTCGTTTTAAACGATCAATAGTCGTTTCAAGTTGGTGGAATTCATGCTTTGGAGCTTCTTCTTTTGTCTTAAGAGTCGTTTTACTTACGTGAAGATACTGCTCTTCGCGCGCGAGATATTCTTTATAAAAACTGAGCAACTCGTCACGGAGGCCTTCGACACGTTTTGCTTTTTCTACCTGCTTTTCTAGAAATTTAATATGTGGCGCAATCTCTTTACGCAAACTCTCCACCTGTTTTATATTTTGCTGTGTTTTTTCAAGCTTTCTTTCGCTTTCAAGACGCTTATACTGATACACCTTAAGTCCCAAAGCATCCTCAATCATCGCTTTACGCTCCTTGATCGATGTATTGAGGATTCGATCCGCTTCTCCTTGAGAAATAATATGGTGCCCCGATGCACCGATGTTTGCTGAGGCGAGCAATTCCAAAATATCCCTAAGTCGCACTTGTGAGCCGTTAATCAAGTACTCATTGACCGAATCACGATGGACCACACGCTCAAGGAGCACCTCATCAAAATCAATATTGAAAATTCTTCGCGTGTTATCAAAAACAAGCTTCACCGAAGCGCGGTTCATCTTCCCCGCAGTCTTTGAGCCGGTAAAGATAAGATCCTCTCCGCGTTTTCCGCGCATTGACTTCATTGACTGCTCCCCGAGTACAAAGCGAAAGGCTTCAGCTACATTACTTTTACCTGAGCCATTTGGCCCCACGATAGCCACAATCGGAACCGAGAAGTCCAAGTCACCCTTCTTAGCAAAAGACTTAAATCCGTTTATTTCGAGCCGTTTTAGATACATAAAAGAGTACGTCCGTTTTACTAACACGGGATAACATACAAGGCTCATTATACAATACACATCTCAAAAAGTGAGAGGAAATTTAGTATGACGGGTAAATAGGGCGACTAGAGACCGCTAACTTGTTGGTGGTCTCTAGTCGCCTGCTATGTCTTCCTCGCCTTTGATTAAAAATACAAAAGCACATAGTTTACCCGTTCGCGCGCGCGAAAAGAAAGAACTTAAAAAACAAAAAGCGCGCAAATTAATGCGCCGCGATTTTGTTGAACCTACATCTGATTCTAAACGATAAAAATTTTATTGCAACTGGGGATAGCTACCATAAATCTAATTCACTAAAGTCTGGTATGTAAGTCATCATTGACCGAAATGCTAAGAAATAAGTTATCTCCTCAACCCCTTGGTACCTTTGGAGGCAAACTCGAAACTGTATCGCATCTTCTCATAGTGTAATTCTTTGATTACTATGAAAAACCTTAAGAGGGTTGCTCCGTATTATTCTACAGGCGTTACATACCAGACTTTAATGAACTTATTCTGCACTATTATTCATAAAACAAAATCTGTATCTTTAACTCCCTCTTTCTGCTTTTGAAAGAACTTACGCGGCGCGACTGGCGCGTGCAGAGCGAAAATGTAGCAACATTTTACGCGTGTCTTTCAAAGGCAGAAGCTACTCTACATCCACTCCTTCTTTTCGAGTGCACGTCGTGCAGCATTTTGTTCTGCTTCTTGTTTACTTCTCCCTTCCCCCCCTGAGACCATTTCATTACCAATATACACTGCTACTTTGAAACATTTATCATGGTCGGGACCCACTTCTTCCATTGTTTTATATACCGGAGTAACGCCGTCATGCTCCTGCGCTTTTTCTTGAAAATGACTCTTCGCATCAAGCCAAAGTTTCTCTTCAACGATCCTATCCGTGAGCGGAAAAACATTTTTTGCGATAAATTCTGCAGCACTCTCGTAGCCCAAATCAAGATAAAGAGCTCCTACAATCGACTCAAAAGTATTTGCCAAAATAGCATCTCTCGCACGGCCAATATCCTTACTCTCTCCTTTAGAAAGGAGCAGAAAATCATTGACCTCAAGCTTTCGGGACACCTCAGCGAGTGTTACTGCATTGACGAGCGCCGCGCGATAGGAAGTGAGATCCCCCTCGGTCTTATCGGGATACTTTTCATATAAAAATTTAGTAACCACCAGCTCAAGGACAGCATCCCCCAAGAACTCGAGGCGTTCATTGTGTGAGAGACTACTTTTCTTGTGCTCGTTGATATAAGAGCGATGCGTAAAAGCCTCCCGCAGAAGGTCCTTATTTTTAAAAGAAACGCCTAAACGTTCCTCGAAATGTTCAAATTTAGGTAACATGGTAGGAAATGTATAATTTAAAATTTTCAACTTAAAATCAAGGTTGAATCCTTAATGTGTAATGAGGATCTTCTATTTTTACATTAGAATTTTTAATTTAATTTTAAATTCTAAATTGAAAATTATTTGTTACTTCTTTAGTAATAAATCTACTGCTTTAGTAACTATCGGCAAAATGTCGTCGTAAAAGTTTAGAGTAAGAATCTCAGTAACCTTAAACCAACGCGCATCATCAAGTCCTCCGGTTTTTTTAAGTACTACGTCAACGTAGGGAGACTGTGCAAGGTAGTAGCACACTTGTTTACGAAGTTTTCCCTTTTCGGGGTCAGATGCAATGTACTCATTGTCACCCAACTTTTCTTCAAGGGTGACTGCAAGACTGATCTCACCATCGATCACGCGAGGAACTCCCGTTTCCATTGTCTCCTCTTCGGTCAAATGTCCCTTTGAAAGGGTCCAGTGCCCAAAAATATCATGAACCAGTGCAAGATAAATATCAGAACCTTCCCGTGCATACACCACCGCGCCCCCTAAACGCTCAATGGGCATTTTTTCGTACGGAATATCATTTTTCTTGAGTTTCTTTTTAGAAACCTCGTCCTTCCCTGGCTCCCCTATTTCCTTATACACCGCACCAAGAACTCCATTAACGAACTTACCGCTATTTTCACCTCCATAGGTTTTAGCAAGCTCAATAGCCTCGTTAATAGCAACCTTTGCAGGCACTTCCTTTCTATCAGCAAACAAGAGTTCGAAAAGCCCAATACGAAGGACATTTCTATCTACCATTGAAATTTTTTCAATTGGCCAATCAGGGGCCGCTTTCGTGATAATGAGATCAAGCTCATCGCGTTTTTTCAAAATACTTTCGCCAAGCAAACGCATAAAAGGGCTATCGCTCATTCCTGGAGCAAACTCTATCGCGTCGCGTTCAATAATATCCCCCAAGACGTCATCCGCCTTCTCGGTAAAATCCCACTCAAAGAGAGCTTGTAAAACGATTGATCGTGATAGATGCCTATTGGCCATTTTGTTGATGTACTAAGTTTTGGCTACCCCCTAAGTGTAGCACTCTAACCTTAAAGAATTTCTGAGAAATACGTTCCTTGTACTTACCTGAAGCTCTTCCTTAGCTTTTTTTAAAAGGTGCTACGGGAACCTTTAACATCCTTATCGAGTAGCGACAGCAGATCGAGCTTTTGCTTTAGCCTGCTTTTTCTCGGTCTTCTTAACCACATCAATAACCACACGGCCATTGTACTTACCACAGGTAAGACAAGCCTTGTGAGGAATGTGAAGTGCACCACACTCTTTGCAAGTGCCCAAACGAGGGGCCACCAAAGCATGATGGCTTCGGCGGTTTGCCGTATGAGATCGTGTACTTCGCATTCGAACAGTCATACGTGAGAGTATACAAAATTAACGATAATTTGCAAGATTTTTCTCATTTTTGCAAATGAAAAGAAAAACAAAAAAGGCGCTATGAGTAAGCGCCCTGCCGCCAGAAAAAGCGGATTCACTGAAAGTCTCGATCGGTAATCCGACCGCTGTTTGCAACTTCCATCACCCGTTCAAAGGTGATAGTTTTCGGCGGATCAAACTTCCCGCAAAAACCGATTTTGGGATCAATTCCCGTTTGTGTTTTTTCGCAGTCCTCTGTGTTTTTTTTTGTACAAACTGCACAAAGCATCTTTTTTTGGGGAATCGCATCTTCCAACACTTTTTGTAACAAAAAAGGGAAATTCTTGTAAAACAGATATATTTCCATAATGTTCGTTCCAAGAACTTTACTGCTTTGGGCGAGCAGCTTGCGCCTTTTCGACTCCCTCGAATCGAAAGGAAAACTATACTACTTTGAGGCTTAAACGTCAAAGATCAACCCTTTATATTCTTACAAAAACTCCTCCGATGGAGTGGTGAAAAACCGAGTTTTTTTATCGTTTCGCGATGCACTTTTGTGCCATATCCCTTGTTTATATCCCAAAAATATCCCGGATATTTTTGGGATAATTTCACCATTTTTCTGTCTCTCGTCACCTTAGCCACAATCGAAGCGAGTGCTATCGGAAGCTCTTTTTCGTCCCCTTTTATAATCGTTTTTTGATTTTTAAAATGCGCAGGCGCCCTAAGGGAACCATCCAAAAGTACCTCCGCTTTCTCTTCTACCTTAAGCTTTTTAAGAGCCAGAGCAATACATGCTCGTATCGCGAAACTAATCCCTTTTTTATCTATAAAATCTGCACTTTTACTCACAACTACGTAAGAAATTACCCCTTCTTTTTGCAGTTTTTTAATTTTCAAAAACCACTCCTCTCGCCTCTTTTTTCCGAGCTTTTTTGAGTCCCGAGTTTCCCCAAAAATGCACGCTAAGGTAGGGTGCGCATTTTTGGGGAACATCAAAACTCCCACCGACACTGGCCCTGCAAGTGGACCACGCCCCACTTCGTCTATTCCCACAATCATCATACCTAGAGCGTACAGCATAGAACTTATAAATCAACGGACGTAAAGCCCTTCTTAACGTTTAAAGTTTGAAGTTCCGCGTTATAATCTCTCTACTATGAGTCGTTTTGTTCATCTCCATACCCACACTCACTATTCTCTCCTTAGCGCACTTCCCCAGGTTCCTGATCTCGTAAAACAAGCCAAAAAACTCGGAATGGAAGCACTTGCCATCACCGACAATGGCAACATGTACGGGGCTATCGAGTTCTACAAAGAATGTAAGAAAAAAGAAATTAAACCGATTTTTGGAGTCGATTTCTTTCTCGCTTCACGTACTCGCTTCGACAAAGAACCGTCAGTAGACGAGCGACGTTTCAGAATTGTTTTACTTGCTGAAAACATTGCAGGATATAAAAACCTTATTAAACTCGTTACTGCTTCCAACATGGAAGGGTTCTTCCATCGTCCCCGCATCGACCATGAGCTTCTCGAGCGCTACCACGAAGGACTCCTCGCTATCATTCCTGCGTTTAACGGCGAAACATCGGGACCCCTTCGCACCCGCGATCTTGAGCGAGCGGGTGAGCGTTTAGACTGGTACAAAAAAATATTTGGAGAAAAAAATGTCTATCTCGAGATTACTCATCATCCTGAAATTGAAAATCACGAAGAACTCGTAGAAGAAATAAAAAAATTTGGTAGCGAGACAAACACCCCACTTGTCGCCACTAATGACGTCCATTATCTTCATTTTGAAGACAAAAAAGCGCGTGAAGTGGTACTCACCATCCAAAACACGACCGAACGCGATGGCGGAGATGAAGCGGGTGATTTTTCTTTCCTCAGTCCGAAACAAATGGAAGAATATTTTGCGGATACTAAAGAAGCACTCGAGAATACCATAAAAATCGCTGATCGCTGTACCGTCGAACTCGAACTTGGCACCTGGACCTTCCCCAATCTCATTCTGCCTAGTGGAAAAAGCTACGAGCAAGAACTTCGCGACCTTACCTATCAAGGTATTGAGAAACATGGACTCGAAAAAACCGATGAAATAGAAAAACGTATTGAATACGAGCTTAATATCATTAAGCTCAAGGGTTTTGCGCCATACTTTCTTGTAGTAGCAGACCTTCTCCATTTTGCACACAACCACGGCATTCTCACCACCATTCGTGGGTCTGTTGCAGGCTCGCTTGTCACGTACCTCGCTGGAATCACCAACATCAACCCACTTGCATACAAACTTCCTTTTGAACGTTTCTTAAATCCTGAACGACCAGGAGCTCCAGATATCGATATGGACTACGCTGATAATAGGCGCGATGAAATGCATGAATACGCTCGCCAAAAGTATGGCCGTGATCGTGTCGCCCAAATCGGAACCTTTGGAACCATGATGGCACGCGGTGCTGTACGCGACGTGGCGCGCGCCATGGGTTATCCCTATGGAGTTGGTGATCGTATCTCTAAACTCATTCCCATGGGCTCCCAGGGCTTTCCTATGACCATTAAACATGCACTTGAAATCACTCCCGAGTTAAAAGAAATCTACAAAAAAGAAGATGATGTAAAAGAAATTCTCGATATGGCGCAAAAAATCGAAGGTAATGCTCGCCATATCTCTATCCACGCCGCGGGTGTCGTTATTTCTAACAAACCATTAAGCGAAGTAGTACCAGTGCAGTACGATCCCAAAGAAGGAACCAAGATAATCACTCAGTACGACATGTGGTCAGTTGAAGATGTGGGACTCTTGAAGTTCGATTTTCTCGGTATCAGAAACCTTGCCATACTTTCAGACGCCATTCGCCTGGTAAAACTTTTTGATGATATAAAAGTCGATATCGAAAACATCCCTCTTGATGATCCGAAAACCTTCGAATTACTTTCCAAAGGAGAAACGATAGGACTCTTCCAGCTCAATGGTTCAGGTATGACACGCTACCTTAAAGAGCTCAAACCCTCTTCCATTCACGACATAAACGCGATGGTGGCACTATACCGCCCAGGACCACTCGAATCTATTCCTTCGTACGTTGAACGCAAGCATGACGCTTCTAAAGTTACGTATCTTGATCCACGCCTTAAAGATATTCTCGACCAATCCTATGGTGTAATCACGTACCAAGATGACGTGCTTCTTATTTCGATTCACCTCGCTGGCTACTCGTGGCTTGAAGCCGACAAACTCCGCAAAGCGATGGGTAAGAAAATTCCTGAAGTGATGCAAGCGGAAAAAGAAAAACTCATTAAAGGATTTATTGAATTCGGTAAACTTGCACCTGCAAAAGCACAGAAACTTTGGGAATTGATCGAGCCGTTCGCTTCCTATGGGTTCAACAAGGCCCATGCGGCAAGTTATGGAAAGGTGGCCTACCAAACAGCCTACATGAAGGCAAATTTTACGGGAGAATATATGACCGCGGTTCTTACCGCTGAATCGGGAGACGTCGAAGAAGTAGCTACGATCATCAAAGAATGTACTCGTCTGGGAATTCCCGTACTTGCCCCTGATATCAACGAATCATTTAAAGACTTTACACTCATTCGAAGTCTTGAAGACAACGATCGCATTCGTTTCGGTTTGAGTAGTATTAAAAACTTCGGAGAAGGCATCGCTGAGGCAATCATCGAAGAGCGTAAGGCTCATGGTAAATTCATTTCCCTCTCCGATTTTCTTTCACGAGTACAAAACCGCAATTTAAACAAAAAATCTCTCGAGGCGCTTATTTATTCTGGATCTCTAGACTCGTTTGGAGAGCGTGGTGAACTTCTCGCAAACACCGAAGCAATACTCGCCTTCAATCGCGACAGCAAAAAAGAAGTTGCTCAAAACTCACTCTTTGGTAGTGAATCAATGAAAGGAACAATCACTCTTGTCCCCGCTCCCCCGCTGGATAAAGAAGACATGCTCAAATGGGAAAAAGAATTACTTGGTCTCTATGTTTCAGGTCACCCGCTCGATAAATACAAAAACAAACTCGAAGGGAAAACAATCAGCATTGAGCGCATTAAAGGAAGTATGCAAGACGGCATGGTAGCTGTTGCTCACGGTATCGTCGAAGAAGCAAAGCCACTCCTTACTAAAAAAGGTGAGCGTATGTATTTCTTAAAACTGACTGACTACAGTGGCTCACTTGAAGTAGTCGTTTTTCCTCGAACCTATACGGAGTCAAAAGATAAATTAATCCTTGATAACTGCATCGCAATCAAAGGGAAAGTCTCGCATCGAAATGGCACCGTGAGTCTCATCGCCGAAGCAGTAAAGGTGTTGTAAAAAAACAAACGCCCCGTGAGGGGCGCTTACAAAACAGGCGCGAGCAGTCTCTAAGCAGGACTACTACCTGTGTACTCCCTATTCCGCATACCGCAGCTAAGACAGTCATAGTCTGTGGTGGGGAGAGTTGCTCCATCTTCCCCCGTGATCGCACTCGAGCCAATCAAGACTCGCGAGCTTCCACATTTTGGACAGTATCGCTTCGGCCAAAAGCGCCGAATAGCAATAAACACAAACATGAGTAGGGCTGCGAGTATGAAAAAGGCCCAACCGATATCGCTCCAGTTTTCGTTTGACATACACCCTCCCATCAAGGAAGATTGCATTAAAAAATGCGGAAAGTACCCAAATTGCATAATGCAATACAAAAAAATAAGTCAATAAATTTCAAAAGGTTGATACCTCCATTTTTACAACCCAAGGAGGAGTAGAAAAGTAGTAGTTCCAGCTCAACCTTTAAGAAAGTGGGGGTACCGTGGGCAAAGAGCAAATCTAGGAGTAACACGTGCTTCAAAAAAGGCAACAGTAAGGCGGTAAGCCAGTACTCACCGAAGAGCAGGTCAACTTCGGACTCTTCATGAGCTTTGAGGATGATGCTCCTGACCCCTCGCTTCCAAGTCATCCATCAGCTCCAGTCGAAACCCTCGGCGTGTAGCCTCAACGATACAGTCACCGAAAGGCGCGCCCCCCACCGGCGCCTTTTGTTTTGCTCAAAACCCTTAAAATGCTATAGTCTTCACATTATGGAAGAAAAAGAAAATGATCATAAAAAACTAGGCAAGGAACTCGACCTGTTCACCTTTTCAAACACTGTCGGCAAAGGACTTCCTCTTTGGACTGCAAAAGGAGCAGCGCTTCGTCGCTCACTCGAGCGTTTTATAGTGGACGAAGAAATTAAGCGTGGCTACCAACACGTATACACTCCTGCGATAGCAAAACTCGACCTTTACAAAAAATCAGGACACTACCCTCACTACAAGGATTCAATGTATGCGCCAATAGTGATTGACGATGAAGAATTTATGCTTCGTCCGATGACCTGTCCGCACCACTTCGAACTTTACGCACGAAAGCCGTGGAGCTATCGTGAGCTTCCGGTGCGCATCGCCGAACTTGCCCAACTCTATCGCTATGAACAATCGGGCGAACTCATGGGGCTTCAGCGTGTACGCACGTTCTGTCTTGCAGATGCACACATTATCTGTGCAAGTGAGGAACAGGCTATCGAAGAAATCAGTGGAGCACTCGACCTTATTGAGCATGTTTCCAGCATCTTCGGTCTCACGCAAGGAGTAGATTATAAGTACCGTCTCTCCCTCGGCGATCGGTCAAATACTGAAAAGTATTACAAAAATGATGCAGCTTGGGAAAAAGGTGAAGACCTTCTTCGCAAATTAATGCAGAAGCGTAACCAACCATTCGTTGAAGCAAAAGATGAGGCTGCTTTTTATGGACCAAAAATAGACGTACAGATGCAAAATGCTAATGGTAAAGAAGATACCGCTTTCACTGTGCAATACGACTTCTGTATGCCAGAACGTTTCGACCTTACATATATTGGGAGTGATGGTAAAGAACATCGCGCCTTCGTTGTACATCGCTCTTCTATTGGAGCCATCGAACGCGTCGTAGCCTTTCTTATCGAGCATTATGCCGGTGCTTTCCCGCTCTGGCTCTCTCCCGTCCAAGCTGTCGTTCTCCCTATTAGCGAAAAGCATCACGAATACGCTAAAAAAATTACCCATGAGCTCCAAGAGAGGAATATTCGTGTAGAGCTCAATATCAATAACGAATCACTCGGCAAAAAAATCCGTGAAGCTAAGCAAGAAAAGATTCCCTATTTCCTCGTCCTTGGAGACAAAGAAATGGAAAGTGGAGAAGTTACCCTCGAAAGTCGTGACAACGGACAATTGGGAAGCTTGAAACTTGAAGAGGTGATTAAAAAACTCGAAGAAGAGATTAGAAACAAGAAGTAAAATAACACAAAACCCCGCGCGGCTACGCCGCGCGGGGTTTTGTGTTTTAAATTTAACTAGTACGCTCTCTGGAGTACGAGCTCGAACTGAGAAAAAGTTTTCTTTGTGAGAGCCTGCTCTTCATACTTTACTGCCTTAAGAAATGCTCCGATGTCAAACCCCTCAGCATGAAGCTTCCTAAGAAACTTTTGCGCCTTTTCACTCTCTCCTCCTGCTATCCACGCTGCATAATTCTTTGTAAATGAAAGGTAGGTTGAAAAAACCATCTCCTTCACACGAGAAAGAGTGAGAATGATGTATTCATCAGCTGTACTCACACTCTCAAGTGAAGTAATCATTGAAGTAACTATTGTCTTTGCGGTGTGAATATTTACTTCAGCAACAGTAAGAGTAAAACGTGCAGCATCTTCTTTAAGAAGTGCTCCGAGAGCTCGGGCGTGAGCAATGAGCTCATCGATCATATCTTCTGCAATAAGCACTCCATTGTCTTTGATAAGTACTTTTTCGATTACAACAGGTGTCGTGATAACTCGTACTGTCTCCATAATCTTCATCGGACGATTAGTGGTATAAGACTTGAGTGTTGTCATAAATGCAGCAAGTGCAATCTCCTTACGACGTGCAAGCTTGAGAAGCATTGCGCGAAGTGGCGCATAATCATTTCCGTATACAGAGACATAGGCTGCCAGAGCACTCATAAGAAGTACAACGAGAATATAGAGAAGCGCGAGAAGTACATCACCAACTCCAGTATAAGGAACTTGGTTGAGATAGAGTCCCGCATAAGGAGTAGAAGCAAGGTACACTGATGGACCATTGGGGCTTCCGGTAAGGGTAATGATAGGGCCATTGCCTCCGCCGCCTCCTCCGCCTCCTCCTCCGCCACCGCCCCCTCCACCACCACCGCCTCCTTGTGGAGCAGTAATAGTAATCGTGAGTACCTGACTTGCAGTACCACACGCATTGCTCACCGTAAGGTTCACTGTCGTTGAACCCACTGTCGTTGGAATACCTGTAAGAAGCCCTGTTGTACTTGAAAAAACAAGGTTTGGAGGAAATCCTGTTGCAGTAAAGAGAGTGGGGTTATTAGTCGCAGTTACTTGGAAGTTTACTGGCTGACCCTGAACACTAAACACGTTAGTGCTACTCGTGATTACAGGGATTGCTACGATACACGTTCCGAACGGCACGATGACGATCGTGAGTACCTGATTTGCAGTACCACAAGTATTACTTGCGAAAAGAGTTACGGTATATGTTCCAGCCGTTGTTGGGGTTCCTGAGATAGTGCGCGTTACTGGTGAAAATGAAAGTCCATCAGGAAGTGTCCC
>Ga0163144_10015684_pt1 | contig 15605 bp, 14 predicted proteins | sample OliLak19BULKMAT1_FD_123175 | JGI IMG/M metagenome (GOLD analysis project Ga0163144, IMG submission 123175) | Freshwater microbial mat bacterial communities from Lake Vanda, McMurdo Dry Valleys, Antarctica - Oligotrophic Lake LV.19.BULKMAT1 | ecosystem: Environmental > Aquatic > Freshwater >...
AATTTAAAAGATGAAAGCTACTAAACTATTTAAAGATTTTTTTGACAGTGAAAAAGCAGGTGGACTGACTTTAATAGCTTGCACAATTGTATCATTACTGATTGCAAACTCAACTTTTGGTGAAGGGTATCACCATTTTTGGCAAACTCAATTTGCAGGACACAGTATTGAAAATTGGGTTAACGATGGACTTATGACCATTTTCTTTTTATTAATCGGTTTAGAATTAGAACGAGAAATTTATCAAGGAGAACTTAAAAATTTTAAAGACGCTTTATTCCCAATTTTTGCGGCATTGGGTGGTATTGTAATTCCAGCAGGACTTTTTATGCTGTTCAACTTTGGTACTGCGACTCAATCGGGAGCAGGAATTCCGATGGCAACAGACATTGCTTTTGCATTGGGTATTTTATCGTTATTAGGAAACCGGGTACCAACTTCTTTGAAAGTGTTTTTAACAGCATTAGCCGTTATTGACGATTTGGGAGCAATTTTAATAATTGCCGTATTCTATACTAAAACACTTCTTTGGACAAACCTTTTTATTGCTTTAGGGATTTTTGCTTTGCTTTTAGTTTTCAACCGACTAAAAATTAGAAACTTAATTCCATATTTAGTTGGTGGCGTTGCTATGTGGTATTTTATGCTTAATTCAGGAGTTCACGCCACAATTACAGGTGTTCTATTGGCTTTTACTATTCCATTTGGTAACGGAAGTGAAAAATCAACCTCTTATATTTTGCAACACTTTTTACATATGCCAGTTGCCTTTATTATTTTACCAGTATTCGCATTAGCAAATACAGCTATCATTTTAAGCGGAGACATTGCACAAACACTAACACAGAATTACAGCTTAGGAATTGCTTTTGGACTTATTGTGGGTAAACCACTTGGCATATTTTTGCTTACTTTCTTAGCGGTAAAATTTGGGTTTTGTAAACTTCCAACCGACCTAAATTGGAAAGCTATTTTAGGCGTAGGATTTTTGGGCGGAATAGGATTTACAATGTCAATTTTTATTACACTTCTTGCTTTTGACAATGAAACTATAATCAACAACTCAAAATTTGTGATTTTAATTTCGTCATTGATTGCAGGACTAATTGGATTTTTAAGTTTGAAACTAACACTGAACAAAGCAACAAGTGACAACGACTGAAAGAAGGGTATACCTTGTTTAAATCAATTAAAGTTTTTTGTACAAGCGAGGCGCTTACGCTATAACAAGTTCCTTCAACACAAATTCATTATTAACTGTTGCCAACGCTGTGGTTCGTTAAGCTACATCTCCGGCATAAAAACATTCCCCAATTCAATCATCCGGTCGTGCATCTCTTCAAACATTTCTTTCCGGGGATTCGTTGCAGGCACCGGTGGTAAGTCAAGTGTTTCTGCAGGTTGCCCAAATTCCTTAAAGAAAACCTCAAACCCGGCAGGAGTGATGAGCATGAGTGCTTTTGCTGTTTCAGTAACGAGATCAAAATGATGCGGTACATTTTTCTGCAACACGATAAAGTCGCCTGCAGCAGCTTTCACTTTTGTATCCCCAACATAAAAATCGATTTCACCTTCCAGTAAATAAAAAGATTCGTCTTCAAGTTGATGGTAATGCGGGGGAGCAGTAAATCCTTTTCTAAAATAACAATGAACGAGTGAAAAAGCACCCCCTGTTTCCTCACCTGTGGAAAGAAAAGAAAACGTATGGGCAATGTAATGAACAGAGTTTTCAATAGTTGGTCTTTGAGAGATAAACGGTTGAAATTTGGCTTGCAGCATAATCATGTGTTTTTGTAAATGTAATAGCATTAAATAGCCGGGCTCTACACCATTTGGTGGATTTTAAAAAAACCATCCCAACTCCATCGCCTTTACAATAGCGGAAGTACGATTGGCCACACCCATTTTTTGATAAATATTCAGTGTGTGTGTTTTGATGGTAGTGGAGGATACAAATAGTTTTTTTGCAAGCTCTTTGTTTGATAAACCGGTAGCTAAGAGAAACAGGACTTCTTTTTCTCTTACTGTAAGTTGTTGTAATTCTTTTTTAGAGCTTGCTGACAGCTCGCCCTCATTGCACCAACGCCATTCCTTCAGCATGCCTCCTGCTTTCAGAAATGACTTCGAAGAAATCTTTGCTAACTCAAGCGCTCTCACAACGAAATTGCCAACAGTTTTTAAAATATATAAATGATGTTGCTGGTAAACATTTTTACGTATTGTTCGCACAGTTATCAGCCCTACAACTTTATTGTGCAATTTCAATGGCACATACAACGCTGCTTTAGGGTCAGATCCTGCAAGCGGTATGGGTTTATACTTGAGGTATTTGCTGTACTCACTGTCAATGTCGTTCATAAATATGTCGCTCTCATGACGTATGCACCAACTGGCAAAACGGTTCTCAGCAATGGCATCAACAGAGAAATCAGGAATTCGTTTTCCATCTTCAATCATCCCTTTATAAGAGATCATTCCTTCTTGCTCATTATATATTCCTACTGCAAACTGAAATGCATCAATAAGATGGTTCACATTTAAGTAAATAGTTGCTGTAATATCTTCTATGCTGAGTTCGGGAGTAATAAGGTCAGCCACATCATTTAAAATACGCAGTTGTTCTGTCCAATCAATATCAGAAAGGTTGGCCACGGCATTATTCCAGGAGGCAAAGCCAGAGTCAAATGATTTTGTATTTGCTGATTTCATGATTTACCTTTCTAACAGAGCTTACTAAATGTAACCTTAAATTCCGGGATGTTTTATGCCGTGCTTTTAACGATCTTCTAAACATTAACTCGATAAGAAAACAATGAAATAAAAAACCCAAAACAAAACACAACAAAAATCTGTTACCAGCTATTAAAACAATTTGCATCAGAGAAGAATAAAACAGCATCAAAAAAATTTATTTGTCTGCAATGACCGATTATCCTTTACACAAAACAACTCATCACTACATAATCAAAAATACATGAACGCCCTTTTTCCTGGTCAGGAGCTGCACAGGCAGGAGCTATCATAATTGTTTGTATTGGGCTGCCGCTTGCTGTTATTGCCAAAAGAAAAACGAAATGAACACCTACCAGCCTACTGTATTACGTATCCTGTTCACCATATCATTATAAATACGCCGCATCATTTCAGCCATGGCATCTTCCCTTGATGGCATAGGTTGGCTGCGGCTTCGGTTGATGAGGTTCCAGTCGTTGTTGTCTAATGCACGACGGTCGCCGCTGTAATCAGCAAACTCAATTGTAAACCGGTAATCAGCAGGCAATCGATCCCACTTGATTTGTGTACGGTTTACAGCATCCGTTACAATGATATTCATGTCCGCATTGGCATTGAGTTCACGTTCGGTTACATAAATGGTTGCATTCACTGTTTGATAAATGGGTTTGCCAGCAGTATCTCTTCCGGTTTCAATTTGTTTACTGCGGTTATATGTACTGGTACGATCTCTTTGCTGATCAAAACGAAGATTGCGCCACACCAAATCAACAACCAGTTCGGGTGATCTGTTTTCCCTGCGCAGATCATACTCATTGTAAAAACGGGCAGGAATATTGTTGGAATTCTGTCCGCCTAAATCACGAATGATATTGTTATGCATCATCCTGCTGTTATTGTTGTACTGATTCCAGCCGGTGTTCATGCTGTAATCATCGTATTGTATTTCGTTGATGAGTACATATACAATACTCCGCTCAAAGGCCTCTTTCATTAACTGCTTTGCATCTTTATAATTGAGTACATAAGCAGCCGATTTTTGAAAAGCATAATAGGCCTCTCTATAATTTTCTCTTTGTTTCTGCTGCATTTGCTGTGTGCCGTATGCATAGTAATCTGATGCAGCAGAATCTTTTGTTGCAACGAGTTGAGGATAAAAGTTCACCGGCTTTACCATGCGCAAAGCATAAGCACTTTGACTGATGGTTTCATACATACGCTGAAGCCCTTCCATTTCAACAATGATCTTGTCCCATTTCTGCGGAACAGGATCATACCGATTGTTTTCCAATCGCAGTGTTGATTTTTGATAAGCGCTGCTATATACCTCGTTGAGATCGGCAATGATTTTATCATCGCCGCCTTTTTTATTCAATCGTTTAATGAGTGTGGCCAGGTCTTTTTCATCGGCCTTTGTGCTGTATTTGCCCCCGCTGCAGGAAGCAAGCACAAGTGAAAGAAGGAGTAGAAAGGGTATAAGTTGTTTCATGATCAAGATTTTTGAGGTTCTTCTTACTATTCATTCAAAGCCAATACCAATCAGCTTCATGGCCAAATATTTAACAAAATTAAATAAATTGGAAAGGCGGGCCCGTCTCTTCTCACTATGCGACTTCCGGGCTTATTTCCTCTCTCCAAAATAATTCCACAGCAAGGCAGAAAGTTTCCGTGTAAGCGTCCATGCTTCATTAGTTGTTCCCCAGCTTTGATCTTTATTGTTTTTGGTAATGATACAAAATACATAGGGGTAGTGCGGTGCGTTCACCAGCATTACTTCACTCCGACTTTCATTCACTGCGCCATTTTTACTAAACACTTCAATTGTTGGTGGTATTTGCGAAAGTCCTTCTTCATCCCAATAATTTCTGCCCAGCAAACGCATCATTTGAATGGATGTTCTTTCATTGATGATTTCTTTACGATAAACCCTTTCAAGGATTGTTGCCATTTCCCGGGGAGATGTTTGTCCCCAACCATGTGTTGTTCTGTTATTCTCCCGGCCCGGTGTTCTTGAATTTACTCTTGTTGCAACAAAGCCCAAACTATCCATGATCCGGTTAATACGTGTGCCTGTACCAGCAAGGCTTTGTAACCAGAGACTGGCCGTGTTATCGCTTGTTGTAAGCATGAGCATTAATACTTTCGATAGATCAATGGTTTCGTTGTTCTTATAAGAGCCGAGAATATCAACCCCTGCATAAAGCAATGAATCTTTATAAACCAATGGCTGATGATAACTGAGTTCGCCCTTGTTGATCTTATCCATAATACCAAGCAGGATGGGAATCTTTACTATGCTTGCCGTTGGAAAAACAGTATCGGCATTGATAGCAACGATCTTGCCTGTTTTTAAATCTTTGATGTAAATACCGATCTCTCCGTTAAACCCTTTGATGAGTTCTTCAATTTTGGATTGCAACTTCTTGTCGGTTTTCTGTGCATGCGCATATTGAATGCTGATGAAACAAACAAGGGCGAGAATAAAACACTTCATAAAATTTATTGTGCTGAGCTTGAGTCGGTTTTCCAATCGGCAAAATCCTTTCTGCTCCAAGTAGCCGGTCTTGCGTGGGCGCCGGGAGTAAATGTATATGTTACATAATGAACGCCTTTTGTTTCAAGCAGATTTAAGGACGCAAAGGAAAGATATTGTTCTGCCCCCGAACTGCCGGCCCTGTTGGTTAACCATTCTGCGTTTTCAATAGAAACATATACGGTGTCGCCTGAAACACGATCATATTTTAATTGTGTTTCACTGTATGTTTTATTGATGCCGTTGATAAATGCCTGTGCAAAAGGAACGGAGTCTTTTGCGGATAAGATCCGTTTGCGTTGTTTATCATCTGCATTGCAGTCCCATGCAAGAAGTGTATCCGTAGCAAACCATTGTTGTAATGGAGCTGCTGCGTCCTCTTTTTCTGTTGCGGCCTCATTGTTGCAGGAGAGCAATGAAAAAAAGCAGGCAATCGCTATAAGGGTTCGAGTCATATCCTAAAGCTACATAACAGTTAGCAAGATCAATAACGATTGTATAAATTCGTTCTAAATTTCCTTTATGAGCAAACAGACCTCGTATCTTGACTTGGTATTAAACCCATTTAACCTGTTGCGTACCAAGCGGATCCTGAACGTAAATCCTACAGTTGCCCCACAACGTACAGAACCCGACCATATCAACCTCTTCGTTTACGACTATGATGCAGAGAATATTCACGAGGAGCGTTTGAATGTGGTAAAGGATTGCTTTATGTACAAACACACATCCCATGTTACCTGGATCAATATAGATGGGTTGAGGAGAAAAGATGTGGAAGAGATCTGCAATCATTACAATATTCATTCGCTGGTGCAGGAAGATATTTTAAGTATTGGTCAACGGCCCAAGATGGATGATATTGATGATGTGATCTATTGCCTGCTGAACATGCTGTATTTCAACGATCGGGATTCAACAGTTGAAACGGAACAGATCTCTATTGTTCTGGGCGATAAGTTTGTACTCAGCTTCCAGGAAGATGCATCCAGGGATGTGTTTAACCCCTTGCGTGATAAACTACAGTTCCGCAACAACAAGATCAGGCAAAGCGGAACCGATTATTTGTTTTATACACTCATTGATTTAATTGTAGATAATTATTTCCTGGTCATGGAAAAGCTCAGTGAAAAAATAGAAATGCTGGAAGAAGATATTGCAAGGAGTGCCAACAAAAGATCACTTGTACGCATCAACCACTTGCGGAAAGAAATGATTGTATTGAAAAGAAATATTTCTCCGGTAAGAGACATGATCAACGGAATTTTAAGAAGCGAAAGCAGTTTGCTTGATGAAAAAACCGAAAAATATTTTAAAGATGTGTATGATCATATTGTGCAGGCCAACGACCTGGCAGAGAACTACCGTGATATGATGATGAACTTACACGATCTGTACCTGAGCAATGTAAACCTGAAGATGAATGAAGTAATGAAAGTAATGGCCATTGTAACCTGCCTGCTTGCTCCTGCAACGGTGATCGGCGGTATGTTTGGGATGAACTTTGATGTGATTCCATATGCGCATCACAGGTGGGGGTTTTATCTCACTTGTGGTATGATGATCCTGATTCCATTGACCATGCTTTATATTTTTAAAAGAAGAGGTTGGTTTTAATTTTTAAAAAAATCATTTATGAAATATCTTATTGTATTACTCGTCTTTTTTTTATGTATGACCACTCAGGCACAAACAACACCCGATGAAAAAATAAAATCGTTGGGTTTACAATTACCTCCTGTAAGTAAGCCGATCGCTAATTATGTAAAGTATGTACGAACAGGAAACCTGATTTATCTCTCCGGCCACGGACCAACCAAAGCAGATGGAAAAAATATTACAGGCAAGGTGGGTAAAGACTTAACCATTGAACAGGGATATGAAGCAGCAAAAATTACGGGCCTTAATTTAATCGCAACGTTGAAAGATGCCCTGGGTGGCGATTTGAGCAAAGTAAAGCGTATAGTAAAAGTGAACGGTTATGTAAATTGTTTACCTGATTTTACAGAACAACCTAAAGTGATCAACGGCTGCAGTGATTTATTCGTTGCTGTGTTTGGTGAAAAAGGAAAACATGCAAGAGCGGCGATGGGTATGGTGGCGCTCCCTTCAAATATTGCAGTAGAAATTGAGATTGTAGTGGAGGTAGAAAATTAAACTTAAAAATGTTCCATGCTTTTGAGCATTTCGTATTCTGTTTCAAAACTGCGATGTTTAAACCAGCCGATGATAGCACCACCGCCAAACCAAAAACAGATCTCTAAAAAAAGAAACACCATTCCAATTGGGTTAAAATAAAAACCACTGAAGGCTGCCGGGTCAAATACAAACTGTGCCAGTTTTACAATCAGCATACAAATCAATCCTTCCCGCAATACACCATAATATAAAATATATTTCCACCTTGGATTTTCTCTTCGTTTTTCCCAGAGTTTCAGGAATTTTCTTTGCCTCGGAGTAAGCCGGTATGGATGGTAGTTTCGATAATCGTTGAATTGCACCGTGGTTTAAGCAGTTGATTTTGGTTGTTTAAAAATCGGGACCGTACTACACGGCTCGCCGTACATGATGCTTTTTGCTAAAGGTCTTAAGCGACTCGTTATTTCCAGGTAAGCTGCTTCGGGAACAGGTTCCTCTCCACATCCTTTGATCACTACCCGTTGCTGCTGATACTTTGAAAGATCCAATGCTGCAATTGCTTCCATCAGCTTTTTTCTTTTCCATTCTTCCTTTGTTCCCAAAAACAATTCCCCTGTTACCGGTTGTAATTGAGCAGCAACCAGCATATATGCCCACATGGGAATTATAGCATCTGCACTGCAGGTTACAAGAACTGTTTTATTGCGATATGGTTCAATATCTGTTTGCAATAAACTTGCTCTAAACTCTTTTTCTTTTACAATCAAACCCATAAAAAGAAAATCCTTCAGATCAAAAATTACTGGTTCTTCTTTAGGGATAAGCTCTTCCAGATCGATTGTTAAAAGTGAACTCTCCGCCACTTTATTTACTATCATATCACTCATGTCGCTTTTTATTAGATAGTAAATTTACTTCAAATATGCTATATCCTTTTTTCCTGTGCAATAGCATCGTATTTTTTCATGGTTGCATACGTAGAACTACTGTGCATAAAAATGGGTATAACCTTTGTTATACCCATGCTTTTATTCTTCAAAAAAGAGAATTAATAAAACTTAATTCTACGGTCTTTTATTATGGCTGCTTTGCGCAATGCCTGTACAGAGTTATTACCGGCTGACTGTTTCATACCCTGTTCCATTTGCATACGCCTAAAGTTATAATCCATGACGGATGCCGGTTGTAAACCAACATTTTCTGTTTTAATTACAAACACGGCTGCATTGCCTGCAACAGGATCGCCCACTTTTCCTTTTACTGCGGGATTAAATACTGCGCCCGTTAATTTAGGTTCATTACCAATGCCTGCAATAAAAGGTGCCAGGAATTCAACACTATCTGCCCTTAATACATTTGTTTTAAAAGATGTGGCAATTGCATTTAAGTCCCTGTTGTTTCCAATTTTTGAAATAATGTCTTTTGCTTTCTTTTGATTACGAACAATGCTTTCAACCTGCTGTCTGGCAGATTTTGCATCGGGCAAACCCTCTTCTTTTTCTTCTGCAATCAACGCAACAATAAATTTATCTGCTACGCTTGTTGGTTCAGAAACATTGCCCACTTTATTTTCATAGATCCATTTGATGAGGCTTCTAGATCCGCCGATACCAATAATGGAATAGTCGTTTGGTTTTACTTCAGCAATACGGGGACTTAATTTTTTATTGCGTGCAGAAGTTTCAAATTGTTTTGCGTTTCGGCTTTCTGCAGCAAACTGTGCGGCTGCCGTGCTTGCAGCACTGGTTGTTTCGTCACTCGCCTCAACAGCTTTAGAGAAATAAGCAACCTTATACGCCGGTTCAAATTTCTTTTGTTCAAGAATTTCAATATAGTGATAACCAAAACTTGTTTTTACTACCTTTTTTTCTCCTGGCTTACCATCGAACAAAATAAACTGTCCAAATTCCTTAGCAAAGTTTGGTGATTGAATCTGAATAGAAGTAAACGTCATTTCTCCATTATTTTCTCGGCTTCCGTCGCTTAAAGGATTATACTTTTTAACCATCTCGCCCCAGTTTGCTCCGCCATTTACAGCGTTTTTAATGCTATCGATCAATTTTACCGCAACACTATCGGTCATGATTGTTTGACCTGTTTGCTGATCAGTTGTTCCAACTAATACATGGCGGCATTTAACTGAATCCGGCAAATCCCGCTTAGCTATCATTTTCGCCAATACATAATTTCCTCCGTCAAGGTAGGGTCCATAAACTGAACCGCTTGCCAGGCCACGAATTGAATCAGCATTAGGAACCTGCATTGTAGATTTTAAAACAAACCCATCAAAGAAAGCAATGCTTGAATTATTTGCAACCAAAAACTGGGCTGCATCTGTTGATGAAACAAATGATTGCCTTTGTTTTGTTACTTCTGTTAATGCGGCAGCGCTATCAACAGCTGTTGGTGCGGCATCAAATATGATATAAGAGATCACACGGCTTTCTTCCTGTTTGAATTCGTTTTTATGCGTCCGTACATAGGCGTTTATTTCATCATCGCTCACTTTCACCGTGCTATCGATGATGCTTCCGTAAGGAATGGCAACATAGCTGATAGAGGCAATGCTGCTTTGATCGGTAATATCTTTATCGCTCAGCCATTTTGGATAATAAGCGCTGCCGGCCAATAATGCATTATATTTTGCACGTAAACCATTCTGTATTAAATAGTCAATAATATTACGTTCAACATACTGGCGTTGTGGATCGTTTGCTTTTTTCTTACGCATGGAGTTGATGAACTGTCTTGCTGCTGCTGCATCATAAGCACCTGTTTGCTCATTCTTAAATTGCTGCGATAAAACGGGTGGTGGGTTATTGCCATATAAGGCTTCGTTTAAATCGGCTGAAGAAAACGTTAATCCCAGTTTTTCATATTCAGCATTCATAACCGTTTGTTCCACTTCATTACCCCAGAGCATTTCAATGATCTGCTGACGCATATCGTCGTTTACATCCATTCCCTGTTGACGATACCCGTTTTCCATTTCAGTTAGCTTACTGTCAAATTCATTGATGCTGATACTTTTTCCATTAACCTCGCCAAGGGTGGTAGGTTGAGAACCGCCAACATTGCTGCGGCTGGAAAAATAATCAGTCAAAATAAAACCAACAAGGCTTAAAGCAATCACAGCAATACTCACAGCTGCATACTTTTCACGGATCTGCTGAATAATCGACATAATAGTATATTGTACGTTAAAAAAGTGAGCGGCAAAAATAGGGGTAAAAAGAGGTTTGAACAAATTGTGGAAAACTCTCACAATCTGCTTTGGGTAAAGGTTTTGGTAAAAAACAGACTCTTCCTTTAAAAAACCTGTTTTGATAATTCACAAACCCTGTGTGAATAAGCGGCAAAATCAGTGGATATCGCCACTTTTTACAGCTATAAAACAGGGGATGATTGGTTAACAGATAGAATTTAAAACCGTGGTTCAGGATGAGCGTTTAAAACCGCCAGTTTATCCTCCTTAGATTAACAGTAGAAATTAAAAATCAGCAGCTCTTTTTCTACAACAGAATGATAATACAGTATTGTGAACAAGTATCTCTTACACATACTCCTATTGATTTAACAGATGTGAATGATTTGGGAATTACTGTGTATAAACTGCCATTAATAACTTTACAAAAGATTTATTGAATGAGATATCCACTAATTCACAGCTATAGTAATAATAGTTTATTAAATAAATAAGTATCTATTATTAGTTATTAGAGAAAAACTGCTTCAAAAAATTGAAGTAGTTTGCAAACGAATTTAAAAAGAAAAAAATGAACACAATGGTTGTAACAGATGCAAAGAGCAGCGTGGAAAAAAATGGCTTTTTAAATATTGAGCTGGATCCTGAATTGGATTTATTTGCAGAAATTGAACGACTTAAAAAAGAAAAAAATGCAATCATTCTTGCGCACTATTATCAGGAACCGGATATACAGGATGTTGCTGATTTTATTGGCGACAGCTTAGGACTTGCACAAAAGGCTGAAAAAACAGAAGCGGATATGATTGTTTTTGCAGGTGTACATTTTATGGCTGAAACTGCAAAGATTTTAAATCCTTCTAAAAAAGTGGTGATTCCTGATTTAAAAGCGGGATGTTCATTGAGCGATAGTTGCCCCCCCCCTTTATTTGAACAATTTAAAAAACAACACCCTGATCACCTGGTGATTTCTTACATCAATTGCAGTGCTGGTATCAAAGCGCTGAGTGATATTATTTGCACCAGCAGCAATGCACAACTGATTGTTGAAAGTTTACCTGCATCACAAAAAATAATTTTTGCACCGGATAAAAATCTGGGAGCTTATATCAACAAAGTAACGGGTAGAAAAATGGTTTTATGGAACGGAGCATGTATGGTACATGAAATTTTCAGTGTAGAAAAAATGACCAAATTAAAACTCCGTCATCCCAATGCTAAAGTCATTGCACATCCTGAATGTGAGGAGCCTGTTTTACGATTAGCTGATTTTATAGGAAGTACTACACAATTATTAAAATTTACTGAAAAAGATAGTAGCAATGAATTTATTGTGGCAACTGAAACAGGTATACTTCACCAGATGATAAAATTAAATCCGCATAAGACGTTTATACCTGCTCCGCCTGATAACAGTTGTGCCTGTAATGATTGTCCCCACATGAAAAGGAACACCCTGGAAAAAATTTATTTATGCATGGAATATGAAACGCCTGAAATTATCATGGATGAAGAGCTGCGGATTGCGGCTAAAAAACCAATTGATAGAATGCTTGAATTGAGTGCTTCGTTTGGTTTGTAAAATAAAAAAGGGGCCAGATAGAAATCCCGCCCCGTTTTAAAATCCAATATCCTATGAAAAACCGAGTGTAAGATAGAAACGATTTTTTAATAGTTGCATGTTTTAATCTTTTTTATTTTAAACTTTATTTCAATAATTTATTTGCTTTATCAAGATCCGGAGGAGTATCAATGGAAACGCCCCATGGTTCAGTTACAGCCATCCTGATATTGATTCCGTTTTCCAGTAAACGAAGCTGCTCTAATTTCTCTGTTTGTTCCAATACAGAAGGAGGGAGTTGTGTAAACTTCAACAAACTTTCCTTTCTGTAACCATAAATACCAATATGCTTATAATAAACAGGGTGAACAGACTGATCCCTTTCAAAAGGAAGGACGCTGCGGCTGAAATACATAGCATCCATTTTTTTATTGACTACCACTTTCACACAATTGGGATCATTGATCGTTTCCTGATCTGAAATAACATGCATCAACGACGCAACACGTACCTCTTCATCTGTAAATAAAGCACACAATTTTTGTAAAGGTTCTTTTTGAACAAAAGGCTCATCGCCCTGTACGTTGATAATTACATCCACGTTCATTTCAGCAACAGCTTCCGAAATACGATCAGTTCCACTCTCATGTTCTTTTTTACTCATTATAGCTTTTCCACCAATATTTGTTATGGAGTTAAAAATAATTTCACTGTCTGTAACAACAAATACATCGGTAAATAAATCTGTGGCAAGTGTATTGAGATAAGTATGAATAATGACAGGTTGATCACCCAGCAACTGCATCAGCTTGGCAGGAAAGCGTGTAGCTGCAAAACGAGCTGGTATAACTGCAACAATATTCATTGCTATTTTTTAATGAAGATAATATCAAATTTATTTATAAATAAGTCCAGATTCTACCGATATAAAAAACTCAACAATGCCAAACCAAAAAACCTCCTGATTGATCAGGAGGTTTTATCAAAAAAATGTTTCTTTATTTCTGATTTACAATAAACCTTACAATAATTTGATCGCCTGTGTTGCCAGAGATCACTTTCATTGTATGTAAACCGGCATTTAAATTCCCAAGATTCAATTGCTTTACAAACGAACCTGTATTGGTTCCTCCTGTTTCCATTCGATGAACCAGGCTTCCCTTAGAATCAAAGATCTGCAGTTGGAAGCTATTACCAAGCTGCACGCCTCTGATGTCAATATAGAAGGCGCCACTGTTTGGATTAGGATAAAGTTTGGTGAATGATTTCCAGGTATCATTTGTAACCACTAATTCAATTCTCCTGATTGCAGTAACCACACATCCGTTTGCATCCCTTATACGCAATGTATTATCACCAATGATAAAAGAGTTGGAGAAGTTGCCACTTGACTGATAAGCCCCACCGTTCAATGAATATTCATATGGAGCTGTTCCGCCCGATCCTGTTACCGTTAACGAACCAACAAATCTGTTGGAACCATCCGGGTTAACGGATGTTATATTTTGAACAAGCTGTAATTTTTGAGTGACAGTAATACTTTGCGTTGTTTCGCATCCATTAGCATCTCTCACTGTAACACTGTAAACACCTGCAGCAAGATTTGTTAATAAATTACTGCTTTGTAAAGCACCAGACCCTAAACGATATTGTAAAGGAGCAACACCACCAGAAGCTGTTACTGTAATTATTCCTGTTGATTCACCAAAACACTTCACTTCTTCCTGGGCAGCGGCATTTGTAATGGCAGCCGGCTGTGTTATGGTAAATGATTTAGAAATAGAACAGTTGTTGGCATCTACGGTAGTAACAGAATATGTGCCCGCTGCAAGATTATTAAACACATTACTTGTTTGCAGGGCCCCGCTGTTTAATCTGTATTGATAAGGACCTGTTCCACCACCAGCGCTCACGGTGATTTTACCATTTGTTCCGCCATTACATAGAACATTTTCTCCTGTTTCAGTTGAAACAATAGCGGCCGGCTGATTAATGATAATCGTTTTCTGGTTGCTGCAATTGTTTGCATCACGAACCGTAACGGTATAAGTGCCGGCTGTAAGATTATTAAACACATTACTGCTTTGTGCTGTTCCGGTATTTAATTGATAAGTAAGAGCACCAACACCGTTTGAAGCTGTAATAGTCACCGTTCCGTTATTACCTGCATTACATAATACATTCTGTACGGCTTCACTGATGCCGATCTGTGGTGGTTGTGTAACATTTGTAGTAGCAATAGAAGAACAACCCGTAGCATCGTTTACTGTTATAGTATATGAACCCGCAACCAATCCTGTAAACGTATTGGAAGATTGTGGTGTTCCTCCGTTCAACTGATATGTATATGGACCGGTTCCGCCTTGAGGTGTTGCTGTTATAATTCCTTCGCTGCTGCCAAAACAAGCGGCGTTTTGTGTGGTAGACGCTAAACTGTTAAATGGATTTAAACAGGTGTTGAATTTAAAATGTACCACTCTTGTGCGCCATAACACACCACCGGTTGAATACATTCCATTGAACCAGAAGTTTTCATCTGTAACGGGATCAACGGCCATATGAAAATAATCGCCCCAGCGATTGGATGTAGAACTGTTGGTGCCTGTTGCTACTTCTGTTTCTGCTTCAGTCATTTGTCCTAAAGGGTCACCGGCTTTACGACCAGTAATTCTTAAAGAGGGAAACTTGGTGGTTGAACCAACTGCATAACCCAATGCAATATTTCCATGTTTATCCTGCGCAATACTTCCCATCCAACGATTCAAACCATCGGCAGGAGCATAGGTTCCTTCCTGGTATAAAAACCAGGCACCTGTTGTTTTGCGCAACTCACACCAACGAATACCACCCCGATCGCTACCAACATCCGTTACAAAATTCAACACGATGCTTTCATGTGTTGCAAATCTTCTGTACTGTACACGGTACATCATCATTTCACGGAGCGGCATCAGCGTTGTTGCTGTACCCGGTTGTCCAAAACAGCCGGCAAAAGCTAGTCCGCATAATTGTGTATCAAACTCAGCAATGTTAATTCTAATGGGGCCGGTCATCGTAGATGATCCGGGAGTTGCGAAATTGATATCCAGCTCCCAGTATTCAATAAAATCTTTTGTATTATCAGGAGTGCCGGGATTGATTTCATCATCTCTGTGGCGAAGGATAATTGCTTTTGAGTTGCCATCCGGATTTAAAGATCCATCCACATCTGCGGGTCCTGTATTTTGTAAAGCATAGCCACTTGGCCTGTCTGTCATAAACCCAATAGGCGTAACAGGCAAACCAGCTACCATATTTGCCCTGTTTACAATATAAGTGTTGCTGTTAGGTGCAACCTGGTTGGTTGTAATAACCAATTTATCGTTCCAGATTCCAAACTTTGGATAGTCCGGAATGCCTGTTCCAGTGCTTGGAACCACGTATTGAAAATAAGC
>Ga0163144_10015686_pt1 | contig 15604 bp, 10 predicted proteins | sample OliLak19BULKMAT1_FD_123175 | JGI IMG/M metagenome (GOLD analysis project Ga0163144, IMG submission 123175) | Freshwater microbial mat bacterial communities from Lake Vanda, McMurdo Dry Valleys, Antarctica - Oligotrophic Lake LV.19.BULKMAT1 | ecosystem: Environmental > Aquatic > Freshwater >...
CCGTGCCGGAGTTGAGATAGAGGAAATCGCCCCGAATCAGGATAGAGCTGTGCGCGCCGTCGTGCGACCAGATGCCGGCCTCCTTCGTCAGGTCGACAAGCCAGAGGATGTCCGCGTCAAGCGGGCCGGGCTCCATCGGCTGGGCAGGAGCGTTGGTGCCCTTTGGTGTCATGAGCAGGCCTTCTTCACGGAAGGGTCCGTCGTTGCCGTTGGCCATGCCTTTGGCGTCCATGCAGACGACCTGGCCTCGGTTGTTCACCAGATAGACGCGGTCGCCTTCGACCGTCGCGGGCGAAGGCATGCCGGTCTTCGGCCAATCGTGGTAGATGTCCTCCTCGCGCTTGGGCACGACCGATTGCCAGAGCAGGGCGCCCGTCTTTTCGTCGAGGCACATGAATACGCCCCGGTCGCCCTTGTGCCGGGGATCGCGCGGCTGCTCGTTGTTTGTCCCGATGTAGACGCGGCCACCGGCGATGACCGGCGTCGAATACGTCTCCGTTCCCAGCGCCACCGACCAGAGCACGTTGCTGCCCGTCTTCGGATCGAAGAAGTCCGGCAACCCGCGTTCGGTCGAGACCTGGTTGCGCGACCACGCCCGGCCCCACTGCGGCTGGTCCGTGGCAGCGAGTGGGATGGAAAGCATGGCCGCCGCACAAGAGGCGACGGTCGTCAGACTTTTGGACGGTCCGGGCATGGCCGCAGCCTGGTGGCTTGCCCCGAATCCGGTCAAACCAAAGCCCCGTAGCCTCCCACCTGGGGGACCACAGCCAAAATGGAAGAGGCGTGCCAGCAGTGCAGGCACGCCTCGTTGGATCAACCTGGGTTCCCGTGTCTACCTCAAGAACGCCTCGTGCAAGCCGCCGTCCACGGTGATGACCTGGCCGGTGGTTTTGCTGAGACGGTTGGTGACGAGGAGGAAGTAGGCTTCGGCCTGGTCCGCCGGGGTGATGGGCGACTTGGTCAGGGTCCGGTCGGCGTAGAACTGGGCCAGCTTGGTCACGAGTGAGTCGGTCGCCTCGTCGTCCTTGTAGGGGATGTTGTATTTGGCCAGCGAACCGATCACGCGGTCGCGGGGGAACATGGCGGAACCCTGCACCACGGTGGCCGGAGCCACGCCGTTTACGCGCACCAGCGGGCTGAGCTCGATGGAGAGTTCGCGCACGAGATGATTGGCGGCGGCCTTGGAGCAGTCGTAGGCCACGCTGCCCTTCTTCGCGACGACGGCATTGGCGCTGGTGGTCAGCACGAGGTTGCCGCGCAGACCCTGTTCCTTCCACGTCTTGGCCGCTTCATCGGCCACGAGGTAGCTGCCGGTGACATTGATGCCGAAGGTGAGCGCCCACTTGTCGTCGGGGATGTGCCCGGTGGTGTCGCTCGGCACGAAGATGCCGGCGGTGACGCAGATGGAATCGAACCCGCCGTAGGCCAGCGCGACCTGGTCGAGCATGGCGCGGATGCTGGCGCGGTCGGTGATGTTGGCCGCGAGACCGATGGCCGGGCCACATCCGGAAATGCCGCTGCCGGCGACGCCGATGCCGTGGCCGAGCTTGGCCGTGATCTCGTCGGCCGTGGCCTTGGCGGCGGATTCGTTGAGATCCACACAGACGATGTGCGCGCCTTCCTTGCAGAGACGGTGCGCGGTTTCCTTGCCGATGCCGGAGCCGGCACCGATGACGACGATGATCTGGCGGGCGAGTTCCTTCTCGGCCGGCATCCGCTTCAGCTTCGCCTCTTCCAGCAGCCAATACTCGATGTCGAACGCCTCCTGCTGCGGGAGCGCGATGTATTGGTCGATGGCCTCGGCGCCGCGCATGACTTCGACGGCACAGTTGTAGAACTCGGCGGTGACGCGGCTCTCGGACTTGTCCTTGCCCCAGGCGATCATGCCGAGTCCGGGGATGAGGATGACGGTCGGGTTCGGGTCACGCATCGCCGGTGAGTTGGCGTGTTTGCACTTCGAGTAATAGGCGGCGTAGTCCTTGCGATACTGGGTGAGCCCGGCGGTGATCTTCGCCTTGAGCGCGGCGGCGTCTTCCGACTGGGGATTCCAATCGACGTAGAGCGGCTTGATCTTGGTGCGGAGGAAATGGTCGGGGCAACTGGTGCCGAGTTCGGCCAAGCGCGCTGCGTCGGTGGAATTCACGAAGCGCAGGATCTTTTCGTCGTCCTGCACCGTGCCGATGAACCGGCGCTGCTGGCTGACTTGGCCGCGCAGCCACGGGAGAATTGCGGCAAACGCCTTGGCCCGCGCCTCTGGGGCGAGCGTCCGATGCTTGGCTCCGCCGAACGCGGTCGTGTCGCCGCCCTTGGCCTGATACTTGGCCTCGATGTAGGCGGCGGCCTTCTCGATGAACCCGAGCGTGGCGAGGTAGCATTCCTTGTCGTCCTCAGCCCAGGAGATGAAACCGTGCTGGCCCATCATGATGGCCTTCACACTGGGCTGGGCCTGGCAAATCTCCTGCATCGCCAGACCGAGCTCGAAGCCGGGGCGCATCCACGGCACGTAGGCCATCTCGCCGCCGAAGATCTCCTTGGTAAGCTCCACGCAGCGCGCGCTGGCGGCGATGGAGATGATGGCGTTCGGGTGCATGTGGTCCACGAACGTGCCGGGAATGAAGCTGTGCAGCGGCGTGTCGATGGAGGTGGCGCGGGGGTTCAGGTTGAAGGTGGTGTGGGAATACATCCCCACCATGTCGTCCTCGGCCTGGGATTTCAGCCCCTTGTCCGCACGGGCGGCATAGACCTTCTGCAAGCCGATGACCTTGTCCTGATACAGGGAGCTGAAGAACTCGCGACCGGCGGTGCGGAGATCGCCGCCGGAACCCTTCACCCAGAGCACGGTCACGTCCTGGCCGGTGAGCGGGTCTTTCTCGACGAGCTTGGACGAGGTGTTGCCTCCGCCGGTGTTGGTGATGCGCTGGTCGCTGCCGAGCTTGTTGGAGCGGTAAACGAGGCGGTCGGCACCGGTTAGCTTGGCGGCTTCGGCTTCGTTCCAAAGATTCGAGACGTAGTTGAAGGTGCTCATGATGGGAAAAGGTCGGAAATCAAAGTGATTGATTTATGATCGAAATCTGAAGACTTTGATCGCAGCGTCAACGCGAAAATTTCACAGTCTTTATGGAAATCAGACGTTTCATCGATGGAGCCGTCGCCGGCGATAGGGGAACCATCAATTGCCGTGTCGAACTCATGGATGGAAGCGTGATCGACCTCGGGCTCGATTGTCGAATTCCCAAGAAGAAGAGCGAGAGGCGAATCTTTTCCGGCGGAGGCTACCCAACGGATACGAAGGCCAGAACGCTGGAATTGGGAGGCGAGGAGGAGGCGAAAGTCATCGGAGCGATCACTTCCTATCTGGAAAGAACCTGTGGGTTCTTAAGAAGAGAATCGCTGGATGAAGCGGACCCACAAAGTTTATGTGAAAGAGATATGGCTGACCGGATGGCTTTGTTGCTTTTGAAGGCAATACTCGACCGAACCGATCCTCCGCCTAGGAAGGCTTGGCTCCCATGAAACGCCGTCTCCGCCTCAAACAGATCCTCCAGCTCCTGCAGGACGATCCCGAGCTGTCGCTCATGGAAGCCTGTGAGCGGTTGACCTTGTCGCCGGCGACGATTCGGCGCGCCTTCGTGGAACTGGAGCAGACGGGTCAGGTCGAGCGCACCTGGGGCGGCATCCGCTTGGCCGGGCCGGGCGCGTTGCAGATGGGGCCACCCGCCTTCGCCAAGCGGTTGGAGCAGGAGACCGACGCCAAACGCGCCGTCGCGCGCGCCGCCGCCGAGCTGCTGAAGGACGGCGACGTGGTCATGATCGATGGCGGCACGACGACCTTCCAGCTGGCCGAGTTCATCGCGTTGAAGCGCATCCGCGTCATCACCAATTCCCTCGTCATCGCCCAGGCCATCGACCGCCTCAAAGCCGGCAAGCTCGGCGCGGAGGTCTATCTAGCCGGCGGTCTATTGGAACCCGAGTCCGGGTTGGTCGTCGGTCCACAGGCGGAGGAATTCATCCGGCGCTACCGAGCCCAATGGGCCTTCCTCGGCGCGGCCGGCGTGGATGCCAAGTCGGTCACCAACTACAACGAAGCCGTGCTCAGCAGCGAGAAGCTGATGATCTCCCAGGCCGAGAAACTCGTCGTCCTGGCCGACGCCACCAAGCTCGGCAAACAGGCCATGTGCATGCTCTGCCCGATCGCCGACGTGGACCATCTCTTCACGACCAAGCCCGAGGGCGGCGACAAAATGGTGCGTGAGATCAAGAAGGCCAACGTGGAAGTAACCAGCGTCCCCGCGAAGTGAGTTTGGTCCGGACGGCCGAAGGAAGTGGAGGAGCGGATCAGCCCCCCTGATAGATTTTCCCCTGCGGCGAGAGACAGGTGGAAGGAACGGACCAGCCTCTCCGGGACTTCAATCTTCTTTAGGGCTTTGGCCTTTTGATTTGGTCGTTACTTCGCTGTGTTCACCCAGGCGATGGAGTTCTTCAGGAGATTCTTGTAGGCGTCGAGATCATGGGCGCGGGCGTCGTGGCCAAGGGTGATGACGACGATGCGGGCCTTGGGATGTTTCACGACGTAGACGCTGGGGTAGGTCTTGTTCTTGGCGGTGGAATGCGCTTCTGCCAATGCCTCGATGGGCGTGCCCTTGGCGTCGGGCTCCAGGTAGTAGAGCTCGTCGACGAGGCTGAAGGAGGCGGGCACGCCCTTCATCACGGGATGCGCGGCGTTGGTCACCTTGACCTCGAATTCGCCGAGGCGGTCGTGGCCACGTGAACCGCCGCCAAGGATCTCGCGGTTGAACTCGGGCCAGCCCGGCTGGTTATACCACGCGCCCGCGTGGACGATGACCATGCCTTTGCCAGCCGCGAGGTGGTCGAGGATGGCCTGCTTCTCGGCGGGGTCCTTGACCTCCTTGTTCGTGTTGTATTGGAGGACGTCGGCCGCCTTCATGTTGGCCGCCATGTCGGCGAAGTTCTCGGTATAGTTCACCGAGGCGAAAGCGCCTTCCTCAAGAGTCTTCTTGTCAGCCAGGTTGAAGAAGCGGTCGAAATCGTGCGACGAACCGCCGCCAACCACGAGGGTCCTGATTCCCTTGCTCCATTCAAAGACGCGTGCGACCGGCTTGGCGGCGGGAGCTTCCGCTTTGGCCGTCGATTTTTCGCTGTCGGCGGTGACGGCGAAGAACAGCGGCGCGACGGCGTTGTTAAAGCTCGCGATGGTCAGCTTCTCGATCACACCGGTGCCTTGGACGGACTTGCTGAACCACCGGATCTGGCCGCGACCGCGCGTCCAGTTTTCGAGGGCCTTGGAACCCGGCACGTCGAACTTGCCGTTGTAGTCCGCGACCTCCACGCCGTTCTTGAGCGTGATGACTTCGGTGGCTCCACCGACGAAATGGATGGTGACCTTGGCGGCGTTCGCGTCGGGATTGAGCGGATGCCCCCAACCGGCCACGCCGCCGAGAAAGTGGAGCTGCGCGGCGGCCACCCCGACGGGGATCTCAACCGTTTGCGGCACGCTCTGGCGGGACCAGGAACCCGGCGCGCCGCCTTTGAGCACGACGACGTTGGCCACGGCCTTGTCGGGGCTCAGGACGTCGAAAGGAACATCGCCGGCCTTCAGCAGCCCATACTTGCGAAAGGCCACGGTGTCGTCGCGGTTGTCGGGCGTGATGAAAAGTCCGCGGCTGTTGTTCGCCGTAAACGCCTTGGACAGGTCGAGGACGCGGAAGCGGCTTTCGTCCGCGCAGATGTAGGTCAACAGATCGCGCAGACCTTCGGCGCCGAGCTGCTCGAAGCCTTCGGGCATGAGCGAACGACCGGTGCTGGTGCGCGACTTGATGTTGGCGACGCGGATCGTGTAGTCGCCTGCGGCGTTGCGCAGGACGACCTCGCTGGCGTTCTCGCGTTCGATGACGCCGTCGAAGGACTGGTCGTCCTTGGTCTCGATGGCGGCGGAGACGAAGTTGGGTTCGACCAACCGGTTCGGATCGACGATGTGGACAAGCAGGTCAGCGGGGCCGTGAGCACCCATTCCGGTCAGGCTCGGGGCGAGGTTGCGGCCTTCATCCTTGAAGACATGGCAGGCGGCGCACTGCGCGGTGAAGAGTTTTTTGCCGTTGGCCAAGTTGCCCGCCTTGATGACCTCGGGGGCGAGCTTCGCGATGATGGCGTCCTTCTCCTTGGCTTCCGGACCCTTCAACTCATCGATGACGTGGCTGGCGCGTTTGGCGACGACGAGATCGGGATGGGTGCGAAGGCGATGCTGCCGGGCGGGCCCGAGCTTCATCACGTCGACCTTCTTCTCGGCCAGTAGTTCGGTGAGGGCCGAGGTGGATTCGGCACGTTTCAATATTTGGGCGAAGGCGGGCTCGATGAGTTCGGTCGGCAGCCCGGCGAACTTCGCGACGATCACGGCGGCGGTGTCGGGATTGGCACCAAGGACGTCGATGACGCGGCGTTGCAGGGCGAGCCCGGCCTCTCCGCCGATCAATCCGGAGACGGCGGGAAGGATCGTCGCATCGAGTCGGCGGACTCCGACCAGGTTGGCGGCGATCTGGCCGCGCGTGTCGTCGCCGAGGGATTTGTCGGCAAGTTGCGCTTCCGCGCGGGTGATGGCGGGCTTCACGGCGCCACCGAGTTTGCCGGCGGAGTCCCACCGGGCGACGAGCGGCAACACGGAACCGGCGGTGCCTTCGGATGCGAGGAGCGCCTTGAGCGAGGCTTCGACCGAGGCGTTCCAAGCCGGAACGACGTTGGCGGTGAGCGCGGCGGCGAACGCATCGAGTGCGACACGCTTGAGCGCATCCACCGAGGCGGGCGCGGAGGCGAGGGCCGCGACGAAGCGGGCGGCGACTTGGCCGTCCTGCTTGTTCGCGGCGAGTTTCGCGAGATGGGGAACGCAGCCCGCGAGGTTGGCGGCATCCTTGGAGGCGAGCGCCGCTTCCATGAACATCACCGGATCAACGGACGCGGCGCCGACGGCGGCGGACTGCATGAAGGGCGTGTTCAACGTGGGCCACGCAGCGACCACGGCTTCGGCGTTTTAGCGGGCGGCGGGCTGGGAGCCGAGGGCCATGAGGGCGTTGATGCGCACGCGGTCGTCGGAGTCCTTGAGCTGGGCGCGGAGAGAACCCGTCGCCGCGTTGCCGAGCGATTCGCGTTCGGCGGCGAGCTTGCCCGCGTTCTTGCGGATGGCCGGATCGGCGTCCCTGAGGGCGGCGACGAGGAGCGGTTCGTCGAGTTTGCCGAGGTTGTTCAGGCTCTGCAGCGCGTGGATGCGCGAGAACTTCGAGGACTTGCTGTTGAAGAGCGCGGTCAGCGGCTTCACGGCGGCGGCGGGCTGGGTTTCATTCAACAGCCGATTGGCCGTTCCGCGGGTCCAGCCGTTGGGGTGGTTCAGCAGTTTGACGAGCTCGGCGGGTTTGGTCGCGTCGAACTTCGCCGGCGGAAGCGTCTTCGCCTCCTTGTGCTGGATGCGGTAGATGCGGGTGAAGAGATGGTCGCGGTCGGGACGGGCGGCGGCATTGCGTGCGCCGTGGCCGGGTCCGCGGGTGTCGTTGTGGACGGCGATCTGGTTGTAGAAGTCCACGAGGTAGATGGCTCCATCGGGTCCGACACGACTGTGGATGGGGCGGAACCAGTAGTCGGTGCTCGCGATGAACTCGGTCTGTTTGCGGCCGTCTTCCTTGCGGCCCTGGAACGTCGCGCCCTTGGGGTCGAGGAACTCGTGGTGGAAGAGCTGGCGGGTGGCTTCTCCCATGAAGAAGGAGTAACGGTCGTCCGGCGCCCACTTGGCCGGCCACGCGCCGCCGTCGTAGATCGTCGCACCGGCGGCGGCGGTCCATGCGCCGACCCAGTCGATCTGGACGTAGGGCGAACGCTTCTCGTCGAAGGCAGGGTAGATCTTGTTTTCTTCGATGATGTTCTGCCACGCCGGATGGCCGCCGACGCTGCCGCGCGCGAGATACTTCTCGGGCAGGACGACGTGGAGGATGGGCGTGCCGCAGGTGGCGGTGGTGTAGATGTATTCGCCGTCCGGCGCGATTTCGCAGCCCCAGGTGTTGCAGCCGTTGGCGGAGATCTGCTCCAGCGCGGAACCATCCGGGCGGAAGCGATACATGCCGGCCGAGATGTCGCCGAACTTCTTGCCACTCTTCGGCGACGAGACGTCTTTGCCGCGGGTGTAGCCAACGGTGCCGTAGACCCAGCCGTCCATGCCCCAGCGCAGGTTGTTGATGACAGCGTGCGTGTCGAATGTGCCCCAGCCGGTGAAGAGGACTTCGGTCTTGTCGGCCTTGCCGTCCCCGTCGGTGTCGCGGATCCAGAGGATGTCCGGAGCCTGGGAGACGATGACGCCGTCCTTGTAGAAGACGAGCGACGTGGGGAGTTCAAGGCCATCGGCGAAGACGGTCTTCTTGTCCATCACACCGTCGCCGTTGGTGTCTTCGAGGAACGAGATCCGGTCCTTCGGCTTGCGTTCAACCTTGCCGCCGACCGGGAACTTGTCGGGCTCCTGCAGTCGGTTGGGGTATTGCTTGAAGTCGTTTTTGTTCACGTCGCGACCGCCGGGATACTCCGGGGTTTCCACGACCCACATGCGGCCCTTGGCGTCCCAGTCGATGGACATGATCTTCTCGGCCACGTTCTCGTCAGCCACGACGGAGACGTTGAACTCGGGATGAGGGTTGAGCTTCGTGACGGCTTTTTCCGACCGGAGCGGGCCGCCTTCCGGGTAGCGGAGTGAACCAAGTTCGGCGGCGTTGCAAAACTCGTCGACGTTCGGACGTTGGCCGGCCCAGGCGATGCCGCGGAGGAGGATCGCGCGGTAGTGGGGCGTGTTGAAAACATCGTATTCGTGGCCGGGAATGCTGACGAAGGCACGATAGGGTTTGGCCCCGCCTTCGAGCGTCTTCTCGTAGGTCCAGAGCTGCGGATGGACGTTGAAGACGTCGATGAAACTCATGGCTAGCACATGGGCGTCCGGCGCCATTTCGAGCTGGTTGTAGACCTCGTCCTTCCAATCGAAGTTGGAGATGCCCCGGGTGATCGGGTGCTCCTGGTCCACGAAGTAGAGGCCGACGTTGCCCTCGAACCACTTCGTCGGCGTGTGGCCGGGAGCCTTGTTGCCCCAGATCCAGGTGCCGCCGGCGATCTTCTTGCACCATTCGTTCTGGTCGTCGGCCACGATGCCGTCATGGATGACCACGAAGCCGCCGCCGCGCTGGAGGAACTTCTCGAAGTTCGCCCGGGCGTCGCCGGTGATCTTCATGCCGTCGGCGGCGTAGATGACGACGACGTCGGTCTTGGCCAGCTGGTCGGCCGTCGGGAATGTCATCGCGCCCGCGACGGTCATGCCGCGTTCGCCGAGGAGCTTGGTCCAGTCGCCGAGAAAGCGGGGATGGTCGTGCTGGTTCGGGCCATGGGTCTTGACGCCGCCGCGGATGAAGACGCGGAGCGGTTCGGCCGCAGACGAGGTCCAAGCGGCCGCGAGGGCCGTCACGAAGACGAGGAACAAGAACTTGATTCTCATGAGATGAGTCGATGTTGGCAAAGCCGACCGTCAAACTGACAGGACAATTCCCGCCGCCCCGGTGACAAACGGACAGGCCACTTTTGGAGGTAACAGAGAGACAACCAGACATTACGGAGCAGCCCCGCCAACGCCATTCAGTATTTCAACCAGCGGCTATCTGAAAAGCACCTTGGCAGTATGCGGGCGTCCCCAGCTGGCGGTAGGGCGCGTCACTCCGTGCGCACCGTGGAATCATCTGACGGCGCCCGATCCAGTGGGTAACCGACGACGGGCAGAGGACTGCCCGCCCTACCTCATCCGGAGCGCAGAGCTCCAGCTCGGCCCGGAGGGAACATCGCAGGGAACGCCAGGGTGTCAGACGAGTCGTCTCATCTGGTGAATCCCGATTCCGTCTCCCTACGCGGCTACGGCCTTGGACGACTTCCTTGGCATCTCTTCGCGCCCTTCGCGGATCAACTGCATGCTAACCGATCCGGCGGTAGGCGGCGTAGTTCGTCAGGATGCCCTGGGCGTTGAAGAACCGCTCGAAGTCCGTCGTGACGGCGGCGAGTTCTGCGGGGGTCTCGGTTTCGGCAAACAGACCCGTCACACTGGCGAACACTTCCTTTATGTGGGTGAAGTAGGGGACATCGTCCGTGCGCAGGTAAACCGCTCCGCCTGGCTCAAGCGCACGCCACACCGCCGCGGCGTAACCCGGTTGGATCAGACGGTTTTTGTGGTGCCGTTTCTTGGGCCACGGATCGGGAAAGTAGATATGGAACGCCTTCGCCCACTGGGCAGGGAGCAGGTAGTCGGTGAAGTAGGCGGCTTCGGCGCGGATGCAGATCAGATTGCACAGGCCGCTGCGGAGGGATTTCTTGCGGATCTTGGTCAACCGGCCAAGCAGGCGCTCGAGGGCAAGGTAGTTCCGCTCCGGATGAAGCTGGTGCCATTGGTCGATGAACGATCCGTCCCCTGCCCCGATCTCGATCTCGAGCGGTTGCTCTTTGGGAAACATCGTATCAAGCGGGATCCGGTCGATCACGCTCGTGAATTCGTAGAGCGGCTCGAAATCGGATGTCGTTGGTTGGGCGCTCTCGCTCATGGGCGGGGAGTGAAACCGTCGGGCGGCCTGCGTTCAATGCCGGAGCGCGGCGGATCAGCCGGGCGGCCAATGGAGCTGGCGACCGCCAAGGATGTGGCAATGGAGGTGCGGAACGGATTCGCCGCCGTTTCGGCCGTTGTTGATGACGAGCCGATAGCCATCCGCCTTCAGGCCGACCTGCTCCGCGACTGCCGCGGCTTTCAACAGCAGATGGCCCAGCATCGAAAGGTCTTCGGCGGATGCCTCGGCGATGCGCGGGATCGGCTTCTTGGGAACGACAAGAATGTGCGTCGGCGCCTGGGGATTTATGTCGCGGAAGGCAAAGACCAGATCGTCTTCGTAGACAATCGCAGCCGGGATCTGCCGGGCGATCAGTTTTTCGAACAGCGTCATGCGCCGAGGCTAGGGACCGGTCGCGAACACGGCCACGGGAGAAATCCGAAATCAGCGGACCAATGGCCAAAATCGCCACGCCGAGGAGGATGAACGACGGCGTCAGCCAAGCAGAGCTGGCGTCTTGCCTACCCAGTGAAATCCCGCTTGGAATCTGAACGGTTCGGATTTCTCAGGACCTTGGTTGGAGCGATAACTCCTGTCGACTCGGGGCGAGCCGGAAGCCCGCCCTGCCTTCGGCCGCTTCATATCCTTCTAGGAAACGACCAGCGCGCAGCGGTGCCCGCCGTTGTCGCGCGTGAAGGACTCGCGGAGAAACCCGACGATTCGGTCGCTCGCCTCCTCGCAACGATGGCTCCAACGCCGGGAGCCGGTCAGCTGCTTGGCGCAGCCCCGGAGCCCGGAAAACCGGACGACATCGGGGGCCGCAGCGAGCGTGGTCTTTAGGTTCTCGCGAAGTTTCTGGAAAAAGAAAAGTTCGCAGGCCGGCCCGAAGTCGGCTGCCAGTTCCACGAGATCCGCCTCGGCGATCCGGCGGGCAGCTTTTGCCTTGGCGGACTCGGCCGGTGAGCCGTCGGCTGGTTTTTCCGCGTAGGAAATCTGGAAGCCGAATCCTCGGAGAATACGCTCCAAGGCGATGGAAAATTCGCTGACCGAGACTTCTTCGCGGCCAAGTTCCGTCTTGAAGTAGTGGAGCACGGCCGCCGCCGCGCTGCGCACGACCTCGGGATCGATCGCGCCGGCCGCATCTCCCATGATCTCGACCGTGACCTCTTCAGCCGTGCACGGAATCGTCTGTCCGTCGCCGGTGCGGAAGATGAGGCAATCTTCGCGCAGTCGGATCACGGGGCGCCCTCCATCTTCTGAATGGCCTGGACGAAGTCGGTCGCTTCCTGAAAGCGCCGGTAAACGCTGGCGAACCGGATGTAGGCCACCTCGTCGATGTTCCGCAACTCGGCCATCACGCGTTCGCCGATGACCACGCCGGGAACTTCCGAGTCATACTTCTCGGTAACCTCGGAGATGATCCGGTCGACGACGGTCTCGATGGCCTCGGGGCTGACCGGACGTTTCTGGCAAGCGCGCTGGATGCCGTGGAGAAGTTTGTCGCGGGAAAATTCCTCGCGGCGACCGGCGCGTTTGATGACGAACAGACCTTCCTGTTCGACTTCCTCGTAGGTGGTAAAGCGGTGGGTGCAGCCCGTGCATTCGCGGCGGCGCCGGATGACGGCACCTTCCCGGGAGGATCGGCTGTCGATCACTTTGTCCTCCTGACAGGCGCATTTGGGGCAACGCATGGTTTCGGTTCGCTACACACTCTGTAGAGCTGGGCCGCAACTAACCATACAAAGAATTGTGGCGTCAAGGAACCCGGCCCGGACGAAGGGGAATGTTACTCACAGGGGCGAAAGGGAGATCAACCATGCTTTGCCACCGCTTCCGCCACCCGTTCCAAGATCACGTCGGCCACGAGCGGTTCGTTGCCGATGCTGGGGGTATACCAGACGAGTTTGCCGTTCTTCTCCGTCGGATTGCGCCAGGTCGGCTGGCCTTCCTTGAAACGTTTTTGCACCACGGCTTCGGGTTCACCCAGCATCACGGGGATGTCTTCGAAGGAGTGGAGGCCGTCGGCGATGAAGAACGGGACCATGACGATGTTCTTCGTCTTCGCGCGGGCGTAGCATTCGCCGATCTTCGGTTCCTCCTCCATGAACGACGCCTGCACGTCGGCATAGACGCCCTGTTGGCGGATGAGTTCCACCTGATGCTCGATGGCTTTGCGGGAATTTTCGCTGTTGCCGGTGCCGTGGCCGGCGATGAAAAGGGTCGTGTCCGCCGGCTTCGGCGCGCGGGGAAAAGGAAATTTCTCCGTCGTCTCACGCGCACGCGAAACGAGCACACGGGTCATGCTGTCGTGCGTGCCGACGGGTCCGCAGTAGTGGATCTGGCGGCCGCCGATTTCGTGAACAATGGGCGCTTGGACGACGGCTCCTTTTTCGCAGAGGCCGAGTTCACGCGGGATGACCTGCTCGGTGAAGTAGCCTTCGCTGATGAAGAGCGGGACGCAGAATACCCGTTTGCCAAAAGCCCCACGCAGGACGGCGCAGAAGGACGGTTCCTGTTTCCAGAACGATTCCAAAACCTGCCCGAAGATGCCGCGGCGGCGGAGTTCCTCGGCGTGCTGGTAGGTCGGGCCGTCGGAATCGCCGTTCAGGGTCGAGCCGTGGCCCAGCAGGACGAGGGTGGAGTCGGACAGATCAGGCAGAGTCACAGCTCTAAGGAGTAGCTAATCCGTGGCCTAAGGGCAACCGGCGCAAGACTGTCTTATTCCGAGCCAACATCGCCCACTTTCCATTTGCGGCTTGTTTGCAAATATGAGACCAACACAGCCCACGCTTCGCCGACTGCCCGCGTCGCTGTGTGGATCAACGCCAGCGACAACTCCCAACCCGCACCCCTATGCAATGTTCCCTCGTCTTCCGAAGCCTCCGCGTGGCGGTCCTCGCAGTCCTCTTTCTGGCCATTGGCAGCGGCCTATTGCGCGCCCAGACCGTTAGCCTCGACTTCGAGACGATCGGGCAACTGACGAACAATTTCACCTTCCTGACCAACAACTCGACGACACCGATCACGGGCACCAACGCAGTCTACGGCGAGGCAGCCTCGGTCGGCGCAGGTGGGGGAAGAGGAGTCGAACTGGTCGGAAATGCAGACATCACCGGCGTCTACACCAACCGGACCTTCAGCTTTCTTCCCGGGCGATTCGTAGGGGCTTCGATGAAGTTCAAACTGAAGGCCGCTACCGGCTCGGGAAGGGCGGTGAGCTTTGGGTTCCTGAACACGACCAACGGCACTCCGACGCCGCTCAATGATTTGGGAAGCGCCTACTTCACATCGATCCGGCTGAACACAATTGCAGCCAACGCGAACCTGCAACTCGAGCACCAACACCGGCAGACCGAGATCACCGTGGCGAACAGCTATCCCGTCTTGAACAGCTCGGGGCAGGCCACCAATACCACCTACGCCGGTCGGTGGTATCGAATGTCGGCCGTCTTTTTCAATTCCAGCACCAACACAACGACAACCACCAACACGCATCGTTACTCGGTGGCCGTTCAGGACTATGGGACTGACGGTGTCACTCCGGGCCCAGTGGTCTATACGGCCAACCTGATCTCCTCCGGCACGGCCATCATCAACACCAACCTGGCCAATGCCACCAACGTCTTCTTCGGTTTCCGCGGGGCCGATTCTGCGGGCGGCGATGTCTACGACGACGTCCGCATCTACACCAACGGATTCACACCCGTGATCGAGCAGGCGCCTGTCGGGGCTACAAATCTGTCCACGGGAGCCCGCCTGGCTCTGAGCGTCGGAATTGATGTCGGGCCAGTGCTCCCCAGCGTCCAATGGCAGTCCAACGGCGTGAACATCGCGGGTGCGACATTGCCAAACTTCCTCAGCGTCCCCCTTGGGACCAATGCGAACGGGGCGGTCTATCGGGTGATCGTCACCAACATTTTCGGTGCGGTCACCAGCGCCGTTTGCACCGTCACCGTCACGAACAGCCTCGTGTCTCCGACGCTTCTGTCGGCCGGTTCGCTTGATCCGCTTGTGCTCGGCGTGGCTTTCAGCAAGCCCATCCTCCCGGCCGTGGCGCAGCTGCCGGGCAACTTCGTGGTCGTCGCCGGCGGCGCAACCTACGCCGTCAGCAACGTCGTCATCCGGCCCGACGGTCAGAACGTCCAACTGCGGCTCTACTCACCTCTCGCGACGCAGGCGTTCACTGTGACGGCGCAGAATATGACCGATCAGTCGGGCAATACCCTGTCGGGATCGGCCACGGTCGTAGGAACGCTCCGGCCATTGAACGTCTACGATGTGGGTGGACCCTCGGGGGCCGGCGCGACGGCCACGTTTGGCGACGGCTACTACGAGCAAACCGCCGGTGGCGCCGACTTGTGGAACGCCGGCGACCAAGGCCATCTCGCAATGGGGACGCGCGCGGGCGACTTCGATGTCGCCATGCAGGTCGCCGAAATGAGGTTGCCGGATGAAGGCCTCAACATGCCCCGCCAGCAGGGCCATCCGATCGCCAAAGCGGGCATCGTCGTCCGTGAATCCACCAGCGCCAACGCCCGCGGCCTCCAGATGGTCGCCATGCCGTCGACCTCGCTGATCCATGCTCCCGGCAACCGCGTCGAACACGGCATCCGCACCAATCTCGGAGCCGCCATGTTCCTTTTCAGCGGCAGCCAGTCGACCCTGACCTACCCAAACGTCTGGCTCCGCATGCGCCGCGCGAACCAGTCCTTCAGCCTCTTCTATTCCACGAACGGGACCGGCTGGGTTCGGACCGGCCAGACCAATCTGGCCTTGGCCGATTCGCTTCTCGTTGGCCTGGGCGGGACCGTCCATTTCAACCAGAGCGGCCTGACCAACACCGCGATCATCCGCAACTACGGCGACTATGCCCCGGCCGGGGTTTCCATCGTCATCACCAACGATCTTTCGTCCACGAACACTGGGCCGCTGACCGCCGGGCAGGTTACGGGCTTCTCGACGCTCGCCGGTGTCGATGGCACGACCAACCG
>Ga0163144_10015687_pt1 | contig 15603 bp, 15 predicted proteins | sample OliLak19BULKMAT1_FD_123175 | JGI IMG/M metagenome (GOLD analysis project Ga0163144, IMG submission 123175) | Freshwater microbial mat bacterial communities from Lake Vanda, McMurdo Dry Valleys, Antarctica - Oligotrophic Lake LV.19.BULKMAT1 | ecosystem: Environmental > Aquatic > Freshwater >...
GCTGCCGCCAGCGGCCAGATCCGCCCAAGAAACAGGCCCAGATTATTGGGATGGCCATACACCGATGCAACTCGCCTGGCGCTGCCAGCATCAACAATATTCTCGCTGAAGCTGCGCTTCTGGCCGATCAATGGTACGAGATCAATGCCAACAAATTGGAACAGCCCGATCATCGCAACCAGCGAACCAGCAATAATCAGTGCTATGGCCGCGCCACGCCGCGCAGATCGCCCGAGTACCAGCGATAATCCATAGAAGATCAGCGGCTCAAGGATCAGCCAGCGAAACTCGCGCAATGCCTCTGCCCGCGCTGTGGGTAGCGCAATCAGCACACCCCATATTCCACACAGCAGGAACAGGATCAGCGGAAGCCAGTGCATCAGTGATTGCTTGATTGCCACTTTTTGGGGCACATCGTCATCACTACCGCCAAGCGTGCTTGTTGATCCGGCATGGGCAATGCGGCGCATCACCAAATGCCAGATCCAACGGCAGCCAAACGCGCCGGTTGTCACCAGCAGGGCAACCTCGTGCAATGGCAGCAGCGTCTCGCCATTGCGTAGCCCGCCGAGTGTTGCGGGAATCAGATACAGCGGCGCAGTTAGTGGCACAAACAGAATCGCCAGATCGGGCCGCAGAAGGGCCAATACCGCAAACAGCAACAATCCGTGGAGCCGGATAAAAAACGGAACCGGAGTCAGGTAGAACAGGGTGAGCCCGATGGCCATTCCAGCCAGTATAAGCGGGCGCCGCCGACTCGCAGAGGGCACAATCGAGTCCTTTCGACAAGTGACGGCGGGCATTATAGCGCAATCCAGAGGAATGAGGATCGCACACTCACAAAAGGGGCAGTGTAAGGTCAGGCGCGGAACATTAAGGAGTTAGTCAAGCAGTAGAATGAGCATTTCAATTAGATATACCAAACTCAAGATCGGCCAATAGACACAGCGATTCATACTCTTCAACTGGCACTAAGTCTTCTGGCTTCTGACTCCTGACTCTTGAATACTTTTCTACAGCAATGTCAGCTGATCGGCGCTGGTATCGCTGCTCCATGTCAGCGGGGTGCGGCGCGGCATCACCGCCACATCAATGCAGGCCACGCCCTCCATCGATAGCACGCCGCGCACCATACGCAGCGCGATTGCCGGTGAGTTGGCTTCCTGCGAGAGATGCGCCAGCCAGGCAGATCGTTTACGCCCATCTACACCGATCCTGGCAAGTAATCGCCCTGCATGCACATTATCGAGGTGGCCGCGAGGGCTGGCAATCCGATCCTTGAGCGAATCGGTATAGGGCGCTGCCCGCAAACGCTCGCGATCATGATTAGCCTCGATCACAATCAGATCGCCATTGGCCAATGCATCCGCAACCTGTGCATCCCAAGTGCCGAGATCGGTTGCAATTGCCACCCGCCACTGTTCGGCTTCGATCACATAGCCAACCGGTTCGGCAGCATCGTGTGAAACAGGGAAGCTGCGTACATGAAATGGGCCAATGGTTAATGAAAAGCCAGTTGGTAGATCAATCAGCTGAACTCCAGCAAGCTCGGTCGTCAGGGCTGCCGCAGTTGGGCGATTGGTGATCAGTGGAATCGCATAGCGCCGAGCCAATGGCCCGGCGCAGAGCATGTGATCGCTGTGTTCGTGGGTCAGCAGGATTGCCTGCAGATCGCGGATTGAACGGCCACCATGGACGAGATGTCGTTCAATGGCACGCTGCGAGAGGCCACAATCGACCAGCAGCGATCCGGTTGTACAATGAACCAGGAGTGCGTTGCCGCTACTGCCCGATGCGAGTGATGTTACAGTGAGCGGCATAGATTCCTATTAGCGATCAGTTGCGCGGCGGCCACCCCAGCGCGAGGTGATCTTGTCGTCGTATTCATCGGCGGTGTTTGCCACAGCCATGATGACCGCCTTCAATGTGGCTTTATCGGCAGTCAGGCCCGCAATCGAGTGCTTGAAGAAGATATCGTTCTCCTGGTCCATGCCAAAGGCTCCGAAGCGCATGGTATTGTTCTCCTGCAACAGAAATTGCATGAGATCCGGCACAAGTTCCGCGCCCGTCACCACCCAGGAGAAGCTCTGGATCGTTGCTTTATCATCACCCCAGGAATACACATTCACGTATGTGAGTGCCGAACCCATCCACACGCTAAACGTCGGGGCGTCGGCATGAGCCTTTGACATCTCACCGAACAGTTCCATCATCCATGTCTTGGTGTTCTCGTAGGCCTGCTTCTGTGCGTCGTTACTGAACTCCACGGGTGCCTCCTTTGGGTGGATTCATGCTTCGTACGGTGTTTTCTGGACGGTTCCATCGAGAAAGCGGACGGTAAGTTCACGGTGTTCGCCAATCGGCGGCAGATCATGAATAAGCTGAGAGTTGACCTGCTCATCAATCAGCCGCTCCCAATCGAGCTGGCTGGCGCTGCTATCCTGCTGTTTGGAAAGCCAATCGATCAGGCTGATATCCCAATGAATGATCAGGCCCTGTGATCGATAGCGCTCCGCCAGATCGGCAAGTAATCGGCCAAGGAAGTGGCGTTGGGCTGCATCAAGAATCGGTAGTGTTGCACAGATCAGATCGGCCAAGCCTGCAATATCATCGCCCAATGCCGCAGCCGCAGCCCGGCGTGTATCACTGCGCTGTGCTGTTTCGGCCTGCCGGAAGCCAATTGATCGATGCTCCTCGATATTCACACTGGCCGTGAGGATAACGATGGTATCGCTGAGATAGATACGCTTGCCACGCGCATCAGTCAGCACACCAGCAGCCAGGGCTTGCAGCAATACTGCCAGCACCTGCGGATGGCATCCCTCGATATGCTCACAGCGTAACACCGACCACGGCATCTGGATGAGCCGATGCAGCGGCAGGCTATCGCTATAGCCAATATATCCGGGCGGCGCACCAAGCAGCATGGTCACATCGGCAGGGTGAACAAAGCGGCTACAATCAATCGTAATGACCCGATCACTGGCTCCGAACAGATTCTCGGCAATCACACTGGCCAGTGCCTCGCTCGCTGCTGCTGCCTGATCAAGCAATAAAATCATGGCATTTGGCCGTGATGAGCGCAGATCGAGGCCGCGCAGAGTTACTTCCAAGCGCCCAATTAACGTAGCAATATTATCATCGTCAAGCAGGGCTTGTTCGGCCAGTTGGGCTCGCAATGGCGTGAGCTGCTGCTCAATGGCAAGCGGCATGCCGATCAAGCGCTGGGCGACCACCTCTGCTTCGGCTAATTCAACCACACGTTTGCCCTGGGTGATCGCATAGGCCACACACTGCTCCAGCAGATCGACAGCTTTATCGGGGAAGTGGCGATTACGCAGATAGCGTTGGGCAAATTCGATCAGCCAGCGTAGAATGGCATTATCAACCTGCACGCCACGCCGTGCGGCCAAAGTATCGCGGAGTGCAACAAGCACCTCAAACGCCTGATCGGGAGTCATCTCCTGGATGCGAATGGGCTGGAAGCGCCGCTCAAGTGCTGCATCCTGTTCGATAAACCGCCGATATTCATCATCGGTGGTTGCCGCGATACAGGCTATCTCACCGCGCGCCAGGGTTGGCTTCAGCAAGCTGGCCATGTCCGAGGAACCGGGCGCACCGCCAGCCCCAATAATTGAATGAACCTCATCGATAAACAGCAGCAGGCCATCCTGGCTGGCCTCACTGAGCAGCCCTTTCATGCGCTTCTCAAGCTCACCGACCATTCCAGCGCCAGCAACGAGCGTTGATGGTTGTAGGGCAAACAGGCGCGAGCCACGCAATGTTTCTGGCACCTCACCACGAACAAGCCGCTGGGCCAACCCTTCCACAATTGCCGTCTTCCCGGAACCAGCAGGGCCAACCAACACCGGATTGCGCTTGGTCGTCCGGCACAGCGTTTCGAGCATCAACTGGACTTCGCCCTCACGCCCGACAACCGGCGGGAGCTTGCCCTCACGCGCCTCACGGGTTAGATCGCGCCCAAACTGTTCGAGCAGTGGCGTTGGCCGGAATGCACGTTGCGGTTCTCCCAATATCTGGGCAGCAACCGTTGTGGTAGTGGCAGAATCCGGCGGTGGCGGTGCAGCATCCGGCCCGGCTTTGCTGGTTGATGCTGGCGCATTATTGGTTGTTGGTGTTGTTGATGTTGGTGACGTTACTGGTGCTGTTGGAATAGAAGCTGTTGGGCCTGTGACAACATAATTTGCTGCAGCAAGGATCGCAGCAGCCATATCACGTTCCATGATCTGCGTTTTGCCACGGGTTGCTGCACGGGCCAGTGCCCTGGCCGTCAGATGGTCGGCAGGAAGCTGCGCTCCATGATTACCTTGGCGGATCTGCTCACCCAGATAGCGTTTAAGTGCAGTTGTGTCGAGATCTTTGGTCAGCGATTCGGCCATTGGCCCATAGCGCTCAAGCAGGACTAACAGCCAATGGTTGATACCTGGTTGTTCTTGATTGTGCTGGCGTTGGATCACGGCGGTCGCATTGATCAGCTCTTGCGCGCCGGGTGCCAACATCTCACTCGATGGCATGCGTACATTCCTCGCAGCAGACGATTTACTTGCAGCCATGTATAGCACAAGATCGGAAAGTTTGCTAGAGTGTTGTCAGGAGTCAGCTTTCAGCGCACCCCCCGCAGGCTGATGGATTGTAACAATATCATCGGGCAGAACGATGGATGCCCTTCCATCCGCAGGCTTCAGCCTGCGGCGTGCTTGGCATCGGTGTATAATACAATGATGAGCGATGAATACCCTCTTTTCCGCGTATCGATCAGTAATGTGACGGCCTGGAGACGCACAATGACCGTCCACACAGCTCTGACAATCGGTTTCACCCGCCACTCTGTTGGTGGTGGCCCATTTTGGACGATTATCGAGCATGGCGCACGCGAACGTGCACGCGAGTTGGGTGCTTCCTTGTTCGTGCGCTACTGCACAAATGATTCCGAATCGACGGGCGGCGGGCGAGCCAGATATTGGAAACCCTGCTGACAGGCATCCAAGACCAACAGGCCGATCTGGCAATTATTGACATCACCGGCGTGAATTTTGTCGATACGCAGGTAGCGCATGCACTCATCCAGGCAGCACGAGCCGTCAAACTGCTGGGCGCACAGGTGGTGCTAACAGGATTGCGGCCAGAAGTGGCGCAGACGCTGGTGAGCCTTGGTGTGGATCTGAGCGATATTGTGACGCGTGGCACCCTCCAGAGTGGCATCGCCTATGGATTGCGCCAGGGCTGAGCTAGGCAAAATCAGACCGAAAACTCGGCGACCAATAGTTCCAAACCAGTTTCAGCTTCCATACGCCCTGTTTTGGTAGCATGATCAAGCATCAGCACGCGATCATGCAGGCGCACCAGTTCCTCATCCGTGAATCCACGCGCCTGATCGAGTGCCTTACGCACAACGAATGGCTTTTGGCCTAATTTCGCTGCAATATCATCTGGGCGCAGCCGCTGGCTGAGCAATTCCTTGACACCGAGCAGAATACGGAGTTGGCGGGCAACCATAAAGATGATATAGGTGGCTGCCTGCCCTTCATCCAGCAATCGCCGCACACTGGCCAATGCTGGCCCGCGCCGCCTGGCGCTCAGTTCATCGATAAAAGCAAACAGGTTTTGCTCCTGCTCATCCTGAACCAGCAGATCAACAACCTGAATGCTAATGCGGCCACCCTGCCCAACATAGCTGGCCAACTTTTCGAGTTCATTGACCAGCGCACGCGTATCGCCACCAACAAATGCAACCAGGCGCTGCGCCGCTTGTGGATCCAGGCGTGCCTTGCGCTCCTGGACACGTTCGGCCAGCCAGCGGGTTAGTTCGGCTGCCTCAAGCTGGGCAAATTCCTGCACCTCAGCTGCCTTCTTCAGATAGGTAAAAATCGCATTACGCTTATCGAATTCCTCGCTCTCCACAAAGATCAGATCGCAGGTTGGCGGAATACGTTCAAGATACGCCCGCAGCGCATCCCGATCCGCACCCGCCTTCTGATATTTGAGCAGATCGGCAACAACAACAATCCGTTTTTCGGCAATAAACGGGAATGCCTCACATGCAGCGACCAGCGTATCGAGTTTCAGGCGACGGCCATCGAGCGTTGTGCTATTCAAATCGCGCAGATCGAGCGGAATCGTTGCCCGCAATCTGGCCAACGCCGCACTGCGCCGATATTCATCTGGGCCGTGGAGCAAGAAGATCATCGTGCAATATACTCCTCGCAAGTGAGTGTTGAGCAGTATTATGATTCATCCGCAGATTTCGCAGATTTCGCAGATTCATTCTGATTTCTGACTCCTGACTCCTGGTCTAGTGATCCGCCGTTAGTGGCAGGCTATCGGGTGTGAGTACCTGGGTTGATCCAACATGTTCGGGGAGTTGGGTCACGGCGAGTAGCGCCAGCACCACCAATCCCAGGGTGCCAACGATCAGCCCATTGAAGCCCATGCCACTTGCCAACACGCCGCCGATCCCGGCCCCAATCGCATTGCCAAGCCCAAGCAGCAGCGTATACACGCCCATGGTCGATCCGCGTCCCTCGCCTTCATCGGCCAAGGAGGCCAGGTATGCCAATGCTGCTGGTGTGAAGCCACTTGAGATCAGCACCGAGATGGATGTCACCCCAACGATCAGCCACTCAATGGCTGGTGGCCAGACATAGGCATTCAGCGCATACAGGCCAGCGCAGGTTCCCAGCAGCGCAAAGATCGAGATCCGCATGGTCTGCACGCGAGTAACCCGCCCGAGCATGAATGTCCACCCCAATACGCCACTAGCGAACAGAATGGCATACACCAGCAGAATATAGCCGACCTCGGTTGCGCTAAAGCGCCCATTCAGCACCTGTCCATCGATCTTTGGTCCTTTGAGCTGAAAGGCGATATGGGTTAGCCACAGCCCGATCACGGCATTCAGCGCTAACCAGGCCGGTGCGAGCTTCAGCAGTGTTGGGTTGGCCAGTGCATGGCGTAGCCCTTCCAGGGGATGCTCGCTCTTCATGCGATTGGGGATCTGGGCGCCCCACCAGAACAAGGCCGCGATCACAAGATAGAACACCGATAACAAGCTGAAGGCCACCACACCAAATCGATCCCAGAGTGTCCCACCAACCAGGCCACCAAGCGCAAGCCCGGAGAGCAGTGAGAGTTCGTAGAAGCCAATCACCCGATTACGCGCCAGTGGTGAGTTTTTGGTTGCTTCGGTGATCAATGCCAGCAATGGCGGCCCACCAACTACGGCCACAACCCCTTGAATGGCTCGTGCAACAAAGAAGACTGCCACTGCCTGGCTGAGGAAGTACATCAGCGTTGCCAGGCCGCCAAGCAACGCCCCAGCCACCAACACAGATCTGGCCGAGAAGCGATCCGTTGCCAGGCCAACCGGCACTGCGCCAATCAATTCGGCAACATTCAGGATGATACCCAACACGCCAATGATTGCAACATCACTCATACCACTGGTGCTTGCAGTACTGGCCAGATAAAAAGCGATCAATATTCCGCCCGATGATCCAGCAACCCGCAGGAGCGTATTTGCGATTAAGACAATTGTAATGCGGCTTCTCGTTAGTGAATCCATACGATCAGAATGCCTCCTCTACAGGCGAACGTGTCATCCGTTTGTTATGCAAGGGTATCTAAAGCGGATGGATTAAGGCCCCACCCTGTTACTGTGGCAATTTCTGCCGCCCGTGAGGAACACTTCTTGTACAGCGCCCCCGAAGCCCCATGTACCCGCATTTTGCACGCATCCCAGGTTGTGTGGCGCGCAAGCTGCCCGTTGACGAGGCTTAGATAGCGTGGCCCACTCGTGTCTGTTGTGTTAGACGATCCACGGCTCGGAATAGTCGCACTCGTGCGTGCTGGAATTGGTTGGCCATCGGCATAGGATTGTGCGATGCGATCTGCTCGTTCATTTTCGGGATGTCCTGCGTGCCCACGCACATATTCCCATGTTACCCGCGAACCAGCCAAGCGATCAATTTCCTCCCAGAGATCACGATGTTCAACTGGCTTCTCCTCCTTGGTGAGCCACCCTGAACGCTGCCAACCCCGAATCCAACGGGTTGCGCCATTGATCAGGTATTGGCTGTCGGTCACAATCCGAACCGGTTTGTTTGGATCGACCAGCCGAAGCGCTTCGACGGCAGCACGCAATTCCATGCGATTATTGGTTGTGTGGGGCTCACCACCACCAATCTCGCGGGTCGTTGTTCCATCGCTAATAATCGCAGCCCAGCCACCCGGCCCAGGGTTGCCACGGCAGGCTCCATCGGTCACAATCCGAATTTCAGCGAGTTGTGGTACACTACGGCTCGTTGTCATGTGGTTTTTCTCGTTGGAAAGGTACATTCAATGCGGCGCACGTTGTTCAGTCTTGCAGTTCTCGTATTCGCTCTATCCGCCTGTGGCGTCACTGGCGATACCACGGTCACTCTGCCACCCAATGCGACCAAGGTGAGCGAGTCGGTCAATATCAAGGAAATCGACACGCTCATCACACAATGGAAAAAAGTCGCTCCCGAGCAGATGAAAGCCGATGCGGTCAAGCCCGAAACACTTGAGGAAACGGTCTATACTGCCCCAAGCACACTCGCTGATATTCAAACATACTACAATAATCTCGTAACCACAAAGGGCTGGTTTACTGTCAAGAAGATGACCAATCTGCAGAATGATCAGGTCGTGCTACTTGGTTATGAACATGGTACCACGGCCTTGGTTGTTGGCGCAATCGATGCTACGCGCTTTGGTGGCACGGGCGTTGTTGTATATACGCTCAAGGGCACGAAGTAGACCTCACCCCGGCCTGCGGCCACCCCTCTCCGATTCAGAAGTCGCCATTGGAAGCATTCCAATGGCGACTTTTCTGTGTTACCTTACCACACCCGCAGGCTGAAGACTGTGGCAAGGGGTTATATCATTCGCTTCTGGCCGCAGGCTTCAGTCTACGGATTGAGATATATTGTTATTTCCCGATCGCAAGCACCGAATGCTGAACGATGTCGATCACTGGGGTCGGTAGTAAACCAAAGATAATCACTCCAACCACGGCCAACACGAGGCCAATATTCAGTTCTGGCCCAGTCGATAGCACCGTCTCACGCGATGGGTCGCGCATGAACATGTATGCGATGATCCGCAGATAGAAGAACGCCGCGATCACCGATGTCACGACGCCAATGAATGCCAGTAAGCCCTGCCCTGCTTCCCAGGCTGCCGAGAAGACATACAGCTTCGCAAAGAACCCAGCTGTGAGTGGCACGCCAGCCAGTGAGAGCATACAGATCGCCATTGCAGATGCCAACCACGGGCGGCGCGTCCATAGCCCAGCCAAATCGGCGATATCCCAGGCTGCTTCGCCTTTTTGTTCGAGAGCAATCAGCACCGCAAACGCGCCAAGGTTGGTCAACGCATAGGAGAGCATATAGAACAGCAGCGCCTCGGTTCCGCGATTGCTGCCGGCCAGCGTTCCAAGCAGCATATAGCCAGCCTGGGCAATACTGGAATAGGCCAGCATGCGTTTGACATTTGTTTGTGCGACTGCCGAAACATTGCCAACAATCATCGTCACCACAGCTAGCGCGCCAACGATTGGCATCCAGATAGCCTGTTGAGTTGGCAGCGCCAAGAGCAAGAAGCGCGTTAGTGCGGCAAAGCCAGCTACTTTGGCACCAACCGACATAAACGCGGTGACCGGCGTTGGCGCACCTTCATAGACATCGGGCGTCCACATATGAAATGGAGCCATCGATATTTTATAGCCGAACCCAACGATCACCAGCGCAGCGCCAGCCATCAGGAATGTGAGCGAATCGGCCTGCATGCCCTGTCCAGTAACAAGTGCGGTATTGATCTCGGCCAGGTTCGAGCTGCCAGTCGCCCCATACAGCAGCGCAATCCCGAACACCAGGAAACCGGCTGCAAAGGCACCGATCAGCAGATATTTCATGGCCGCTTCTTCCGAACTGAGGCGCGGGTAGGCAAAGCCAACCAGAATATACAGACACAGGGAGAGCATTTCTAGGCCCAAAAAGAGCACGATCAAATCGGTTCCCTGGCCCAACAGCATCATCCCGGTTGTCGCAAACAGGATGAGCGGGTAATATTCACCACGCTCAATCCCATGGCGTGGCAGATAATCAATTGCGATCACAATCGCAATCACCCCGATCAGGGCAAAAATCCAGTTCAACGTGATCGCATAGTTGTCGAGCGCAATCATCCCGCCAAATGTTGAACGCCCGCCATTCCACGATAGCCCGCCTGCGGCGGCTGAGGCGATCAAGCCAGCCACTGCCAGATACGCAGTCCAGCGCTTCTGGCCAACCGGGATGACGATCAGATCGATCAGCAGCAGGGCTGCACCCCAGCCAGCGACGATCAACAACTGCAGAACCACCGAGAAATCGACTATTGGAATTTGTAGTTCGTTCATGAGCGATGCTGCTCCAGATTATGTATTAACGACTCGCTACTGCAAGGCTTAGTGCCTGGGAAATCTGTTGAACAATCGGTTGGATTGGATCAAAGATCAGATTTGGGTAGAACCCGATCACAACGATTGGAATGAGCAACAGAGCTAATGGTAGCATCTGTTCACGCGAGATATCCACACTATTGCTCTGCTCCACACGCAACGAACCCATAAACACATGCTTGAACATCGTCAGCAGATAAACAGCCGCGAGAATGACGCCAATCACGGCAACACCAACAAAACGCCAGCCTAATGCAGATGAGAGCCATGCGCCCTGGATAATAGTGAACTCGCCAATGAACCCGTTTAGGCCGGGAAGCCCAACAGATGCCAGAACGAGAGTCAATGTGACCGCGCCAAATGCTGGCATGACCAGCCACAAACCACCCAGATCGCGTGGCCGCCTGGTGCCAAAGCGCCCTTCGAGCACCGCAACCGCCAGGAACAGCGCGCTCGTGGTGATTCCATAATTGACAAGTTGGATGATTGCGCCCGAAATCCCCTGTGCGTTGAGCGCATAGATCCCTAGCACCACAAAGCTCAGATGGCTGACTGAGGAATAGGCCAGTAGGGCCTTCATATCCTGCTGGGTGTAGGCAACCCAGGCACCATATAGGATGCCAATCACCGCCAGCACGCCAATGGCTGGCGCAGCCCATTGGGCAGCCTGTGGAAACAGCCCAAGCGTGAAACGGATTAGACCATAGCCGCCAATCACTTTAAGCAGCACGGCGCTTATGTCAACTGAACCATCGGCAGGCGTTTGGCTGTGCAATAATGGCATCCAGGTATGAAACGGCCACAGTGCGATCTTGATTGCGAATGCGATGAAGAACCCGCCAAACAGCAGGCGTTCTGCTGCTGGATCGAGTTTGAGCACCGCCCCTGCACCACCGTTTAATGATGCAGCGATAGCAGCATAATCAAAGGTATAGGTTCCGGTTTGCTGTCCATGCACCAGATACAACCCAATGATCGAGAGCAGCATGAACACAGAGCCAGCAAAGGTATACAGGAAGAACTTGGTTGCTGCACGATTACGTTCTGCACCACCCCAGATCCCAAGCAGCAGCGCAGTTGGGATGAGTGTGAACTCAAAGAACGCATAGAACAGGATCAGATCTCTGGCCAGAAATGTGCCAAGAATACCGGTTTCGAGCAACAATAACAGCGCATAATTGGCGTCTGGGCGCTGCTGTGCCCTGGTTGCCGCAATCGCAAATGGCATCATGAAGGCTGTGAGTACAAAGAACCACAAACTGATACCATCTACCGTTAGCGTATAGGTTAAACCCCAGGTCGGAACCCAGCCGATTTGCTCAGTCAGTTGTGGGCCAGTTGCCGCCGCGCTGACATACAAGAATTGAAAGAACAGCACAGCAACCACAAGCGCAGCGACAAGTGCCGCTAGGCTGGCAACCAAGGCCACAAGCCGCTGGGCGCTGCGCTCACGAACAAACAGCATGAGCAGCGCCCCAATGGCGGGTAGCCATGTTGCGATTGATAAAAGTGGAATACCAAAAGAGTTCACGACGACTCCCTTCAGGAGCGGAACACAAAGTAACCAAGCACAATCACAACGCCAACCAGAAACATGAGCGCATAGCTGCGGATGAAGCCGCTCTGGGCACCACGCAGCGATTGCGCCATGCGCCCGACAAGACGCCCTGGCCCATCGACGAGCATGCCATCAATACCCTGTTTGTCGAAGACATCACCAAGGAACAGGCTGACCTCGCGATATGGCCGGATGACAATACGCTGATAGAACCAATCGAAGCCCCAGCCGATCTCTGCGCCACGCCATAGATCGCCAAGATACCGTACCAGCGGATCGTCCTTGCCGAGCTTGATCCGCTGTACAAATGTCTTCGCATACAGATACCAGCCAACATATCCAGCTCCACCAACAATCGCAAGGGTGACAACAGCGAGTGCAACCTGCCCAATAATCCGGCCTGTATCATACACAACCTCGCGCTCTTCGAGCACTGGGTTCAGATAGGTTGCCAGGAAATGCAGGCCAGGGATATTCAACAACCCACCAATGATGGTTAGCCCAGCGAGTATCAGTAATGGGTTACGCATGGTGCTATCGGGCTCGTGGGCATGGTAGGTATTATCGCGCTGCTTGCCATAGAACACGAGCGCAATCTGCCTTCCAACATAAAACGCTGTGACGCCAGATGTCAGCATGAGCAGGATGGCCGCTCCTGGGTTCTGCGCGCCAAACCAGGCGTGCGAAATAATCTCATCCTTACTCCAGAAGCCAGCCAGCGGGAAAATTCCAGCCAGTGCCAGGGCACCAATCAGATACACACGAAAGGTAGTTGGCATCGTATCCTTCAGGCCACCCATCTTGCGCATATCCTGGCTTTCGCGCGTTCCATGAATAATCGCTCCAGCAGCAAGAAACAGCAGCGCCTTGAACAGGCCGTGGGTCAGCAGATGGAACATACCGGCCACATAGCCACCCAGGCCAACAGCAACCACCATATAGCCAAGCTGCGAGACGGTTGAGAAGGCCAGCACACGCTTGATATCCCACTGTGTCGCTGCTGCCGTCGCCGCCAGAAAGGCCGTCAGCAGGCCGATGGCAACAATCCAGCCGCTGGTTCCGCCAGCATTTGCGAACAGGGTGTGGTTACGCGCAATCAGATACACACCAGCCGTGACCATGGTTGCCGCGTGGATGAGTGCCGATACTGGTGTTGGGCCAGCCATTGCATCTGGCAACCAGATATACAATGGCACCTGTGCCGATTTACCAGTGACGGCAATCAGCATCAGGAAGGTGATCGCCGAGATCAGGCCGATTGCGCCAAAGGTACCCAGATCCAGGTTGGTAAAGGCCAGTTCACCAGCCCGTTCAAGGTAGCCAGGCACACCAAGTTGCTGATTGGGAAAGAAGTTCAGCGAGCCCATGCGCGAGAAGATCGCAGCCATTGCCAGTAACAGCGCCGCATCACCAACCCGATTAACCACAAATGCCTTCACCGCAGCATCGGCTGGCACGATCCCTGGTGGCACGGAATGGCGCTCGAACCAGTGACCAATCAGCAGGAATGAACACAGCCCGACCCCTTCCCAGCCAAGGAACAGCAGCAGCAAATTATCGGCCATCACCAGGATGAGCATTGCAGCAACAAACAGGTTCAGGTAGGCGAAATAGCGCACTGGCCGAATATCGCCGCGCATATAGCTGATCGAGTAGACATGGATCAGGCCGCCAACGCCGGTGATCAGCAGCGCCATCACGGCAGTGAGTTGATCGAACACAAACCCGAATGACACCCGAAATGAGCCGATCCGAATCCATTCCCACAGCATCACACTCAGGCGCGGCTGGCCGGTGAGTGGGCTTGCTAGAATGACCATCGACGCAATCGTCACAACAAACGAAAGCGCGACCATCACCGATGCAACGAGGCCTGCCTGTCGTTCATTGCGGATCAGAAACGCATTCAGCAAGAAACCAAGCAGCGGGAAGAACGGAATAAGAGCAATAATCCAGGTCAATTGCGGCATGTAGATATCCTGATGATAATCAAACGAGCGCGTTGTGTCGCGAGCATCTTCAACCCCGCAGCGTACTGATCTCATCAATATTGGTCGTACGCTTGGTATGGAAGATCGCAACCAAGAGTGCCAGGCCAACAGCAACTTCAGCAGCGGCAACAACAATAACAAAGAACACAAGCACCTGGCCGCCAACATCCTGGCGTGCCTGTGCAAACGCAACCAGCGCAAGATTAGCCGAGTTCAGCATCAGCTCAATCGACATGAACACAACCAGCGCATTGCGGCGGATGAGCACACCAACCACGCCAATCGTGAACAGCACCGCACTCAGCATCACAAAATAGGTCGTCGGAATCATGCCATCTCCGTCTCAGGCCTGGCTACTCGTCTGTTGCGATTGCATATGCAGTACAACAACCCCAGCGACTGCGGCCAGCAGAATAAAGCCGGTAATCTCAAAGGGCAACAGGTATTTGGTAAACAGCGCCGCTGCAATCTTTTCTGGCTCAGCAAACAGATCATCAGATGTTGGCGACATAACCGCCAGCGTGCGGCTGCGAAACAGCACATAGCCTGCTTCAACAACCAGCGCAGCCGCAAGGCCCAATGCCAGCGGACGCTGCCAGTTCGCCAATAGATCGTGATCATCTTCTGACCGTTCGGCACCCAGGAGCATCACAACAAACAGGAACAGCACAATAATTGCGCCGGCGTACACAATCAGCTGAACCGCGAACAGAAATGGTGCCCGCAACAACAAGTACAGCACCGCAATTGCAGCAAAATTGAGCAAGAGAAACAGCGCACTATGCACGGCATTCTTGCTCAACAGCATCGCAATCGCACCCGTGATGGCAATTACTGCGGTAATGATGAAGACAACTAGTTCCATAGATATGAGCTTTCAGCTTTCAGCTTTCAGCTTTCAGTGTTCAACGATCAGTGATGCTTGCAACTGAGAGCTGACGGCTGAGAGCTGACGGCTTCTTACAGGTCAATCTGCGCTGGCGGGCTTGGCCGACGGTTGAGTTGCTGCAGCACCGGCGGAATATCGCCATAGCCTTTATCGGCTGCAACCAGCAACATATCCTTGGTATAGATTGATGATTTGCGATCATAGAACGACAGCTCATACTGATGCTCAAGCACGATCGCATTGGTCGGACAGGCATCCTCACAATAGCCACAGTAGATGCAGCGTAGCATATTGATCTCATAGGTTGCCGCATAGCGCTCGCCTGGTGAATTTGGCCGCTGTGGGTTATTCTCTGCCGGAACCACCAGGATCGCATCGGCGGGACAGGCGGCGGCACACAACGAACAGCCAATGCAGCGTTCCATGCCATTGGCGAAGCGCTTGAGCTGATGGCGACCACGAAAGCGCTCGCGCACAGGCCGCTTTACTTCCGGGTATTGAACCGTGACTGGTTTTTTGAACAGGTACTTGAACGTCGTCCCAAGCCCTTTGAAAATCTGACCGAGCATTCTTTTTCTCCGTTTCTGGTGAGGTTTAGCTTTGCTAAACCTCACCAGAAAGAGTACTACTCGGGGGCCTGCGGCCCCCAAACCCCGCTGGATAATGTGCTCCTGAAGATCAC
>Ga0163144_10015690_pt1 | contig 15602 bp, 15 predicted proteins | sample OliLak19BULKMAT1_FD_123175 | JGI IMG/M metagenome (GOLD analysis project Ga0163144, IMG submission 123175) | Freshwater microbial mat bacterial communities from Lake Vanda, McMurdo Dry Valleys, Antarctica - Oligotrophic Lake LV.19.BULKMAT1 | ecosystem: Environmental > Aquatic > Freshwater >...
CTTCATGAAGCTGGAATTGCTAGTAATCGCAGATCAGCATGCTGCGGTGAATACGTTCCCGGGTCTTGTACACACCGCCCGTCACACCACGAAAGTTGTTTGCACCAGAAGTCGCTGAGCTAACCGCAAGGGGGCAGGCGCCCAAGGTGTGAATAATGATTGGGGTGAAGTCGTAACAAGGTAGCCGTAGGAGAACCTGCGGCTGGATCACCTCCTTTCTAAGGAAAATGTGGACCCGAAAGGTCTCACATAGTGGTTTATCACTAAAGGGAGTCTCACTGGTGGAAGCTTGTTCCACCCAAAACGAAGTGAGGCGTGCCCAGTTGCTATTTAACTTTGAAGGAATATCGAAAATCGAAATTCAAAAAAAGGCCCTGAGATTCTCAGGGCCTTTTTTTATTTTGGCTCCAGTTGATTTGCTGGCTCGACAGAGTCGGGTGATCGGTCAGACCTCTCCGGGGAGTTCTGATTTGCTCCATCTAAACAATTATATTTTGCATTGAGACTCCTCGTAGCGCAGAGGAAATTTGGATTCGGTGAGATAGTTTCAAACGAGGCGTAGGTATTGAGCCCATCAATATATTGGCTAATGAGTGCCTCAAGAATTTTCTCAGACAGACTATCGGCCTCCGAGTTTTTAGTTTCAAAATGTCTCTCAATTTGTTGATTGAGGAATGCTGATTTATGAGCCATGTAGCGATTAGAGCTTTCTAAATGCTCGTTGTAATACCAGCTTTCCATTTCAGATACTTTTCTTGCTAGCGTTTTGATCTTAGCAGGGCTCGGCGTCTCAGCATCTAAGTCAGCAGCTAAAATTTCAGCTTTGATTGCGGTGAGCTTGCTTAGATAGTTGGGTGAAACATTTTGAATGAAGATTTTGTTTGAGTCGTCGAGAGTGAGGACTAGATCACGAAGCATGCGAAACGTTTTAGTGGACGGATTTTTTGTAGCAATTGTAGAAGTTTCGCTGGCTTCAGGAGTCAAAGGTTCAGGAGATGCTTTGCCTTGAAGCTCCTCGACCGCCCCCTCTAGGTTTTGAATTGCTGCGAGGGCGGACCTTAGTTCAATGGAATATGGAGAGCTGATTGGTTGAATGCTAGAATTAGTTGGCACATTGAGGTCCGATGGAATCGTAAGATTGTTGATCATTCTGTTCTTAAATTCATTGTCGATCAATTTTCGCTCTTCGGGATCGTCACCGGGAACAGTGGTCAATACATAATCACGTATCATTCGTGCAGCTTGCCTTTGCGGATTATCAGAATCTGAGAGCATAGTAAGAGGATAGGCATTTTTCAAAAATACTTTCATGAGTCGATCTGGATCATTTGAAAACATGGCTTTCGAATACCATTCATTAGAGCGTTTTAAATTTGGGACAAAGGATATCGACTTCTCGCTCCTTAATCCCATGTAGGTGGATATGGTTTTCACTTCTCTGTCTTTGTAGAGTACTAAGGGCGTGCCTTTTTCTTCGTGGAGGCCATATATTTCAGCGACTTCGACCAACCTTCGGTCTCCGTAGGAAACATCGAATGTATAGATAGTTAACGGAGAGGTATCATATTTTGCGCCGGATCTGGCAAACCCGACGATAAGAAATTTCTTTTCTGGGAGTTCACTTTTCACTTCTTTCATATAGGCATGCGTAATCGTAGGCTCAATATATTGAGCTAAAAGGCAATCAGGATGAAACGCGGTAAAAGCAAGGGCAGTCAGGATTAGGGATTTAATCGAATTCAACATTTAGGTCTCCAGTCAAGTCCGCTTAGAAATTGCAAGAAGTGAGCCAGAGGCTTAGAGTATCAAGGGGATGATCTCTAATGGGGGCCGTCCGATTTTCAGTTGAAATGTGGGTGACCTATGCCGCACCTGCTAGGACATTGAAGTCCTCGTTTCTGGTTATTTGCCTCATTTTGCTTCGAAGTTCTATTAAAAACTGATGCCCTTTAATTTTGCGTAGTCGCGGCTGCAATTCAAGAGCTGCAGAAGCCACCCAGCGCTGCCGCTGATTGGAATTACCCCAAACGCAGACTTTACCGATCACGTTTTCAATCAAGCGATTCACATTCTCGATCGCATTCGTTGTTTTGAGACTCGTGCCCAGTTTTGCAAATAAATTCAATCGATGAAGCGTCAGAAGTTCTTCGAGGCCTTCCTGCAGCGAGCGTACAGCCGACTCGTTGATCCATTTGAGCTCGCGCTCATTCACGAGCAATGATCTCTTCGCTGTCACGTAGTTTTGCTTTTCGTAAGCGGCCTGCATTTTCTTTCGAAAGCTGTCGCGATACTTTTCAGGCAAATGAGAAACGACATTCTCTCGCTTATGCCATTGACATCGCTGATAAAAGGCTTTGTCTCCAAAGATTTCTTCGATGCCTTTGCGAAGACCCATCGATCCATCGATGACGAAGAGCGTTTAATGTTCAATTTTTAATCCTCTTGTCTGCAGAGATCTTAAAAAATCCATGATCGGCCGATGATGCTCTGTCGTCGTCTCGGTGAAGCCCAGCAAGCACTTTGATCCATCCAGCCGAATTCCAAGCGCCACGACCATCATCGTATCCAGCAACGATTTGCCATCGATGAAAATCGCGACAAAATCTTCTTCGTCGAATCGTTTCTCAAAAAAACTTTTCAGCTTTTTCGCCGACGCCTTGATAAATTCCTTCGACATCGCACTCTTCTTCACTCCAAAAACTTCCGGCGCTTGCATGGCGACCGATTCATAGTCTCGCTGAGAAATTCCCTTAATCACCCGATTGAAAACAATATCCTCCATCACTCGAGGCTTCTGAAGATGTCGATAACTTTCCAAAGCCATCTCTTCGCGACTCTCCATATCCCGAACTCGCGGAACTCGAACTTTCACCTTCGAATCGGCTAAATAAACAGAAGCCTCATTCGATCCCCATCTTCGAAGGCTGTGTGCCTTGCAGCTGTAAGATTCTCCCACCATCTCGGTCACTTCCTTGCTGAAGTTCTTCTTCCACTGCCTTCAGTCCCAGCGGAATGAGCTGCTGAATCAGCTCCCATTTGCTGTCCACCTTTTGTCCGATTTTCCATTGCTCTGCTCGCTGACCCTTGATTACTTTCATTCTGACCTCTCCTTCCGTTTCCTTTGATTTCTTTGTCGAAACCAAGTTTATACGGCGGTGAGGTCACCTTCAATTTCAACTAAGTTCCGGACGGCGCCCTCTAATTTTCAAAATAGGGCAGGCAATTTGAGGGGATAGAGATGTCTTTCGCGTTCTATTGAGCCAGCCTCAGTAGAATTCAATATTCTTTAATGGGACTTCTCTCGAGCGATCTGGCAGGGGGATTCCCCATCAATATAAAAAAGTTCGGCCAAGACCTCCATTGTCGGATTTTGAGATAGGACTAAGCGAAGGTCCTGGCCGATTTCTCTTTTTTGACAAGTGGCAGTGAGAAATTCTTTAGTCGGAAGATCATCGAATTTGTATGAATCAGATTGCAACTCGAGTGCCAGCTCTGAGTTTGCAGTGAGCTGCCCGTAAAACAAATCTCCGCGGAAAACGCCAATTTTTTGCCAGACATTCTTGGTGCAGACTCAGGCAAAAATGCCTGAGTCCCAAAGGCTGAAATCCTTTCATAGGCCAAATCTCCTGGGTTTAACCAGTACTTCATTGTTGGAACACTTCTTGAAGTACATCTCTCTGGCAGTTCGTAGTCGGATAATCATTGGTTAGAAAAAAGAAAGGTATCTTTATGAACGACGTTAGTTTCACTCTCGTGGATTTTATTATCAAAGGTGGCTTCTTTATGTGGCCGCTCCTCGCAGTTAGCTTCCTGGTGGTCATCATCAGTATCGAGCGATACCTGGCCTACAGGTTCCGCTATGCGATTGACGGGCGAAAGCTCTTTAACCAGGTAAAGAAGTATATGGCGGCGGGTGATACCCATCGTGCCTTGGAGACCTGCCGACAATATAGTTTAGTGCCACTGGCACAAGTATTGGGCGCAGGACTCAGTCACTCCAAGCAATCCATCGACGATATCGATGTTGCAATGGAAGCCGAAGCTTTACATCACGTACCTCAGATTAACGATCGACTGGGATACCTCTCAATCCTTGCAAATATTGCAACCCTGTTAGGACTCTTGGGAACAGTTTCGGGACTCATCGCATCTTTCTCCGCAATCGGAGTTGAAGGTGGAGCAGATAAGGGGATGTTACTCGCAAGCGGTATTTCAATCGCTATGTATACAACGGCCTTCGGTCTTATCATTGCGATTCCAACTCTTCTGATTCATCACTTTCTATCATCGCACGCGAATCGATTGATCGACGACATTCAGCATTATGCTGCAGAACTCAAGCGCTTCATTCAACGAAGTCGTTCTGGAGTTTCGCTGGATGATGAAATTGAGAATTCAAATCCTTCCACTGCAAAAGGAATGGCTCACCAGAAAGCTTAACTACCATGAGAAGACTTAGAAAAGATGCCGAAGAAGTGAACCTGAACTTGAGCCCTCTCATGGGACTCTTCGTGGCACTGATTCCGTTCCTGATCATCGCCAGCTCCTTTGTTCGCTTTGGAGGTGTGGATGTTCAGGGCCCGAGTGCAGCCAGTGGGCCTTCTGGCAAAACTGAAGTCAATTCTAGAGAACTTTGGCTCATCTTCGAAATTCAACCAGATAAGGTTCAAGTGCAGGCTTATCGAAAAGACTATGCGGAAGAAGTCGCTGGATTGAAGGCTGAGTTTTCTTACGACGACCTCTCCAAGATGACAGCCTATTTAAATAGTCTTGCGGCAAAGTCCTACGTATTTGGCCCGTCACTCTTTCATGCGAGTCCTGAAACCAAATATGAAAAGGCCATTGAGGTTCTGAATGCTATGAAATCTTCTGAGCCCGTTAAGGAAATTGTGATGGCAGCAGGAGTTGTAGAATGAAAGTCGGCTCTATGAAACCCAAAGCAGCTTCAATGATTATTCTTACGCCGCTACTCGACGTTCTCACTGTTCTTCTCATTTTCTTGATTGTCTCATTTAGTCCTGAAGAGGCAACGATCAAGACCAGTGCTCAAATGAAGTTGCCGACGTCAGTTCATCACTTAAAAGGTGTGCCGCATATCCATGTAGAAATCACACCCGACAATCTTAAAGTGAATGGTGAGTCGGTCTTGAACATTCATGATACAGACCTAGGTACCTGGAAAGCATTTAAGAAAGTTCTTTCTGAAAAGAAAACGCCCAAAGAGCATACAGCGCTTTTGATTGCTGATCGTAGCACTGCTTACAAGGTCATTGATCTCACAGCGGCTCATCTAACGGCAGCAGGTTTCTCAGATATTTATTTTTTAACTGAATTGAAGAATTCAAAGGAAACGAAATGATACTCTCCAGTCTCATATTTCTACTCGCAATGGAAGTTAACGGGGATGCTCCTCAGGCCCAGACAACCATTGAGAAGAAGATTATTTATCAAAAAGAGCAGGTCGTTGATCTCACCGGAACGACAGTTGAGGGGGAGAATCAACTCCCTCCCGCATTCTTTGTTACAAAGATGCAAACTCCGGGAGCAAAGAGCCTTCTTGAAGAAAGATTAAGATTTGGTTTGAGGGATTATAATCAATTGGGATTCTAATATGTTTAGAGCAAATAATAAATATTGGAGACTCACAGCCAAACGTCCTCAAGGACATGAAGAGGTTTTTGATCTTCGCAATAAGCGTAAGATTTTTGTTGGCGACGATGAAACCAATGACCTATGTCTTGCATCTCTCAAAGTTCCATTTACTTTCCCTCTTGTAAGTCTCGGAATGAAGGCCCCAATCGTCAAGCTCACGGAAGAGACGATCCCAAGTCTTCAAGGTGAATTCGAAAAGCAAAAGGATTGGAAAACCAGACTCTATAAAGGATCAACTTTTTCAATAAGCGGCACTGCAAAATGGACAATTGGCGATGTTGAATTTGAACTAAAAGAGATCCAAAAGTTAGCAATGGATCCTTTCCGTGTTCAAGTGGATCCGCTTGAACGAAAACAAGCATTCCAGAGTTTCGGTTATACTTTGGGCTTTTATGCGCTCTTGTTTTTGATTTTTACCATTTACACCTCAATCAGCGCGCTATTTCCTAAAAAGTTTGACGATCTTGCCATTCAGAGAATCTCTATGGCTGATGCAGAAAAAGTTCTGAAAAGATCCGTCCCAGTTGTTGAGGTCCCAGTCGAGCCAGTAGAAATTGTTCCACCTACTCCGCCAAAAGAAGAGAAAGTGATTAAAGCCGCAGAGTCTCAGAAGGCCAAACCAAAAGCAGCACCTCAAGCTGAACAAATGGCGAAAGTAAAAAAGACAGTTAAATCGGCCGCTGGTCGCACCGGTGGAGCTAAGCCTCGAAATGTTAAGTCGATGGGCCTCTTGGCAATTCAATCCACTCCAGGCAGTTCGCGTGTAACAATGGCGATGGCTTCTCCACGAGTCGCTGATCGACTCAGTGATGCCAAGCTCGACACCTCTCTCGGCTTAGGAAAAGCAGTTTCAGGTGTTGGAATAGGCGAAGGCGATGAGACTCGAGTGGCAAAGCTCGGTTCCATTTCTGGGGAATCATATAAAGGAGGGCTTGGTGACAAGCTTGCGACTGCAAAAACTCCTTCGATTGCACTTGTGAGGAAAGAAGTTGAAGTTCGCGGAGCTCTTGATCCAGCAGTTATTCGACAAATTATCGAAGAAAGACTTCCCGAAATTCGATATTGCTACGAAAATGCTCTCTTGAAGAATACTGGTTTGGCAGGGAAAATTTCAGCATCGTGGACAATTCAAGCTAATGGAAGAGTTGCCAATATTGGTTCAGCATCCGAGGAAATAAAACAAAATATTCTTCATCCTTGTGTGCGTGAACAGATCAATAATTGGAAATTTCCAACTCCCAAGGGCGGTGGAGTGGTTCATGTGAAATATCCCTTCCTCTTTAATCCTGTTGGAGGAATTCAATGAAAATTGGGATCGTAGTATGTGGACTGTTTTTGGTCGGCTCGACTATTGGTAACGAACTTCGAGCACAAGACGAATTCGAAGCTGTTGAGGTTCTCGATAGCCCTCGCTATTCACTCACTGGCAAATTTACGTTTGATTTGGATCTGACCTTCTTGCCTCTCGATGGTTATGTGAAGCCTACGATGGCGGAGGTGGCGGTTTCTTACCAACTCAATGATTTTTTGGCTTTCGAACCTCTCCGAGTTGGTTACGCTTTTTATAATCACGATACAGGCCTCAAAAAGAGCGTCGATCGTGCCGCTTCTGTGGTAGCAGGTCGGAATGTCGAGACCGGAGAGTCTCCCCTCAAAGATATGCGCTATCACTTGGGTACAGCCGTATTTGCGAATCTTCTCTATTCTAAATCCAACCTCTTCAATACAGGTATCGTTTACTATTATTGGCAGGTAGGAAGCGGAATTAGCTACTATGATATGGATGAGAAAAAACAAATTGGTCTCGACCTGCAAATGCGAGTGCGATTTTTCTTAAACGACCGAACCACATTGAATATTCGAGGCGGACATACGATCGGATTCAAGTCAGACGCTCCCGACAATCTGACCTTCCTTGGTGTGGGGGTGGGCCTTGCTTTCTAGTTTAATTCTTAGCACTTTTTTTATAATTCCCGCAGATCTTCAAGTTCCTGAAGATTGGTATACTTCTACCACGAGGCTCTTTGAATTCTGTGTTGAAGCACAGTTTGAACATCCCATGTGCCCTCAAATTTCTCAGGTTCCAGGAATAGAGCGGAAGCATCCCGACATTGCCATTCCAGAGCCGAGCGGCGATCTCACTACCGAAAATCTTTTCAATGCGAATTTACTTTATCAGTTGAAGCGACCTCCTTATTCGTGGCTCGTAAAATTGAATCTGTCGGAAAAAATGGCGAAAGAATCTGATGAACGACTCTGGGCCGAGGCTCAGTATCTTTATGCTCGAGTTTTGTTTGATCAACGAAAATACAAAGAGGCAGATACGGTATTTGATCGAATCGTGGATACATTCAAAGGCAAAGCGCTCTTTCATCAACAACGAGCCTGGAGTCAATTTTTTAGTGGAAAGCTTGATCGTGCCCTCGGAAGTATTGTATCTGCCGAGAGCCCACTTATTTATTCCATCCCTTATTTTGAGAAGTATTTCTTGCGAGCGCTTGTGGAGCGAGAGTCTTGCCAATGGTCGAAGGCTTTCGACACTGTTTCAAAAGGTAGAGAGTTTTTGAAAACTGCGAAAGCAGACGCGTCGGCACAGCCTTGGGTCGTGCTTTGCGACCGTAAAAATCTGGGAGAAACTTGCCAGAAGCTTCGAGCCTTTTACGATGGTTACTACAAGGACGAGATTCGCAAAGCCCTCAATGATTTAGATTTAGTTGAACTTGAAATGCGTGATCGCGGTGTTACAAAGCCTCAGAAGAAGAGCGATTCACCCATTGTTTGGCCATTTGTCGGAGAGGCATGGTCTGATGAACTTGGCTTTTACTCAGTTCCAGTGAGGGCTCAATGTGGATAATGCTTCTAGCTTTGGTTTCATCTGGCGAGGTTGAAGAATTTCGACCGCCAAAGTCTATGCTGGAGACTGCGGAAAGACTTTTGGCCAACGAGAGAGTGCCCACGAAGCGGCTTCAGATTCTGTTCCGCTGGATCAAGATCAAGGAAGATTACGAACATACTTTAAGGGCTCAGTTAAAAGATCCACAGGATCCCATGGCTCTTCAAATTTTTAAAGATTCCAAGAATGAAATAATTGATCGCCTTCAGAAAGAATTGAAATCTTTCGAGTCAATTCCTAATCTTTTGGATCGAATGCATCGAGAATTGGCATTTCGTTTGCTCGAAGCTAAGCGACATCCCGAAGCTCAAGTGCAATTTGAAGCGCTTAAAGTTCGAACCGCTGATGACGAACTCTCTTATGGTGACGCGCTCCTAGGAAACAAGCTTACAGATCTAGCTCTTCAGGCTTATTCTACGGCAGCCAAGCAGCCTAGACTTTCAACTGTAGCTGCCTACCGACGCGGCTGGGCTTATTTACAACTCAATGAGTTTCCGAGTGCGCTTGGTGAATTTAATCTGGCCCTCGAAGACAATCCGCATACTCCGGGTCGAATGCGAGAAGAGGCTTATAAAGATCGCCTCCGTCCTTATATTGAAACTTTTCCAAAGGTGGACTTCGAACGAATTGATGCTGACGAATTGAAGGCTCTTGCTCTACGTGTTCGATCAGCTGATTCCAAAAAATTAGAATATAGCCCGCTCTTCGCGGACGGACTCAAAACACTTGTAGAAGGTTTCAATGCCAAGTCAGATATCAAGCGAGCTCAGCAAGTTTTTGGATTTCTACTCGAAGCATTGCCCAAGGGAAATTCGGAAGCCTTGAACGTTCTTTTGATCTCGGCGCCACTTTGGCTGCGAGTACATCGCGGTCGATTAGAACATGCTGATGTTGAACGAATTCTAAGAGCCTTACCCGAAATGGAGATTTTGTCTTCCGCGTCGACCGCCATTCAATCAGAGCTGAATAATACGGCAGTATTTTATGAGACGATCGTTGAAGATTCGAGAGATACCGATGCTGCTCGAATGGACCAGGTAAATGGATTGCTGCTCTTAACTTATCAGAAATATTTTCAACTTTTCCCAAAGGATCCAGAGGCCGATCCGCTTAGAATTAATTTTAGTCGCCTGCTTTTAAAATCAGGTGACGCTGAGGCCTGTCTGGATGTCCTTGGCAAACGCACTAAAAGTGATCCAAATGTGGAGAAGGTTGCTTTGGGTCTCGAGGCACAGTGCGATTTGAAACATTTGGATCAGCTCTATGCCAGACCCCATACGGATGTTTTTTATACCAAGTTAGATCGAGACTTGGTGAAAGAGAAAATTTATAAGCGACCTGAAATCGGTCTTCCCGAGGAGCCTACATTTAGAAGTATGGTGGGAATGCTCATGGGCGCCATCAAAAAAAATCCGAAAGGCGGGATTTTGAGAGGCACTTTGATTCATCTTCGAGACAATTATCCCTACTCGAAGGAAGATAATGTCTATGCAGAGATTAAAGTAGTTTCGGCAGAGCTGGATTTTGAAGATGTGATGGCATCGAGTTTAGAGCTGAATCAAAAGGCTGAAGCCTTTTATAAAATTTTTGAACGAGCCCCTCAGGGTGCCGGCGTTACACTCAAGGCGATAAAGAATTCAATTTTGCTGAGCACTGAGAAGACGACTCTCAGTCGCTGCGACAAATTCCAAGCCATTTATCCTGAAGGATTTGGAAGAAATTCAGATATTTTTCAAAGATGTTTAGGTCTGTCGGAACGTCACCTTCAGCTTGAGAAGGAGCTTGCGTACTGGAGACTTTACGAAAAGACCTGGATTGAAAATGAGAAAATCCGAGTGGCGATGATTGAACTAGCACTCGGTCGAGAATCTCAGGGTAAGGCAAGGCTCTCTTCATTGAAATCGAATAATGCGAAGAAGGCTTTTGATTTTTGGTACGGGATCTCTCAAGAGAAGCCCGCTCTCAATATTAAAATTGCCGAGCTAGAAAAGGAAACTCGAACGTTCGTCAGAAAGCTTAAGCAGGTTCCGTTTGCGCAGATTGGGAAAATTGTCCCTGGAATGATTGCGGAATATAAAACTTTGGATCGCGACTGGGTCAGAATTTCAAAAATTGATTCAAGTACTTTCGCGTTAGCCAAGATTTTGGATTCTCGAGCTTTGATTTCGATTCGAATGCGAGATTGGATGCGGTCGCTACCTGAGCCATCGGGACTTTCTCCTGATGAATTGAAGCAGTATCGCGAGCAGGCCAAAGCTGTGATTCAGCCGTGGGAAGACCAAGCAGCTCAAGCTGTGAAGGAATGTAGTGAGACCGCCTACGCGCTCTCACCTGAATTTGAGAAATCAGCGAATTGTCCTGAGGCCACACTCGTCGCAACCTATGATGATTTTATGCGCAAGTGGGATGCGGCCCGGCAGCCGAACGAAGCCACTACCCCCTGGGCCGAAGCAACAGCTACTGATCAGGAAAAGCTCTTTCGAATTATGTTTGAAGCTGGCTTAAGCGAAACCGATAAGAATCGGGCGCATTATTTTCTCGTACGCGCCTACGATATGGCCAAAGAGAATCGCGAAAAAGGTCGCATTCAATTGGCACTCGCGAAAATTTTTGACAAAGAAAGATTTTGGAAAGCGGCTTCGGAGCTTGACGGTAATTTAACCGACCCAATTCTCCGCTTGAAGTCTCGTGCCAACGGAAATCCATTTTACGAGCGTCTCTACGCTGATCAATTGGACCTCATTCAGCGACACAAAAAATTCACAGGCTCAAGAATTTCAACCGAAGTCACCGACGCTTCAAAGCGCTGAGCCATTACTTACGGAATTCACAATCCACGAAGAGTCTGGGTAAAAACGAAATACCACTCTTGACCCAAAAATTCTTGCTGCCAAAGGCATAGTCACCGCCGAAAGATCTGAAGCTATGATTGGCTCATCCTGCGGTCTTTGGTAACTGGAATGGACCCCGATTAAACTGGTGGGCCCGGGTGGACTCGAACCACCGACCTCATCCTTATCAGGGATGCGCTCTAGCCACCTGAGCTACGAGCCCGAAGATTTTCTTGTAGCCCATTCGAAGTCACAAGAAAGCATAAAATTTTTGCAGGCTTGAGTTCAGGTGGCCAGAGCGCCAGTGGCGCTCTCTAATTAAAAAGCCCGCTTGAGGGCGGGACACCTGAGCTACGAGCCCGAAGAATTCCTAGACTAAATCCTAAGGCAGCAGACAGCTCAAGTTCCTTTTTAATTCATTGAATTTCTACGATTGCTGCACGGCCGAAACGGGAGAGTCACCTTACTATATCAAGTGGGGGGGCTCATTTCAAAGCGGGATCACGTCGTCACGGCAGTACTTTTTGTCGCAATCGAACTGGACCAATGCTCGGATTGAAGATTTGAAAAGCCAAATCCTGAGTGCCACAGAGTGGTGGCAGAAAATGTTTGAGCGCGAATCAATTCTCACCGGTAATGCAGGATGAGCTGAAGTTCACTCTCGATTTTGAATTCGCCGACACTCCATTCTCTACTTCTTACGAGCTGGTCAGCCGCCCGCAGTCGGAAGAATTACTTTGGATTAACGAATTTCTTATTCACAACAGCGGAGATCCTGAGCTCTCGTAATTAATCAAAGATGTATGAATGGAATCATCAGCAGCGGATCAAGCACCAAACCAATTGGGCGACGACGCTCTTTGTGATCGATTCCCATACGGCTCCCCAGGGCTCCTGCCTGACGGCCACTTCGCGTATAGCTATTTGGGAGGCCACGGTTCAATTGAGGGTCGAATGGCCCAACTAAGCCGTTGCAGACTTTTTAGGCCCATGTCATTGTCCTCAGGTTATTGTTTTTGTGATGGGGGTATAGCTCAATTGGGAGAGCACTAGCTTTGCAAGCTAGGGGTTGCCGGTTCGACCCCGGCTACCTCCACCATCTTTTCTCACTCAATCCACCCATTTTTTATCTGCCCAAAATTCTTTTCATTTTTCCACTTGCGCCAGTTCTCCTTCTTCCTTTAGAACTTTTTCTACAGCTCGACAGAGATGTGACTCTCGACACAGACGAAGAACTGCCTTGCAGTTTAAAGTCTCGAAATGTCGAATTTCAGGTGTTCTTTGAAAACTGAAGAGAAACGTAGCGAGTGTGTTGATTGTTTGCGCGTCATGCGCAATACCAAGAATCAACAACTCAATTTAACTCATTATTTTTAAAATTAATTTGTCCAGAATTACGAGCCGAGCAAAGATCTTGCGAAAGCAAGCTCTCTCAAATCGAATCGTTTAATCAGATAGAACTTCAGCTGTCGTAAATGGGTTTTGAAGTCGTCAAGACATCAAAACCATCTTGGAAATCATGCAAGTTTCCTGAGAGATTTTATGATCAAGCTATGAAGGGCGTATGGTGGATTCCCAGGCAATAAGAAGCGATGAAAGACGTGGTTGGCTGCGATAAGTTTCGGGGAGCTGTCAAACAAGCCGTGATCCGAAAATGTCTGAATGAGGAGACTCTCTAGGAGTAAAATCCTAGAATCTTGCACTGAATACATAGGTGCCTGAAGCAAACCGGGGGAAGTGAAACATCTCAGTATCCCGAGGAAAAGAAATCAAACGAGACTCTCCTAGTAGCGGTGAGCGAACGGGGATCAGCCTAAACCAACTGTACTTGTACGGTTGGGGTTGCGGGGCTCACTACATGAAGTTACAAAACTCTCTCTTAGCTGAACGGCATGGAATGGCCGACAAAACAAGGTGACAGTCCTGTAGGCGAAAAGAGTGGAGACTTCTGTGAGTACCCCAAGTACGACGGAACACGTGGAATTTTGTCGGAATCAGGGAGGACCACCTTCCAAGGCTAAGTATTCCTTATTGACCGATAGTGAACTAGTACCGCGAGGGAAAGGTGAAAAGAACCGCGATGAGCGGAGTGAAATAGAACATGAAACCGTACGCTTACAAGCCGATCAAGGGCTATGAAAAGGCCTGAGATCGTACCTTTTGCATAATGAGTCAACGAGTTATTATCTGCAGCAAGGTTAAGCCGCGAAGGTGGAGCCGTAGCGAAAGCGAGTCTTCATAGGGCGTTTAGTTGCAGATAATAGACCCGAAACCCGACGAGCTATCCATGTCCAGGATGAAGCGCAGGTAACACTGCGTGGAGGTCCGAACCCACGTCAGTTGAAAATGCCGGGGATGAGGTGTGGATAGGAGTGAAAGGCTAATCAAGTCGGGTGATAGCTGGTTCTCCTCGAAACATATTGAGGTATGGCCCGGGACGTTAAGTATCGGAGGTAAAGCACTGAATAGGCTAGGGCTCTAACCAGAGTACCAAACCTAATCAAACTCTGAATGCCGATACTCGAAAGTCCTGGAGACAGGCTGTGGGGGATAAGCTTCATAGCCGAGAGGGAAAGAGCCCAGACTACCGTCTAAGGTCCCTAAATAATCACTAAGTGGTGAAGGAGGTGGGATCGCTATGACAACCAGGAAGTTGGCTTAGAAGCAGCCACCTTTTAAAGAAAGCGTAATAGCTCACTGGTCGAGCGAACCTGCGCCCAAAATGTAACGGGGCTCAAGTGATTTGCCGAAGACGTAGCTGCAACGAATCTGCGGATTTGTTGCGGGGTAGAGGAGCATTCTCAACGAGATACACGGCAGACCGGAAGGACTGCTAACGGCGTTGAGAAGAGATTATGTTGACACGAGTAAACGATAAAACGGGTGAAAAACCCGTTCGCCGGAAGTCTAAGGTTTCCTGGGTAAAGTTCGTCTTCCCAGGGTTAGTCGAACCCTAAGCTGAGGCCGAAAGGCGTAAGCGATGGAAAGCAGGTCAAAATTCCTGCACCGACTTTTGTTCATTGATGTAAGGGGTTACGGAGAAAGCTAGGTCAGTGGGTCATTGGTTGTACCCATGCAAGTATGTAGGTAGATCGTGGGGGATAAGTCCGCGCGGTCGTTTTAATCCGAGATACGAGGACTAGGAGAATTTATTCTCTAAAGTGACTAATGCTCTGCTTCCGAGAAACACCCCGTGCGGAGGGCAAAGGCCGATCGTACCGTAAACCAACACAGGTAGACAGGATGAATATTCTAAGGCGCTTGAGAGAACCATGGTTAAGGAACTCGGCAAAATGACTCCGTAACTTCGGGAGAAGGAGTGCTCTCCTTGGTGTAGTGATTTACTCATGAAGCCTCGGAGAGTCGCAGAGAGTCGTGGGTTGCGACTGTTTAACAAAAACACAGGCCTCTGCAAAGTCAGCAGACGACGTATAGGGGCTGACGCCTGCCCAGTGCTGGAAGGTTAAGGGGAGAAGTTCGTCGCAAGACAAAGCTTTGAACCGAAGCCCTAGTAAACGGCGGCCGTAACTATAACGGTCCTAAGGTAGCGAAATTCCTTGTCGGGTAAGTTCCGACCTGCACGAATGGCGTAACGACATCCCAGCTGTCTCAACCATGGGCTCAGTGAAACTGGACTATCGGTGCAAATACCGATTACCCGCTGCGTGACGGAAAGACCCCGTGCACCTTTACTATAACTTGGCTGTGAATTTTTGGATTTACTGTGTAGCATAGGTGGGAGACTTCGAAGCTTGGGCGCTAGCTCGAGTGGAGTCACCCGTGAAATACCACCCTGTGAATTCGAGACTTCTAACTCAGGTCCCTAAGCGGGATCGAGGACACTGTCTGGTGGATAGTTTGACTGGGGCGGTCGCCTCCAAAAGAGTAACGGAGGCGCACGAAGGTTCGCTCAGGTTGATTGGAAACCAACCGTCGAGTGTATTGGTATAAGCGAGCTTAACTGCGAGATTGACAAATCAAGCAGGTACGAAAGTAGGTCAAAGTGATCCGGTGGTTCTTCGTGGAAGGGCCATCGCTCAACGGATAAAAGGTACGCCGGGGATAACAGGCTGATTTCGGCCAAGCGTTCACAGCGACGCCGAAGTTTGGCACCTCGATGTCGACTCATCGCATCCTGGGGCTGTAGAAGGTCCCAAGGGTTCGGCTGTTCGCCGATTAAAGCGGTACGTGAGTTGGGTTCAGAACGTCGTGAGACAGTTCGGTCC
>Ga0163144_10015692_pt1 | contig 15599 bp, 15 predicted proteins | sample OliLak19BULKMAT1_FD_123175 | JGI IMG/M metagenome (GOLD analysis project Ga0163144, IMG submission 123175) | Freshwater microbial mat bacterial communities from Lake Vanda, McMurdo Dry Valleys, Antarctica - Oligotrophic Lake LV.19.BULKMAT1 | ecosystem: Environmental > Aquatic > Freshwater >...
CCCGCCCCATCGCGGAGCGATGGGACACGTTTCGCTCAGGGGCTTCGCCCCCGCGGCCCTGCGGGCCTGCCCCCACGGGCTTTGTCGCGGCTCGGTTTCGTCGCTGCGCTCCTCACCCGTGGGTAGATGGGCTGCGCCCATTGTATCCGCCCACCGCCACTCGGCGCCCGCCCCATCGCGGAGCGATGGGACACGTTTCGCTCAGGGGCTCCGCCCCCGCGGCCCTGCGGGCCTGCCCCCACGGGCTTTGTCGCGGCTCGGTTTCGTCGCTGCGCTCCGAAACCGTGGGCGGATGGGCTGCGCCCATGGTATCCGCCCACCGCCACTCGGCGCCCGCCCCATCGCTGCGCGACGGGGCCCGGGCTTCCGACGTTGCCCGCACGCCGCCACCTGCGATAGCCTGTGCATGCGCCATCCACCGCGTTTCGCCCTGGCCCACGCCGTCGCCCTCGTCGCCGCGATCGCGGTCAGGATCGGCGCTGGCGAGACGGTCACCGAGCGCGACCTCTGGTACCTCGGCCTGATCAACAACCAGCCCAGCGTCACGGTGCATGTGGTGGTGCAGCGCCAGAGCGATGGCACGCGCACCAACCAGATCGACACCCGCATCGTGCTCAGCCGGTTGCTCGGGGGCGCGGTCGAACGTCTGGAGATGGGCGAGTCGCGCTGGTTCGAGGAGGGCGTCGACGGCCGGCTGCGCCGCTTCCGCTGCGACAGCGAGGAACTCGGCGGCGGTCGCAGCAGCGCGGTCGGCACCGTGACCGGCAACGAGATCATCGCCACCGTGCTGCGTCTGGGGCGCAGCGACGAGGTCCGCTTGAGCGTTCCCGCCGACCTCCCGCTGCTCGGTGAACAGGCCGGTCAGGAGCTGTTCGCACGCACACTGCTGAAGCCCGGCGACCGTCTGGTGTCGGGGTCGCCGATGCTCACCGGCGGTACCGTGGTGCTGGCGCGCAGCACGGTGGTGCTCAAGGAGCGGCGCGCCGACGGCAATCTCGTCTGCGTGGTCACCGCCGACGTCATGCCCATCCCCACCGAGACGGTGGTGACGCCGACGGGCGATCTGGTGTCGATGGCGATGAAGCTGGGCGGCGTCATCGACATCCTGGTCAAGCCCAGCGACGGACCGGTAGCGCTCAAGGGCGCCGAACTGGCACCCGGCGGCCTGGTCACGGCCAAGGGTCCGGCGCCCAAGGCCGCGGCCGCCAACCGCTATCGCCTGCCTGATGAGGTGCACGCGCTGCTGCCGGCCGACGATTTCCAGAGCCTGGCAGGCGGCATCCTCACCGTCACCACCGTCGCCCGGCCCGCCGCCCTGACCGACCGCGCCACCTTCCTCAAGCGCGAGCCGCAACTCGAGACCGACGATCCCGAGTTGCGCGCCTTCGTCACCGGCATCGCCAAACCCTTCGCCGGCAAGGAGGACGACGCCAGCCGCAGCGATCTCGCCGAACTTCTGCGCCTGGCGGTGCGCGCGCACATCAGCCAGAAGGATCTCAGCAAGGGCGACGGCTCGGCGCTGGAGACCTTCCGCGACCGCCGCGGCGACTGCACCGAGCACGCCAACCTGCTCTGCGCCACGCTGCGCATCGCCGGCATCCCCTCGCGCACCGAGGTCGGCCTGGTCTTCGCCGCCGACTTCGGCGGCTGGGTCGGCCACGCCTGGACCAGCGCCTGGATCGGCGACCGCTGGACCCACCTCGACGCCGCCTATCCCGGCATCATGCGCAGCCAGTACCTCAAGCTGGCCACCACCTCGGGCGACGGCCCGCTGCGCACCGGCGCGGCGATGCTCGCGGCAGCGGGAGCGTTGTTCGGGAAGACGGTGGAGACGGTTCCGTGATGGGATGGCTGATGGCTGAAGAGCCGCGCGCGCCGATCGCCTGTGACCGGATCTGCGTGATCACGACGATCAGGGCTAGCGACCAACGACGATCAGCATCGGCCAGCAGCTATCCGCCAGCAGCCATCAGCCGCGGCGCGCCACGCGCCGCTCAATCCATCCGGATCGCCTTGCCGACCAGGCGGAAGCACGGATAGAGCGCCGCGATGACCAGTCCGCCGAGCGGGTGGTAGGCCGTCGCGATCAGGGCGTCGAGCAGGATGATGCCGCCGAGCGCGGCGCCGATGACCGGACCGACCAGCGCCTTGCGGCCGGTGCGCACTGCTGACAGCCACGGCGCACCGACCCGCCAAAGCAGGAACGCCAGCAGCCCGAGGCCGAGCAGCAGCGAGCCGACCAGGGCGAGCAGGTCGCGGCCCTGTTGCAACGGCCGGATCCAATGGGCGGTGAACAGCAGCGCAGCGGCGCTGGCGATGGCGAGCAACATCAGCCCGCCACCGACCAGCAGTTCCCAACGCCGGCCATGCCGGCTCTCCAGTTCCGAGACCAGGGTCAAGCCGAGGACGTAGGTGCCGAGGATGCCGGGATAGATGAGCAGCCCGGGTTGGAAGCTCTCCAACTCGGTGGCCCCCACCGCCGCGGCCAGGGTGAGGACGGTGGGCTTGAAGCGGTCCGGTCCGAGCAGCAGCAGGGCGAAGATGGCGTGGCTGAAGCGCACCAACGCCATGACCAGCGCGCCCAGCCAGGCCACGTGCTTGGCCGCGAAGTCGTAGAGCAGGGCCAGACACAGCACGATCCCGGCGGCGAAGAAGCCGTACTGCTCGATCTGCCCAGCCACCAGGAGCACGGCGATGGCGAGCACCGCGCCGACGACATAGGCGGTGACCAGATTGACCCGCCCGGACGGCAGCGGCCGACGCGGGTGCAGCCGGCGATCGCGGTCGACATCGGCAAGGTCGTTCCACAGCATGCCATTGGCGTAGAGCAGCACGCTGGTCAGCACCACCCACAGCAGCGGCCAGCGTCCCTGATACAGCCGTCCACCCAGCGTGCCGAGCTCGAGATTGCCATCGCTGTAGGTCGCGGCGATGGCGCTGGCGGTGAGGTTGGCGGCGATGGTGAAGAGCCCGGAAGCCCGGATCAGCCGCAACCAGTCAAGCATGCTCGCGGCTTATCGGCCTGGAGCGGGGAAGCCACTGGGGCGGAGGGGAATGGCCAAGGCCCAGGGCCTGACAACCGCGACGGAGTCGCGGCGGGCATCACCACGCTGGCGCCCGGGCGAGCGCTGGCCCGGCCGTGGGCGCGCGAAGCCAGCGCAACCACCCTTGGAAACAACGACGCCCGGCTCATGGAGCCGGGCGCGTGGATGCGAAACCGTGCGACGGTCGAACGGGTCAGATGCCTTTGCGATCCGCGAAGGTCTCGCGGATGCTGCCGGTGGCGTGGGTGGTACCAGCATCGTTGTTGAACAGCGTGTAGTCGTTGGCGTCCAGGTTGTGCACGCCGTTGTCGAAGACCTTTTCGCTTTCCTTGAGGTTGGCCCGGCCGCCGGTGAGGGCGGGATCGAAGAAGAAGGTCCAACGACCGGTCTTGTTGGCCTTGCGGCCATCAGCCAGGGTGTCCCTGCCATTCACGTCGATGATCACTTCGCCCTGGGCCTTGATCGCCCCGCCAGCGAAGAATTCGGTGACCGTCTCGTTCAGCGACGCGCCCGCGGCGGCGCCACCTCCACCGCCTCCACCGCCGCCGCAACCAGCCAGGGCCAGGATCAGGACGACGGACGCAAGAGCGGCGAGACGCATGGGGAACTCCTGGGTTCGCGCGCACTTTCCGTCGACTTGGTGCGGATCAATCGATCGAATCACCCGCATTCTCCGGGTGTGTGCCTCGGAAAGACGCCGGTGCCAGCGCCTTCACGGCGTCTGAAGTCCTGGCGGGCGCGGCCGTTCGGCGACGAAGCGCAGGTCGAAGGGGGTGGTGCCCACGACTTCGCCATCGACGCGGAACTCGATCGAGAAGGGCAGCGTCATGACGCCCTGGGCCTCGATCTCGGGTCCGGCCTGGGCGCGCACGGTGAAACCCGGTGTGGACAGGGTCATCTCCAGCAGGCGCATGTTGAGTTCGCTGACCTGCACCTGCCACTGGCAGCGCATCACCGGCTCCTGCCAGGGCGGTCGATGCTCGTCGCGCACCAGCACCTCGCAGGCGTGCTGACCGACATGTTCGGGGCGCAGACGCAGGTAGAGGCTCAGGCCGTTCACCTGGTGTTCGACCTGGCGCAGGTCGAGACAGCGCACCTCGATGGTGGTGTAGGTGCCGGCGATGACGAATTTGCCGCCCTGGGCTTGATAGACCTGATCGCAGAGCACCACCGTTCCGCTCATCGAGGCCATGCAGGGCACGCTGGGGTCCGGGCCGGTCAGCGCAATCGCCCACGTCCTGACGGCGCGCTGCGTGCTCATGCCGCCATGAGCGGCACGCACTTGGCGGATGGCGCGACGGTCTACCATGCCCGCCCATGCGACTCGACCGCTTGATGACGCAGCGGCCGCGCACGCTGTCCTTCGAATTCTTCCCGCCGAAGTCCGAACGCGCCTGGTACACGCTTGAGGATTCCATCGACCAGTTGGTGCCGCTGGGGCCCGATTTCGTCTCGGTGACCTATGGTGCCGGTGGCAGCACGCGCGCGAAAACGCGCGAGGTGGTCGAGCACATCCAGCAGAAGACCGGCGTCACCGCCATGGCGCATCTGACCTGCGTCAACGCCACCCGCGCCGAACTGCGCGCCCTGCTCGACGAATACGCGGCGGCCGGCATCGAGAACCTGCTCGCGCTGCGCGGCGACCCCCCCAAGGGCCAGGCGCGTTTCACGCCCACCGATGGCGGCTGCGCCTACGCCAGCGATCTGCTCGATCTGATCGCGGGCGACGGCCGCTTCGCCGCCTTGTGCGCGGCCTTCCCCGAGAAGCATCCCGACGCCCCCGACCGCGAAGCGGACTGGGTCCATCTCGCTGGGAAGTTCGATCGCGGTGCCTGCGCCGCCATCACCCAGGGGTTCTTCGCGCTCGCCCCCTACCTCGATCAGGTCCGCCATCTCACCGCCCGGCGCGGCATGCCGCCGCGCATCATCCCCGGCATCTGGCCGGTCACGGGATGGAAGAGCGTCGAGAGCTTCTGCCGTTTCAGCGCGTCACCGGAACCCGCACACCTGCGCGCGCTGTTCGCGCCCTGCGCCGGCGACCTCGCCGCCGAGCGCAAGCTCGGCATCGCGTGGACGGTGGATTTCTGCCGGCAACTGCTGGCCGCCGGCGCGCCCGGGCTGCACATCTACTGCATGAACCGCTCGACCGCGGCGGCCGAGGTAGTCACCGGCCTGCGCTTGACCGGCGCCCTCGACTGACCGCGTGACCAGATCGCGTCACGTCGTCGGCTGCATGACCGGCACCAGCCTCGACGGGCTGGATGCAGCGCTGGTCGAGATCGACGGTCGCGGGCTGGAACTGCGCGCGCGACTGGTCGGCCTGACCAGCCTGGCGCTCGATGAACTGGCGGTGCCGCTGCGCGCGCTTGCCGAACAGCAGCCGATGCAGGCCGGTGCCATCGCACGCACCGCTCGCGCCCTGGCTGCGCTCCATGTCGAGGCCGTGCGCGCGGTGGCAGGCGAAACGCGGATCGATCTGGTGGCGGTGCACGGCCAGACCGTCTTCCATCAGCCGCCGGTGAGCTGGCAGCTCTGCAACCCGGCACCGATCGCCTACGGCCTCGGCGTGCCGGTGGTGTTCGATCTGCGCGCCGGCGATCTCGCCAACGGTGGCCAGGGCGCGCCGATCACGCCGATCGCCGACTGGCTGTGGCTGCGCGACGCGCGCGAACGCCGGGTGGTGATCAATCTCGGCGGCTTCTGCAATCTCACCGTGCTGCCGGTCGGCGGGCCGGAGACCATCGGCGGTGGCGACGTCTGCGCCTGCAACCAGGTGCTCGATCTGGTCGCCCGCGAGGCGCTGCGTCGGCCCTTCGACGAGGACGGAGCCGCCGCCGCGCGCGGCAGCGTGCACGCTGCCGCCCACGCCGACCTTGCCGCCCGCCTGCGCGGCCAGTCTGGGGCGCGGCGCTCGCTCGGCACCGGCGACGAACTACGCCCGTGGCTCGACCGCTGGGTGCAGGCGGTGCGCCCCGACGATCTCGCGCGCACGGCCTGCGCCGCCGTCGCCGCGGTCATCGCCGAGCGCGCCGTGTCCGCTGGCCCCGTCGACCGCCTGGTGCTGGCCGGTGGTGGCGTGCGCAACCGCACGCTGGTCGCCGAACTCGCCCGTCAGGCCGCACCGGCGCAGGTGACCCCCAGCGACGACTTCGGCCTGCCCGCCCAGGCGCGTGAGGCCGCGGCGATGGCGGTGCTGGGTGCGCTCTGCCAAGACCGCGTGGCCATCACCCTGCCGCAGATCACCGGTGTGCGCGGACCAGCGCCGATCGCCGGCTGCTGGGTGCTGCCGTGAGGGGATGGGGCGCGCGGGGCGCCACGGTAGGGAAGAGCGAAGGGCGCGAAGAGTCCGCGACGACGAACACCATCGCATCATCGGTCATCGCGTCGCTGACCTCGCCACCTTGAGAGACCTGCATGCCCTGCGCGCCCCCTCCGCCTGACCGCTCCCACCTGCTGACCGAGGCGCGCAACCCGCGGTCGACCGAGCTGCATCGGCTGTCCGTGGCTGAGTGCATCGCGCTGATCCAGGACGAGGACCGCGCGGTGTCCGCGGCCGTCGCCGCCGCGCGGCCGCCACTGACCGCCTTCGCCGAGGCGGCATCGCCGCGCTTCGCTGCCGGCGGACGGCTGATCTATCTCGGCGCCGGCACCTCGGGCCGGCTCGGCGTGCTCGACGCCAGCGAGGCGCCGCCGACCTTCCAGGTCGAGCCCGGCCGCGTGGTCGGGCTCATCGCCGGTGGCGACGACGCGCTGCGCCGCTCAAGCGAGGGCGCCGAGGATGACGCGAATGGAGCCGAGGGTGCCCTGCACGCGCTGGCCCTTACCACGCAGGACAGTGTGCTCGGCATCGCCGCCGGCGGCACCACGCCCTATGCGCTCGGTGCCCTGGTCCTCGCGAAACGGCTGGCCCCCGGCTGCCTGACCGGCCTGCTCTGCTGCACCCCGATCGCCGTGCCGCCGGCGTGCGACCACCTGATCGTCGCGCCCACCGGCCCCGAGGTGCTCACCGGCTCGACGCGGATGAAGGCCGGCACTGCCACCAAGCTGCTGCTCAACGCGCTGTCGACCACGCTCATGGTCGGCGCCGGCAAGGTGCACGGCAATCTCATGGTCGATGTGCGAGCGACCAACGCCAAGCTGCGCGACCGCGCCGCGCGCATCGTCGCGCAGCTGTGCGGGTGCGATCGTGGCGCGGCGTTCGCCGCGCTCGACGCCGCCGGCGGGGTGGTCAAGACGGCGGTGGTGATGCGGAAGCTGGCGATCGATCGCGCGACGGCGGAGGCCCGGCTGGTTGCTGTGGGTGGGCGGCTCGACACCGCTCTGGGTGGCTGACCCTGGGCAGAATCCGTGATCGCGGCCGCCGCGGCTTGTCTATGCACATGAGGTGTGTACGGTGCGTCGATGCATAGCCGGGGGGTCGTCCGCCGCCTGCAAGCCGACGGATGGGCGCTCGCGCGGGTGCATGGCGATCACCACATCTTCACCAAGCCCGGAAGCCGTACGCATGTCACCGTCCCCCACCCGAAAAAAGACCTCCCGCCCGGCACGATCCGGAACATCTTCCGCCAAGCCGGCTGGCCGTGGCCGCCCTGACGCGCTCGCGGTCTACATCGGCATCGTGCATCACGAGTCCGGTACGGCGTGGGGCATCTCGTTCCCCGATCTGCCCGGCTGCATGAGCGCCGCCGACCGCTTCGAGGACCTGCCCGCTGCGGCGGCGGAAGCAGTCGCGCTGTGGCTGGAGGTCGATGGCGAGCACGGCCGCGCCGCGCCGCAGCCGCGTCGCATTGAAGACATCCTCACCCACGCGGACGCCAAGGGCGCGGTGTCGTTTCTGCCGGTGCGGGCGCCGACCGTCGATCGCGTCGTGCGCCTGAACATCACGCTGCCGGGCCCGCTGGTGCAGCGCATCGACGCCGTGGCCGGTGAGCGCGGCCGGTCGGCTTTCCTGGCACGCGCGGCCCGGAGGGCACTGGCCTGACCGCGCCCTGACCACCATCCGCAACCCCACCGTCTCCGCCGCCCACCTGGCGCGGATCACAGCGCGCGAGCCGGCGCCCATCGCAACCGACGATCCTGACCACCCCGCGTTGGGCGACATCGCGGCAGCAAGGCCAGCGGCCGTTAGCGGGCCAGGCAGCGCATCTGGCACAGGTAGCCCGCTGATGTTGACGGCGCGAGGACTTCAACATCCGCGTGACGCTGGCCGCCGTGGGACTCTCAGCCGATGCGGCGGACCTGCCCGGGTTGCAGTTCAGCCAGCGCAGTGGCCACCCGCGCCATCAGGCCAGGCAGCAGCCGCGCCGGGCCATGGAGGATGACGACCCGCAGGCCGCAGCCCGGGATGTCGTTCTGGTACGGGAGGCTCTGATCGCGCGTGACCAGCGCGTCGAAACCGTGTTCTTGTGCCAGCGCCAGCAGGCGGCCGTTCTTGCTGCCTGCCCAGCCCATGGCGCGCACCGTCATCACCACATGCGCCGCCACACCCTGCCGCAGCGCGGGGGGCATGTTCTCGTCGAACAGGACCTTCACGAGGCGACGGACTGTGCCTGGGGCAGTCGTTCAATGATGAGTGGCACTTGGCGGATCAGCTCATCCACCTGCTCGCGGGACACGCCCGGATAGTCGAGCAGGAAGTCCGGCAGGCGGTTCTCGCCGAGGTACTCGAACAGATAGGCGATGGGCACGCGGGTGCCGCAGAACACCGGCGTTCCGCTCATGATCTCTGGGTCGATGGTGATGACGCGCACGCTGGCGATGATCGCGGACGGGGATGCCGGGCAAGTGCCAGCACAGGCGGATTTCACTGACCAGCGATGAGGGCCGACGGCGGCACGCTCTTGAGGATCGCCGGCAACTGCCGGATCAGCTCATCGACCTGCATGCGGGTGACTCCGGGGAAGTCGGCGAAGAACTCGGCCAGCGATCCGTCAGCCAAGTACTCGAGGACGGTGGCGATGGGGACGCGCGTGCCGTTGAACACGGGGGTGCCGCCGAGGATGTCAGGGTCGATGTTGATGACTTTCATGGCGGCAGGTGTCCCCGAAACCTGCTCGCCATAAACGAAAAACCCCGGATCTCTCCGGGGTTTTTCACTTAGAGGCGCCGCCCGGAATCGAACCGGGGTACACGGATTTGCAATCCCAGGGTGCCGTAACAACGGCGGACAACGGGAAACCATGGCTAGCAACTAAAACACGGTGGATTGCGTTCATCCAGTCGATACACGGATTCACACGACAACCCGAGGCAACCACGGATGCTAGCCACCGCGCTAGCCACGGCGCCGTGGCTAGCACTTCCCGGAGGCACCATGGCGACCCCGCGCGTGACGTTGACCGAAGCCCGCATGAAGGCGCTGGCGCCGCCGCGCGGCAAGCCGGTGGTGGTCTACGACGCCAAGGCGCTGGGGCTGGCGATCCGCTGGCGGCCGAACGGCAAGCCGCGCTGGTACGTGGTGAAGCGCGCCGGTGGGCGCATGGCGTGGGTGGCGCTCGGCGACATCTCGGATTGGCCGACGGTGTCCGTCGACCTCGCGCGGCGCCTGGCCGGCGAAGCCCTGGTCAAGCTCGCCATCGGCGAGGACCCGGTGCAGGCCAAGGCCGACCGCCGGGCCAAGGCGCGAGGCGGCCGGGTGCCGATGGCCGACGCCCTTGCCCGGCATCTCGCCGTGCTGCGCGAGCGTGGGCGCAGCGGTGGCCATGTCGCCGAGTTGGAGCGCGTGGCGACCGCCGCCGCCGCGGCCGGCGTCCGTGACCTCGCCGCGCCTGGCGTCGCCTCGACCGCCGCCGGCTGGCTCGACACCTTGGACGTATCCGACCAGACCCTGCATCGCTACCGCGCCCATCTGATCGCCGTGGGCAAGACCGCCGTGCGGTGGTGGCCGGCCGACGTGCTCCCGCGCGAGCCGTTCCTGGCGTTGACCGGCAAGGGTGCGCCGATGCCGGCTCCCCCCTACTTCACGCCAGCGGAGTGCGCCGCCCTGGTCGCCGACGATGCGCTGGCGCGCGAGGACAGCGGCGGCCGGCTGTGGGCGTTCCTGCTCTACACGGGCTGCCGCTTCCGCGAAGCCACTTGGGCGCGCTGGGACCGCCTCGACCTCGACCGCGCAACCTTCGCCGTGATCCCGCCCGACGCCGCCGAGCACGCCGCCGGCTCGCGGGTGAAGCGGAACAAGGCGCGCACGGTGGGGTTGCAGGCCGAGCTGCTGGCGCTGCTGCGCACCTGGCCGCGCACCGCAGATGGCTTCCTGTTCCCGACGGTGTGGCGCGACCAGCCGCATGTGCGCAACGTCTTCACCTTCCGCGACCACCTGGAGGCCATCAGCATCCCCTTGGACGGCCGACGCATCCACAGCCTGCGCCACGCCCACGCCGTGCTGGCCGTGGCCAGCGGGGAGGACTCCCTGCGCCTGCGCCTGTCGATGGGCCACGCCGGCGAGGCGATGCAGAGCCACTACGCGAGCGCGGCGATGCGCTGGCGCGCCGTGCTGGCCGACTGGCGGGGGGTGTTCCGGCTGCGCGATGCGGAAGAGGTTGCCCGGTTGACCGGCCCGAAGCGCGCGCCAATAGCCACGGAAGGAATCGCATGATGAGGTGCAGCGGCTTGTCTATGCGCATGAGGTGTGTACGGTGCGCCGATGCATAGCCGGGAGGTCGTCCGCCGCCTGCACGCCGACGGATGGACGCTCGCGCGGGTGCGCGGCGATCATCACATCTTCACCAAGCCCGGAAGCCGTACCCATGTCACCGTCCCCCATCCGAAGAAAGACCTCCCGTCCGGCACGCTCCGGAGCATCTTCCGCCAAGCGGGCTGGCCGTGGCCGCCCTGACGCGATCGCGGTCTACATCGGCATCGTGCATCACGAGTCCGGCACGGCGTGGGGCATCTCGTTCCCCGACCTGCCCGGCTGCATGAGTGCCGCCGACCGCTTCGAGGACCTGCCTGCCGCTGCGGCGGAGGCGGTGGCGCTGTGGCTGGAGGTCGACGGCGAGCACGGGCGCGCCGCGCCGCCGCCGCGCCGCATTGAGGACATCCTCACTCACGCGGACGCCAAGGGCGCGGTGTCGTTCCTGCCGGTGAAGGCACCCACGGTCGATCGCGTGGTGCGCCTGAACATCACGCTGCCGGGCCCTCTGGTGCAGCGCATCGACGCCGTGGCGGGCGAGCGCGGGCGATCGGCCTTCCTGGCGCGCGCGGCCCGGCGGGCGCTGGCCTGACCACGGCATGGCCACCGTCACCATCCGCAAGCCGACCGTCTCCGCCGCCCATCTGGCGCGGATCAAGGCGCGCAAGCCAGCGCGCATCGCCACCGACGATCCTGACAACCCCGAGTTGGGCGGCGCCGATGCCGGCATCCGTTCGGCCCGGCTGGCGCGCCTGCGCGACGGCAAGCCGCGTGGCGAGGACATCCGCCGATTCCGCGAAATGCTGCGACTGACCCAGGAACGTTTCGCCGCCGCCCTCGGCATCAACGTCACCACGCTGCGCGGCTGGGAGCAGGACCAGCGCCACCCGCAGGGGCCGGCCATTGCCCTGCCGCGCATGGTGGCGACGCACCCGCGGCTGGTGCTGGAAGCGGCGCAACGGGGGCGGGCGGCATCATGACCAAGGCCCTGACCATGGCGCGGGTGAAGGCAGCACCGGGTCTCAACGCCGCCACGTTTGCTCAGGCGACGGCCGGAATCCCTACGCTGGCTGGTGTGCGCCACGAAGGAACTTCCGGGCGCATCCTGAAACCCCGTTGGCCGATGCGGCTGGATGAACGGCGCGACTTCATCGAGGGCAAGCTGCATGAGGCCGGGGCCACTTGGCGGATTGAGGTGGATGGAGTCAGTCAATTCCTGGTCGTCGTCAATCTGCCGGACCCTGCATACCCCTGGGCTAGCGCACTCGTGGAGTGCCGGCGATTGTGCGAGATTCGCGATGCGCTTGCATCGCACATCGGGAAGAGCGGCGCCGACGACCTGGTGGGATCGATCGCTGCTTACAGCGGCACAATGACCCTCGACCTGACCATGATGGGCGAGGGGATGCTTGGACCGGAATACCTCGCTGGTTGGAAGGCTCTTCGGGGAAGCCGCGCCGACGCCTCACGGCGCAATCGCGAGGCCGTGGACGTTGTCAGGTTCTATCGCGAACGCTTGGCGTCCGGCCAGGACGCGCAATCGGCCATGAGCGCAACGTCAGCGCATTTCAAGCAGCCTAGGCGCCGCCTCCGAAAGCTCGTCCGTGAAGGCTGGCCGATCTTCGAGTCCGGCACCACGCCCCCGCTCCCGCCTCTCGGGCGGCCCAAACGCAACAAATAGACCGGGGGGCTGCGGTCCAATTCCGCGCCTGACAATCCGTGGCTACACCCCGCAGGGAGAAGCCATGGAAGTCACCACCACCGATCGCCTGCTGACGCAGGACGAGGCTGCCCGTCTGCTCGGCGTCGGCAACCCGCGAACGCTCGCAGCCTGGCGCCTGCGCCGACAGGGGCCGCCGTGGGTGCGCGTGCGGAGCCTCATCAGATACTGCGCGTCCGATCTGGCCGCGTGGATCGAATGCAACCGCGTCGATCCGCAGGCCGGGGCGCCGTGATCGCCGCGTCCGCAGCGGAGCAACCGCCCGACTTCTGGCGCTGCGCCTGCGGCAGCGTGGTTGCTGACCACTTCCTCGTCTGCTGCGCAGTGCGCGCGTGCCCGGCGTGCGGCCGGCGTGACGCCCTGTCGCCGATCCCCCGCGGCGAGCCGGGCGCCGTCCGGCGCCGCGTGATCCATCCGGCGCGTCCCGCTTCCCCCTGAAAACACCGCGACCCCGGCGCCAGCCACGGCCCAGGGTCGCCAACCGCCCACCATGGACATCTACCATGCTGAACGCTCGCAACCGTAGCGCGCATCACCCCAACGGCCACCCGCGAATCGACGCGGACGCGGTGCGCACCGACATGGCCGGCCATGAGCCCGACATCATCGCCGCGCTCCTGCCCGATGGCGTGCAGCGCGGCAAGGAGTGGTGGTCCCTTCATCCTGGCCGCGCCGACACGCACCTGGGCAGCTTCTCCGTCGCGCTGGAGGGCGACCGCGCGGGATGCTTCTTCGACTTCGCCACCGGCGACAGCGGCGACCTGTTCGCGCTGGTCGGCTTGGTCACGGGCTGCGATTTCCGCGAGGCGCTGCATTGGCTGGCGCGCCATCTGGGCATGCCTGCGCCAGACCCTCGCCTCAGCATCCGGCGTCCTACCCACGGCGCGGTCGCGGAGTGGAAGCGCCGCGAGGCATCCGGCGAAGCGCGCGGCCGTGGCTGCACCATCGATGCCCTGGCGCAGGCCAAGCGCCTGCCGGCGGCATTCCTCCGCACGCTCGGCCTGCGTGAGCTGCCGGCGTGCGCCGCGGAGGGCGACCGCCAGGCGCTGCCTGCGTGCGTCGTGATCGCCTATGCCGATCGCGCCGGGGACATCGTGGCCACCCGCTTCCGCTCTGACCTCTCGGCCAAGCTCGGGTCGAGCTGGCGCCGCGGCGACACGCCGACGCTCTACGGGCTGGACCGGCTGGCCGGCGATGAGGCGGTGCTCTGGCTGGTCGAAGGCGAGTCCGATTGTTGGTGCCTGTGGCACGCCGGCATTGCTGCGGTCGGCATTCCTGGCGCCGGCATGTGGCGCGATGCGTGGGCGGCCCTGCTGCCGCCAGCGGCGACGATCTATTCCGTCCAGGAACCCGACGCTGCCGGGGCCACGCTGACCGCTGCACTCCGCGCCTCGCCGCTGCGCGATCGCCTGCGCATCGTGTCCTTGGCCGTGAAGGACGTGGCCGACCTGTGGGTCGCCGACCCGGACGTGGAGCGATTCACCGCCACGCTGGTGGCTGCCGCGGCGGCGAGCCGTCCCGCGGTCGAGCACGCGAGCGATGCGACCGGCGATCCCTGGCCTGCGCTGGTGCCGCTTGGTCGCGTCTCGACCCCGCCACCCTTCGATCCGGCGACCATGCTGCCGGACGGACTTGATTGGTTTGCCGAGTGGGGCGCTGCCGTCGCCGACAGCATCGGCGTGGCAAGCGACTGGCCGGCGCTGCTTGGCTTGGCGACCGCCTCACTCGCCGCCGCTGGCGCCGTGGAGATTGAACTCTGGCCTAGCTACCGCGAGCCGGCACCGCTGTGGCTGCTGGCCCTCGCACCACCGTCAAAGCGGAAATCACCGGTGTTCAGGGCCGCCGTCGACTCGTTGCGCAAGTGGGAGGCCGACGAGGCGCAGCGACTGCGCGCGCCGCTCGCGCAGTACCGCGCGAAGCGCAAAGCCGCCGAGCGCCGCATGGATCGCATCACCAACGACCTCGCCAAGGCCGATGGCCTGGATGCGGCGGCACTACGCGCCGAATTGGACCCCCTCGCTGCGGAACTGGCCGACTGGCCCGACTTGAACGCGCCGGCCCTGACCGTTACCGACACCACGCCAGAGGCGCTGGCGGATGTAATGATGCGCAACGGGGGCACCGCCGGACTGGTCGATGACGAGGGTGCCGCCATCGCCGCCTTGCTGGGGCGCTATGCCGACGATGGCGCGCGGGTCGAGTTGGCGAACAAGGGCTACTCCGGCACGCCAGCCACCATCGTCCGCAAAAGCAAGGACCCGGTGTCCATCCCACGTCCGCTGCTGGCCTGCATCCTCACCGTCCAGCCGGCGGTGCTGGCGGACGTGCTTGCGGCGAACGAGGCGGTGGCACGCGGCTTCCTCGCCCGCTTCCTGGTGGTGCGCCCCCCATGGCCCGTTGATGGTGACCGCTGGGCGCCGCCGGAAGTGCCGGCCCTGTTGACCAGGCAATGGGATCAAGCCGTCCGCCGGCTGCTGGCTCTACCGAGGCCGGGTGCCATCTCCGAAGGCCCCGACGGGCTGGTCCGACGCGCTGGCGAGCCAGTCGTGGTGCGCCTGTCACCCGGCGCGGTGGACGTGGCACGCGCCCTCTACAAGGACGTGGGGCAGCGCATGTGCGAGGGCGGCGACCTGGCCGACGACTATGGCTGGTCTGGCAAGCTGCGCGGGAACCTGTTCCGCATCGCGCTGTCCATGCACCTGCTGGCCGACGATGGCGCCGAGGTATCGGCCGCGACGATGACCGCGGCCGCCGCGTGGCTCCCCTACTTGGCCGGCCACTTCCACGCCGCCATCGCCGACGCCGCAGAACCTGCCGAGCTGCACCATGCTCGGCGGCTGCTGCGCGCGATCGGACGGCGGGGACAGGCCACCATGACCGCGCGCGATCTGTTCCGCCTGGTCGAGAACAGCGCGCTGCCCGACATGGAAGCGTTCAAGCCGGTGCTGCGGGTGCTGGTCGAGCATGGAGCGGTGCGCGCACTCCCGACCCCATCCGACCGGCCCGGCCGACCAGCCGAGCGGTACGACATCCACCCCGAGGCTCTGCCGCGGCCGGAAAAGTCCGACACAACCGACAGAAAGGCGGTAAGCGTTCAGCCACCGGAACTAGCCGATCGACCACCTACGACAGATGCTTCTCGATTTTGTCGTAGATGGTCAGGAGCCGCGCCGCGGTGCCACCGGGTCGCGGGGAGGCGAGTGGTTGC
>Ga0163144_10015698_pt1 | contig 15597 bp, 11 predicted proteins | sample OliLak19BULKMAT1_FD_123175 | JGI IMG/M metagenome (GOLD analysis project Ga0163144, IMG submission 123175) | Freshwater microbial mat bacterial communities from Lake Vanda, McMurdo Dry Valleys, Antarctica - Oligotrophic Lake LV.19.BULKMAT1 | ecosystem: Environmental > Aquatic > Freshwater >...
AGCGGAAATGAAAAACATATTCATCACCGGTGGAGCGGGCTACGTAGGAGCAGTCCTTGTTCCCAAACTGCTTGCAAAAGGATACAAAGTAACTGTACTTGATCTGATGATCTATGGTGAGGAAGTTCTGCCAAAGCATCAGAACCTGAAATCGATTAAAGGCGATATCCGTGACCAGAAGTTATTGAAGGAGATTCTTCCCGGCCATGATGCGGTGATCCATTTGGCGTGTATTTCCAATGATCCCAGCTTTGAACTTAATCCAACACTTGGAAAATCCATTAACCTGGATGCGTTTGATCCGCTTGTGAACATTTCAAAAGAGTCCGGGGTTAAACGATTTATTTACGCTTCTTCATCAAGCGTGTATGGAATAAAAGAAGAATCCAATGTAAATGAAGAAATGAAATTGGAGCCGCTTACAGATTATTCTCTTTTCAAAGCACAATGCGAGGAAATTCTTGAAAAGTACAGAAGCAATGATTTTACTACACTCACCATTCGTCCTGCAACTGTTTGCGGATACAGCCCGCGTCTGCGTTTGGATCTCACGGTGAATATTCTTACTAATCTTGCTATTAACAAAGGAGAAATAACTGTTTTTGGCGGAGAGCAAAAGCGCCCTAATATTCACATTGAGGACATGACCGACCTCTACATCATGCTTCTTGATCTTCCGAAAGAAAAAATTGCAGGAAAGATCTGGAATGCAGGTTATGAAAATCACAAGGTAAAAGAGATCGCTCAAATGGTTAAAAATGTGGTTGGAGAGAAAGTAAATATCATCACCACCACTACAAACGACAACCGTTCCTATCACATTTCTTCAGAAAAAATTAAAAAGGATATTGGCTTTGTGCCCAAACATACTATTGAGGATGCTGTAAAGGATCTGAAAAATGCTTTTGAAAAAGGATTGATCCCTAATTCTTTCTCTGATGATAAATATTTTAATGTAAAATTGATGCAAAAGAATCACCTTCAGTAACAATAAATGGAACACAGATAACACAGATATAATGGATTAGCTCGGATAAACATCTGTGTATATCCGCCCAATCTGCGTCATCAGTGTTCCGGTTTTTATATGCAAGTACCTTATATTAATCTCGCACTTCAACATCAGAATATCAAAGCAGAACTTCTTTCTGCCGTGGAGAGTATTTTGGTGAGCGGACAATTTATTTTAGGCGAAGAAGTAAAGAAGTTTGAAGAAAGCCTCGCAAAGATCGCAGGAGCAAAACATGCCATTGGTGTTGATAACGGAACAGATGCATTGGTACTTGCTTTGAAAGCCCTTGGGATTGGCAAAGGAGATGAAGTTATCACTGCCCCCAATTCCTTTTTGGCTTCTGCTTCCTGTATTTCGCTGGTGGGTGCTAAAATTGTTTTTGCCGATGTTCGTGATGACTTCAATCTTGATCCACTGAAAGTTGAGAAAGCAATAACAAAACGTACCAAAGCCATAATTGCGGTTCATCTAACAGGCCGCCCTGCCGATATGGACGCATTGCAAAAGATCTGCAAAAGGAATAAATTATATTTAATAGAAGATTGTGCACAGGCGGTGGGCGCTGAATACAATGGTAAACGTGTAGGTTCATTCGGAATTGTAAATACGTTTAGCCTTCACCCGCTTAAAAACCTGAGTGCCGCAGGAGATGGCGGAGTTATTACTACAAATAATGACAAACTATACTCTTGGCTTTTACGTGCACGTAATCACGGGTTAAAGAATAGGGATGAATGTGATTTCTGGAGCATGAATTCGCGCTTGGATAATTTACAAGCTGCAATCCTTAATGTGAAGCTGAAATATTTTGAGCAATGGACAGAACGCAGAAGGAAAATTGCTTCTCTCTATTATTCCCGCTTAAAAGGCCTTGATATGATGCTTCCGTTTGATAAGCCAAATGAGAAAGCAGTATATCATACGTTCATCATTCAAACAAAATTGCGTGATGCGTTGAAAAAGCATTTATCCGATAATGGCATAGATACAAAGGTTCATTATCCGATTCCTATCCATTTTCAGAGAGCAGCGAAAGATCTGGGCTATAAGAAAGGGAGCTTTCCAGTTGCCGAGAAGCAGTTAAAAACCATTTTGAGTTTGCCCGTTTATCCCGAACTTACAGATGAGCAGGTTGTTTACGTTTGTGATAAGATCAAGGAATTTTATAATATGCAGAAATCAAACTAGGAACCGATATCCCCCGCTGGCGGGGGTAAGGGGGGTGGACATGACAACAACAGAAGTATTTATATCAAACAATTTCTATAACCAGGCCTTACAGCCCAATGCAAATGCTTTGAGGAAGGCCATGACCAAAGCGGAAGCTTGTTTGTGGAAATATGTGTTGCGTGCAAGGGGAATGAGAGGATATCAGTTTAGAAGACAAAGGCCGATTTTAAAATATATTGTTGATTTTGTTTGCCTGGAATTGAAGCTGGTTATTGAAGTGGATGGAAGTTCGCATAATCATGAAGATATTTTCAGAAAAGATGGTAAAAGGCAGAAGGACTTGGAAAAGAATGGTTTCAGGGTATTGAGATTTACCGATGAAGAGGTATTAAAACAAATTCGCGGTGTAAATGAATCAATCGAGAGTGTTATTTATGAACTTGAACAGTCCTCCCCCCAACCCCCCTCCAAAGGGAGACAACGCTCCGAAAATGGCTGAAGCATTTGAACAAAAATTCCTTTCCATGCTGGAAAAGGACCGCAGCCGGTTCATTCAAAAATGGATGATCGCCTGGGACTATCAGCAGATACGCAAGAAGCGCGGATTGAAATACGACAGTACGCTGCCGGAAGATTTTTTTTTGTACGGAGGAAAAGCAGACCTCGTGAAATGGATGAATTGGTTTCGTGCGGATTTCCCGGATTATTTTCCGTCCTCTCTTACATCTGGTCTGTTGCGTACCAGCCGGGAAAACGACCAGAAAATTATTGGCGAATTAGCCCTTAGTTATGACTTTACGAATTACGACAGAAGGGTAGGGATCAATAATGTTCACGATTTTATTTTTCCTAATTTATATCCCGTCCCTGAAAGGAACACAATAAAAAATGTAATTGATTTTGGTGCAGGTTATGGAAGGCAGGCCAACCTGTTCACTTCAAAAATTGAAGATTGCATATACACTGCAGTGGATGCAATTCCTAATTCATACTGCTTGCAGAATTTGTATTTTTCCCATCTAAACAAGCCCTTGTACGATTATATTGATGATCCACAGAATTTTAAAATAGAAAATCATAAGAAAGGGATTTATCACCTTCCTACCTGGAGAAAAGATCTTTTGCCAGATAATTTTTATGATCTGGTGATGTGTGTCCAGGTCTTGCCAGAGTTGAATTCAAAGCTCGTAAGCACCATGATGCTTGAGTTTCATCGTGCTCTCAAACCCGGTGGAATATTGTACCTTCGTGATCATGCAAGTACCTGGAAACCTGCGGGCAAAATGAATGTGGGCGAGTTCCTTGCAGATAATGGATTTGTATTGGAGTTTCAGCCGCATATCATCAATGATAAAGACCTGCATGGTACGCCACGGATTTGGAGAAAAATAGATCCGGAGGTTATAAAGTCGCAAACAATGACCTTTGACAAAAAGCTAAAACAAACTATTGAGGATATAGATACCTTTTCCGGAGGCTTGCTTCGGAAAGTAGTGAAGAAAGTAAAAGCTAAATAAGAAGTAATGAAAGTCATTGTAACAGGAGGATGCGGATTTATCGGAAGCCACATGGTGGACCGTTTGGTAGCGGAAGGAATGGAGGTTATTATTATTGACAATCTTTCCAGCGGATCTGTTCGCAATATCGAACAACACCGCAACAATGCCAAGGTTCATTTCGTGCATGCGGATATAAGCAATTACCATTCCATAGAATCACATTTTAAAAATGTAGATTGGGTTTTTCACCTTGCAGCTCTTGCCGATATTGTTCCTTCCATAGAGCGGCCCATGGAATACTACAATTCAAATGCGAATGGAACCATGAATGTGTTGGAATCTGCACGGGCACATAACGTAAAGAAAATTGTCTACGCAGCTTCCTCTTCCTGCTATGGAATACCGGATAATTATCCTACGAATGAATCTGCAGAAATACGTCCGCAGTATCCCTATGCACTTACTAAATATTTAGGTGAAGAGCTTTGCATGCACTGGCACCAGGTTTATAAAATGAATATTTCTTCGATGCGCTTTTTTAATGTGTATGGTATCCGAGCCCGCACTTCCGGAACTTACGGTGCAGTGTTCGGTGTTTTCCTTGCACAGAAACTTGCCGGAAAATCATTTACGGTGGTAGGCGATGGCAAACAAACCCGGGATTTTACCTATGTGACGGATGTGGTAAACGCCTGTTACATGGCTGCAAAAAATGAAAAATCATCGGGAGAGATCATGAATGTGGGCAGTGGCAATACCTACAGCATTAATAAGCTTGTTGAACTGATTGGTGGAAAAATAACTTATATCCCAAAAAGGCCCGGAGAACCTGACTGTACATTTGCAGATACGAAAAAGATAGAATCAATTCTGGGGTGGAAACCTAAGGTGAGTTTTGAAGAAGGAGTTAAAATAATGCTTGATAATATTGATTATTGGCGCGAAGCTCCTGTTTGGGAGCCTGATTCAATAGCAGATGCTACAAAGGATTGGTTTAAATATTTGAGTAAATAATCGGATTACAAAGGGGTTACACAGAGTTCCACTGAGGAGTCACAGAGTGGCACAGAGAGCAAATACATGGAGATAAATAAAATAACAGAAACCATTTTGGTTGTGCTATTGAAGTACATAAAGTTTTAGGTCCTGGATTATTGGAATCTGCCTACGAAGAATGTTTGTTTTTTGAGTTGCAGAAAGCAGGGTTGACCGTTGAAAGACAAAAGCCGGTTCCGGTGGTGTATAAAGAAATAAAATTGGAATGCGGATACAGAATAGATTTATTAGTAGAGGATATCGTTGTTGTTGAGTTAAAAACTGTAGAGGCTTTTAATCCGGTACATGAAGCGCAAGTTCTTACACACATGAAGTTTGCAAATAAACAGATAGGACTTTTAATCAATTTTAATGTTACTTTATTAAAAAATGGCCTCAAAAGATATATACGGTAATTTTGCTCTGTGGTTCTCCGTGTTGCCTCTGTGTGCCTCTGTGTAACTGTTTTTTTTCGTAATATCCGCGTTCTATGAGTATGGAATCTAAAATAGTATCTCTCGAGGAGCTTGGAAAGATCACTGCTAAGCTCAAAAAGCAAGGCAAGAAAATTGCTCAGTGTCATGGGTGTTTTGATCTGCTACATCCCGGCCATATCAAGCATTTTGAAGCTGCAAAGAATGTTGCGGATGTAGTGGTTGTTACCCTTACGCCTGACAGATTCGTAAATAAAGGCCCCGGCCGTCCTGTATTCACTGAAAAGCTTCGTTTAGAATCCATCGCAGCATTGCAAGCCGTGGATTACGTGGCGTTGAACCATTGGGGAACTGCCATTGAGACTGTAAAGATCGTTAAGCCGGATTTTTATATCAAAGGACAAGATTATAAAGACAGTAAAAAAGATATAACTGGAAATATTGAAAAAGAAGAGAAGGCAGTCTTATCAGTTGGAGGCAAGATACATTTTACGGAAGAGATAACTTTTTCGTCTTCTTCGCTGCTCAATGCTCACTTTAGTCCGCATAGCGATAAGGCGAAGGATTATCTTTCTGCATTTAGAAAAAAGCATTCTGCCGAAAATATAATTGCAGATATTGATAAATTAAAGGACGTTAAGGTTCTGGTGATAGGTGACACTATCATTGATGAGTATCAATACTGCCTACCGCTTGGAAAATCTACTAAGTCTCCTAATATTTCCGCTGTGTATCAACGTGAAGATATTTTTGCGGGAGGCGTTCTTGCGGTTGCAAATCACGTGGAGCAGTTTGCCGGAAAAGTTGAATTGGTTACCATGCTGGGTAAAGAAGATTCACGCCAAAAGCTGATCGATGGAAAATTATCCTCAGGAATTGAACGCAAGTATTTTTTTCGGAAGGATTCCCCCACCAACTGCAAACGTAGATATCTGGACCGGTATCTGAATATTAAGCTTTTTGAAATTACATTTATTAATGATACGCATATTGAAAAGCAATTGGAAGACGAAGTGATATCTCATTTGAGAAAAAAAATAAAGGATTTTGATGTGGTGCTGGTTGCTGATTTCGGACATGGATTTATTTCTCCGGGTATCATAAAATTCCTGCAAGATTCAGGAAAGTATCTTGCCATCAATGCTCAAACGAACAGCAATAATTACGGATATAATTATATTACCAAATATAGCCGCTGCGATTATATATCCATTGATGAGCGTGAGTTGCGTTTGCCTTTTGGAGATAATTACGGGGATTTGGAGGTGCTGGCGCAGAAGCTGAAGAGAATTACCAAAGCGAAGAAAATTCAGATCACTTTGGGACAGCAAGGTACCCTGATCTATGAAAAAAATAAATTCAATTATACTCCTGCGTTTGCTACTTCTGTAAGGGATTCGGTAGGGGCAGGAGATGCGGTGCTTTCGGTTACAGCACTGTGTGCTTATAAAAACGTTCCTACCGATGTGACCGGATTTATAGGCAATTGCGTAGGTTCGCTGGCTGTGCAGATCATCGGAAATGAACACCCTGTTTATAAAAAGGACTTAACAAAATACATACAACACTTTTTGAAATAATAGTGTATAGAAAGGATAAATTATGCAATTTTCAAATGCGGTACGGATCACAGATGCCCACAGATTTACAGATGGCTGTTCATCTGCAAATCTGAAAAAATCTGTTATCTGTACCATGCGTTCATAGTAAGGCCAATATGCTAATAATTATAATTTATGGAGATCAAACAATTTGTAAAAAAATATTCTGCTGACTTTGCTTCCTTGCTTAGCGTGCTTGAAGCAACCGATCTTGCATACGCACAACTTTCCTATGAACAGGGAATTGAAAAAGCGGTGGAGATGGTGAAGGAGGTTCAGTCGTCAAACAAAAAGATCATCATGGTGGGCAATGGGGGCAGTGCCGGCATCGCCAGCCACCAGGCGGTGGATTACTGGAAGAACGGAGGAGTGCGTGCCACTGCATTCAATGATTCATCTTTGCTTACCTGCATTTCAAATGATTTCAGCTACGAAGAGGTTTTTTCCGTGCCCATAGAAAAATTTGCTGATAAAGGGGATATTGTTTTCTGCATTAGCAGCTCTGGCAGTTCTAAAAATATTCTGAATGCTGCTGAGCAGGCAAAAAAATCCGGTTGCAGAGTAGTAACATTTTCGGGTTTCAAAATCGATAATCCTTTACGTAAAATGGGCGATCTGAATTTTTACCTGCCTTCTCTTTCATATGGCTATGTGGAGATCCTGCATCTCTTTATTATTCACAACATCCTGGACGCGAAACTTTATTGCGTGGATAAGGTGAATGTTTTCGAAAGGAACCAGAAGATGTAGAGCCGGTTATTTTTCTATCGGGATCGCTTTAATTTCAACATCAAAGCTCTTATTGGGATAAGTAGGGTAATCCAGCACTGTGGTTTTAATCTTTTTAGTTGTATAAATAGCGCAAAGTGTGTTCGAAACGCTATACAAATTTTTTCTTTTTTCTTCTGGAGTGCCATCCCAAATTGCAGCTACCACGTGCCATGCCGGTAATTCAAAATTTGCTAAATAATCATGCCATACGATGATCGAGTTTTCGTCTTTCAAAAGATTGAAAACATTTTCAGTATCTTTTTTTACTGCCTCGTATGCATGATCTCCGTCTACAAAGATCAGATCGAATTTTTTATTCAATTTAGAAAAATCAAATGTTAGCGAGTTGTGATGAATGTATTGGATGTTGGTTTTTCCCTTTGAAAAAAATCGCTGCATATTGGTGAACCTCTCACCGAATCCTATCGCATGCATTTCCTTATCCGATAAACTAATGGAAACACATTCTTTAGCAACATCCGCAACGTTTGCAATACTTTCTCCTCTCCAGCTTCCTATTTCAAGATATGAGCAGTCTTTAAATGTTCCGGCAAGTGCTTTTAATAGCGCGATATCTATTGGGGTTGAAGTTCCATTCAGAAACGAGTAGTTGGATATCTTTACATTAAAATCAGGGAGTAAATCTAGAATATCTACGGATGGAAATCCTTTTGGAATCTTTGCTGTTTTTACAACTTTTTCCTGCATCAGCGTATTGTTCACCCCATGAAAGAGGGACTTTAAAATAATGCCTGGTTTTGTAAGAAGTATCCTGAAAAACGGAAGGATAAGTTTTGAATGGCTCATTTTTTAAGGATTGAATTCAGTAATAGTGAAATTTCTTTTGTAGTATTTTTTCTTGAATATCTTTCAATATTTGTATTCCCAATATTAAGTTTTTTCTCCTTATATAGATCATGCATTTTAAATATCTCTTCCTTCATTTTTTCCTTGTCATTGAAATCACAAACCGTTCCTGCTCCTGTTTCCCGTAGGATCCTGGCTGCATCTCCATTCTCCTTGCCAATGGCCAGGATAGGGCGTTTTGCGGCCATGTATTCAAACAGCTTTCCGGAGATCACACCCAATGTATTAGGAGTATTATTAAGTGCAAGCAAAAGAACCTGAGAAGCTTGCATGGCCTCTGTAGTTTTTTCGTGAGGCAGGTACTCTGTTTTTGTCACATAGGAAGTAAGGTTGAATTTTTCCAAGTCATTCAGGATAGAATAATCTGTTTTTCCGATAAAATTTATTTTTAGATCTTTTTTCAGGCTTTCATTTTCTGCAAGAAGTTCACTGAGGGCTGCCCATAGTATTTTGGGGTTACGATCCGCGTTCATGGCGCCAATATGGCTGATAGAGAACTTAATGTCCAGACTAATCTCTTTTTTTGAAAAGTCATCTTCGTCATACCCGTTGGGGATCACTTCAATTTTTCTACCCACGATCTTTTTGAAGCTTTCCGCCATGTGCCAGCCAATGGTTACAACGGAATCCGCAGTTTTTAAAACTTCAAGTTCCAGTTTTTTATGTTTTGCATCCGATGCTTTAGTGAGCATCAACTTATCGTAAAAATCAATATCTGTCCATGGGTCGCGGAAGTCAGCCAGCCAGGGGAGCTTGAGTTTCTTTTTTAATTCAAGCGCTATCAGATGCATGCTATGAGGTGGCCCTGTGGAAACTATCACATCCACCGGATTTTTTGTAAGATATTCTGACAGAAATTTAACCGATGGCTTTATCCAAAATTTTCTTGCATCGGGAATGAACCAGTTACCTCGGATCCAGACTGATATTTTTTCCGCCACTCCGGGTTTCTTTTTCTCTGTGAGAAATCCTGCATTGATCTTTTCTCCTTTCTTCAGGCCAATAAACCCTTTATACAAATTATAAGGTTCCCAGATGGGTTGCTTAAGCACTGTAAGGTTTTTGGGAACATCTTTTAAAAGGGAATCGTCAGTGGCAGGTGCTTCCGGATTTTCCGGGGTGTAGACAATGGGTTCCCATCCAAACTCGCGTAAATATTTAACGAACTTAAGCCAGCGCTGAACACCTGCTCCTCCGCTTGGTGGCCAGTAATAAGTTATGATTAAAACCTTTGGCATACTAATGTAATACCAATATACGAATGGATACTAATCATACAAATATTACGAATGATAGTTTTCATCATTCGTTTAGTTGAAATTAAATTATCTCTTTTCTTTTCTGAAACTCTTTAAATGATGCAAACCCGCAAAGCAAGAAAAGTAAAACGAGACTTGTAGTAGAAATTTTTTCTCCGGTAGAAATAATGCTTGGTTCAAATTTATATTCAATGGTGTGCTTGCCTGCCGGTATCCGCATAGCACGTAACACATAGTTAACGCGGAAGTGGGGAGTTAATTTCCCATCTACATAAGCATTCCAGCCATTTGCATAATAGATCTCCGAGAATACGGCCAACCCTTCAGCAGAAGCATTTGATTCATACACCAGGTCATTTGCCTTGTATGAAGTGAGTTTGATGCTGGAAACGGAATCTTTAACCGGTTTTAATCCGGAAATATTTTCTTTAAATCGTTCATCAACGATCGCTGTTGTTTTTGGATCAAATTTACTCAGTGCAGTAATTTCTGAATCGGGGTTTGCTACCATGCGGTATTCGTTTACGAACCAGGCATTTCCGAGCACATCCGGATTTGGATACATCATGACACCACCATCATCGCCTTTGAATATGAAATATTTTGTATTCAACATATGGATAACGGACATGTTGCGCCTGTTGATATGAAAATCGATCAGCTCCTGATATCTTCTGAGCTTGGCCCCGTGATATCCGCTGATGGATTTATGAAAATAAGAAGTGGCGGCATCCTGATCCGGGCGCGAAAGCGTATTCCACACGCGAAAGTTAGGGTCCTTGTCTTTTTGAATTTCTAGGTCGGCAGGGTAGGGCCTGCCCATTACCGTAAAAGGATTTTTCATCTCTTTTTTATCCTGAAAACTTTCTCCATTCAGGTAACGCCTGTCAATCACGAGCATATCGATCCCTACAAGCACTATCAGCGAGATGGCAACAACTTTGCCTGTGACTTTGCTTTTTGCATACAGCCAAATAAACCCTGCAGCAAATAGAATAAAAAAGAAGCTGCGCATAGCATCGGATTTCACAATGGCTCCGCGGGCGATCTCTACAGAAGGGAGCACATTGTCCAGGTATGACCCAATCTGCTGTTCGTTAGCTTCCGGGTTGCTTTGCTTAATTTGCCCGATGAGCTGGTCGCGTTCCCCTGGAGCAGTAAGATCTGTAAATATTCCCGGAGCAAACCAGCATAAAAGAGCGATACCGCCTGTAAGAATAAAAGAGGCGATCAATACTTTTTGTCCGCTCAACACCTGTTTGAATGGAAGTTGAATATTGTCTTTTAAGAAATTTTTATTTTTCAGAATAGCATCAATAGCCAAAATTCCAAGTATTGGAATGCAGAGTTCGGCAATGACCAGGATCATAGCCACCGCGCGGAATTTATTATAAGCTGGAAAATGCTCCAGCATAAAATTGCTCAGTCCGAATGGATCGTTCCTGCCCCAGGAAAGCCATATTGAGAGTATGGTTGACAGCACCAGCGCCCATTTGAGGGGGCCTTTTACAGTAAATAATCCAAGTATAAACAGGAACATAATTATAGAACCCACATACACAGGCCCCATTGTAAATGGCTGATCGCCAAAATATTGGTACATCTGGGATACGGCCTCGCGTTTTTCCGGATCAACTTTTGCCAAAGCCGGATTAGCAGGCCCGAACTGTGAAGAACTTCCTCCTTTGAAATTTGGAATGAGAAGTGTAAATGTTTCACCTATTCCATAGCTCCAGGCTGTTGCGTAATCTTTATCGAGACCGGATGTTATATTACTTTCATTCTTTGACCTATCCGGATTGATGGTGAGCTCTGTTCCTCCCCGAATGGTATACTGGCTGTAATCGGCTGTAGCCCATAAGCTGGTGATGTTGACACCGAGTGCGATGATGGCTGCAATGCCAATTACGGCAGATTGCTTGACATAAGCAGGTAGATTTTTTTCTTTTATAGCATTGTATAACTCCGACAGAATATAAAATAAAACCAGGAATCCCAGGTAATATGTTATCTGCGGATGGTTAGAAAATATTTCCATGGTAAGAAATAAGGCGGTAATGGCTCCGCCTGCGAGCAATTTACCCCGATACGTAAGAATAATTCCGGCTAAAACGGGGGCCATGTATGCAATAGCTCCCATTTTAGAATTATGGCCGGTATCTATGCAAATGAAAAAATAAGAAGACAATCCAAATCCCAGTGCTCCTGCTATTGAAAGCCAGGGATCTACCCGCAGCACTTGCAGCAAAAAATAAAAACCCAGGCAGCAAAGAAAAATATAACGGATTGGATGTGGGAGGAACAAAGAAAAAGCTTTTTGCAGATATTCCAGTTTGTGGGCAACATAATATGTAGATATCTGGTAAGCAGGCATTCCGCTGAAAAGCGCATCGGCCCAGTAGGCTTCTTCTCCGTTCTGCTCACGGAAATCACTCAGCGCTTTTGAAACCCCTCTTGCCCGCATGATATCTTCCTGAAAGATCTCCTTGTTTCCAAAGATAATGGGTGAAAAATAGGCCGCAGTAATTAACAGGAATATTCCTGCTGCTATAAAATGCGGGGCAAGGGATTTGAAGGATATTTTTTGAGACATGGTTTAGGATAAAATTATCTCCGAAAATAGGTAAAAGTTTGGGATTGGAATTCCGTCTTCAAGACCTGACAGGTTTTGAAGACCTGTCAGGTCATAATCCCCTAGGTTCTGTATTTAATTTTCGGACCTTGGGTTTATATAACATCGTGTAGGATAGTGATCCGATAATTTTTCCGGAAGTACTTCAAAACCGGAGGATGAGAGGCTGTTCTTGGAATAGAAGATATAATCGATCCGATAAGATGGGAAAGCTCCCAGATACGTGCTGCCAATGCCGCTTCCGCTTTCCATGAACGCATCCTGCAGTTTTTCTGAAAATGAATGATAGGTGTAGGAAAAGGGAGTGTCATTAAAGTCACCACAGACAATAACCGGGTATTGGCAAGTGGCTATGTGCTCAAGTACCTTAGACGTTTGCTCTTCCCGCCTTATAAATGCCCGTTTTAACCTTCGTAAAATATTTTTTGATGCTATTTCTATATCTTCTGCATCCAGTGTATCGTTCTGCTCTTTTCCGCCAGAGGACGGATCCCAGGTTTTTCGGGACAAGGCATCAATGAATTTATAATCGGCATATCCAAAATGAATGGATTGGAAATGAACGTTGTACACGCGGACTGTGTCAGTATTGATTTTTAGATCAGAATAAATGCAGATGTTATTGCTCCGGGTCTTGAACGTGATCTTGCCTTTGTTTACGATCGGATATTTGCTGAATGTTGCAATGCCGTAATGATCTTTTTTTCTTCTCGATAGAGTATATTCCACGTGATGATCCTTCGAGCCTGTAATGTGAATGAGCGTATCCAAGGTGTTAAAATTCCCGCTATCGCCATGAAAAAATTCTTGCAGGCAGAGGATGCCGGGAGTTTCAGTTTCAATAAGTGAAAAAATATTTTTGCGGGTATCTTTGTTGTGCGTCCAGTTATATAGGTCGAAAAGCCGTACGTTATAGGACAGCACTTTAACTTCTTGATTTGCCTTACTGCTATTGCTTCCGAAGTGAAACAGGTTTTTCATATTCATCCAGCCAATAAGAATGCATGCAAGAGATAGCCAGTACAATTTATTCCAGCGTATGATCCACCAGATGAGAAAAATGAGATTGGCTAGCAGGAGATATGGGTAAGCCAAACCAAAGAAAGCAAAGAACCAGAAGTGTTTAGGATTGACATAAGGGGAAAGATAAGAGAGCAGTAAAGAGATCAGCAGTACGAAATATATTATCCGAATGAGAATGGAAGCTATGTATTTTAATTTTTTCACAAACGGAAATATTGGCAGAGCCGATCAGGCTAATTCTCCTTGCTTGCTTTAAACAGATAATCTTTTTCTTCCTTCGTTAAGCTCTCGTATCCTGCTTTGGAGATCTTATCCAAGATAGCATCTATTTTTTGCTGTTTCGCTTTTTGGTTTGAATTGTAATCCTCATTACTGGGTTTTCTGCGATAAGTGACCTTTATTTTGGAATTCCCGGAGAACAGAGAAACAACCCAATTCAGGAACGACACTACCGGTGTTGTCAGGTCTCTGCCTTTTTTATGCTGCATCATAAATAAAAGTCCGAACAGTGCACCTCCTATATGCGCTATTTTACCTCCTGTATTTTGTGAGATGTCTAAAATGCTGGTAAGTATAAAGGATGCCAGTGCCAGGTATTTAAGTTTAACTCCTCCTAAGAACATCAGGTGAATCATATAATCGGGAACAAGTACGGCAATAGCAATGACTACAGCCATCACACCCGCTGAGGCGCCAAGTAAAAACGTATAGTGAAATTGCATTGGAAAGACCCATGCAGTAAGTAAAAAAAGAAGCCCACCGCTGATCCCTCCCAAAATATACACTCCAATAAGGCGCTTGCTTCCAACATATTCCACAAAGATCTTCCCCAGCCAGTAGAGCCAGAGCATATTAAAAAGAATATGCAGCAGTCCTTCGTGTAGGAACATGTACGTGATAATAGCCCAGGCATGGGTGATGGCAAGGGACACATTGCCGGGAAGCGCAAGCCAATAAATAAGTGATGCGCCATTACCGGAGAACTTGATCAATTCACCCAGAACATTGACCAGCAGATATACGATAACATTGATAAGGATAATGCGCATTAACCCATTGCCGCTCCGGGTGAATACATTTTTCAGATCGTCTGTAAATGACATAAAGTAAATTCTCTTCAAAGTTAATTGATTTTATGCGACATTTGTGGAGTTTATGAATTGAAATCTTATCCCATGTTAGACTTTAAAAAATTTACTCTTGATAACGGATTGCGTGTTATTTATCACGAAGACCGCTCTACACCGCTTGTGTGCATGAACATCCTGTACGATGTAGGAGCGCGCGATGAAGATGCTGACCGCACAGGCTTTGCGCATTTGTTTGAGCACCTGATGTTTGGAGGAAGTGTACATATTCCAAGCTATGATGAACCTTTACAACGAGTAGGAGGAGAGAACAATGCATTTACTTCGAACGATATAACCAATTATTATCTTACCGTTCCAACAGCCAATCTGGAAACAGCCTTCTGGCTGGAAAGCGACCGCATGTTATCGCTTGCTTTTTCCGAAAAAAGCTTTGAAGTTCAGCGGAATGTGGTGATAGAGGAATTCAAACAGCGATACCTGAACCAGCCCTATGGCGATATCTGGCTGCTGATCCGCCCGATGGTGTATAAAACACACCCGTATTTGTGGGATACTATCGGCAAAGAGATATCTCACATTGCTGAAGCGAAAATGGAGGATGTGAAAGCGTTCTTCAAAAAATTCTATTGCCCGAATAATGCGATCATGGTGCTGGCAGGCAATGCTTCCCTGGAGCAGGTGCAGCACCTTTCTGAAAAATGGTTTGGCCCGATACCGAAGGGACCGGATAATAAACGTAATCTTCCTGTGGAGCCGGAACAGAAAGAGTTTAGATCACTTACTGTGGAGCGTGATGTGCCTTTCAATTCCATTTACAAGACCTATCACATGTGTTCCCGCAAGGACAAAGAGTTCTATACGGTGGACCTTTTATCCGATATTCTTTCCGATGGAAATTCATCGCGGTTGTACAATGAGCTGGTGATGAATAAAAAAATGTTCTCGGAATTAAATGCGTATGCGGATGATAGCATGGACAAAGGAATGTTTGTGGTAAGCGGAAAAGTTCAGAACGGAATATCGCTTGAAGCTGCTGAACAAGCCATTGAGACAGAGTTGGAGAAATTGAAAAATGAAAAAGTGGAGGAAAAGGAATTGAAGAAGGTTCAGAACAAGGTAGAAGCAACTCTTGAGTTCTCTGAAATGAACATCATGAACAAGGCACTGAACTTTGCTGTTGCAGAATTGCTGGGAGATGCTAAT
>Ga0163144_10015700_pt1 | contig 15596 bp, 9 predicted proteins | sample OliLak19BULKMAT1_FD_123175 | JGI IMG/M metagenome (GOLD analysis project Ga0163144, IMG submission 123175) | Freshwater microbial mat bacterial communities from Lake Vanda, McMurdo Dry Valleys, Antarctica - Oligotrophic Lake LV.19.BULKMAT1 | ecosystem: Environmental > Aquatic > Freshwater > Lake...
CTACAGGGGTTTATCAAAATTTATTATGGTGATGAGTCTGGATTTAATCTAACCCCTACGGTGCCTTACGGATGGCAACCTAAAGGAAAACACTGTGGCATTCTAAGTCAAAAGTCGGCGACGACTAATGTGTTTGGTCTTCTCAGCAAAGAGAATGACTTTGAAGCTTACGCGATTAACGCATCAATGAATGCCCAATGTTTAAGTGCGTTTATTGATGATTTTGCCACAAGAATAAAACAGCCTACGGTACTAGTTTTAGACAATGCCCCTTTTCATCATAGTGATCACATGAAAAAGAAGATAGCGCAATGGAAAGAGGTAGACTTATTTATTTGGTTTCTACCAACCTATAGTCCACATCTGAATAAAATTGAAACCCTGTGGCGAAAAATAAAATATGAATGGCTTAAACCTTATCATTATGATGACAAACACACATTCGATCAAGCACTGGAACATATCTTAAAAAACATAGGCTCCGAATTCACAATTAATTTCAGTTAAAAAGTGTCGCTTATTTTCAGTTAACTACTTAATTTTCATCCTGCGCCTCCGCAAGATTGCGTATTTTTCTACGCAATCCGGGGGCGAGTTTACTTTTCTTCGGGAGGCAGGAAGGGTTTCAGTACATCGGCGTGGCTGATGGCGAGCACCAGTAGGGCTTGGTACCCCTTGCCCTACAAGCCCAGTTTATCCCGCAGGTTTTGCCGGTGCGTGCGGATGGTATCGGTACTTACCCCGGTGCGTTCCGCCAGTTGCTCGGTATTTGACCCCAACGAAAGGAGGGCCAGGGTTTTGCGTTGGGCATGGGTTAGGTTGGTGAGGAGCCAGTTTTGATTGAAAGCGTTGTTCATGGGCCGTGTAGGTATCCGTATTTTTCTGAGTAGGCAGACCCAACAAAAGAGCCGTCCTGTTTTTGCAATCCAGCCCGATGGGCCGAAAGGGAAATGGCGGTTCCGGACGTATATCAAAGCTGAAGGGAGAAATGTAACCTACCATCGGTAATTTTTTTGAAAATAAATTTAGGGGGGGGGGTCAAGCGGTTGATAATCAGCCATTAAACTTTGTTTTTCGACGAGTCCGCTCGGCACAGTAACTATCGGGCAATCAAAGCGCTCGGCGCCATCCTGGGTTGTCCCGCTGAGCGAAGTCGAAGGACACCCTTCGACTTCGCTCAGCGGGACAGTTTGGCCATTCCAAGCTACTTCACCACCCGATACCCCACCAACTCATCCGCCCGGCTGCCCGGCGGGCGGTGGTACACCAGGATTTCGTAGGTGTTTTGCGTAACGGAATAACTACCCTCAATCGGCACGGTGTCAAGGGGTTGCGTAGCGGAAGTTTCCACGGCGTAGGTGTAGTTGTACACGCCTTGTTTGAAGGCTAACGCCAGTTGGTATACGCCGAGCGTGGGGTTGTACGTCATCCGATTTCCTTCGCTGCGGTTGAACCAGTTAAAGCTGCCCAGCACGTACACCGGCTGCGGTCGTTCGGGCATTTTGAGGGAAAAGACCACCTGCCAGTAATCCGCTTCGGTGGCTCCTCGGTGGGTTTCAGTGTTGTCGATGATGAACTGCCCGTCGAAGTCCTCCGTCTGAAGGTAGGCCAGGCCCTGCTGGGGCGTGTCGAAGTTGAGGAGGGCGGCGTTTTGGTCGGCGCGGCGCTCGATCGCGTTCACGCCGAAGCCGCGCGTTTGGGTGCTGCGGATGTCGAAGTACCGGAACTCGTTGCCCGCCGGGAGGCTGTTTTCGCCGTTGAAAGCCCGGAAGTCCAGCTTGCGGTCGAACTCGTTGACGGTGAAGGGCTTCAGGCCGGTTAGTGCGTTGTCCCAGCGGTAATTTTGCCGAATCACCACCCGTAAATCTTCGCGGGGATTCAGAATCTGGTAACTGCCGTACTGAATGTCGAAATCCACCTGCTGGTGGGTGTCGCGCTGGCGGACGTTGGTCGAAAAACTCACCCTCGCGTTAATGCCGAGCCGGTTGGTGTACACCATAAACCGCCGCGTCAGCACCACGTCGGCGGCGTTGCGGCCCCGGTACACCAGCAGCAGGTAGTTGCCGGGAAGTTTCACGGGCGGCACCCCGAACGTGTAGTGCTGGTACGGCACTTTGGTTTGCACGGCGGTCTGGAAGTCGTAGAGTGGGAAGTCGTTGTAGTCGCTGAGGTACTCCACGGCGTTGAGCACCGAGGGCGTCCAGTCCCAATTGCAGTGCAGAATCCGGGCGCGGAAGCCGTCGCCCCGGCCCCCCAAATCGTCGAATTCCAACACCAGCGGGCGGTCTTCGCCCAGCGAAAGCAGCGGCGGGGCGAGCGTGTTGGCCGGGTCGCCCTCGGTGGCACCTCGTGGGTACAGCAGCGGCGTGGCGATGCGGGCGTCGTACACCCAGTCGGTGTAGTGGAGTTGGGGAGCGGTTCGCTCGCTGAGTCGCTGGGCAATGGCGAAATTGATGACCAGGATGAGGATGACGGCGGCGAGGAGGCAGGTGAGGAAAAGCGTTTTCAAATCCGTTACGAACAGTGGTTTCCGAAATCTAACGGAAAAAGGGACGATTTTTTTGCGGGTTTCTCGAAACAAACAGCCTGGCTTACATTTTCTACCCCTTGGAAAGGCAGCGTCCCTCTTTTTCCAAACCGGACGAACCCGTATCTTGAGCGCCGGAGAAATCCCGACCCCACTCCTCTTCCCACCCATCAACCAGTGCCCCAACTGCGCGACTCCGCTGGAAGCAAGCGACCATTTCTGCGGCCAATGCGGGCAAAGAACCCACCAGCACCGCTTCAACCTGCCGCACATTTTTCACGAATTTTTTCACGCCTTCACCCACGCGGACAAGGGTGTGCTTATGCTTATCCGCGACCTTGCATTGCGCCCGGGGCAGGTGCTGCGCGAATACATCGTCGAGTTCAAGCGGGCGAAGTATTTCAACCCGTTTACATTTTAGCTCCTGGTGCTGGGCTTCACACTCTTTCTGAACTCCATCGTAAAACCGTACACCGGTCAGCACGTCGCCCGCACCATTCAGGCTCCGGCGGGTATTGAAAAAGAGGCAGAGCGTGCGCGGTACGTAGCCGCCATTCAGCGCCAGTGCCGGGCGAACGAATGGATAGAAAAACGCACCAATCTGGTTACCCTGGCTTCGATTCCACTGACGGCGTTGGTGTTCTGGTTATTTTACCGGCGGCTCAACTACGCCGAACACCTCGTCGCGCAGGTGATGCTGGCGGGATTCTACATGTTGGTAGCCGCCCTGCTACTCCCCTTGGCCCTGGCACCTTCCCTGCGTCTTTTTGCAACCTGGTGGGAGCCGACATTCGTACAAACCGTGTACATAACCTGGGCTTTTGGGCAGTTTATCGGTGGGAATAGACCAGCCCGCTTTGTTGGTTCCGGTTTGGCGGCGCTCGTCTCGATTCTGGTCTGGACGGCGTTCTCAGGTGGGCTGATTTTTCTCTACATCAGGTTCGGGTAACCTGCCCTCACTTCAACTTTCCCTCCCATTCTTCCGCTTCCAGCATGGCGGTTTCCCAGGCCTCGTTAGCCTGCTCTAGTTGGCGCGACACGTCCTCGTAAACGCGCGTCAGTTGGCCGTAGGCGGCGGGGTCGCGGAGTATGGCGGGGTCGGCGAGCCTGGTCTCGGTTTCCTTTTTGCGGGTTTCGAGGTGGGTGATTTTCTGCTCGGCTTCCTCGGCTTGCTTCTGCACTTTTTTCAGGGCCTGAGACCCCGTGTGCTTTTCAGTTCCAGAAAGTTCAGGCTGCCTGGGCTTCTCCTCTTTTTTCGGAGCTACTCCATTTTTTACTGCCAACTGCCCTCCGTGCGACAGACCGCCGCCCATTGCCAACTTCGCCTCGGCGGCGCGCTCTTCCTTCCACCATTCATATTCCTCGTAGGTACCGGGGTATTCCCTGATTTGCTCGTCTTCGATGTACCAGATTTTGTTGGCGATTTCCGAAACGAAAAACCGGTCGTGCGACACCACCACGTAGGTGCCCTCGTACTGCTGGAGCGCCTGGATGAGGATGTTGACCGAACTCATGTCGAGGTGATTGGTTGGCTCGTCGAGGAGCAGGAAGTTAGCTTCGCCCAAGAGCATTTTCGCCAGCGCCACCCGCGATTTTTCACCCCCGGAGAGGACTTTTATTTTCTTGAAAACGTCTTCGTTCGAGAATAAAAAACAGCCCAGAATCCCCCGCAACTGCGCCTCGGTTTTGTTGGTGCCGGTTTGGCGGAGTTCGTTAATGAGGTCGTTTTCCACCTGGAGCGCCTCCAATTGGTGTTGGGCGTAAAACGTAAAATTGACGTTGTGGCCCGTAGTGCGCTTGCCGTCGGTGGGTTCGGTGCCCGCGATGATGCGCAGCAGCGTCGATTTTCCCTTGCCGTTCGCCCCGATGAGCGCGATTTTATCCCCCCGCTCGATGCGGGCGTTGGAGTGGGTCAGGATGTGCTTGGGGCCGTACCACTTCGACACGTCTTCGAGGTGCAGCACGTGCCGACCGGGTTGCTGGGTAAACGAAAACTTAAAGTTGACGCGGGCGTTGGCGTCGATGACTTCGTCCACCAGATCCATCCGCGAGAGGGCTTTCACCCGGCTTTGCACCTGTCGGGCTTTGGTGGCTTTGGCCTTGAACCGCTCGATGAAGCGCTCCGTTTGCCGGATTTTAGCCTGCTGGTTTTCGTAAGCGCCTTTCTGAATTTCACTGCGCTCTGCTTTCTCTTCGACGTAAAACGAGTAGTTGCCGGGGTAATAATTCAGTTTTCCCCCGCTGACTTCCACGGTGATGTTAGCGGTGTTGTCGAGGAAATACCGGTCGTGCGACACGATGATGACGGCCCCTTCGTAGGTGTTGATGTAGTTTTCGACCCACTCGATACTCGGCAAATCGAGGTGGTTGGTTGGCTCATCGAGCATGAGCAGCGAAGGCTTTTGCAGCAGCAACTTGGCCAGCATCACGCGCATCCGCCAGCCGCCCGAAAACTGCCGGAGCGGTTGCGATAATTCTTCGGTGCGGAAGCCCAGTCCTTCCAGAATTTCCTCGGCCCGGCTCTGGGTCGTGTAGCCGCCCAGACCCTCGAATTCGTCCTGCAACCGGGCAAGTCGGTCGATTTGTTCGTCCTGGTAATTGACTTCCATCTCGTGGAGCACCGCGTCGATTTGCTTCTGGAGGTAGTTTTCCCGCTCGAAGGCCTGCATGGCCACGGCCAGGATGGAATCGTCGGATTGGTAACTCAGCAAATCCTGGTTGAGAAACCCAATGGTGGTGTCGCCCGATTTGGAGATGTTCCCCCCGTCGGGGCTGTACTCGCCGTCGATGAGTCGGAGGAGCGTCGATTTTCCCGTGCCGTTGGCCCCGATGAGGCCGATGCGGTCTTTGGGTTTGATGTGCAGCGAGGCCCCGTCGTACAGCGCCCGGCTGCCAAAATAAAAACTTAGGTTATTGATGGAAAGCATGAGTCAGGTTTTCACAAAAACTTCCCGACCCCAACCTCCCGGAAGTTTTAAACTTCCGGGAGGTTGGGGTCGGGAAGTTTGCCCCTGCAAAACTACGTCAAAGCGTTCGCAGTTCGCCGTTTTGCACGAAAAAGTACCCTTCCTGCCCCTCGCCTTTCCAGGTCTTGAGGTTCCAGCGCTGGCCCGCGCTCAGGCGAAAACTGCGCAGGGCACGGCCATCGGAAGGTTTCCAGTCGAGGGATTTTCCTGCTTCGCAGCGACTTGGCGGCGTGAGGGTTTCCAGCAGCAACACATTGCCTTTGCCCATCACCTGAGCCGTGCCGGTTTCGTCCACAGCCAGCGCCGTCTTTTCATCCACGCCAATCCCGCGCAGGCCCGTCAGGCTCCAGTCTTTGGCGGCCCGGGCCAGGAACCCGACGAGTCGACCCTGCCGGGAGCGTTCACTGAAGTGCATATCGGCGACGGTGGTAGCCAAAAAGGAGGCGTTCAGAAAATTGTCCCGTTGCAGCGACACCTTCGGGTCGTATGGATTCGCCAGCGTTTGGGGCGAATCGACAGTGCCCTGGAGGGCGTCGAAGTAGATGCCGCTCAGAATACCGCAGCCCGCCGAAGTGCCGCCAACAGTCACCCGTTTTTCGTTCAGTAAAAAATTCAGTGCATCCATCACAGGCGAGTCTTTCCAGTAGTTCACGTAATTCCCCTGATCGCCACCCGCGATGAATAGCGCTTCGGCATTGCGGAGTTTACGGGCCACGTCGGGGTCGGCAGCCACGGCCCGGCTGTCGATCAGAATGGTTTCGACGGAGTTGACTTTCACCCCCAATCCCTGGTACAGGTAGTTGTTGTAGCCATCGGCCCCGCTGGCGCGGATGACCACGACATCGCCACCGCTGGCGCGCTGGAGAAACCAGTTCATGGCCTCGTCAACGTCGGTACTTCCCCCGGCCAGGAGCAGGCCCGGCTGAGCGGTGGGCGTTACATCGGCGGTGTCACCCATGACCCAGGAGGTGTAGCGGGGGGCCGTTTGGAATGCCGGGCCAGAATTTTCAGGCTTCTGACAGGCCATCCAGGAAAAAACAAAGCAAAGTACAATTGGGGAGTAGCCTCGGCAAATCACAAGAGTTGGGGATTAGGTAGTCGAACAGGCGTTATCTCATAGGGTGAGAAAGAGCAAAATTGAATTTGGTGTGCTGTTAATTTTATTTTGACAAGTAGAACATGCACAAAAAAAGGTTTGGCAAATAGCAGTCTTACCACAACATTAGTTTGAGAAGTAAAAAATTTGGCGAATAAAAAAAAAGGCTATCTTTGGGACAATCTCCTTATCCAAAATCACCTTCATACCATGATTCTACCCTTACATTCCTCCTTTCCGTAGTACCACCTAACTGGTTTCTACGTCTTCCGCTCCCTTCTCGCCCCAGTCTGCCCTGATTTTCACTCTTACGAAAACCATGGGGTGAACACGTAGTTGGTATCCACCAACCATGCCTGCACTTTTTTTTCAAAAGTCGACGGAAGAACTCTGACCAGACTAACCACTGGACGAATCTCCGGCAAAGTTCCCAATCACCATACAACCAAAACCAAACCATGAAAAAAAATTTTCTTCTTAGCGTACTCTTTATCGCGGCGGTTGGGGGTCAGGCCCTGGCTCAGGACCGACGAGTCACCGGGAAAGTCACGGCTGCCGATGACAATTCCCCCTTACCCGGCGTATCGGTGCTACTCAAAGGTACGCTCACCGGCACCAACACCAACCAGGCAGGTGAGTATGCCATTAACGTACCCGAAAATGGGGGTACGCTCGTCGTCACGTTTGTCGGTTTCGCCACCCAGGAGACGCCCATCGACACCCGCACGGTCGTAAACATCCAACTGGCCACTGACAGCCGACTCCTTACCGAGGTCGTCGTCACGGCCCAGGGCATCGTTCGCGAGAAGCGGGCACTGGGTTTTGCCGTGACGTCCATCGACAAAAAGATGGTGGAACAACGCCCGGAATCTGACGTGGCGAGGGTACTTCAGGGCAAAGTGCCGGGGGTAAACATCACCTCGACGGGGGGTATTTCCGGCTCCGGTACCAACATCAACATCCGGGGGTATTCGTCGATATCGGGAAACACGCAGCCCCTGTGGGTCGTCGATGGGGTTCCGTTCAACTCCAACACCAACTCGCGGGGTGGCTTTACGGATGGCGGGGCGGTAGCCGCCAGCCGCTTTCTCGACATCGATGCCAACAACATCGAGAACATCAGCGTACTCAAAGGGCTGGCCGCAACGGTGTTATACGGCGACCAGGGCCGCAACGGGGTGATTCTGGTGAGCACGAAGAATGGCAGCGGCAAACAGCGTCCGGCCACGATTTCCCTCACGCAATCGGTGTTTAATAACAAGATTGCATCCCTACCCCGTTTTCAAAACAACTGGGGCGGCGGATTTCAGAATAATCCTGGCTATTTCTTTAGCAACTGGGGGCAGAATTTCAGCCGCGTGACCCAGCTCGGAACAGGTGGCCACCCGTATGCTGCCATACAAAACGCCGGCATTCGCAACCAATTTCCCGAACTGCTTACCGTCACAAACTATCCATACAAGGCGTTCGAAGGGCCGGAAAACTTCTTCCGAACCGGCCTGATTTCCAACTCCAACCTCAACCTCACCGGGGCCACCGAGAAATTCGGCTACAACGCCACAGTGGGCTACGCCAACGAGCAGGGTTTTGTGGAAAACAATGACCTCAAACGCCTCAACATCGGGCTGGGATTCAACGCGAAGGTTTCGAAGAAGGTCACCCTGATCACGTCGTTCAACTTTTCAAACACCGACCAGAAGTCGCCCCCCATCAATGCAGGCACGGGCAACAACACGCTGAACGGCTTTCCCTCCATCTTTGCCAACGTGTTTTTTACACCCCGGAGCGTCGATTTGATGGGGCTGCCTTTCGAGACTCCTTTGGACAATCGGTCGGTGTATTTCCGGAGTGGTAACGACATTCCCAACCCGCGCTGGATTACGAAATACTACTCGACCACCGGCATCACCGACCGCTTTTTCGGTACCGCCACGGTCAACGTCGACTTGCTCGAAAACCTGGTTCTCACCTACCGGGGTGGACTCGACACCTACACCGAGCAGCAGGATTTCAAATTTCCCAAAGGAGGCGTGGACTTCCAGACGGGGGCGTATTTTACGAACACCATTAAAAACACCATCCTCAACAACGACGTCATCCTGTCGTACAACCGGCCCATTTCCGAGCGGTTTACAGTGGCTGGACGGATCGGGGCCAACCTCCGCAACGACCGCTACCGGGCCGACCGGGTAACCAGCCTCAACCAACTCACCTTCGCCCTGCTCCGTCACAACAACTTTACGGACAACGTCGCGACCAATTTCACGCAGGAAGAAACCCGCATGGGAATTTACGGCGACCTGACCCTCGACTACGGTAATTACCTGTACCTGAACCTGGCCGGGCGGAACGACTGGACATCGACCGTGGAAAAAGAAAATCGCCGGATTTTCTACCCTTCGGCCAGTGTATCGTTCGTGCCGACGGCGGCCTTTCCGGGACTGGCCTCCAGTAAGTTGAGTTTCCTCAAGTTTCGCGCCGGGTTGGGTACCTCCGCCGGATTTCCATCTCCCTACAACACCCGCAGTATCCTCAACCAGGTGGCCCGTGGCTTTCTGGATCCCGCCGGGAACGTAATTACCACCCAAAGCGTGGACAACACCCTGGGGAATCCAAACCTGAAACCGGAATTGCAAACCGAACTCGAAGGAGGAATCGAGGCGAAATTTTTCAACAACCGCATCGGGGTGGATTTCACGCTCTACCGCCGCGAAACGCGTAACCTGATCACTTCGACGCCCATCGACCCCGCTACGGGCTACACCAACACCACGATCAACATCGGAAAACTGCGCAATTCGGGGATTGAGCTTGGCCTGAATGGCCGGGTGATTAATTCCGGCGCGTTCATCTGGGATGTCACCCTCAATTACGACCGCAACGTTCCCCTGGTGGTGGAACTGAGCGAGTCCCTGAAGGAAGTCGTGGTGGCGGGCTTTACCAACCTGGGCAACTTTGCCATTGCTGGCCGACCCTTCAACATCATCAAAGGCACCGCCGCCCTCCGCGATGCCAACGGGAACCGCATCGTGGCTGGCAATGGGCAATACCTGCCCGACCCGACGATCCGCGAACTGGGCGATCCGAACCCCAAATTTCGTACTACCCTGATCAACAGCGTTTCCTACAAGAACTTCACGCTGTCAGCCCAAATGGATTATCGCCACGGCGGTGCCATTTATTCGGCCACGGCCGGAACCCTAATTGGACGCGGCGTGGTGGAAGACACGGATTTCGACCGCGACAACACCTACATCCTGCCCGGTGTGAAGCAGGATGGTCAGCCTAACAACATCCAAATCACCGCCTCTGACGTGGGTTTCAACACGCTCTACTTCGGTGGGATGGACGAATTTCGGGTGTGGGATGGCAGTACCATTCGTGTGCGCGAGGCCTCGCTCGCCTACAATGTGCCCATGAAAGTTCTCCAGCGCACGTTTATTAAGGGGCTGACGCTTACCCTAAACGGCTCGAACCTCTGGTTCAAGGCCCTGTATTTCCCGAAATCCATCAACTTCGACACTGACGTGTTGAGCCTGGGCGTGGGCAATGGCTATGGCTTCGACTACCTGACCGGGCCCAGTTCGCGCCGCCTCGGTGGGACGATCAAACTGACGTTCTGACAGAAATGACCGGTTTCTGGTTTCGGGAAATGAGGGCTTGTCTGATTGATAAGCCATTCGGCCCAGTCACCAAAACCCCAACCAACAAAGCATCTCCATGAAAAAGTACCTCAACTTGTTTTTTATCGCCTGCACGCTGTCGGTGGCGACTTCCTGTAAGCTGGATCTGCTCGACAACCCTAACGCGGTGACGTTCAGCAATGCCGACCCAAATTTTCTACTCAACCGGATCGAGCAGGATTTTGCCGGGTTTTACAACGGGGCCAGTAACCCCGGTATGCGACTTACCCGGATGCTCAACCAGGGTTCGTCGCTCTACGCCAACGCGTACGCTCCTCAGGACCTCGACGGCTCGTGGACGACGGGCTACGCGGGCATCATGACCGATGCCAAAGCGCTCATTCCCATCGCCGAGGCGGCCAACCTGCACATTCACGCCGGGGCAGCCCGGATGCTTCGGGCCTACGTGTTGATGACCCTCGTCGACCTCTTTGGCGACGTGCCCAACAGCAAGGCCCTCGACCCCGCCGATTTCAATCCGGTAGCGGACAAAGGGGCCGACGTGTACACCGCCGCGCTGAAAGACCTTGATGATGCCCTGGTCAGTTTCGGAAAAACCTCCCTGGCTACGCCGAATGATTTACTCTTCAAGGGCAATGTCGATGCCTGGGTTCGGGCCACCAATTCCCTCAAACTCAAGCTGTACCTCACGCGCCGCCTGGCCGATGCCAGCGGGTCGAAAGCGGGTATCGATGCGCTCGTGACGGGCAAAAAACTCATCGAAACCACGGCTCAGAACCTCGTGTTTCGCTACGGCAGCAACCTGGCCAATCCCGACAACCGCCACCCGCGTTACGCCGGGCAGTACTCGGCCACGGGCGGCGGCGATTACCAGTCCAATTCGTACATGTGGCATTTTATTCAATCCAAGAGCATGCCCGATCCCCGCCTGCGGTATTATTTCTACCGCCCGGTGTTGACCAACTCGAAGGATGTCAACGAAATCCGCTGCATCAATCAGCAACTCCCCGCCCACTACCCCACGGGCACCGTCTTCTGCTACCCCTCACAGGTAGGCTACTGGGGCCGCGACCACCTCGACAGCCAGGGCATTCCGCCCGACGGTCTGCGCCGCACGGCCTGGGGCGTGTACCCGGCCGGGGGACGATTCGACAACAACGCCGGAGTACCCGTGGCGCTGGGGGCCGGAGCTGGGGGCGCGGGCCTGCACCCGATTCTGATGGGATCGTTCGTCGATTTCATGCTGGCTGAGTCGGCGTTGGTTCTCGGTACAGCCGGTACCCCCAAACTGTACCTCGAAACCGCCGTCCGCAAATCAATGGCCGATGTGCGGGCCTACTCCCTGGGCACCTCCCAGGCGGCCACCATCACCACCTATGAAACAGACCAAAAAATCAATTTTGCCGCCGACGTGAATGCCTACGTGGCCGAGATGCTCAAACTGTACGACGATGCACCCACGCCCACCGAAAAACTCGACGTGATCCTCCGGGAGTACTGGCTGGCCGCGCACGGTAACGGCATCGAACCGTACAACTTTTACCGGCGCACGGGCAGCCCACGCAACCAGCAGCCGGCCCTCGAAGCCAGTCCGGGTGAATTTGTCCGTTCGTTCTTTTACCCCTCGGTGTACGCCAACCGGAACTCGAACGCCAAACAGAAAACCGACGTATTGACCCAGGTTTTCTGGGATACCAACCCGAAGGCATTCATTCGTTAACCCAACTGAATCGATCGACCATGAAAACCACCCTTTCGTTTTTCCTACTGCTGGCCCTGACCACCCTGGCCGGCTGCAAACGCGACGAACTCAACAACATCGAATTTGAAGACGTTCCGACGGGTGCTTACGTGCGCACCATCACCAGTGCCGGCATCTTGTCGGTGGCGGCACTCGAGGCTTCCAAGTATGATCTGACCGTAGAAGCCAAAGACGAACAAAACGGCGGCCTGCTCCAATCGTACGACCTGACGGTGATTTTCAAAGACAACACCCCAGCCAACGGCACCAAAACGACGGCGAGCGTCGCGCTGAAATCCATTCCGGCCTCGGCCTTTACCAAAGATGCCAAATCGGGGCTGCCACGCACCTCGTTCAGCATCACCGGGGCTGAGCTGCTGACGGCGACAAAAGTCGCCAAAGCCGATGTCCTGGAGAAAGATGCCTTCGAGATCACCGGGACGGTCAAGCTGACCAACGGACAATCGTTCAGCCTGGCCACTTCGGGGGCCAACCTGACGGGTGCTTTCTACAATTCTCCCTTTTTCTACCGATTGACGGTGGGTAAGTAGCCTTCGTACCCGAAAACCTGCGGGGTGAAGCAGAGCGTATGGCTCTACTTCACCCCCCTTTTTTTTGCCCGGTAATGGATTCGGGTAGAACCCGTCACTCCTACGGCTTAGAAGTGGTTTCACCGAATTTCCTTTTCTGTCCTGGCCATTTGACCGTGAAAAAATGGGAATACTCCCCCTAAATGCGGTATTTTTTGAACCTCGTTTGTGAGTTTAGGCCCTGATTGCTTAATTTTGATAAAAACACACCCTTCCTTTTTTTTACCTTCAACCAAACGCAATGCATCAACTCCTACGAATCTCCATGCTCTTCCTTGCTCTGCTGACCACCGTGTGCGTCAGCGCCCAGGAGCGATCTCTGAGCGGAACCGTTACTTCCTCCGACGACGCCTCGCCGCTCGTGGGCGTCTCCGTGCTCGTAAAAGGCACCAACCAGGGAACCACCACCGATGCCTCCGGATCGTATCGGCTGAGCATCCCGAACAACGCCACCCTGGTGTTCAGCTACGTGGGCTTTACCCGCCAGGAAATCGTGGTGGGTAGCCGTACCACACTCAACGTCAGCCTGGTGGCCGATGCCGCTAGTCTGAGTGAGGTGGTCGTAACGGGCTACGGCTCGCAGATTAAACGCGACCTGACGGGGAACATCGCTCAGGTGAAAGGCACCGAAATTCAAAATATGCCCACGCCCAGCATCGATCAGGCCCTTCAAGGCCGGGCCGCCGGGGTGTACGTCAACGCCGGATCGGGGAAACTTGGCCAGGGTGTGACCGTGCGCGTGCGGGGCAGTTCCTCGATTTCGGCAAGCAGCCAACCGTTCTACGTTGTGGATGGAATCCCGGTGACGACGGGCGACCTCGGCAGCTACGGCGGGGATACCAACCCGCTGGCCGACATCAATTTCAACGACGTGGAGTCTATCGAGGTGCTGAAAGATGCCTCGGCAGCCGCCATTTACGGTTCGCGGGCGGCCAATGGCGTGGTGCTGATTACCACCAAACGGGGCAAGGCGGGCAAAACCAACGTCTCGCTCAATTACCAGGGCGGCATCAGCAACGCGGCCCGACGGGTGGATTTCCTGAACGCGACAGAGTACATTGATTTTTTTAAAATGGCAGCGGGCAACCGGGATCGCAACGCCGGTATCGATCCGGCCGATCCCGACTCGTACACGGCTTCGGTACTCGGGCCGGATGGTTTCCTCGACTATTACAGCTACGGTACCTACGGCACCGCCAAGCAGGGTGATTACGATTGGCAGGATCGGGCCTTCTCCCAGGGTGGGATTCAGCAAGTCGACCTCCAGTTGAACGGAGGCAGCGAGAAAACCCGGTTTTTCCTGTCGGGCCAATTCCTCGACCAGCAAGGCACCATCATTGGCAATGCCCTCAAGCGCTACTCCGGGCGGCTCAACGTCGACCACCAGGCTAACAAATGGCTGTCGGTTGGCTTGAACATGAGCCTGGCCCGGACCCTCAACAAACGCCTTCCCGGCGACAATGCCTTCTCGAACCCCGTGCAGGCCTCGGCCATCACCCCACTCACGCCGTTTGAAGATCCGGAGACGGGATTGCCGGCGGGTACCCCGCCGGGAGACGTAAACATCCCGGTGTACTACAATCCCTTTATCAGCATCAACTACGCCTCGTTCAACGCCATCAGCTACCGCAACCTGCTCCAGGGCTACGCGCAGGTACAGATTCTGCCCGCGCTCCGCTTCCGCAGCGAACTCGGCGTCGACATCCTCAACCAGCAGGAAGAAGGGTACTTTGGCAGCCAGACCGTGCGCAACCAAACCCGCGCCGCACGGGGCATTGGCTCCAATACCTACGCCGGGGTGGTCAACTACACCACCAACAACTACTTCAGCTACGACAAGGTATTCGGCGTACACAGCATTGGTACCACGCTGGGGATGTCGTACCAACAATCACAGTCGAAATTCAACTCGGTCGAAGGCACCCAGTTTCCCTCCGATGCCTACCAGCGCATCGCCAGCGCGGGCACCATTTCGGGCGGGAATTCGAGCGAAACCAACTTCCGGTTTCTCTCTTACTTCCTTCGGGCCAACTACAAGTTTGCCGACAAATACCTGCTTTCGCTCAGCGGGCGGGTCGATGGCTCCTCGCGTTTCGGGGCCAACAGCCGCTACGGCTTCTTCCCGGCGGTCTCGGCGGGCTGGGTTCTCAGCGAGGAAGGTTTCCTGAAAAACATCCGTCCCCTGAGTTTCCTGAAACTCCGCGCCAGCTACGGCATCACGGGGAACGCCGAAATCGGCAACTTCCCCCAATTGGGTTTGTTTGGCGGTACTGTGTACGGCGGACTCGGCGGGCAGGCTCCCTCGCAGATTGGCAACCCGGATCTGAAATGGGAAACGACAACCCAAACGGACGTGGGCCTCGATTTCGGACTTTTCAACAACCGCATCAACGGGGAAATCGACTATTACAACAAGACCACGACCGATTTGCTGCTCAATGTAAACATTCCCTCCACGTCGGGCTTTACGACCCAATTCCGCAACGTGGGTAAACTTGAAAATAAGGGCATCGAATTTGTGCTGAACACCCAGAACCTGGTGGGGAAATTCTCCTGGACAACTTCGCTCAACGTGGCCGCCAACCGCAACAAGGTGATCAACGTAAACAAGCAGGTGATTGAAGCCGGTATCGGTGGCTTTGCCAACCGCGCCGTCGAAGGCCAGCCCATCGGAGTGTGGTTCGTGCCCGAGTACGCCGGGGTGGATCCGGCCAATGGCGATGCCCTCTGGTACAAAAACACGGAAAATCCCGCCGATGGTAGCCGCGACCGCACCACCACCAATGTGTACAACCAGGCACAACGCGTCGTGTTTGGCAACCCCAACCCTAAACTCGTGGGCGGCATCACCAACACCTTCCGCTACGGGGGCATCGACCTGACGGTGTTCTTCAACGGCGTGTTTGGCAACGATCTCAACTTCTTTGGCGTGGGCCAGTACTCGTCGGGTAATGGGATTTATGAAGACAACCAAACCAAGGATCAACTCCGCGCCTGGACGAAAGAAAACCCCAATACCGACGTACCCGAAG
>Ga0163144_10015701_pt1 | contig 15595 bp, 19 predicted proteins | sample OliLak19BULKMAT1_FD_123175 | JGI IMG/M metagenome (GOLD analysis project Ga0163144, IMG submission 123175) | Freshwater microbial mat bacterial communities from Lake Vanda, McMurdo Dry Valleys, Antarctica - Oligotrophic Lake LV.19.BULKMAT1 | ecosystem: Environmental > Aquatic > Freshwater >...
ACTGTTGCGGGCACTCGTGGCGGTTTGTCTGGGGTACATGAGGTTGGCACGGGCGCGCTGGCGGGTACTTCGGGCGCGTCACCTACCGTGGGCGTGGCGGGTGTCTCTGGCAACTCTCTTAAAGCGGGCGGAGGCGGAGGCGGTGGAGGGACGACTGTAGCGGCGTCCGTTGCCGGTACCGCTGGCGGTGCTGGCGGGCTAGGCGGAGGCGGCGGCGGAGGCGGCGGCGTTGGAATGAACCCTGGGGTAGGCGGCGCTGGCGGCGTCGGTGGCGTCGGTTATTGCATCGTCTACTCTTGGTAGGTAGGCCCCTATGAGGCAGGTCTACGAGCGTGAGCTCGTTATCAAAGGTTGGTTTGACGAGACCGCGGTAGTAGAGGGATGGTACGAGGACGACTTCGCGGCCAGCACGGGCGGGGCCGAGGACTACTCTCACTTCGGCACGGCAGCGCTTACGCTAGGGACTACGGCCGGTGCTACGCACGATCACCCTGGCTCGGGCACTTTAGCTCTTACCCTCGGTACTACGGCAGGGTCTACGCACGATCACCCCGGCTCTGGCACGGCAGCGCTTACTCTTGGTACGACGGCCGGGGCTAGTGAGGCCGTATCCGGCTCTGGCACCGCGGCGCTTACTCTTGGTACTACGGCTGGCGGTACGCACGATCACCCCGGTAGTGGTACCGAGGCTCTCACGCTTGGTACTACTGCCGGCGCCTCTGAGGCGGTCTCTGGCTCCGGTACGCTGGCCCTTACCCTTGGGACTACGGCAGGGTCTACGCACGATCACCCTGGCTCGGGCACTTTAGCTCTGACCCTGGGGACTACGGCTGGCGCCACCGAGGCTGTTAGCGGTAGCGGTACCGCGGCTCTTTCGCTTGGGGCTACGGGTGACGGCTTCGGTTCTAGTAATAGTGACTTTAGCCACTTCGGGACCGCGGCGTTAACTCTTGGGACTAGCGGAGCCGGTACGCACGATCACCCGGCGAGCGGTACGGCAGCTTTGGCCCTAGGGGCCTCTGGGGCGGGCTCTAAGGCCGTCACGGGCTCAGGGGTAGGGGTACTTAACCTAGTCGGCTTTGGAGCCGGTACAGAGTCTGTAGCGGGCTCGGGTACTTTGGTTCTTGATCTGGTTGCCACGGGCGCGGGTCTGGTGCCTAAGAGTGGCAGCGGGACGCTGGCGCTTGACCTAGTGGCGGTAGGGGCTGGCCGGCCTGACGAGAGCTGGCGCGGTGACGGCTGGCCGAGGGCGTACCCGGCGCCGGGAACTTGGGCGCCTGATAGTGAGGGCGCGTGGGCTCCGGCTTTGGACGGCGGCTGGCAAGGCTCGAGCGAAGGCGCTTGGGAATCTTCTAGAGAGAGTGAGTGGTAATGACGGCCCCGTTTATCAGTAGCGCGGACCTGGCGGCGTATACCGTTAATGACTCTCTCAACTCTGACTTAGCGGTTATCGCCCTAGACGCGGCGTGCGAATCGGTGCGCGGCCACGTAGACCAAGCCCTAGAGCTGACTTCCGTTACGGACGAGTGGCGCGACGGTAACGGTACTGGCTCTATGCTTCTACCCTTCCCGCTGACCGCGCTTACCTCGCTCGTGGTCTACGCCGATAGGACAGACACGGCGCCGGACACTCTAGTAGCGAATACTGACTACGTAGTGAACCTTACGACTGGCGTGGTGAATCGGATAGACGGAGGGCGCTTCACCCTTGGCCGGCAAAACGTAAAGGTTTCGTATAGTTTCGGCTACGTTACAGTCCCTTCCGATGCTCGGCTAGTGGCCCTCCAAGTGGCCGCGCGTATCTATGAGATAGGCATGGTCGAGAATGAGAGCGTGGGCGGGGTTTCTCAGGCATACGTTAAGGGTGCCGGCCAGCTCACGCTAGACGAAAAGCACGCGCTCAGGCGCCATCGGAAGGGCTGGTAGCCGTGTCGCTTAGGCGGCGGTTTAAGGACTCGGTAGTAATCGAGAGCCCATCTGACCTAGACACGGGTACTAACGAGTACGGCGACGAGGACGAGGCCACGCCGGAGTATTGGGAGGCGGCAGAGGCGGTTAGCGCGCTCGTTACGCCTACCGCTTCGGTGGAGGGCGAGGCAGACCGGGAGACGGTGGGCCAGCTCTTCGATCTTTTCCTGGCGCCGGAGGTCACGATATCCGCGAATAGCCGGGTGCGTTTTACTTGGCTCGAGGACGAAGAGCTACTATGCCGGGTCTTGGGTGAGCCTATCCGGTATCACACGGGCCGGGGCTTGTCTCATACCTTGGCCCGATTGGAGACCGTCAGTGGCTAAGGTGAGCTCGGCTCAGAGCCGGTACGAGGCTAACCCGTACCTAGAAAAAGAGCTGCAGCACTCCACTATGTTTATCCGGCCCTTTACGGAGATAGCCGGAAAGATTGTTGCCGCGGCTCAGGCAGAGGCGCCGGTAGAGGAAGGCGACTACCGGGACGGTTTCGAGGTCGCTGGCGTCGTTACTACCGGCGAGGGCGTGGCCGTGCGTATCACTAACACTGACTGGAAAGCGGCCATAATCGAGTTTGGTACTTCGGAGTACCCGTTTGCCGCACCGATGCGGCGCGGGATCGAGCGGGCCGGCTACACGCTAGAGGACGACTAGACTAATGGCTACTACGGTAGACGTTTTCCCCGATGCCGAGGCCGCGGCCGGTACCCTTATCCGAGCTAGCGGGCTTCGTTGCTACTCGAGCATCCCGAAGCGGCCGGAGTACCCGCTCGTTACGGCTAGGCGTCTAGGCGGCTTGCCGGTTACGCGTATGCGACTGGACGCGGCAGACATTCAGATAGACTCGTGGGCCGGCTCCAAGAGCGCGGCGCGTCTCCAAGCGGCTCAGGCTCGGGCGGCTATCTGGCTCGGGGAGGGGACTACGGTCTCTATCTCGAGCGGGGACGCTTTCGTTACCGGCGTCACTGACGTTACGGGCCTCTTCTGGCTACCTGATCCTACTAACACTCCGATAGATCATTACACGTTTACCGTACGGCTTTACCTACACGCGGCGTAACCTACGGCGCGCGGCCAACGTCTAGCCTGTCCGAAGGCTAGCCAGCTCTAGGAGATATCACAATGCCAGCAAGTACCGCTAACGCTGCCGGCCAGACCCTTATCGGTGCTTCCGGTACGGTCTATGTCGGCACGCCGGGTGCCACGATCACTCCGCCCACGTCCGAGGTCTCGGCCGTCGATGCTGACCTAGTGCAAGTCGGCTTTATCTCCGAGGACGGCATTAAGTTTCGGGACGCTAAGCAAATGGGCGAGCTGAAAGCGTGGCAGACTGCCTACCCTGTCCGCCGCTTCGTCACTGGCCGGTCTTTCGAGGCTGAGTTTTCTATGGAACAGTGGAACTGGCATACGGTCCCGCTCGCTTTCGGTGGCGGTACTTTGACTGAGCCGACGCCGGGTAAGTATAAGTACGTACCACCGGACGCGGACGATATCGACCCGCGTGCCATCATCATCGACTGGGTAGACGGCATCCGTAAGTATCGGCTTTGGGTGCCTAACGGTATCGTTACCGCGCCGGTTGAGGTTAATATCAAGCGCGACGAAGGCGCTATGTTCCCTGTGGTCTTTGGGGCGATCTTTGACGGAACTAGTAACGCTTTCGAGCTCTATACCGATGATGTTGCTTTCGAGGTCGCCTAACTAGGCGGCGGGCAGGCTCGGGCTTCGGCTCGGGCCTGCCGGCCTCGCTAGTCAGTATGCCGGCATCCTAGCCGGGTGTAACCGCGCTCACCCTAGAGCGCACTAGAGAGGACGATTAGACTATGCCTACCCTTAATCTTGACGAGGCCCGTGCGGCCCGTGCGGAAGTGGCTAAGCCCGAAGAGGCGCCAGCGGTCGAGTTTGGCGGAGAGCGATACATGCTCCCGGTTGAGCTGCCGTTTGGCGTCTTTATGCGTATGGCGGGCCTTAAGAAAGACCCGGCTAAGGGCTTGGACGCTATGACTGACTTGCTAACGGTCCTCTTCGGAGAGCGTACCGACGAGTTTTTAGCGGCTGGCCCCTCGCTGGCAGACTTGCTGGTGCTTATGAATCACCTAACCGATATGTATGGAGTGGACGAGGGGGAAGCCGAGGCGTCGCTCTCTTCGTAACGGAGCACTACGGCGCCGTAGAGGCCGACTGGCAGCGGGTTTACGGACTCCACCTAGGCCAGTCTATCTGGGTAGACGGTATGACGGCTAGGCGGTTTGTGGCTTTGTTTGCCGGCCTAGGTGAAGGCTCGGCCGTGCATAAGGCGGCCGACCCTGACTCGTGGTACTGGCGTCCAGAGCACGAGCTACTAGCGGTAGTGGCCGAGGCGGTAGACGCGGGTACGCGTACCTTTATCTCGGCTCACTCTAAGGAAGGCTCGCCTAAGATTAAGCCGCTACAGATCATCCGGCCTTACGCTACTCGGAAGCGGACGCGGGGTACCACCATAAACGAGTTTAAGACCCTGTTTAACCTCTAAGGAAGGCTACCCTATGGCTGGCGGCGTCGATGCCGGTACGGTCTACGTAGACGTTAAGCCCGATACCTCGGCTATGACTGGCAAGAGTAGCGGTATGGCTACTGCTATGAAAACGGCCGGTCTCGTGGCGGCTGGCGCTTTCGCCGTGTCCTTTATCAAGGGCGGGCTAGCGGAAGCGAAAGAGGCCGAAAAGGTCGGGCTCATGTTTGCCGACTCTTTCTCTCGAGGTACCGAGGGCTTTAACTCCGATGCTATGTCCGGTTTCTTTGACGACGTTAACAACGAGCTGGGGGTATCTGACGAAGAGCTCCAAACGTGGGCGGCGCACCTAAACAACGCCATAGACTTTACGAAGTTTAAGGACGGCGAGGCAGCGCTTAAGTCTATGACCATGCTTATACCGGACCTGGCGGCGGCGTCGGGCAAGTCGGCTAGCATGGTGGAGAAAACGGTTAAGACCATCGGTACGGCGCCGGAGGCTTCGGTTACCGCGCTCCGTAAGCTGGGCGCTATCACTGACGAGCAAGCTGCCAGGGCCGCTAAGATGCTAGCGGCCGGTAAGACTGTCGCGGCTCAAGAGTACCTAGTGGCCAAGGCTCACGAAAACACGTCAGGCGCGGCCGCGGCCCAGGTTACGGACTCCGAGGCTCTCTCGATTCAGTACGCTGAGCTACAGGAAATGGTAGGGGCTAAGCTTCTGCCTATCCTTAACGGACTGGCTACCGCGGGTATGAAGGTAGTTGACTTTCTCACGTCCGGCAGCGGGGCTTCTAAAGCCCTTATGGCGGCGCTAGGTCTGCTGGCCGCGGGTATGGTAGTGGTCAAGGTGAACGCGGCCCTAGCGGGGGCGCAGCTAGCGGTAACGGCGGTCGGTGGTCTAGGCGCGTGGATCGCTTCTACTAGCATAGCCACTACGGCTCAGTGGGCGTGGAACGCGGCATTAAGCGCTAACCCGCTCGGTCTGATCGTTGCGGCCATCATCGCGGTTATCGCGGTAGTGGTGATCCTCTGGAAAAAGAACGAGACGTTTCGTAAGATCGTGCTAGCGGCGTGGGCGGCGATCAAGTCCGCGATTCTTAAGGTCTGGGACGCTATCAAGGCCGCGGGCGCTTTCGTCTTTAAGGTGCTGGCCACCTACGTTAAGACGTGGTGGGCGGTGGCTAAGGCGGTCTTTACCTTCCTGTGGGGCGCGGCGAAGAGCGCGTTTGACAAGGTGGTAGGCATAGTCAAGGGCGCGTGGTCCTTAATCACGGACGCTTTCGAGGGCGGCAAAGAGGTATTTTCTAGGGTCTTTGACGCTATGACGGCCCCGGCGCGGGCAGCGTTTAACGGTATCGCTCAGCTCTGGAATAGCACGGTAGGAAGCCTGAGTTTTACGGTCCCTGATTGGGTGCCTAAGATCGGCGGCAGCGGCTGGAACGTGCCCGACATTCCTCTAATGGGGGACGGCGGGATCGTGACGCGGCCGACGCTGGCCGTGGTGGGCGAGGCGGGGCCAGAGGCGGTTATCCCTCTCTCGGGTGCTGGCGGTGCTGGAATGTCTGTCAGGATCGTAGACAGTAACCTAGGGCTTGTCATGGACGGCGTACTAGAGAGGGGCCGCAACTATGCGGACTCTCGAGGAAGGGCGGTCAGGGCGTAGTGGCTACTCACCTACTGAACGCGGGCCGAGCGGCTTGGATTAGCGAAGCTAGCACGGGTGCCACGTACCACGATAGGCCGACGCTGGCCCTTGACGGTACGGGAGCGGACGAAAAGCGGGCCTTTATCTGGTTTCCTAACCCGGTGGGCCGGCGCGGGGATAGCGTGACCCTGGCCACTCTTACTGTGTACCCTAAGGCGGCGTGGCCGGGTACAGTGGTGGTCACGGCCGAAAGGATTACGCAGTCTTGGAAGCAAAACGCGGTTAAGTGGGGCGGTGCCGGCAATAGTCCGAGCGTGTCGAGTAACGGTGTGGCTACCGAGACGGTAGTTAGCGCGGACGCTGGCGTAGCGATTGAGCTAGACGTAACAGATATGTTACGGGACGTGGCCGAGGGCTCCGCTTGGTACGGGGTCCGGCTCACGGTAGACGCTAACGGGCCTCTGCGTATTCACGCGCCTACCTCTCCGAGCCATACTAAGCGGCCGACGCTTCTGGTGGATATCACCCAAAAGCCCGACGCGCCGGATGGCCTAAAGCCTGACGGCGACGGATACGGGTCGGCCGACGCGGCCCCTATCTTTCGGTGGGCGTTCGGCTCGAGCGATTCTAACGCGTATCAGGCAGAGAGCCGGGTCCAGGTATCCGAGACCGAGGGCGACTACTCTATCCTGGCCTACGATAGCGGCTGGCTTAGTAACGATGCTACGTATTGGGACTCGAGCCTAGACGCTACGGCCCCTCCGGCGCTGACTAACCTACAGTCTTACTACTGGCGTGCGGCGGTACGTGACCAGAACGGGGAGGAAAGCCCCTACTCTGACGAGGCTACCTTTAAGCACGTAGGCACGGGTGACGTTCAGATCACGGACCCGGCCGTAGACAATGACGACACGGAGGACAATACACCTACGATCACTTGGTATACGGATGACTTGGAGCAACGGCAGGTAAGGGTTAGGGTTTACTCTTGCGTTGCTGGCGGCGGTAACACTAAGGACGCGCTACTCTTTGAGCGTCCTTGGACTACGGCTACCCAGGATGACCTAGATGACGGCTTCCCGATTGGCTACGATTCCTACACTATCCCCAGCTCGGTACCCTCGAGGCGCGGCGTAGGTGACCCTATCGTGGCCGAGGCTAGCGCTACGTACGCGGTAGAGGTCGCGGTTAGGGATCAGTACGCACGTAGGGACGAGGACCACGTATCCGATACGCGGTACTTTGAGTTTGTGCCGGGTTCGGCCATCGCTCAGGCTACGGCTCTGGCGGCGTCTATTGTCCAGGCGCACGTAGCGCTTACTTGGACTCGGGCTAGCGAGCCTGACTTCTACCTGATTACCCGTAATGGGCGGGTGATCGAGACGGTAGACGGTTCGGACGCTTTCGTATCTGGCACGAGCTACGCCTATGACGATTACACGGCAGCCCCTGGCACGGCTTACACGTATGACGTGGTATCCAAAGAGGGCGCCAGCACGCGCTCGGCCGCGGCGACCGTGGCTATCACGCCGGCCCCGGTGGCGGTCTGGCTTACGGACCCTGATAACGGGGTAGACGTGGCCATTCTTGGGGATAGTGACATAGGCCAGCAGCTCTCTGAGATATCGACTTCACTGGCGGCGCTCAATAGGCGCGACGCGGTACGTATTGTCTCTAGGATCGGCGGGTACGAGGGCGCGGTCTCTGGCACTATCGCGGTTTGGCAGGGTGTGAGCTCGGCGGCGGCGTTGGCTTCGCTCGAGGATATCTTCGGCACGAGGTCTACGGCTCGGCTTAGGTTGCTCTTTGGTAGCCGGAATATCCCGGTTAACGTGGGCGGGCTCTCGGTTAGCCAGGAACCTAGTCAGGCCGGCGCGTCGGCTCTCTATAACGTGTCCTTTAGTTACTGGCAGATCGGCGGCTACTCGGTGGAGGTTAACTAGTGCTGCCAGACATTCACGGCGATAACCTTAAGGACTACCTCGAGGCGCTCCGTAGTAGCCACGAGGTATCGGTATCGGCCGAGGTCTATACCTCTGACGACGTGCTACTAGAGCGCTATGACGCGGATAACTTGCCGATCATCGAAGGCCAAGTAGATGTGGACGACGAGGCCGAGATTAAGCGGCAGCTAATGCTATCCCTGGCTAACGTCTCCGAGACCTCTACGGACCCTGGGAGCCCCGGCTCGGCCCTACAGGCGAAGAGGCAGCTTAGGGTGCTCTACTCGGTCCTAGTGCCCCACGAGGACGGTACGAGCGATTGGGTAGACGTAGACGTATTCTACGGCCCGATTACGAGGGTAAAGCGGGGAGAGACCACGGTAGAGGTAGAGGCTCAGTCTAAAGAGACGTTTCTGCTGCCACCGAACCGCTTGCTCCGTTCACTAATACCGAACGAGGACGATACCCGAACGGTGGAGACCGAGGACGGCGAGCGCGTAGTCACGGTAGAGGAAGATAGCAAGATCACGAGCTACCATGCCGGCGCCTTGATTAAGACTTTGGCCAAGCGGCATGGGGAGACGCGGCTTCGGGTGCCTCGAGGCGATAGGAAGCTACCGGAGGATGCCAAGCTCTTTGACCGGGCGAGCCAGGAGACCGGGGTATGGCCCCTTATGGTGGCTATTGCCGGCCCGAAGCAACTGCTCTATACGGCTGACGGCTGGCTTACGCTCCGTACGCGTCGGCAGAATAATCCGGCGTGGGTCTTTAAGGACGGAAACGACGGTACGGTAATCTCGGCCCCTGTGGTCGAGTGGGATATGACGACGTTCCGCAACGTGGTAGAGCTTCGGGCTTTCCAAAAGAAACAGGGCAACGAGAAAGAGAATCCGACGCTTAGGGTAGTGGTCTCCCTTGAGAATAGCCACCCGCTGAGCCCTCGCTCGCTGGCCAGGAAGGGCCACCCTCGGGAGCTGGTGGAGGTTATCGCTTCTGACGACGTTTACGCGGACGGTGCTCAGGCGCGTAACGATGCTCGAGCACACCTTGAGCGTATCGCTCACGAGGCGCTAAACGTGTCTTTTGATTGCTTCCCTATCCCTCACCTTGAGCCGGGAGACTTGGTAGCTCTTGATCTTGACGGCCAGCGGCGGACTACCTTTGCCGCTAGAAAGTTTACTCTCCCTCTCACGCCGGGAACTATGAGTATGGGATATAACCGAAAGGTCAGGTATCACTAGTGAGTGAGAGCGGCACGGTTCTAGGCGTAGTCCAGACTCTTCTAGGGTCTACTCTTACGGCCAGCGTTACCGCGGGTGATACTACGGTCTACGTCCAAGACCTAGCCTACTTTAGCCCTGGCGGCGGCACCCTGACTCTTACGGACGGCGCTAACGAAGAGACAGGACTAAGCTATACGGCTTTGGACGAGGCTACCGGAGCTATCAGCGGTCTGGACGGACCTCTTAACGCATACGATCAGGACGATACGCTAGTCCTGGTTTACCCGGCCGCGCCTGTGCGATATGCCGAGGTTAGGATAGACGGCCAGCAGGACACGGTAAGGGCTCGGGTGCCGTTCGCGCTCTTTGACCGGGTGGCGGACGGCTTCTACGCTGACTCCGAGGGTGAGACGCTTCGGGTGCTAGTAGAGCTCCAAGACGAGTACGTGGTAACCGACATTCTGGGTACGGTCCCCTCGGTAGCGGTCAATACTTTGGACGTACTGGACGATCTGGACATTCTAGGGAACTTAACGCTACGCGTGGGGGCGCAAGTCTACGTAGAGTCTAGCGTCGCTTTTGAGTTTAAGGGCCAGCAGTCGGACCCGGCCGATGGCCCGCTCTTGGTTCAGGATTGGGAGACGGTCACTAACTTTGACGCGGTGGATAGTAGCTCCCCTGAGTTTACAGACTTGCTCTACTCCGAGAGGCGCGGCGCCTACTGGGATACGGTAGACGGCTACATTCTATACTTCGGTGGTGAGGCCACTAAGGCACCCTGCCGGCGAGTTTTGCCGGATGGCACGGGCGGTACGACGCTCTTTACTATGCCTACCTCTTATCAGTCTGCCTCTATCGTCAGGCTGGCGGGAGACTACTACGTCTTGTGCCTCTATCTGCCTACCTACGAGTTTAGGGTGCGTAAGTATACCACCGCTGGCGTCTTTGTCAGTGAGTGGACTTGGGCAACCTGGCGGGGTAACACGGGGCCTCTGATCTATGAGGACGGTACTGACCTTTGGCTGGCTGAGAATAGCGATACCGGCGTTATCCGCTCTCAGCGGTTTAGCGTGGCCGGCGCTCTGCTCGAGACCATACTTACTACGGGCTTCACACCGGACGCGAAGCTAGTAGGGTGCCAGGGTAACCGTGACTTTGACTACGGCTCAGAGCGGCACCTTTTTATCACGGAAGAGAATCTAGAGCGTATCCGCCACTATGACTCTGCCGGCGTCTACTCGAGCCTACGGGTAGACGCTCCCGGCCTGAGCTGGACGGCGGGCCTGCTATGGGACGGCGCTAACTTCTGGGTACTCGGTAACGGGTCTACGGTCTCGGGCGTCACGTCGAGCACTCTCTATAAGCTTGAGGGCACCTACTTTACTGGCACTCAGACTCACTGGCTGGCTAATACGTGGTATGACAGTGACGCGGCGGGCGGTAATCACGAGTCTATTCCTGGCCCTGCCCGCTCTTACGTTCTACGGCGTCGGAAGCGCTGGACTTGGACGGTGGGCGAGGCTATACCGGGTATCAGCGGCGACGAGGCTAATAGCGCGCGGGTGTATCTGGGCCAGGGTACTACTAAGCCGGCTAACAGCTCTTTCTGGCGCCAGCCTTCCGGCGTTACCGGGGATCAGAGCGGCGTCATTACGAGCTACCTGGCTTCGGGCTCTAATCCTCCGGTACTTAACGACTTCCCTGGCTCTGACCCCTCGGGCCTCGCTTCGGGGGAAAACGGTACGGGCACGGCATCGCTTGGGACTGGCCTAGGCTGGAATCTCATGGGAAACGGCATCGCTCTAGGGTTTGCTGACATACAGGTGTTTACGGCTGGCGGCGCTAATACGTGGAATAAGCCTATGGCTGCCGGCTGCGCCTCGGTGGAGGTTATCGCTATCGCGGCTGGCGGGGGCGGTGGCTCTGGCAGGCGTAACGGCGGCGGTAGTGAGGCTGACGGAGGCGGCGGCGGAGCTGGCGGATCTATCGTGCGCGAGGTTTTCCCGTTTAGCTTGTTTAGCGACGGAGAGACGGTAGACGTAGGCGTAGGCGGTGCTGGCGGCGCGGGCCGGGTGGCTAATAACAACGGTAACGACGGCACGGCCGGGGGGGATTCTAAGGTCACTGTAGGCGGCGTGGCTGCGTTCTTGCTGGCTAAGGGCGGTGCTGGGGGAGCTGGCGGTACGGCAGCGGCTGGCGGTGCTGGCGGTGCCTCTCCTACTGGCTCTAGCTTTGGTAACGTGGGCTTACGCGGCGGTATCGGCGGAGACGGCGGGGCACCTAGCGCGACTAATCAGCAAGCGCTACCTAGGGTAGTGGCCGAGATTACTCGAGGCGGTGGCGGGGGCGGTGCCGGTGGCGGGGGCGTGACGGCTGGCGGTTCTACCGGAGCTGGCGCCGATGGTGCTACGGTCTACGATCTTTCGGGCGGTGCTGGCGCGTCGGGCTCTACGGACCCCGGCGCTGGCGCGGGCAAGTTGGCCGGCTATGCGGCTCCCGGTTCGGGTGGCGGTGGCTCGGGCGGTAGGGCCTCGGTGGGCGCTACTAGGGCAGGCGGAGCGGGTGGCCTCTACGGTGGCGGTGGCGGAGGGTCAGGCGGAGGTCAGGGCCAGGACTCAGGCGACGGTGGCGCGGGTGCTGCCGGTATCGTCGTGATTATTTGCCGCTAGTCGCGGCTGGCGTATTCCGGTTATTCTGACTTTTTGGGGCTAGTGGCCGAAAAGTTCAGAAAGCCAGACTTCGGAAGTTTCGGTTTTCGCGCTTTTGGGCCTCGAGGTCGCAAAAGCTGGGAAACGGAAACTTCGGCACTTGCCGGAGTATCTAAGTTTTTGGAGTTTTGCTAGGTTTTGCTAAAAAGACTAAAAGCGCTGGCAGGGCGGTAGAGAGCCTTAACCGTCCTCCTAGGTTATCCTGCCCTGCCAGCGCTCTAGGCTCTTAGAGGCCCGTCCAGCCCTCTTTAAGGGCTATCTGGGCCAGTCGCTCCCGGTCATAGCGCGGTAGGGCCTCTCGGCGGCGCGCGTCTCGGAGCAAACGGCGTAACTTGGCCTCAAGTCGGAGGGCCATCGGCCCGGTTTTCACGGCAGGGCCAAGAGTGAGTAGCGGGCGGTCTCTAGGGCGTACCTCTCCCAAAAGGCAACTTGCCTACCATCATCGTAAGCGTACTGATACACTTCGGATACTACTACGATGTAGCCGAGGTCGCGGAGCGTGACTCTGAGCGGCCGCGGTAGCCAGCGGCGGAGTAGGTCACTACTAGCAAAGCCGAATACCTCGTAGTTTTGCGCGTAGTAGCCCGATCCTTGGGGCGCTTGGTGGTAGCCGTCATAAGAGTGCGCGTCCCGTAAATCGGTGGCGGCGTTTCTGAGCCGCCCCAAGTACGCGGCGTCTAACTCGGCACCCTTCTCACGTCCGGCAGGGTTATACGGGCCGTTTCCTAGTATCGGGTGCTGAACGCGCCAGACCTTCACCCGGCCGCGCTGCCGGCGAGAGCGGCGGCGGCGTAGGTAAGTGACGCCAGCAGGGTCGAGTAGAGCCCGTATTTTAGTGCTCGTGTCGTTGTCATAGCTCTATGATCGGCCTTAGCCAGAGAGGGCGGTACCGCCGAATGGGTGAAGTCAAAGATTGCCCGCATGACCTGTACGAGACTGCCGGCGCTTACTGGTGCCGGGTATGCGGACGCCAGATACTACCTAAAAAGCATGTTTCGATGTACCGAGAGTGGGCCGAAGTCAGGAAACTACGGCGCGATATCGAGCTATGGAGGAATGAGTAATATGGAGGCATGGCTACCGGGCGCAAGGCGCGAGCTGGCCGGCTACGGATCGTCTAACCCTTGGCAGGGTGGCACACCTAAAGTCGTTTGGCATAGCACCGAGAGCGACCCTGGCACGATGGAGGGCAACCTAAACTATGCCAAGAGCGTTGGCTACGGCCCTCACCTTTGGGTAGACCCTAGTACGGGTGAGATAGTCCAGACCCTGCCGCTCACGACTCCGGCAACGGCCCTAGGAGACCCGCGGGGCATCGGTATAAACCGTATGGGCCTCTTCGTACTCCAAGTTGAGGTAATCGGCAGGGCGCACCTGGCACCGATGGCCAAGCCGGTTAAGAACTTAGACAAGATCGTAGCCTGGGCTCGCTCTATGGGCGTCCCTGACCGCTTCCCGGCCGGTGTCCCTACCGGGCTCTCAGGTAACCGCGGCGTCTACTCTAAGGACTCGCCTAGCGGCCACTATACGCACTCTCAGATTCCCGAAAACTCTCACGTAGACCCCGGCAAGATAGACGCGGCGCTACTCTTCGGTGGCGCCTCTCAGGAAGAGGAAGATATGGACGAGTACGTATCAGGCGAGCAAGCGGCCCGCGAGGCTTTCGCTAAGGATGGCCAGATCGGGGAAGCACCCGAAGGTAAGGGCAACTTCTACCGGGCCGGGTGGAACGGCGCTAGGTGGGCGTCAAACCTGCCGGGTAAGCCAGGGCCTCGAGGCGCTCCCGGCAAAGACGGTGCTCCCGGCCAGCCCGGTGCCAGCCACAGTCACCCTAAAGTAAGCGTTTCCGGTCCCGCGGTCAGTACGCCATAATGGCGGATGATATGGGCACCGAGCTAACCTACCGCGTATCCTATACGGAGGCACTACGGGAAGTGAAAGACGAGCTAAGCCGCGCTAATAGCAAGTTAACCTCTCTCCAAGAGGACGTACGGCGCTCGCTTGCCGAAAACGAGGACTTGCGTATCAGGGTCCGAGCGCTCGAGCTCAGGTTTTACGGCATCCTGGCCGGCGTCGTGGCGGCTATCGGCGCCTTGATCTATAGCGGAGGCGGACTTAATGGAAGCTAGACGCGAGCTAAGAACGGAAGGGCCGGAGAGCCTCAAAGGAAGGCTTTACACGGTAGCCAGGGTAGTAGGGCAAGGGCTAGTAATCGCGCTCGTACTGCTACTGCTACTCAGCCTGACGAGCCGGGACGACGTAGAGCTAGCGGAGCGGGTAGACCGTAACGCTGAGATTAGCCGCTCCGGCGTGGCCGCTATCGTATGTATCCTACAGATCGACCCGCTCGAGCGTACCGATTCCACCGTAAACGAGTGTCTACACGTCTCGGGCTTCGTCGGAGTAGTACCGGAGCTCGGTTTTCCCAAACCAAACGGAAGGTAAGATCATGCCTAGTGAGAAAACTAGGGCGTACCTCTACCGCGTGTCGGTAGTCGTGCTACCCCTACTAGTCTTTAAGGGCGTCCTAGACGCTACCGAGGCCCCGCTCTGGGCGGCCATCGCTTCGGCGGTCCTAGTCGGCGCTCCGTCAGGGCTAGCCACGGCGAACACGAGTACCAAGTAGTGAGCATCGAGACTGTCCTTATCCTGCTGGCTATCCTGGCTCTGGTTGTCTTTATCGTCAGGCGCTAACCCCAAGAACGTACGCCGAAGCCCCTACTCGTGGATAGAGAGTAGGGACTTCGGCGTTTCGTCTTTAGACTAGAGCTTTAGGGTTATAGTAGAGGTAGTTCTTGAGCATAAGCTTGGCTACCTTTAGGCGCTGAGCCAGCGCTTCGTCTACTACTCCATCCTCGAAGTGAATAAGGTAGACCTCGGTAACAGAGTCCGTAAAGGGCTCTACCTCGCCTACCACGGCCTCCACAATACCGCCCCAAGTTGTGCCAAGCGTGCCGATACGGCAAAGGTTCGGGCCTCGCATGGTCTGACCTACGGGCCACGCGTAGACGGCTCGGGCCAGACCCCACGTAGGGTACGATAGCAGTAGGTTTTGCCCCTTTTTCCGGCCTTTGACCGGGGTTACGTCGTAGAATCCCCGGTAATCGTCACCGGGCGGCGGCTCTATCGCTAACTTTGCCACTGTTTGACCCCTCTTTTACTCGTTGTCCTGTGTCCCAGTCCTCGAGGTAAGCCTCGAAGTCTGCTCGCCATTGGAGCCAGTACGCGTCACGGTCTAGAGACCTACGCTCCGTACCCTGCCACTTGGTACCCATTAGAGCACTCGGGAGATAGCGAAAGCTAGTACGGCCCAGATTAGCGCGTATCCGATACACGCTAGCGCGGTACGATGACGCTTAGTGTAGTCACTCATGCCAGCACCGCGCCGGTGAGCATCTGCGCCTCGACTGGCGTGACTTGGTGGTGTTCTGTGCGACCTGTGAGCCGGTCGTACTCGTCGATCAGTCGGGTAAGGAAGCCCACTGGGTCGCCTCCGGCGGCGGGACTGGCCTGCCTCTTCGCTACTAGGCCCTCCCCAAAGCACCTAGGGCAGACTGCCATAATGTCCTCTACCTCTACGTAGCCCACTAGCTTACATAGCGGGCAGACCTCGAGGCCCT
>Ga0163144_10015702_pt1 | contig 15594 bp, 10 predicted proteins | sample OliLak19BULKMAT1_FD_123175 | JGI IMG/M metagenome (GOLD analysis project Ga0163144, IMG submission 123175) | Freshwater microbial mat bacterial communities from Lake Vanda, McMurdo Dry Valleys, Antarctica - Oligotrophic Lake LV.19.BULKMAT1 | ecosystem: Environmental > Aquatic > Freshwater >...
CGCCCAAGCCGCGACAGGGCTCCGATATTCGAGGCCTCCGCGATCGCCGCTCCACCCACCGCCTGTCGGAAGACCGCATCGGACAGAAGGGCGACGTAGAGATCGGGCCATGTTCGCGCGGCCTCCGCCACAGCGCTCCGACCGTCCGGCGACAGCGGCAACTTGGCGGCTGCCCAGGTGATCAGGTCGGTGGAAGGAACCTTGCCAAACGCCCAGGGCGATCGCCCCTGGGCCAGAGACACGATCACGCGCGCGTCGAACTCGGCCGAACCGAAGCAGGTCCGCACGACCTCCCTGACGTCCAGGCCCGTGAAGCCGTCGATGGCCTCGGGCGATTCCGGCTCCCGGTCGTTGGCCAGACGGTAGAACTGGGCCACGTCGGCGCGAGTTACGGTCGCTCGGGGACGGCGCTTCGCGGGTGGTGTGGGCTTCGGCGTGGACGACATTCAGCGACTCGACAACGGCTAAGTCTCGTCGGTGTACAGTCGCAAGTCGCGGGGGTCGAACGATTCCAGCCGGAGCAAGCGTCATCGCGGCGGCGTCAAGGCATCGACCGCGAACCCATATGGGCTGGACAGATATTTAAGGCCTATTAAGAAGCAGACGCGTCCGATGTTCGCTGTTGCAGCAAGGCGGCCGGGCGTTGAAAATCTCACATGGGGGAACTGTTCGTGGTTTGGTCGAAGCCTGCTGATCATCGAAACGAGGGCGATAAGCATCGCGACGCCCGTGAATGGGCGCTGGCCGAGGCCGCTTACAAGAAGCATCTCGCATCGCATTCCGACGACATCGACATCTGGGTCCAGTACGGCCACATGCTGAAGGAGAGCAAAAAGCTGGCGGAGGCGGAAGCCGCCTACAGCACTGCTGTGTCGCTTCGCCCCGACGACGCCGACGCCAACGTCCACCTGGGCCACGTCCAGAAGCGGCAGGGCAAGCTTGTCGCCGCCTTTGCCGCCTTCAACAGGGCGCAGGAACTGTCACCCGACGATGAGCTAGAGGAGGAGATGCGATCCCTGCGCCGTCAGGTCGAGAAGGCACCAGACGCGGCCGTCCAGACTGGTTCGATCATGTTCTCGGTTCAGGACCTCGTCGAGTTCTTGAAGACCTACGTCACCATGTCCGGCATCCAGCGGGTTCAGGCGGGGATCGCGCGCAGCGCGATGGAAATCCACGGCCTGGATGCGCATTTCATCCTAACCGACAACACAGGCATCCTTGAACCCGGCGTCTTCTGGGACATTCAGCACCAAGATCTCCGCGCGCTGATCGACTACGCCTCCTCGCCATCGGTCCAGCGGACCGAACTACGCCGCTTGGTTTCCCTTTGCGAAGAGCGAGCCTCCGTCGTAACACCGGGGGCCGGACACACGGTAGTGATCCTCGGCTGCTTCTGGAGCCACGAGAATACCGCAGACAGATACTTTGCGTCCAAGCGGGCGGGCGCGCGGATCTCTGCCTACATCTACGACATCATCCCGATTTCCCATCCGGAATTCTGCGACGCCGGCCTGGTCCGCGCCTTCACAAACTCGCTAAGTGAGTTGTGCCTGATCGCAGACTTCTTCCTCACCATCTCGGACTACACGCGCGATGTGCTGGACTCATTCTTCGAGGCCCAGGGATCGCGCGCCATACCAATGATGACGGTGCCGCTAGCCCACTCCCTGACGGGAACGTCGGAGATGGTGTCATCGTGGCCGACCGTGCTGCAGAAGATTCGCGGGCGCGAGTATGTGAGCTTCGTTTCCACCGTCGAGGGTCGCAAGAACCACCTCTACGTCGTCAACGTCTGGCGTCAGTTAATGGCCGAGGGGAAGTCGGTGCCGGACCTGGTATTTGTCGGCCGCAAGGGCTGGCGGATCAACGGGTTGATGGACCTACTTGAAGGCACCAACCACCTCGACGGTCGCGTGCACATCGTCCACGATCTCTCGGACGCTGAATTGAACGGCGTCTATGAGAACAGCCTGTTCACGGTGTTCACGAGCTTTGTAGAGGGCTGGGGCCTGCCGGTTGGGGAGAGCCTGATGCACGGCAAGATGTGCGTCGCATCCAGCACATCCTCCATCCCCGAGGTCGGCGGCGACTTTGTCGATTACATCGACCCTCAGAACCTGCAAGAGGGGATCGCCGTGATCGGGCGACTACTTGACGACCGCACCTATCTGGCGGAGCGCCAGAAAAATATCGTCGACAACTTTAAACCGCGCGGCTGGGACGATGTAGCCAACACATTCGTCGACAATGTCCGGACGCTGGGCGCGGCATCACTCACCCCCATGGCCTATCCCAGACTCCGAGAGGGCTGGTATTTTCGGCCGGGCGACCTGACCAGGGCCTCTTTGGCGCTGGTACCCTATTCCACAAAAGCGACCCGCCTGCTGATCGCCACGTCCTTCTATCATCAGGAACATTTCGGTGCCTGGATGCGCGGCCGGTTCGGCGAGATCGAGTTCCAGACCGATCTCGCCGAAGGCCAGCGGGTGATCGTCTACATGGAGTTTTTGGCTTCGGACTGGTCCAATGGCTGCTCGCTTCTCGCTTCCATCCAGACCCCACCCGACGAACAGCCCGCGAGGCCCATGTCCATTCGACTTGCCGCGCATGAACGGTTGAAGATCAGCGTTCAGGGCCAGGTCGGTGCGGGGGGACTGTGCCGGCTTTGTGTGGAAATTCTCGGCGACTACGTATCGCCTGAGTACGAGTCGCGGGATTTCGTTGTCGGCTTGTGCGGGATCGGCTACGCGTCCCACGACAACCTGTCGGCTCGATCGGACATCTACGAGTCCATTGCCTTCCAACCGGCGACCTACCTCGCGCCCTGAACCTGTTAGCGGGTGTGGGTTCTTGAGACGCGCTCCGACGATCCAAATGCGAGTTCCCCAATGACTTTCAACCCGTTTTGGCACTACCATGCACGGTTTGACGCCGCCCACACCGTGCAGCGGTACGCCGACGCCACCCCGACACCGCAGCCGCGCGAAGGTCTGGTCGTCAATTTCCTGGACGTCGCTGTCGATCCGGTGATCCATCCGCCGTCGCTGTCGGCCATGGCGGGCACGGTCGAGCCGGCGCCCATGCCGAACAACTGGCACGCCGATCTGGCGGAATGGGGGGGCGCACTGCGCGCCGTGGACCTCAGCGGCCAGAAGTTCACCATGATCGAGCTGGGCTGCGGCTGGGGCTGCTGGATGAACAACATGGGCGTGGCCGCCAAGCGGACAGGCCGGGCGGTGCACGTCATCGGCATCGAAGGCGACAAGGGTCACCTGAAGTTCGCCGAGCAGGCTCTGGCCCGCAATGGCTTTGACCGGTCGGAATGGACGCTTGTGTCCGGTATCGCAGCCGGCCAGGCGGGCACAGCCCTGTTCCCGATCCAGGATCATGCCGGAGCGTCCTGGGGTCTGGAGCCGGTCTTCGGCGCCAGCGAGGAACAGACCCGCGAGGCCGTCGACAGCGGAAAGTTCGAGGCTCTGCCCATGGTCCCGCTCAGCGAGGTGGCTCGCGACCATGATCGGATCGACCTGCTGCATATCGACATCCAGGGCGGCGAGGTGAATGTCATCCGCGACTGCCTCGAGGTGATGAACGAGAAGGTCGCCTACGTCTTGGTAGGCACCCACAGTCGCCAGATCGAGGGGCGTCTGTTCGAGATCATGCTAGCGGGCGGCTGGCAGTTGGACATGGAACGCGCGGCCTTCATCACGGTCACTGGGCCCGAGCCCGTGGTCGTCGTCGATGGCGTTCAGGGATGGGTGAATCCCCGGTTCACCCCGACCTAGTCCCGTCTTTTTGTCCCCAGTTCCTCGCAGGCCCTCATGATCTTCACCGAAGACACGCTCGATGATTTCGTCCGAACAAGCGACTCGTTGGGCGGAGCTGGAGCTCCGGCCTGCTCAGCTTATTGGGCGGGCTTCAGCTACACACCGACCTATCCGGTCAACCAGTCACTGGACCCTTTCAGCGAGGCGTATATCAGCGAGCAACTGGCGCTGCATCGTGAGATCTCAGGACGCGAGTTCAACCAGTCCGAGAACGAGTTGTGCCCGTTCGACATGAAGGCACACACACGGGCGATCAACCCTTATGACCATCCGGAACCGTCCATCCTAGCCATGCACATAGAGCGCCTGACCAGAGCGTTGGGCAAGGCTGGATCGCGCAAGGGTGGGTGCATGCTCGACATGGGTTGCGGCTGGGGGCTCTCGTCAGAGATCGGAGCCTATCTCGGCTACCGGGTCAGCGCCGTCGACATCAATCCGAACTTCGTAAAGCTGGTGAACGCCCGCGCCAAGAAGTCTGGGTGGCCGATTACGGCGGTCCAGTCCGAGTTCGAGACCTACAAGCCCGAACCGGAAACCGACTTCGTGCTGTTCTATGAATGCCTTCATCACGCCGTGCGCGTCTGGGAGGTTATCAAGACGATGGCTGACAGCCTTTCTGCCCCGCGCGGCAAGCTGTTGCTGGCAGGTGAGCCGATCGCCGATACATGGTGGATGCATTGGGGTCTGCGCCTGGATCCCCTGTCGGTCTATTGCATGCGCAAATTCGGCTGGTTCGAAAGCGGATGGTCCCAACCGTTTCTGGAAGAGTGCTTCCGGCGTGCGGGCTTGAGTATAGAGATCGAATTTGAACACGACGGCTCGACCGCTATTGGCCGTCGAATCCTGATGGCCGAATATAATGCGCCTCAATACTTAGCCGTTACACGCTCGAGCGGCCTGACACTGGAGGGCGAGGCCGCCCTGCTCTCGGGTAGAGGTTCGCTTGACATCGCCTTCCCGGGCGGTGCAACCCGTGCCTACATAAATTACATGTGCTACCGCCCCAAAGGGCTACAGATCGACATGTCTTCGGGCGGGCAACTCCTTGCGTCCAAGGTGGCGGTCGCGGGACTCAACCACCTTGCCATCCCGCGTCTGGCCGATCAGATGACGATCGAACTCGATTGCGCAACTTGGGTGCCGAACGATGATGTCAAGAACGGGGACACCAGAACGATCGGCGTTCACGTCCAGAGCATTTCGTTCTTCTGACGAGAACGGGTCAAGCCTGACGGCGCACCGCGACGACGGTCGTGCGCTTGAACGGCGTGGTCGCCGCCGCAAACAGCGGGATGGCATAGGAATCGACAAAGGTGGCGTCGAAACCCAGGTTTTCGAACACCCGTCGATACAGCCCCCGCGACAGGAAGAACCAGGTGTGATCCTGGCGGTGGCCGAGTGCGTTCCAGTTCGGGCCGGCGGTCATGGTCAAGGCGTCCGAATCGACGACGGGGTCGAACGCAATGATCACAGCCTCCCGCGCCAGAACGGACAGATTGCCGATGGCGGTGACCGGATCGGAAAGATGCTCGGTTATCGCACCGGCCAGCACCACGTCGAAACGTCGCTCCCAGGTCGCAGTGTCGTTCAGCGGCCCATAGACGGCCTCGGCCCGGCTGTTCAGCTTGTGCCATCCGTACCAGTAGGAATTCTTGAGCCTCCTCAGGATCTCGTCCGTCTCGGCCACCGACGCCGTCCGGTCGTAAAGGTATGCACTGGCACCGTGCGAAACTTGGGTAAAGTCCTTGCCCGACCGCGCCTTCAGCGACGTGACGGTCGCCCCGGCGCGCTCAGGCCGCGCCCACGTCCAGCAGAGTTTTGCCCGCGATCGCGTAGCCCCCGATGTATCCGTCGAAGAAGCCACGAATGTCCCAGGAGGCGGGGATCACTTCGCCGTCGGGAAACTCCATCGTTTGGTAGAAGATGCAGTCCGCGCGGTCCGGCGCAGGCCAGGGCGTCACGGACTGAAAATCGTCGTTGACCACGGTCAAGTCCCTCGCACGCCTGCCTTTGCCAAGCCCGTTGGAGGCGGACGTTCGACAAAATCCACCGCTCGCGGATTTCGGCTGTAACGGCAAGGTCAAAGGCACATCAAACCTGTTGTCTGCCCCCGTTCCCTGCCGCTAAGGGAAACGGAGTCGAGGATGGGGGCTGAAATCAATGACCAATAAATGCGCGGTGATCACGGGCGTCACCGGCCAGGACGGAGCCTATCTGTCCCAGTTGTTGCTGGGCAAGGGCTACCGCGTCGTCGGCGTGGCACGCCGCTCAAGCCATTACGGCATGGCGACGCACCGCCTCGACTGGCTCGGCATTACGGATCAGGTCGAGGTGGTGGACGGCGACCTGCTGGACCTCGGTGGCCTCTGCCGCATCGTCCGCGACGTCCAGCCTGATGAGGTCTACAATCTGGCGGCCCAGTCGTTCGTCAAGACCTCTTGGGACCAGCCGGTCCTTACGTCCCAGGCGACCGGCGTCGGCACCGTCAACGTGCTGGAGGCTGTGCGACTGGAGGCCCCCGGGGCTCACTTCTACCAGGCGTCCTCGTCAGAGATGTACGGCCTGATCCAGGAGCCGATCCAGAGCGAGACGACGCCGTTTTATCCACGTTCTCCCTATGCAGTGGCCAAGCTGTTTTCCCACTGGATGACGATCAACTACCGCGAGAGCTTCGGCCTGCACGCCTCCTCGGGCATTCTGTTCAACCACGAATCTCCTCTGCGCGGACTGGAGTTCGTGACCCGCAAGGTCACCGATGCGGTCGCCCGCATCAAGCTGGGTCTCGCGACCGAACTGCGCATGGGCAACATGGACGCGACCCGCGACTGGGGTCACGCCAAGGACTACGTTCGCGCCATGTGGCTGATGATGCAGCAGGATGCCGCCGACGACTATGTCGTGGCGACCAACCGCACGACCAGCGTGCGCGCCTTCGTCGCTGCGGCCTTCGCCCACGTCGACCTGGACCCGGACAAATACATCCAGATCGATCAGGCCTTCATGCGCCCGGCCGAGGTTGAGGTTCTGCACGGCAATGCCGACAAGGCGAAGAACAAGCTGGGATGGGTGCCGGAGATCACCCTGGAGCAGATGATCGGCGAGATGGTCGATGCGGACATGGCCCGGCATCGCAAAGCCGGGGCCTGAGGTCGATGACCGTTGACGAGGTCTCCCGTCGGGTTCTGGTAACGGGCGCGGCGGGCTTCGTCGGCTCGCGTCTGATGCGACGGCTGGAGGCGACCTCCACCGTCGTCATGGGCCTGGTTGGTCCGAACGGAACCAGAGAACCGGCCGCAGTCGACCTGACCGACGCGCCGGCGTTGAACCGTGTCGTCGCGGATTTCCGCCCCACAACCGTCGTCCATCTGGCCGCCATGTCGTCAGTCGGCGACGGAAGCATGAGTTCCGACACGGTCTGGAAGGTGAATTTCGACGGCACCCGCGCCCTCGCCCAAGCGCTGCGCGACCTGTCCGACCCCGTAAGGCTGATCTTCGCCTCGAGCGCGGAGGTCTATGGTCGCCGATTCAACGACGGGCCCTGCGACGAGACAGCCAGCCTGGCACCGATGTCGCCCTACGCGCGCAGCAAGGCCGCCTGCGAATATCTGCTCGCAGACATGGTCGGACAGGGGCTGTCGGCAACCGTGCTGCGCCTGTTCAACCACACGGGCGCGGGACAGGACGAGAGGTTTGTAGTTCCCAGCTTCGCCGCCCAGATCGCGCGTGTCATGCGCGACGGGGCCGGCGAGATCCACGTCGGCAATCTGGACGCGGTGCGCGACTTTAGCGACGTTGACGACATCGTCGAGGCTTACCTCGCCGCCATGGGGGACAACTCGCCGGCCGGTGCCTTCGAGGTCTATAATGTCGGCTCGGGCCGCCCGGTCGCAATCCGCGATATCCTTGCCGCCCTGGTCGAGGAGTCCGGCAAGGAAATTATCGCCGTTCCCGTATCTGACCGCATGCGCGCCTCCGACGTGCCTCGCGCGGAAGGAAAGTTTGAAAAATTTTTCGACCGCTACGGCTGGGCCGCGAAGACGCCTTTGCGAACCACCGCTGCCGCCGTGTTGACGCACGAGATCGGCCGACACGGCGGTTGAGGGCCGCATGATGCCCTGATCGGGTGACCTTCCGCCTCATATCCAGTCCGCAGGCGGGTGATCTACCTGCAGGCGTCGACGGTACTCGCGCGGGGAACGTTTGCGACCGCCTCGGGCCGTGCACCCTCGGCTGAGGGCCGCTTGCGATGGCCGGGCGGTTCAAGCCGCTTTGCTTGCAGGGAGTCCTTGTGGGTGCCGATAGAGACTCTTGATGACGACCGATTGGGTGAAGCCTTTCAAAGGGTGCAGGCTGGACCTTCATCCGACATCAAACACCCGAAAGGCCGCTCTCCACGAGGATGTGACCCAACACGCTATCGGCTGGATTATGCGTCCACATGGCACTTCCGCTTGGAACTTAAGGCCCACGCCGGCTGGTCCATCTTACCACCATGCGAGGTCGTGTCCCCCCTTGTGCAAGCTAAGCGACAGGTCGTCCGGGTTGGGATCGGGCGGCAGGGTGAGGGCGATGTCCGGGTGGATCAGGATATCGGGTCGGGCGATGAAGTCGTCGAATGCGTTGAACAGCTCAGGGTTCACCGCGTTCAGGCCGATGTCGTCATGGACGGTATGGGCCCAGGGGCCGGTCTCGCCGTCGGGCGAGGCCGGCAGCACGAAGGCGTCAGCGTCCTTGTCCAGAACCAGCGTCAAGGCGAGGCCCGACGGATCGTAGAGGTTGGCGTCCTCGGTTCCAGGCAGGAACTGGGCGTCGTGGACCTTGTCGTTGACCGTGAGGTCGGGAGCTTCGATCGCTGGCAGGCCCTGGGCGTCGTCGAGGCCCTTGATCGGGTCGTCCAAGGTCGGCGCGCCGACGAAGCCGAGGAAGCGGATACCGCCCGACCATAGAGGCGCGGTCAAGGCGATATGTTCCGGGCTTTCGGAGAAGGCCAGGACCACCGAGGACCGGGTCGCCCCCGCATTCAGAGCGTTGGTCCAGTAGGCCACCCCCGCATCGTCGCCGACGCGGTTCAGGCAGGTCTGGTACATTAGCTCGACAAACGCCTGATTGCCCAACGCACCGAACCGGTTGTTGAACTCTGGCGAGAATACGAACGAGTTGACGATATCGACGACCTGCATCCCGCCGTCCAGCAGGCCGACCCAGATCGCCAGCCCGGCGGGATCCGGCAACCTGTCCAGTGTCGCATCATAGAGGCGCGCGATAAACAGGGCTTCTGCGTCCGGCATCCACAAACCGGGTGCCAGCAGGCCCGCAGTCAGATTACGGTTCTCCTGGCTCTCGGAGAAACCGATAAGCACATCGGCCCGGCTCATGCCGCCATTGATCAGATCGACCCAGGCCTGGACCCCGGCCTGCCCGCCCTCCCGGCCAAGGGCAAAGCGGAACAACTGTTCGACATAGGCCTCGTTGCTCAGCGATCCGAAGCGAATGGCGAACTCCGGCGAATTGACGAAAGACGTGGCGAGTGCTGTCAGGCCAATCTGACGAAGGACGGTCACATTGGCGTCCAGACCCGCCTGTTCCGGCACCCGCCCGAGCCCGGCGGTGTAGAGACGAAGAACTTGTGCCGCCTCGCTGTTCACATCAAACGACAGAATCCCATCGACGAAGCTCAGATTCTCGACCCCCGTCAGACTGTCTGCTCCGTCGGAACCGCCGCTCACGGCTGTCGAGGTGGCCACATACTGACGCCGCCCCCCCGAATAGACGGCGGTGTCGACGCCGAGACCTCCGATCAGGACATCGTTGCCCGCCCCGCCGTTTAGCACGTCGTTACCGGCACCCCCGTCGAGAAGATCTTTGGGCGAACCGCCCAACAACGTGTCGTTTCCGTCCTCACCGTATAATGCAGAGCCGACGGTGACCAGGCCTGCGACAGCGTGCCCCGGGACCGAGACATGAAGCGTGTAGGTTCCGCCAGCAGGCGGCGCGCTGGAGGTGAATGTGCCGCCGGAATTGGCCGCCCATTGCCCGACAGCGACGTAATAGACGCCGGTCGTAGTGGCGGTGAAAGAGAGCTGGGAATCCGTGGCGGGGCCGCCGTCCGGATTCGCATCATCGTTCGATGCAATCTCCACTCCGTTCGGCCCAAAAAGGCGCAGAGTTGTGTCGAAAGAGCCGTTGTCGATATCAAGCAGCATGGTCTGACCGGCAGCGACGGTGAAGGCGTAGTACTCGATTGCCCCATGAGCGGTCGCGTTGACCGTGGCATGGGGGATTGTAGTCGAATTGGCGACGTCAGCTCTCGACAGAAGATCGAATGAAGCGTCCAGCGAAACCGCCGTCGGGAACCCGGAATTGGCCGTGGTTCGCGCCTTGATCAGGTCGGGTGCCCCGCCCGCCATCTCTCCAGCCCCGGCAATAAGAATGTCGTCGCCGCCGCCGCCGTAAAGCGCGTCGTTGCCTGCACCGCCTTGTATCCGGTTGTTTGCCGCGGATCCCGTCAACACGTCGGCGAAATTGCTGCCCCAGATCGCTTCGATACTGGTCAGTGAGTCCGCACCCGCAGCGCCTGCTGCTCCGCCGGTCGCCAGGTTGACGAAGACCGAACCGGAAGCGCCCGAGTAGTCGGCCGTGTCGAAGCCTGCGCCGCCGCTGAGCGAATCGCTACCCAGGCCGCCGATCAGGAAATCATCTCCATCGCCGCCGTTGAGCGTATCATTGCCCGCCCCCCCGTCCAGAAGGTCGTTTCCAGCCAGACCCGACAGGATGTCATTGCCGCCCAGTCCATAGAGCGCGTCACCGAAGGCGGTGCCCGTCATGGTATTGCTGGTGATGTCTCCGGCGACGTTCAGCCCGCCGGTGAAGGCCGCAGCGATGGTCTGGTCGGCAAAACGCAGAAACTCGACATTGCTGATCGTATCGGTCCCGTCCGGGCCGGTCACGGTGGCGGTCTGGCCGGTCCAGGTGATCGTGTAGGCCGAGCGGTTGGCGCTGAACACAACGGTGTCTGATCCCAGTCCGCCGTCGATCCGGTCATTGCCGGCCCCGCCGGTCAGGACATTGTCGCCCGCATTGCCGAACAGGGTGTCCGCGCCTGAGCCCCCGATCGCGTTTTCGATCACTGCGCCGATGGCGATCGACACATTGCCGATCTGGGCACCCACATTGGAGAAACTGCCCTGACGCAGATCGATGATCTGAGCGTTGGCGTAGCCGGAGAAGTCGAAGGTGTCGGTACCGCCGGCATCCCAGACGGCGAAGATCAGCACCGACGCGGCTGAGGTCGCGTTGAACCAGATCTGGCCGGCGTTGGAGTTGAACCCGTAGGTCGTGTTGCCAGTTCGGGTTGTCATATTAGCGCCATACAGGCGCTGGGCCGCAGCGATGTCGTCCATCAGCGGCGCGGACGAAAAGCGGCCCGGGCCGAAACTGGCCCCCGTGTTCGCCTCGCTGAAATAGCTCATGACCGTGTATTGCCGGCTGTCTTCGAAATAGCCGGCGTTATTGGCATAGTTCAGGGACTGGCCCGGCCCTGCGTTGTAGGCGGCCGGATGCGACAGACCGATCGCATGTCCGATTTCGTGGGTCAGGACGTGGAACCCATAGCCAAGAAACACCGGTGTAACATTGTAGCTGAAGCTGGCGTTGATCCAGACGTCGCCGCTGTTGGAAGTGATCGACCGGTTGTTGGGAAGGTAGGCGAAGGCGGCCGCACCTTCGGACCCTGCAGAATAGTTCCCGAACAGCATCGTCGCAGTGTTGGAATAGCCGTCCGCGTCGCTCACCCGCGTGAAGGTGATATTGGCCACATCCGACCAGGAGGCCAGGGCCAGGAGCGTCACATTGATCTGTAGCTCGGTGAACCGCGTGAAGCCTGTCGTGTCGCTCGGCATCGTCCCCGGCTCCGTCGACCGGAAGGCGAAATTGATGCTCGCCGGCTGCCCGAGGGTACTGCCCCAGCTGACGTTCGAGCGGGTGATCGTCTCTCCGGCGACCGTGGTGGTCAGCGAGATCTTGCCGTTGGCTGCCACCCCGCCACGATCATTGGCATTGACGAGGCCAAACGGACCGCCATCGGCCTCGAACACGGCATGGAACCGTCCACAGCAGCCGCAGGGCGAGTAGCCACCGATATCGCCGAATTCGACCCGCCCCCCGGTTGCGAACAAACCGGACGAGCCGGAGGCTGGATTGCCGTCATTGAGCGAGAGGGTTGCGGGCATGATGTCCAACTCCGCCTGGAAGATTTCCCACCCTAGCGGACGAACGGTCCCTCACAAGCTGAACCTTCGGGTCACAGACCCGGGCCGCGCTCCCGCGGCGCTGGAGTCTGATTGGCTGAGCAGGAATCGCTTCGCGATTCCGACGATGCCGTGGATCAGGCTCCAGATATGAGCGAGAGTCAGACACACGCTCTCGCCAGAACCGCAAGGCTGCTTTGTCTCAAACGATCAGGTCTAGCGCAGCCCGATGTCCGGCAGGCCCTGAAAGCCTTCCGCCTTTCCGGTCTCACACAACTGACCGAAGGCCGCAGCGATATGATACAGGGAGCTGGCGGGCGCGGGTTCGTCGAGGAAACCGCCCTGTGGCAGGTGCTTGTCTCGCCACAATCCATCCGGCGTCAGATAGAGCCAAAGAGCCCGCAGGGCGGTCGCCGCTTCGTCCATGAGCCGCCCGCGCTCCTCACCGCCTGCGCTCTGGGCCAATACCAGCGATGCCTTCAACCATTCCGTCTGCGGCCAGAGGCGGGCGCGGCGGCTGCGGACGCTGCCGTCGTCATTCAGGGCGTCCACCGCGATCATGGGGCGATCGGCCAGGCCCCGGCGGCCATAGGCATAGAGGCTCTCTGCCGCCTTGATGACGTCTGATCGCCCTCGCGCGCGACCAACACGGGCCAGCAGCCACGCCCATTCGAACTGGTGCCCGGGCTCGACAAGTCGGCCATCTTCACCGGATGCAGGCATCCAGTCCGGGCCGAAGAACTCACGCAGGAACCCGCCTTCCGTGTCGATGAAGCGCGTCATGGCAAGATCGACGACACGGTCCGCCAGGGCCGTCCAGCCGGCGTCTCCCTCCGCCGCCTCCCAGCCCAGACAAGCCTCGAGCAGATGCATGTGGGCGTTCGACTGATAGGGCTGGTCACCGGCCTCGGTAAAACCCCCTGTCTCCGGAGCCGCCGCCAGCAGAGCGTCGCGCAGCCTTAAAGCCCGGGCCTCCAGCGTGGGATCGTCGATCCCGGCGCTCTTGGCCGACGCGAGCGCGAAGAGGACGAACGCCTGATCGTAGAGGTAGGCCGTCTCGTCCAGCGGCGCGCCTTCGGGCGTCAACTGCGTGCGGCACAGCCCGTCGGGGCGGAGATAGTCTGCATAGAGCCGCGCCAGCCCGCGCTCGACGATGCCTCGCCAGGGCCCTTGCCAGCCGTTCAGCCCGGCGTTGGCGTAGACATAGATCTGGCGCGCCTGAACCCGGGCGCGACGCGGCAGGCTCAGCGGCCGTCCGTCCAGCGACAGGACCTCCGCAAAAGCACCATCCGTGGATTGCCCCAGCGTCGACCAAACCGGCAGGGCCCTGAGCCGCATCCAGTCGGCGAAGCGCGCCGCGCCCTGCGCCAAGCCCTCCTGAGGAGCGATTGCGAAGTCCAGGTGTCGCGCAGAGGTGGTCCTGATCCGATCGACCACCTTCTTCACACCCTGGGCCTGGGAGAGGTCACAGACCAGGACCGCATCCTCCTCAACCACAATCGCCAGATTCCGGACGCCCAGGGCGGCGACCAGGACGCCGTCGGGTGCCCGGACAAGACAGCCCTCTGCATCCTCGAAGATGTGCTGGCCCGTGGTACCTTCACCGGTCGAGTGAATGGCGTCCCAGGCACCGAGATCCGACCAGGCGAAATCGACTTCGAGCACCGAAGCCCGCGCTGTCTTTTCCATGACGGCATAGTCGATGGAGATGCACGGTGACGCGGCGAAGGCTGCTTTCAGTGTCTGCACGTCTGTCTTGCGCTCTGGCGGCAGGGCCGACTGGACGGCATCCAGCACCGCCGGGGCGTGGGCAGCGAGTTCGTCGATCAGCGTTCGCGCAGATACGATGAAGTTGCCGCTGTTCCAAAGATAACCAGCATCGATATAGCCCCGGGCCTGGGTGAGGTCCGGCTTTTCGACGAAGGCATCCACGGCCGAGAGTCCACGACCGGACGGCTTGATATAGCCATAGGCCTGGGAGGCTTCGGTCGGCATGACCCCCAGGGTCACAATCCGGCCTTCGGCGGCCCCTGCGGCGGCTTCGCTCACCGCCCTGCGGAAGGCGTCATGGTCGGGGATGTGATGGTCGGACGCAACAAAGGCGATGATCGCGTCCGGGTCGTGTTGCACGGCCCATACGGCGGCCGCAGCCATGGCGGCAGCGGAATCGCGGGCTTCGGGCTCCAGCAGCACCTGGGCCAGGATCCCGAGTTCGCCCAGCTGATCGACGATCCATTCCCTGTGACGCAGGCCGCCCACTACGATCAGTGTCCCGTCGTCGCCCGCCAGGGGCCCGACCCGGGCAATGGTCTCCTGGAAAAGCGACCGGTTGCCTGCCAGGGGAATGAACTGCTTGGGTCTGGACGGTCTTGATGCCGGCCACAGACGCGTACCCGCGCCGCCGCACATGATCACAGGGTAAAGAGCCATGGCGCGGCTTTAGCCAGATTAACGGGTTTGGGAAACCGGCTCCGGCGTTGTGCCCTTGATGTGTGTCGGGCAAACAACGCTTTCTCGGACCAAAGAGTTAGCCACCATGAAAACGGCACTTGTCGTACTCGGCATGCATCGAAGCGGGACTTCGTCCGTGGCCGGAGCGCTAACCCTGTTGGGAGCAGCACCCCCCCGAACCCTGATGGCACCTGCAGCCGATAATCCGCGGGGATTCTGGGAAAGCGACGTCGTCATGGCGATGGACGACACCCTGCTCGCCGAAGGCAGGGCGACCTGGAGCGACTGGCGGCCGCTGGCCCAAACCGCTCGCGCAACTGCTGTCGACGCGCGCATTCTGGCCGTGCTGGAAAGCGAGTTCGGCAACGCGGAGACGATCGTGCTGAAAGACCCCCGCATGTGTCGCCTGTTCCCGGCCTGGCGGCGCGCACTGTACGACGCCGGCTACCAGGTGCTGATCGTCAGCCCGCTCAGAAACCCGTCCGAGGTCGCGGCCTCGCTGGAGGCCCGCAATCCGATATCGCGCGAGCAGGGATTGCGGCTGTGGCTGCGCCACGTCCTGGAAGCAGAGGCGGCCAGCCGGGGTCTGGCGCGCCATTTCATGCTCTGGTCGTCGTTCATGGCGGACTGGCGTGCCGAAGTCGTCCGCATGAACGCGCGCCTCGGCACGGCCCTGGCACCCGCCGCCGGCGATGACGGAGCCGGGATCGACGCCTTTCTGAGCCCCGACCTGCACCGCCAGCGCAGCGAGGCCCCGACGCCCGCACTCGTCGCCCGGACCTGGGCTGTGCTGGGAGATCTGGCCGTTCACGGCGAACATCCTGACCTTCTTGCCCGGCTGGATATCCTGGGCCGTGCCTTCGACGAGGCCAGCGATCTGTTCGCCGACACCCCCTGACGCCTTATCCCGCGTGACAGGGGCAAGCGCCGGCTCTATCAGCCCGGCTATGGACGAGAGCGAACGGCAATCCGAGGAACGGGGCTGGGCCACGGCGAAGACGCTGGCCGAAGCCCTGCCCTTTATCCAGGTCTATGACCGCGAAACGGTGGTGATCAAATACGGCGGCCAC
>Ga0163144_10015703_pt1 | contig 15593 bp, 13 predicted proteins | sample OliLak19BULKMAT1_FD_123175 | JGI IMG/M metagenome (GOLD analysis project Ga0163144, IMG submission 123175) | Freshwater microbial mat bacterial communities from Lake Vanda, McMurdo Dry Valleys, Antarctica - Oligotrophic Lake LV.19.BULKMAT1 | ecosystem: Environmental > Aquatic > Freshwater >...
ATTTGCAGTGGGTCCATTTTTAAAAGGTGTAAATGTTTCAGGAAGTGTTGCAGATTTGACCCAAGCGTACTTTCAAGCATCTTTTATAGGTATTCCCGGATTGATTCTTACCGCAGGATCAGCGCAATTTATAGTCGGCATTAATAAAGGCTTTGTAGTAGTTCTCCCAACGATCATTTCCTTAGCTATTTCTCTCAGTGTTGGTTATTCATTAAAATACTCTGCAGGTTTGGGAATAAAGGGGCTTGGTTATGCCGATTCAATTGATGCGTGGACGTCTTGTTTAGTTTATTGGTTAATACTTCTTCGCAAAGAGTTTATTGGTAGCAAAATATATACATTTCAATTTAACTGGAGAAAAGTAAGAGAAATTTTTAGAAAGGGTAGTGCTATCGCTTTTAGTATGTTAGTTGAACTTGGCCCTATAGTTGGCATGTCTCTCATGGCGAGTAATTATAGTAAATTAGCTTTATCAGCTCAAAATGTGGCTGTACAATATAATAATATTATTTATTTACCAATCATTACCGGTAACTTGGTAGCCACACAGTTAGTGGGAAAATATAGAGGCGCAAAGTTTTATAAAAATACAAGACAGATGGGATTTCATATTATTGCCTTTAATGTAGGGGTTTCATCGTTAATAACATTATTACTTCTAGGGCTACGTAGAAACATAATTACTATTTTTGTCCAATCGGAAACGCCAGACCGAGATGCAATGATAACGTTGAGTGAAAAAATATTGGTAATTACTGCTGTTACTCAAGCAATCGACTGCATTCGTATAGTTGCTTCAGGGGCTCTTCAAGGGATTAAGGATGTTAATTATCTTTTGTTGAATAATATTATTACATTAAATTTTATTGCATTACCTGTAAGTGCTTTTTTATGTTTTGTCCTGGATTGGGGCGCAGAAGGGATTGCTTATGGACATGGTTTTGGTATGTTCATCAGTGCGATTTCTTTATTACATCGCTGGAATAAAAAATCGATGATTTCCGCTTTGGAGGAAGATCTTCAGAAAGAAGAGGAATCAAAAAAAAATGATTTTTCATTGCCGGGTTCAAAGTATTTATTAGACGTATCATCAGAGCAAGTCGATGTATCTGATAAATCTTCATCATTTTGGAATTGTTGGAAGCGAGCGAAAAAAAATATAGCGGAGACACATAAGCCATTTTGTGTATTCATGTAAGTGTAATATCTTGAAGCTTCGCTAGAGATTTTTTTCTGTAGTTCATTGTTTCAGCATAAGAATCAATCACCTCAATTAAGTGATCGGTGTCGGAAGCTACAAAAAGCTGCTTTTGGAATTTAGAGAGTTCAAAATCATGGTGAATAACATTCATTGAGTAAGGTAGTTTTTTTGTCATACCGTTAATAGCGCTAATAGACTCGGCATGAGCTGAAATTAAGCCTGCGCCAAAGATTTTGTTGTTTTGAATATTTCCCATCAAGCCGAATTCTACGCTCCAAATAAAGATTCTATTTAAGGAAGTCAGCTCATAGCGAATGTTCTGTGCATCTAGATACCCAGAAATTGTGCAAAATAATTTGATGTAATGTGTGAATTTTTTAGAAAATAAAAGAGGAATGTGACCAAATAAATCATGTAATAAATCCGGTTTTTTTGCATATTCAATATGTTCAAGTGAACGGATATCTTCTGCAATTACTAATATTTTATTTCTCATTAGTTGCCAATAAATATCATAAGGAGTTATTCCAGGTTTATGTATAACCTTCCAACCTATAGACTTTAATCTTGAATTAAGTTGTTCTATAGAAATAACCTTTTTCTTTGGAAGATTTAGCGCGTAAAATCCTTCAAGATAATCATCTAAAATGTATTCACTATAATTTTGCAGAAAATTAAGATGGTTTGCTAAAAAAATCTCCCAAACAAGATTAGCGTTGTTGGCGTGTTTTTTAAGTTTTTTCGAGGTATCATAAGTTTCAAGATGCTTAGAAATTAAATTATTATTATCTAAAGGATTATTTTTCATGGTCAGCCTCCAGTTTTTGAACTAGTTAGATATTGTCTGGATAAAGAATTATGCCTAAATTTTCCATAAAATACTCTTGTTGCCATTCCAATATCTTAACCCCTTGAAAATCGAGTTTTCTTATATCAATATTATTTAGCTGTGAATTTCGTAGATCAGCTTTAAATATTGATAGCCCATCATATAAACTGGGTGAAAATTCAGTATTAGTTAGATCAGCTTCTTCTAAATTTGCCCTGGAAAAAATGACGGAAACAAATTTGCTGTCAAATAGATCACATTTTTTTAAATAAACTCCTTCAAAATTGGCGTATTTGAAGTCAGTATGAGTGAGAGTGGCTATACTAAAGAGAGCTGTGCGACTTATCATATGACTGAAATTTGCAAATTGAAAATTACAGCCTTGTGCTCTACAGTGATCAATGGTAATTTGAAAAACTTCAGTACGTTCAAAATTATTTAAAGAAATGTCGCAATCAGAAAATTTTGCACCTTCTAAGTTGGCTTGGCGGAAATAACATCCCAGCTGTTTTTCTTTTTCATATAAGAAGCAATTGTTGAAAATGCTATTTTGCAAATTGCTGCATTCAAAATTACAATTGAATATCTTACAATTTTCAAATTGTATTCCAGTTAGATTTGCATGAGAGAAATCGGAGTTGAAAATATTACATTTTTTAAATATTATGTCTTTTTGATTTTGGTTTTTCCAGCTTAAGTTATTGAAATTTTTTTCTTGGATTAGTTTGTCATATGGAATTTCTACGTATTCTTCAAAAAAATTTGAGGGATCATTTAATTGATCATCCATATTTATTCTTGAGTTATTTAAATTATTTTTCATAAATCGACCTTTTTTGAAACTATAAGTGAGAACACTTCTCCAAAAACTGGAAACATGTTGATTTTTAATCCCATTGAATACCGATTTTTTAAAAAATTAATTTCTTTATTTTCATCTTGAGATAAGCTAGGCCAGCTGATACATAATCGATTAAAACCTTTAATAAGGCTGGATTTAGGAATGACTAAGAGAGATTTATTCCATTTATTGGTGACACGGAGATGGCCAATAGGAAAATTATTAACTAAAATTTTGAGATTGTTATCAACGGTTTCATTTTCACCAGGAATTCTGCATACTATTTTTAATTCTAAGTCATTATTGTTATCGGCTACTAATGAAAAATAGGAATTTGGCCACCAAGACTTATAATATGGAATCTTTCGGCGTGTACTAAGTTCGGAGTCTACCGCTAAACGAATAATCGAATTTATTCTTTCAATATACAAAGGTTCAGTAAGATCAACTCCTTTATCCAGTAATCTTATATAATGCTGTTGATATTGTGACATTAATTTGATGCCTTCACGAGAGTTTCTTTCCAAAAGTAAACATATTGCTTCTATGGTTAAAGCATCAACTCCTGGTGAAGCTTGAGCTACTGGAAAATCAAGAGGTGAATTAACAAGCTGAAATAATTGTTGACCCGCCTTGCTTAAACTAAATCCGGCGCCATAATAACAACTCCGTGCTTTCACATATAATTCCATTACGTCCAATATTTTCTCAGAATAATCAGCCGCTTTTTGAAATAATGAAATATATTTTTCTAAATTCAATGCATTATTGACTGGCTGATTAAGGTGGAGATCATATAATGAAATGTAAAAATAAGAAACGGCGAGTTGAAATGGATCGATATTATTTAAACTAGGCAATTTCACTAGTTTTTTCCAGTCAATATTAGATTGAATGGAATCTTTTTTTTCATTTTTTGTATAATAAGAAGATAAAAGCTTAGCGACAGGCGCCATAGCAATATTAATTCCATCAGGAGTCATATGGCAATAATCCACAAAGAGTGAATCATTGAGTATTTTTGACCCTAGATAATCAATAAATATTTCTTCTAAATCTATTATCGGAATTTGAAATTCCTCACCCAATTGTTTACAAGTTTTTCTGACAAAAGAAGGAGTACCGGGAAATGCAGTCAATTGATTATGCATAATGGCATAATCAGACTCTGCCACACAGTAATTATAAGCTTCATCCGTTCGTTCTAAAGCGATTAAGCTATTTGCAACGATTCGGTTTGAGGTAGGGGCATTGTTATTGTCGATGGCTAACATTTGTTTTCCTAAGACCAATGCTTCCTCATAGTTTGATTTTTCAAGAGCTTCAGAGGCTTTTTGATATAAATCATACCATTTACTGGTGTTTCCGTTTTTTTGCCAGTAAATTGGGCATTTTCGTTCCCAATGTCCATAATTTGAGGCAGGAACAATAAAGATTAATTTAATGTTGTTTTGCTGGGAAAGATTATCTAATTTTAGCATGATTTTTTCAGTACATTTAATAAGATTTTTTTTATAGGAATTTATTATTCCATCCGGACCTTCATTTTCTAGAATTTGTGAATAAGTTTGCCGTTTTGTTATGGGGGCATCATTATCAAAAATTGCCTCTGCGAACCAATTATTTCCTGCCATTACGACAATAAAATCAGGACTCAATTGTAATGAAGCCTCGCATGTTGCAAGAAGGCCCCCAGCATTCATGCAGCTACGTGTTAAGTCAATTACTTCCCATGTGATATCTGTTTGCTGATTCAGGTGATTAGATAAAGCAATGCTGGGAGTATAGTAAGGGGAAAAAAACATCCCTGCCGCTGCCGATTCACCGATGAAGCATATTCTGTTTGTATTAGGTTCTTTAATACGTTTTATTTGAGTGCGGGAACTTTCCCAAAAAATCGAATCAGATTGATTTTTTCGAATAAATAGGATTTCATTATTTTTTTCAATAGGATGCCATGTCCCAATGGGTTTGAATCCTGTGTGATTAATTTCATATTCAGGTATGTTGCTTTGGAATATTTCCTCAGTAGTGGAATCTTTATTTATTAAATAAGTTTGGATAAGCCGGAATATTTCTAATCCACTTTGATCTGGGTTGCCTAAAAAGTTAGATAATTTTTCAAAATTTGTACGATCATTTTTCATGGTGAATCCTTCATATCATATAAAAGTGTATATTCCTTCTGTCTGAGTCTTCATGAATAAATCTTGAGGTGGCTTAATAAATTCCGCTTCTTGTTTTGCCATGGTGAAAAATATTTCTGGTAATGCGGTTCGATCAATAAGAAAATTTTCTAGTACTAAAGCATCTATACCTGAGTTACCGAAGCATCTTAAAGCATCCAATGGAGTACAGACAATAGGCTCATTTTTCACGTTGAATGACGTATTTACTAAAATTGGGCAATTTGTACGTTGGTAAAAAACTGTAAGTAATGCATGAAATTTCGGGTTTGTTTTAGCGGAAACAGTTTGTGGTCGACATGAACCATCGACATGAGTAATGGCAGGTAAATCTAATGTTGAAATCACTTGACAAGTTTCTAGCATAAAAGGAGTTGGGATATTTAAATCAATATGATTCTCTGTGTGTTCTTCGAGTATTGCAGGAGCAAAAGGTCTAAAGCTTTCTCGTTTTTTTACTAGCATATTTAATCTGTCACGCATAGTAGGGTCTCTGGGATCAGCAATAATGCTACGTGCACCAAGTGCTCTAGGGCCAAACTCCATCCGTCCTTGAAACCAACCGATAACTTTACCTGCAATAATACGGTCGACGACGGCTTCATACAGCTTACTTGGGTTATCTCTAAAATCGAAAGCCTCGATTTCCATTGAAGAAAGCATGGAATAAATATCTTCATCTGTATACTTTGGACCAAGATAAGCGTTACAGAGTTGCTGATTATTTGGGTTTTTTCCGATTATATCAATGTGTGCAAGCGCGGCAGCGCCCATTGCCGATCCAGCATCTCCTGATGCTGGTTGTATAAATATGTGCTTAAAAAGGCCGGAATTTCTCACCGCATGATTGGCAACACAGTTTAATGCAACTCCCCCAGACATACATAAATTGGAAGAGGTCACTTTATTCTTCAATCCATGTATTTGCTTAAGAACAATTTGCTCTAGAATTAGTTGCAAGCTTTTAGCTAAATCTAGATGTTTCTGATTAATTTCAGTCTTAGGTTCTCGGGGTGGAAGTTTTAGAAGTTCGGTGAGTGAGTGAGTGTACATATGGTCTATTTGACTAAAGTCAAAATATTCCATATTAAGCTCAAAATCACCGTCATCATTAAGATTAAAAAGTTGTTGGAGCTTATCTACGAATAGAGGTTCTCCATAAGGGGCCAATCCCATTACTTTATATTCGCCGCTAAGTACCTCGAATCCCAAATAATTGGTGATAGTGCTGTATAACAATCCAATAGAGTGAGGATACTTTATTTCTTTAAACAGCTCAATTAATGGGCCTTGGCCTATTCCATATGTTGTAGTCGCCCATTCTCCTACGCCATCAGATGTTAATATCGCAGCATCAGTAAATCCAGAAAAAAAATAACTGCTTGCAGCGTGAGATAGATGATGGTCGTAAAACTTGATTTGTCCTTCGTACCCTAATATTTCGTTTATTTCGCGAAAAGGCTTATGGCAATCTATCCAATTAAGTTCATTACTTAAGTCAAGGTTAGCGCCAGATGATAATTGCCTTAATAATTTTTTATAGGGATTTTCATAATAGGCAATACAATCAATATCTGTGATATCAATTTTGCCAGCTTCTAAACAATATCTGAATGCTCTAATAGGCAATCTGGCGTCGTTTTTGAAACGAGAGAAACGTTCTTCAGAAACTGCGGCAATTAATTTTGAATCTTGGATTAATGCACAAGAGGAATCATGAAAATTCGCAGAAATGCCTATTATATTCATTCTGAGCTTCCTTAGCATCTAACTACAAAATATATCAAGGATATTTAATTGTAAAAACTTTGGCAGAGGGCAAAATTTTCAATCTGAAATGAAAATTTATATGTTTGAAAACGCTGATTGACAAGCTTGAACTGCGTGCAGTTTTAGATCTAGTCTCCATAGTTTCAGTCCATATTCCTACAGTTCTCAGATTCAAAATTTATTTTATTTTCCACTATATTAAATAAAATGTCAAACCAAAATTAAAAACCATCAATTCAAAACTAAAGGTTCATTTTAAGGCATTTTTTCACATATTTGCAACCTGACGAAGGGCGTCCTTTATGACCTAAAGGAATCACACCGAATTACTACGCATTACAGTGCGGCAGAAATTCGTAATTTGATTGATGCTGCTGACAAGGTTTGTATTCGTCAGACCAGCACTCCAACGCTGGGTCGGGTGAAAACGGAAGCCACGTCATTAACTATCGCTGAACGGATGCAAGCCCGGCAATGGGAAGATCAGAACGAAACTGGGAACACATTCCGGCAAAATTCCGGCACGGCTTTTTGAGATTGTCGGGGAGTTACTCTAAGTGCTTGATAATATGAAGCTGGCGATCTGAATCGAACAGACGACCGGCTGATTACAAATCAGCTGCTCTACCAACTGAGCTACGCCAGCGTTAAAGCTATACTTTAGGCAAAATTCAGTCACGAATCAATCCCTAATTGATCAACTAGCTCATTAATTGTTAATTGAGCCGTTAATTCGTCGTGAACACAGTAAGTCGCCGAGTTTTTGCAAGGCTCAATGTATTGAATATGCATAGGCTTGACATGATTAAAAAACTGCGCCAATACCCCATCTTCAGAGCGTCCCCGTTCGGCTACATCACGCTGTAGCCGTCTCGCCAGACGAACTTCTTCAGGACACTCCAAAAAAACACTCTCAGTCATTAAGGCTACTAAAGAAGGTTGCGTTAAAATCAATGAACCCTCCACTATAATAGCATCCGTAGGATATAAAATATGGGTTTCAGGCCGTCTTTGATGAGTGATAAAATCATATACCGGCACATCAATAGCATGGCCACTCTGTAATCGCAGTAAGTGACTATAAAGTAAATCAAAATCAATACTGGCAGGATCATCAAAATTAACCAGGCCGCCGTCATGATCAAAACAAGCGCTTTGATCCCGGTAATAGCAATCTTGAGAAAGAATCGAGCAATAACTTTCGCCAAGCGCAGCTTGCAGGCGTCGAGCAAAAGTGTTTTTGCCAGAGCAACTACCCCCAGTCACTCCGATAAAAAAAATTGATTCAGGGCGGTTATCAAAGCGCATCAGGCTCACCCGCCCATCCATATAAACGACTGCTGACATCGCCCATGCCGGGAATTAAAAAACCTTTCGGATCCAGGTTTTCTTCTATACCAATGGCGTAAATTCCAACCTCGGGGTAAAAATACTGGATTCTTTCTAAAGCTATCTTCGAAATCAAAATACAAAGTATCGAAATTTTACCGACAGAAAATTGTTGCAAGCGATCAATGCCCGCTAAAACGGTATCACCGGTTGCAACCAAAGGATCAATCAGCAAAATCTTTTGACCAGAAACATGTTTTCTATCGGGCAATCTAAAATAATACTCTACCGTGTTTTGGGTAAAACGGTCTCGATAAATGCCAATATGGCCTACCTTGGCGTCACTGATAATAGCTAAAGCGCCCTCAAGCATGCTATTACCTGCTCGCAGAATTGAAACGATTAATGGCGGTTCAACAATTCGGGGTACGTTGGTTTTCTGAATCGGAGTTTCCGCATCAACCATTTCCAAGGATAAATCTCTGGTCGCTTCATAAGTGAGTAAAGTCGAGATTTCATTAATGATTCTTCTCACTTCTGCTGAACAAGTTCGTTTATCACGCAAAATACCTACTTTGTGTTGCAAAGCTGGATGGTCTAATAAATGAAAAGAATCTGTCATGCCATTGTCCTTCAAATTAAAATAAAGTCCCGGTGCTGGTGTATTTTAAAGGAGGCTCTCCTGTTTTGCTACGTTGATAAGCAAGCTGTCGGCCAGCCTGCCAAGTCCCTCCTTGCAAAACCTGGAGTATGTTTAAAGTCGAATATTGTTCCCCCAGCTTTTGTTTAACTTGAACTACTAATTTTTCTAATAGAGCTATAGTCAAAGCTCGCCATTCAACAATGAGAGCATCGCCAGGGTGATGAATATTATTAACAAAATTTGGATTTTTAATGGCTAATACGCCACCATCAATAAATAATCCGCCATTTCGATATTCGGCTAAGCCAGGGAGTTTTTCTAATCCTGTCAGATGAAATCCTGTTTCTTGCAAAGGCTCAACTAAAGAAAAGGTTAACCATAAACTGAGTTTATGAAAAGGAATCCAACCCACAGCAGGATAAAACCACATATCGCCTAAGTTGAAGCCATGGGTTAATAATAAATTTACCAGTTCGCTGACGCAGATTGATGTCGCCTGATTTTCCTTTAAAAAATCATATATTCCGCCGGGCCTTGCCTCATTAAAAATAGAATTTTCCGTTAAAATTTTGCCTAAATTTTGCAATAAAAATAAACGACCTTCTAATCCCAGCAAAGGATTAACCGAATTGACTTGCATTTTTTCTTTTAATTTTTCATAACTTAATTGTTGTAGAGCAGCGCCATCGACGCGATAAGGTTCATGATTATTAGAGGAAAAAAAACCTGATTTAAACATTTCTAAACTGGCTATAGCCAATCCTTCTGAGCGGCTAAAGGACTGGCCTTGATCATTCTTATAGCGCCATTGGGGGCCCGCGCCCGCGTCTAATAAAACTGAAACCATAGCTAGGTCGAGCTTGGCTTTCACTTGTTGTGGCTGTGGCAAATTTTTTAAAAAATCGCTATAGTCATTGTTGTTTATAACAAAATGTCGCCAGCGTGAATGTAAGGGAATTTGCTTATCGGGATAATTGTTTTGCGTTATTTGGGCTGTTAAATCAGCAATTTTTTCCAGATTTTCTAAATATAAATTAAAATGGGTTTTTCCTTTTAAGCTCAGTTGCAATATTTGATTACTGCGCTCCTGAATAGCCGCAACCGTCAATAAATATTGAGATTCTTGCTTATCCACTAAAATATCCCGAAGATTTTTTGGCTTGAATTTCAACCTGCGCTTCGCTGGAAATTAAATGTTCTGGAATCATAACTCGCTCTTTAACTTCAATACCGCTTTCACAAATTGCTTTATATTTCATATCGCTCATTGAAATCAAGTGATCGATTTTAGTCACACCAAACCAGTGTAAAACATCGGGCATCAGTTCCTGAAAGCGAGCATCAGTTACTCCGGCAACGCATTCTGTCCTGTAAAAATAGCGGTTGGCAGTGTCGCCACCTTCCTGTTTTTTTCGGGCATTATAAACTAAAAATTTAGTCACTTCTCCTAAAGCGCGGCCTTCTTTGCGGAAATAAACAATTAACCCAACGCCTCCCTGTTGAGCAGTGCGGATAGCGGCTTCAAAAGCATGGGTAAGATAGGGGCGGCAAGTGCAGATGTCGGAACCAAAAACATCAGAACCATTGCATTCATCATGAACCCGGCAAGTCAATTCCACTTCAGGCTTGGCTAAATCTAAAGGGTTACCTAAAATATAAGCAGAGGCTCCGCCTATAGGGGGGAGTAAAACTTTCAAATCTGGACGGGTCACTAATTCAGGAAACATCCCACCAGTTTCTTCAAATAAAATTTTTCTGAGAAAAGATTCTGTTGTGTTTAAGCGCTTGGCAATACCTGGCAAATACCAGACCGGCTCAATGGCTACTTTAGTGACGTTGACCTCTTGCGTAGGGAGAATAATTTTACCATCCACAGACAAACGTTTTTGCTCAATGGCTTGAAAAATTTCGGGAATAGTCAAATGAGCTTGAGTCATGGCGATAGTAGGGTAAATATCATATCCCTGGCTGATTTCATCGGCAAAGCAGTCAGTCACATTAGCGCCCCAGGGGTCTAAGGAAACAATTTTTTCAGGGTCATACCATGAGGAGTAGGGGCCGATTCGAATGATGGATTGGGTGTGACTCAAATCAGCGTGATGGGCTATTGGATATTTGCCAGAAGCGATTGATAAAGCCCGGTAAACTGAGTAGCTGCCGCTATGAGCTCCAATGGCGTTACGGGCAGTTTTATTGCCAAAAGTAGCAATTAAAGGCCCACGTTGATGAGGATTTTTAGCTCCCCAGTGAATCGGAAATTCCAGTTCCGGCATTTGGCCGGGATGGGAAGTAATAATAACGTGAGGATTTTTTTTGAATTTTTCCATTTCAAAATTCCCTAAAAAAGACGACTCGAGAGCGAAGTGCAGAAAAAGCAATCCAGTCACAGACATTGCGCCTGAATTGCTTCGCTGCCCTCCTGGTTAATTAACCTGCATTAAAAGGTCATTAAGCTGTTTAACAAAATCAGCCGGATTGGCGAGCGTTTCTCCTTCTGCCAATAACGCCTGACTCAATAAAATGTCCGCCCAGCTGGCAATTTTGTCCGCCGGCTTGTGTTGTAGTTTTAATAATAAAGGATGATCCGGATTCAATTCCAGAATAGGCTTGCTCTCAGGAATTTGTTGTCCTGTGGCTTTTAATAGCCTTTGCATATGGCCGGATAATTCATTTTCATCAAATACAACGCAAGTGGGTGAATCTACCAAGCGATGGGTCAATCTAACGTCTTTAACCCGGGCGCCTAAAGCTGATTTGATTTCTTTAATCACATCGGTAAAAGTAGCCGCTTTCTCTTCTTGTTGCTGTTGCTCTTCTTTATTTTCAGTAGGTTCTAAGTCCAGTTTTCCTTTGGATACGGATTGTAGTTTTTTACCCGAAAACTCATTTAAGTGTGCGGCTAACCATTCATCGACTCTATCTGATAACAGCAATACTTCGATACCTTTTTTACGAAATACTTCCAATAATGGGCTGTTTTTCGCATTTAAATAAGTATCCGCCGTCAGATAATAAATTTTATCCTGTTCGGGCTTCATGCGCGAGACATAATCAGTGAGTGATATATTTTGGCTTTCATCGCTATTATGAGTTGAAGCAAATCGCAACAATTTGGCAATACGGTCTTTATTGAGATTATCTTCCGCAGGGCCTTCTTTAAGCACTGCGCCGAACTCCTGCCAGAATTTAGTATAGGTTTCGGGTTCGTCAGCGGCCAGTTTTTCCAGAAGATCAAGCACTCGTTTTATGCATCCGGAGCGCATCTTATCAATAGTTTGATTAGATTGAAGAATCTCGCGGGAAATATTCAAAGGTAGGTCATTACTATCAATGATGCCTTTGATAAACCGTAAATAAGCAGGCATAAAATGGTCAGCGTCGTCCATGATAAAAACCCGCTTAACATATAATTTTAAGCCGCGTTGATATTCCCGATGCCATAAATCAAATGGTGCATGAGCTGGGATATATAATAAACTGGTGTATTCTAGTTTGCCTTCCACTTTATTATGAGTCCAGGCTAAGGGATCTTCAAAATCATGAGCGATATGTTTATATAATTCTTTATATTCCTCATCTTTAATTTCGTTTTTAGATAAAGTCCATAAAGCATTGGCGCGATTGACGACTTCTTCTTCAGGAATCACAATTTCATTACTGTCACTCATCGCCTCTTTATCAGTTTTAAATTCCTCTTTTGTACTGACTGGTTGAGATTTTTTCATTAAAATAGGCAACACAATATGATCAGAATACTTGGTGATAATATTGCGTAAACGAAATTCATCTAAAAATTCTTCAAAATCCTTTTTTAAATGGAGGATTACTTCAGTGCCTCGGAGATGATGTTGAATATTTTTAACGGTATATTGACCTTGACCGTCCGATTCCCATAGAACGCCCTGATCTGCCTGCGTGCCAGCATGCCGGGTCCTGACTACGACTTTATCAGCGACTACAAAAGTAGAATAAAAACCGACGCCGAATTGTCCAATTAAATTAGAATCCCCGCCCGACTTTTTATTGTCCAGCATTTCTTTAAAAGCCCGAGTGCCTGATTTAGCGATAGTGCCTAAATTGTCGATGACTTGTTCTCGTGACATCCCTATCCCATTATCGCGGACTGTAATGGTTTTATTGTCTTTATTAAAATCGACCCAGATTTTTAATTGTGAATCATTTTCATAGAGAGCCCCATCAGATAAGGCTTCATAACGTAATTTATCGGCGGCGTCTGAAGCATTAGAGATAAGCTCACGTAAAAAAATCTCAGGATTGCTATATAGCGAATGAGCCATGAGATCAAGTATTTGTTTTACTTCCGCTTCAAAGGTTAATGTTTCTGCTTGTGCTGAAAAGGTCATAAGATACTCCTCTGTGAATTAAATAAGTTGAATAGGAGTAAAGATTGGGGTGTCTTTTAGAATTTCAAGTTCGGGCAATCCAGTTAGAAGACTGGATTGCCCGTGTGTTATTAAATAACGAAATGGACAGAGATATTAGCAACGACAGCTTGAAGGGCCGGTGCAGCATTTTCATTGATGCTGGCCGGATTGCTGCCTAACCACGAATCGTTAGAAGCTGGGACATAAAAATAATCAATGCCTGCTGTTAACGGTAAGTTGTTGAGTGCGAAGTCATAGTCAACGCTGGCGCCGAACATAACAGTGGTATAATCACCATCGCCCACACCGGCATAAAGATTGCCTTCATGATCCAGGGCACGGTATGCGCCGCCTACTTTGCCGGTCACATGAATCAATGGATTAAATGGCAAAGCAGTGCGGATGGTGGCTGCAGTGTAAGCAAACCAGGATTGAACCGTACCGTTAAAGCCATTAACCGTTTGATCAGAATCAGGCAACACTAAGGCGCCGCCTTCAATTCCAAAATGATCTAATACCTGAACACCGACTTTGCCGCCATAAGTAAAACCGTTAGTATCAGCGCTAAAGGGCGCGCCGCTTAATATGAAACTATTCCAATCCGAATAAGCCCAACCGGCACTAAGACCAGCATAGGCAAAAGGAACAAAATTAGTGACACAAACCGGACAAGCAGGTGCGGCTACGTTAGTATCCGGGCCTCCAGCATATGCTTCAACGGCTGCTAAAAGAGAAAGACTGGCAGAGCTTAAAATTAACATCTTCTTTATATTCACAAATGACTCCTATTTAAATTTTAACTGTGTGAAAATACTTCATCTAAGATACTACCGCTTCTTGTGAAGCCGGTCAAGATAGTGCTGACTAAATAATTGACAGTTATGGTTGGAGCTGATATTTTGCCAGGAAATTAATAAATACCGAGGGAAAAAAATGACTATATTATATCGCGAAGATGAGCCTGAATCCGTAAGCCAAGAAAGAGACGCCCGCCAAGAATATGATGTTCAAGCAATATTTGAAGAAAATCTTTTGCAAGCTATTCAAAAGCGCGATGAAGATTCGGTTGAAAGGCTTTTTAATGAAAGATATTCCAATATAATTAAAAAAATAGAAAAAGATAATAATGAGAAAAAACCGATCGATAATCGAATATAGTCAAAGCGATTGAGTTTTCAATGTTATAGCATCCCATTGACTGGCGATCTTGAAACCTTCTGCCTTCGAAAAACCTTGAAATACAATGAGTATTCCTGCGATTTTTCTCAGTCAGAACGTTTCAATCTCACCAGCCAATGGGCGCTATAACACCGAAAACTCAATCGCTTTGACTATACCTCTTTGTGAGAATTATCTTAAAGCTTTAGGCGGCGTTATGGCCGCCCATCTAAAAGAAATTAAAAAAGGTGCTGAAAATTTAATAACAGAGAGCACCCTAAAAAAATATATGGGAAATTTCTTCCTTTGTCTGGTGAATTATCTAGAATAAAACAAAAATATTCAGAAATTTATGGGTGATATGCAAAATTCACAAGTCCAAATTGATCATTATAAAGAAGTAGAGACCATGGTTAAGATGCTTCGCCAATCATTGGAGCGATCGAATTGTAAGCTATTGTTAGAAAGTCGATTATTCACAACTTATTCAAAGATTACTAATAAAGATTGTCCTAAATTGAAATTAGAAGATCTGGAGACTTGTCGTACTTATTTTGCTAAAATTGCAGCTATAGGAGCTGAATCTTTAGAGCTGAGTGAGAAAGTAATATTACTTTCTAATCAATTTATGACAGGAGTTAGCAATGTATTTTCTGAAAATCCTGAACATGCAGACACAGCGGCCCGGCATAGCGGATTATTGTTAGGTTTTTCAGGATGAAATTGATAAAAAAGCATTTTTTGGTCACTGAATCAACTTTAGATTTAGCTCAACAATTTGCGAACGAGTTATCTCCTGGACAGTTGTGTGTTTACACAACTGATAATCAAACTCGATCCCGAGGCAGCCATTCTAGACAGTGGCTGTCTCCTCCAGGGGTTAATATTTATGCTACTTACAGTTTTTTATTAGAAAAAAAACTGGCTCTTCCTGTGTTAATTTTTTTTCCTTTGGTTGCCGGTTATTCGGTAATTCGATTACTCTATCATTATCATTTTCCGGTGAAATTAAAGTGGCCAAATGATATTTTAGTGAGTGGAAAAAAAATTAGTGGTATTTTATGTGAAAGCTCTGAGCTGACAAAATACGAAATTATCTACAAGTTAATTAATATAGGTATTGGCCTTAACGTCAATATGGGCGCACAATATTCTGAACAGATTGATCAGGCTGCAACCTCAATGTGCCTGGAGGCTGAGAAACTATTCATAAAAGAAGAAGTACAAGAAAAATTAAATGAAATAATGATG
>Ga0163144_10015704_pt1 | contig 15592 bp, 13 predicted proteins | sample OliLak19BULKMAT1_FD_123175 | JGI IMG/M metagenome (GOLD analysis project Ga0163144, IMG submission 123175) | Freshwater microbial mat bacterial communities from Lake Vanda, McMurdo Dry Valleys, Antarctica - Oligotrophic Lake LV.19.BULKMAT1 | ecosystem: Environmental > Aquatic > Freshwater >...
GGGTGTTCCGGACCACGGAATCATCCACCCTGGAAACCCACGCCGCCACCGCATTTCCACCGATGACAGCGTAGTCGATTCCCGCCGCGTCAAGCGTGGAAGCGGCTCGCCGGAGGCGGTCTTTGACCTTTTCAATTCCTTCACTCATGCGTTCCCAAGAGACCGGGCCGAGAGTTGTTGCTGGCGGCTGCATGTCAGTATTCATAGCCCAAAGCGGTGGGGATGCGAGATCAAATTCCGGATCCGGGTGCAGGACAAAAAAACCAAGGAGCGGCGGTCTCCGTATCCGCCGAGGCCCATGAACCGCCCATGAGTGAGTGCGAAGCGCTTTTCATGGTCCCCTCATGGACAAGGGCGAATCGGAGGATCGCCCCTCCCTGGGTAGGGGTTCTTGACGGTTGCGAGCGGTGAAAATAGGGTTACCCGTTTGAAGAGGACTAAAGAGATTGCCCATAAATACGGTGTCAGACAAATAATTAGTTCGCTCACACCCTCGGACGATAGCGAGGATTTTCCAGTGTCATTTGTTGGTGTCACTGAGCGATGATTGAAGCCCTTCCCCGATGCTGCCAACTGATCCCACTCTCCAAGCGGGTGTTTTCTGCCAATAACGGCTTTTCGGCAGAGGCTGGCTCGAGTGAGGTGCCGAAGGTGTCGCCCCAGTGCTGGAGTAAGAATTTATTCTCCTGGGTGAGCATGACGTCGGAACTTCCGAGAATCGGGCGGAGGGGGGTAGTCATTTGCAAGGGGACCCACAGAAACAGGACACTCCAGATCGTGAGTGGAGCCTTCAGGGTGCCGCTGGTGGCAAAGATAACGGATTTGAAATTCTAATTAATTGTCTGACACCGTATTTAACACCGCCACCACCTATTACCGCAAAATTACGTGCATTGGAGCCATCCTCCATTAGACTCACAAAAATGAACATGACTACGACCACGAAGCCCGCGCCGCATTTGCTTTCGACCTTCGACCTGCACGGGCTGGCCCTGCGCAACCGGGTGGTGATGGCGCCCTTGACCCGAGCCCGCAGCGGGCAAGATAGGGTGCCGAATGATCTGATGATGGAATATTACACGCAACGCGCTTCTGCGGGGCTGATCATCGCGGAGGCGACGACGATTTCGGAGCAGGGCTTTGGCTGGGTGGATTCGCCGGGCATCTACAACGATGCGCAGGTGGCGGGTTGGTCGAAGATCACGACCGCGCTGCGGGCCCGCCAGACACCATTTTTCCTCCAGCTCTGGCATTGCGGGCGGGCGTCGCACAGCAGCTTTCACGGCGGGAAACCTGCGGTATCGGCCTCAGCCATCAAGATCAACGGAGACGACATCCACACGCCCATCGGCAAGCAGCCCAACGAAACGCCGCGGGCGCTGGAGACGGCGGAAGTGGCGGCGGTGGTGGAAGATTACCGGCGGGCGGCGGAGCGGGCGAAAGCAGCGGGGTTCGACGGCGTGGAGATTCACGCGGCCAATGGCTACCTGATCCACCAGTTCCTCGACTCGAAGACCAATCACCGGACAGACTGCTACGGCGGAAGCATGGAGAACCGGTATCGATTTCTGAAGGAGATCGTTGAGTCTATCCTAACGGTCTGGCCGGCGGACCGGGTCGCGGTGCGCCTATCACCCAACGGCGATTTCAACGACATGGGCGCGCCGGATTTCCGCGAAATATTCACGTATGCAGCGGCCCAACTCGACGGCTACGGATTGGCTTACCTGCATGTGGTGGATGGGCTGGCGTTCGGATTTCACAAGCAGGGCACGCCGATGACGCTGTCGGAATTTCGGGCCGTATTCAAGGGTCCATTGATGGGCAATTGCGGCTACACTCAGGAAACCGCAGAGGCGGCGATTGCCTCGGGTCAGGCGGACCTCATCGCCTTCGGTCGGCCCTACTTGAGCAATCCGGATCTCGTCGAGCGCTTCGCAAACGGCTGGGAGCTAAGTCCACCGGCAGCCCTCGATGTGTGGTCGGCCCCCACGGCGGCGGGCTACACCGACTTCCCGTTTCATGAGCGACGCTGAGAAGTCTGACGCAGAACGGCGGGCGCTGGTGTTTTAGCGGGCGACTGTGGGAAGACAACTGGCGGACTCCAAAGATCATTTTCTGAGGGGCGGACCGATCTGCGCATGGAGTTGCGATGAATCATTTGGATTCTGGAATGGCATCATTATGGCACCGCTATGAAATCGATCCATATTCGTGATGTTCCTGAAGTTGTGATTGCCCGGCTTAAGCTCCGAGCGCAGCGGCACCATCGTTCGTTGCAAGGTGAACTGAAGGCGCTGCTTACCGAAGCATCAGCGCAGGTGGAAACAGGAGGTTCTGAGGAATTCACACGTCAAACGGTGAAAACTCCCGGGGTGCAGAATTGGTCGCTTCTCCCTTACGCGGGTTTATTGCCACCCGCGTTGCGGATGCTTTCGAAAGTTCCTTCGATGAGTTGTTTCCCTTGCTCGCCGATATTGTGGTAGATCATGCTCATGGTTTGAATGGTGCTTGCTGCGGGGCCGGCGAAAGTGAACTCGCAATTGGTCACTTCACACGCGTTGAGTGCAAACGGGCCATAGCCGAGCACGACAAAACGGCAATTGGTGAAATTGCAGGCTTCGTATTCGTGGAAATCCAGGACGACCTCTTCGTTTGTAAAAGTATTTTTCGTAATTTTCATGTGGTGTTTTGTTAGTGTGAATCAATGAAGACGCGGGATTTAAAAGTGCTTTGCAGTCATGTGCAACCTTTGGAAAATAAATAATTCATGGTGGCCGGCTATCGAGTTGAAAGACTTGGCCGGATGTGTGCGGCAAATGTTCGTGCAAAAAAGCGATGAACTTCGCAACCGCTGCCACCTCATTCAAGCGTCCAAGCGCGTGATCTTCAAGAACCCGGGACTTTCGTGATTCTTTCACGGCCGCAGTCATCCGCGTTTCGAGAAATCCAGGAAGAAGCGCATTCACGCGGATGTTGTGGCGCCCGCAACGTCGGGCCAACGAGGTGGTCAGCCCGATCAATGCAGCCTTGGCAGTCGCGTAAGCTGCCTGACCTTTGGGCGGGTGCAGCGCCGAATGACTGGCCACAAAAATCACATGCCCGGAGTGTTGGCGTCGCATGATCGGCAAGGTTGCTGCCGCACAATTGGCAGCTCCTTGATAGTTGACAGCGAAGATGTGATCCCAGGATTCCTCACTTAAACGAGCCAACGGGGTGTCAGCGATGACTCCCGCAGTGCAAATTAGAAAATCGATGGGTTGGTTTTTGAAATAGGAATTCACGGATTCAGGATTCGTGACCTCCAATTCCGAACGAGTGGGCGCCGCCACACTCCACCGAGGGGTTTGCATGGCGTGAACGATGGCAGCTGCGAGTGACCCGCCGCCGCCTGTAATGACTACTTGTTGAACTTCCATTAGGGAACTTTGGCGTAAATCAAGCCGATTGGGTTTTGATGTCGTTGTCTTTTTTACCTCTGAAGTCACTGATCCGATCGGTGGATTTTCACAGCCTTGTTCCACGCCGCTTCTTCAAACTCGCGGCTAAGTCCGTTGCCATGAAAAGTGATGGGGTTGATTGAGCGACGCGGCCAAGGATTCCTCAATCAGGGAACGCAGGGTGACAGGCTGCGCACGGGCGAGAAGGTTGTCGGCAATCTCGATGATGATCCTCGCCCGGGCGAGGCTATTTGGTACGTGGAAATTGTCAAGATCAGGGGGGGAGTTCACATGATAATTCCTGGCAGAGCAATCATCAGCGCTACGGTCGCCGAAAAAGATTGGAGAAACTGATCGCGCGATGGAGGCGATAGAGTCCGCACCTTTTTGACCAATCGCAACGGACCAGAAGGCGACGGCAAGACCGATGACGGCGCAGCGATTCAAAAAGCGATGGATGCCGCTGTCGCCGCAGGTGCGGGCTCCCGGATTGTTTACGATCCGTTGCCGTTCACGCAACGGCATCATCACGGTGGAAGAAACGATCACAGGGAAGTCGATCTTGAAATGATCTGCGAGGCAATGAAAGCCAACTCCAGATGCGCTGACCGATGGGACGCGACCGGGCAGGCGGCCGGGATATCCCGACCTTCCTTGCACATGCGCTCGACCCACTGGTGCTGCTGCCGGATTCCCGCCTCGACACCATTGAACAGGACATCCATTTGTTTGCTTGTATTGCCTCGCTCTTTGCTTCGTGCTTCATGCTCTCCGACAAACCCTTTTCTTCCCATCTCCGAGCCCTGCTTTTGCCCCCAGCGGTAGCAGATCGAGGGCTGCCGGTGGAGATGGAGGTGGTGGTGACGTTTGTGGACCGCTCCAGGGGAATGCTTTTCGTCCACGATGGAGCGAATGGGTTTTATTTGGCAGCGAATGATTTCGTGAAGAAGGCAAAATGGCTGACCGTAGGAGGCAAGCTACGCTTCAAGGGCGTGTCGAAAAAGGGGGAGTTCTTGCCAGTGGTGGTCACAGATACCTTGGAAGATCTGGGCGCAGGGGTGCTGCCTGATCCCCCCCGTGCAGCGGACGATGGAGGCAATACTGGCCCCTAAGGATTGCTCACAATGGGTGCAGGTGGAAGGGGTGGTGAAGCGGGTGGCCTACGAAAATGGCGGGGTGACGCTGTGCATCCAAGTGGGCGAGTATCCCCTGCCGGTGGAACTGCCAAGAAATGCACATTTTGGAACGAAGCCAGCTCTGCCGTCGTATTTGCTGGAACATCGGGTGCGGGTCCAGGTGGTGGCGGCCACGCAGTTCAACGATCAGCGGCAGATGAGCGGGCGCATGCTGTATCTACCAGGTTTGGAATTTCTCACCGAAATGGATGCCGAAATGGCAAGTGCGCGGAGAAGGAGGAAGCATGAGAATCGACTCGGCGCTGGCACCTGATTTCAAACCCGGAACCCTGATCGAGGCAGGGGGTGTCGTGACCTTTTTTCCCTTCCGCCCGGGATTGAACGCGATAAAGCTAACTGAGTTGGATCAAAAGCCGGCGCCCGAGCCGTTAGCGCTGGAGCGCGGAGCAGTTCGAGCGGGTATCCATCGATACAACCTATGTGGATATGAGGCAAACTTCGACAGGTGCGCAACTACTGTGCTGTTTGAGGCCAAACTGCCGCTCAAACTGTTCCGTGAACTCAAGCTGGAACCGGGGATGCGTCTGCGGCTCACAGGAATCTGCGAGCTGGAACTCGACAATGCCTTCGGCATCGCCCGTTTTACCAAGGTCTTCACCCTGACGCTCCGCGCCGCGCAGGATCTGGTCGTCCTGGAAAGGCCACCCTATTGGAACAAGGGGCGTCTGCTTGGGCTGCTCTCTGTCACGGGTGGCGCGGGCCTGCTCTTCGCCGCCTTGTCCTGGATGCTGCGGCGGAAGGTGGCGGAGCAGTCCGCGATCATCGAGCGGCAGACGACCACGCGTGCCACGCTCGATGAACGCCAGCGCATCGCCCGCGATCTGCATGACACGCTGGAGCAGGAACTCAGCAGCGTGGCGATTCTCCTCGATACCACATCGCAGCAGTGTGCCAAAGTGGAGGTGCGGCTGAAACGTGATCCCCTCACAGTGCGGGAACTGGAAGTTCTCCATCTGATCGTAGAGGGTCTGATCAACAAAGAGATCGGCGGGCGTCTCGGCATCACCGAGGGCACGTTCAAGCTGCATGTGGCGAAGGTTCTGGCCAAGGTCGGTGCCCAGGACCGCACGCGCGCCGCTATCCTGGCGGTGGAGCGGGGGATCGTGAAGCTGTAGCGGAGTGTCCGCAGCAGGGGGCCACGATTGTTGGCGGGTTGTATGCCCAATGGCATATTGTGAATTGTATTGAAGCCGGGTAACTTCTCCATGACATTGACGCAGCCCGCTCAATCCATTTTAGATTCGAATATTCCGAGACAAAGAAAAATTTCCTGCGTCACCAGCACGCAGATGATCCATCAAAGCCCATGAAAACCCATCCCCGTCCTTCGGCCACAGCCCCAGCCCCTGAAGCCGGAAAACTCAATCATAAGAATGGCTTCGCCTTGATTATCACGTTGTCACTGATGATCCTGTTAACGGTCATTGCTGTCGGATTGCTCAGCCTCGCAAGCATATCACTGCGTACATCGAGTCACTCGAACGCCATGGCCACTGCCCAGGCCAACGCGAGAATGGCGTTGATGCTGGCGATCGGGGATCTCCAGAAAAACGCCGGCCCCGACCAGCGGATCACCGCCCGGGCGGACATTCTGGATGAAAACATCACCAACGCCCGTCTCACCGGCGTCTGGAAATCCCGCAATACCATCGCCGTCTCCCCGATCGCCGGAGACTACGAAGCCGCATCGAAAAAGGCGCAGTTCCAAGGCTGGCTGGTCTCTGCAGCCGACCAGACCAGACTCAAGGACCAGGATTTCGCCCAAATCGCTGCCGTCGATCCGACGAAACTCTGGAATACCGGAACGCTCGGAACCTCCGCACCCGCCAAGGATCTGGTCAGCGCCGGCAAGGTCCAAATCGCCGGGACCAAGAACAAGGGTGCCTACTCGTGGGCCGTGATGGATGAGGGGATCAAGGCCCGCATCAACACGCCTTACGACAACTTGACGGCGAACGATGGCGCGAAAACCGGCCAATTGGGATCCGGCGTGCGGCCGGGTATCGAGTTTATGGATGGACTGGACACCCTGGCACGCACCAACTTTGAAAAATCAGGTGCAGGCTTCGCCATCATGCAAAAGGGAGTGAGTCCGCTCAACGCCCAGTTGGCGGCAAAAATACTCGCGCCCTCCGTGACGCCGAAATTGAAGCAACACACCCACGACCTCACCTCGAATTCCACCGGACTTTTCACCGACGTTACCACCGGGGGACTCAAGGAGGACTTCCACCTTCTTTGCGAAAACACCAATCTGCCGGACCCATACTTCGGAAAGGGAATCTATGCCAGCAGACTTGGCTTTTCTACGGCGACAGCGACTTCGGACCCACGCTGGGAGTCGCTCCATCAGTTTTCACGCCTTTACCGTCAAACCACAACTCTAACCAAGGCGGGAGGCATCCCGGTGCTCAAAGCCTCCGTCCCGGTTGGATGGAGCGCCGCCACGGACACCTCTTCCGAGGAGCAACCGGTCGTGAACCCCGCCCCGCCGCCAGGCGTCGTGCTGATGCCCACCATCGCCAAGGTCCAAGTGGTCTTCACCATACTGGCTCGGGATATATATCGAGGCTATCCTGCCGGAGCCGTGCCGGTTCCGGAAGCCGCTCCACAGCTCCACGGCCCGTGGGGAAACAATCTCAAAGGAACCCGCTACGACTACCTGCTCCACTTGCTCTACACGCCGGTTGTCACCCTGCACAATCCCCACAATGTCGCGCTCGAATTCAATACCTTGAAGGTGGACTTCATCAACGTTCCGTTTGCCCTCCAGGTTTACAGGAACAACGACGCCCAAACCACAGATCTCGTGCCTCTCGATCAGATGTATCATCAAACGGCGGAGTTGGGCAGACGCTCCAAAGCCTTCGGCATGACCATGCATACCAAGTCACCCACAGGCACGGCCGGCGGCACGACCTTCAGGTTGCTGCCAGGCGAGGTGAGGCTGTTTTCCCCCTATGTGGACCCTAATCTCACTTGGGCAAGCGAGCTTGGCAGCTCCCGCACCTTTTTCGATTATGATGGCGGCAGCACCCAGCGCGCATTGGATATGAAGGGCGTCTCCGGCTGGCGGGGCGACGGCATTGGATTCGACCTCGACTGGTTCTGCGCAGCTCCGTTCCGTAAATACCCTAAAGAAACCATCAATGTGGCGGGGGCCACATCCAGCCTGGATCGTCGTGGCTGTATCCCCCTGCAGGCGACGGATAACCTGCATTTCGAATTCGCCCCCTACAGCATCGACAAGGCGAACAGCAAGTTCATCGTGAAAATGTCGGCCATCAACACGAACAACATTCGCGTCAACACGGGTGCCATCGAGTTGAACTACGAAAAACCCCGGGGACTTCAGGAATTCCTCCTCGGCCCGAATGGCAAGATGCGCTACCCGAAAACCGGGACGATCAACACGATGGATATCTTCGATCATCACACCAAAGCGATCAAGGAATATTCCAAGATCAAGCCGTTCGCGATCATCAGCGCCCAAGGCAAGTCCACTCACGGAGGATTCGACGCCGACAACCGGGAAGGCCGCAGTGCCACCAAGCCCTGGGTTTTCGCCCACGGGTCCATCGGAGGTGCCGTTGCCAAAGTCGTCAGCGAGCATCCTGCGAACCACTCCCACGAGCTCGACCTGATCTTCCTCGAAAAAAATACCGATCTCGCCGACCATGTGCAAATTGATAATTTTGACCGGGGCAATTTCATCACCGGCCACACCGGCCAGAAAGGCAGCAAGTTCGGCGTCATGTATGACATTCCATTGGCTCCCATCCAGTCGCTGGCCAGCTTGAACGGTGCCAATCCCGGCGGTTCCTCCGGCTATTTACCGCGTTTTGCGCAGCCGATCGGCAATTCTTGGGCATCGCCGATGTTGCCCGCCGACAAATCCCGCATTGCAAGCACCCCTGCGGAGCTTTTCGACCATTCCTTCATGCTCAACACCGCGCTCTACGACCACTTCTACTTCTCCGGCTTGGCGACTCAGTCCGGGAATTTCTCCGAAGGATCGACCTCCGACCAATTGATCAAATCCTTCTCAACCGGCAAATCCATGACTGATCCCAGGATCTCGCTGCATCTTCCCGACGGTGCGCCCGCGACCGATATGTCCACCAAGCTGGTCACAACGAACACCGCCCGCCATACTCAGGTCGGCGCGTGGCAAAAAATGGAAGGAGCTTTCAACATCAACTCCACTTCCGTGAGCGCTTGGAAAGCCATGCTCGCCTCCATCCACGCCGATGAGGCGCTCTACAACAAGATCACCGGAACCACCCCGGCCAACGCCACGACCGCGTTGACCAAGCTGCCCGCGATCACCGACAAGCAAGCCCGCATCAGCCGGTTCCGCCTGCCCACCACCACCGCGACCGATGTCGGGTCGTTCTGGCTGGGACCACGCACGCTCGATGACGCGCAGCTCACCCAACTCGCCACCGCCATTGTCACGCAGATCCGCAAGCGCGGCCCGTTTCTCTCACTCTCGGAATTCGTCAACCGCCAGCTCGGCAGCGGTGACATGGCGAAATTCGGAGCCCTTCAGAACGCCATCGAACTTTCCGGCATCAACAAGGATAACACTCCGGAAAAACTCGGCCAGTTCAACTACTTCAGCGGCTACCCGATCAATTCCACCCAAGTCTCAACCTACAATTACAAGTTCCCGGACGCAGGCACCGGCAACAGCGGCGATGGTGCCCCGGGAAGCATTACCCAGGGTGACATCCTCAACGTGCTCGGCAATGCAGCCACCGCCCGATCCGACACCTTCACCATCCGCGCCTACGGTGACGCCCGCGACGCCGCCGGCAAGGTCATCGCCACCGCCTACTGCGAGGCCGTCGTGCAGCGCCTTCCCGAATACATCGACGCCAAGGATCCGGCCACAGCCGTCCCGCAACCGGTGGCACCCGCCACCACAACAAGCCCCGTCATCACCAGCGCTGCAAATACCACCTTCGGCCGTAGATTCGCCATGGTTTCCTTCCGCTGGCTTGCCGAACCGGAAATTTAAAGCATCTTGCGGACCGTCTCCATCATCAAACCCCCACCTCGCCATGCGTCTCATTCTCGCCTTTTTGTTAGTCCCTCTGCTGGCCCATGCCCAGGACCGGGTGGTTTCCTGCCGTTTCCTGGGATTCCAAACCGGGGACACGACCTCCCTAACCCACGTGGCCGCCGGAACCGAATTGGCGTGCCCCTTCGAAACTTCCGGGATCTCCGCGCCGGTGAGTCTCGTGGCGGTCAACAATGTCCTGACCTTCATCACCACCGCGGATCGTAAACCCGCCTGCACCATCAGCATTCCGCCCTCCATGCGCCAGGCCCTCATCGTGATCTCCCCCAATGGCTCGGACCCCGCCAAGCCATGGCGCGGCTTCGCCATTGAGGACTCGAAAAAAAGCTTCCCGGACGGCGGCGCACTGGTCGTCAACCTGCACAGCTCCAACATCCGTTTCGTCATCGGCGAGCATAAATACATGCTCAAACCCGGCGACCAATACGGCTTGGAAATGCCCAAACAGGTGGACGACTTCAACATGGCGACCGTGGCCTTCGAGTTCTCCTACAAGGACCAATGGGCCAAAGCCAGCGAGTCCCGCCTCCGCTTCACGGAAGGCCTTCGTTATCTCATGTTGACCTACACCGACCCCACCAGCCAGCGGCCGCGCTTGTCCACCTATCAGGACAATCCCTTCAAGGCTGCGGCAAGTTCGGCCAAGCCATAGCCGGTGCTCCCAGCCTCCGTGATAGGTCAACGTCTGCCAGCCCTGGTTCGGATAGATTGTAATCTTTCACTTGCAAATGACAAACAACAAATTCGCCCTGACTTCCGCCCGTTGGGTGGCACTCCATTCAAGGCTTTGGAGGCGATGTGCGTTCGCATTACTGTGCTTTACCACTTTTGGGGCTTCATCCCTCCATGCCCAATTCAATTGGCGCACGGATGTCCAGTCGGGGGATTTCACCTCAGAGAGCAATCCGGGAAATGATAGTTTAGTTAAAAAAGATACAAACCGGTTGGTGCGAAATTGACCCAAGCGTCCTAGGGCGTTCAGGATCTCTACGTCAGGTTTATAGGCGGCAGTGGCAATCTTTTCAACACCGCCCGGTTCCGCTTCCAGCGATTCGCGCCCGATTACGTATCTCCGGTCGGTTTTGTGGATTGGGAGGATCCCGTGCTCACACGAGGTCTCTTCCCGGCGGGCTATTTCAGTGTGGAAAGCCATCCGGCTGATCTTTCCGCTTCTCGAGTGCCTCGGCCGGGTCCAGGTCAGCGGGTCGCGCCATTTCTGCTGCTCCGTTCGACGGTGAATCAGTTCCAGGCGTCCCGCCGGTGGTCGTTGAAGGTGCGGGCATCACTCATCTGAACAACAACTCGTGGATCAGGTATGACAATTTTGATTTTGGGAATATGACGGATCTCATCACGATCAATGCAGCCACCCCGAACAAGGGCGGGATGATCGAGGTCCGGATTGACTCGTTCAATAGTGAGCCCATTGCCCTGGTGGATGTTACCTATACGGGAAGCTGGACCCATTTTCGACCATTCACGGCTGTGCTGAATAGTCCAATCAGTCACGTGCACACGCTCTACCTGAAATTTATCGATTCAAATGGCGTGGCCGACTCTCTGTTTAACATGAAAAGCTTCGCCTTCGGGGCACGGACTCCTCCTGCGGCGGTTGCCAGCACGGGCAATCTCAGCGTCTATCCTGCGGTGCCAGGGCTTGCGACTTCGCCCTATTATACATTCTCGGTCCAAAAAGTTTTCGCACTCAATAACCCCGATAAAGCTCTCGCCAATAACTGGTTGAGTCCTTTTGCCTGGTTCACCGAATGCGTTGAAAATGGTAGCCCAAACAATACGGCCTACTACTCATCCTATATCGGGGGGTGGTCACAGACCTATTGCAACTTCGAGATGGATCGCGACACGCCGATCGTGGTGAAAATCACCCGACTCAACAATGCCTTGGCCCCTTCCGGTCCTATTTTCATGGCGAATGCCCATCCGGCTCAGCGGGTGGATTCCTGCGAGCTGATCAATGGCGATGTCTATGTGACGATGAGTAAACCGGCACAAGTGACCATCGACATCGATGGCCAGATGGATACACGCGATCTTCCCCGGGCGAAGCCTGATGGCTGGGATGGCGATTCAACTTTTAGTGGAGGCAAACGAAACGGCTGCCACGCAGTGTCGATTTTCGCCAATCCTTTCATCACCGACAAGCCCGCGGTCAATGGTCCGGGTGTGTTTGCCGTCGAACCCGGTGGCCCCTCGCCAGCCGCCAGCGATACGACTTGGACCACCCTCTATTTCAAGCCTGGCATTCACACCCTGTCGGTTGATGCGAGCGGGAATCCCCGCCTTTGACAGGACTCTGTGGTCCGTCTGCTCAACGATAGGAGTTATTACATTCCGGGTAATGCGATCATTTATGGATTGTTTGAGGACTTGGATGGCACCGCCGCCAATAAAAACATCCGGGTGTTTGGACATGGCACAATCAACGGCTCTAAGGCTCGACACTGGCAGGATTATGGAGGCCTTGATCTCCGTTGCAGGATCCTGCAGCTCATCAACGCCGTCGATTGCAATTACGAAGGTATCACCCTGGCTGATCCGCCTGAGTTCGGGCCGCGGTTTGAAAACTTCGAAGGCCGTGAGAATACCCCGAGGAACTCGATGAAATGGATCAAGTCGATTACTTGGCGAGTCAATACCGACGGCACCAGTGGTGGCCATGCCGATCTTGAGGACTGTTTTTTTGCCACCAGGATGATGGCTTTTACATCGGTGGAGCAAACCTCGGTCGCTGCGTTTTCTGGGCCGACGTCAACGGAACGCCTATTTACGCCAAATTCGCGGCCCTTGACAATGTCCCGGAGGCGATCTGCATGGATTCGCGGGACAAGGTCATCGAAGACTGCGACATGATTTATGCCAGAGCGGTGTTCACAACCTCCCCGGGAAGCACGACCGTCATCGGCTGCAGTGATCCTGCGGCTAACTCTTCGTATTCTGACGGGACCTTGAATACCGGCCAGCCCCTGGTCTTTCGCACCTTCCGGGTTACCGATCCCCGCCCGGTGTGAAACCTCCTGGTTTTTAACGACAATACCACGGACTTCAGGGGTTGGGCCGGTCTCCGCTTCGAGAATGTCGAATACCGGCACCCCCAGACCTTTGGTTGGAAGGAAGTCCTGCAAGCCCGTGCCGCAGCCCCAATCCATCTTTGGTAATTCGACCGTGTATCCTCCCATGGCGATTTATTTGACCATCACATGCTCGCAGATCCAAGCCTGTTCAATACCAGCAATGTATCGAGCATGGTCATCAAAAATTCGCAGGAGCCGCCCATCTACCCGAACGGCCCAGGCACCGGCATCACTCGTGAGTGGTGGACCGGCATCATTGGCACCACAGTGGCGAATCTGACCGGCAATGCAGCTTATCCCGTAAGCCCAACCGGCACCCGGATTTTGACTGGCTTCTTCGAAACACCTACCGATTTTGACGATAACTACGGCCAGCGTCTGCACGGCTATTTCATCCCGCCGGCTACGGGCGCATACACCTCCAGGATCGCATCGGCTGATAGCAGCGAGCTGTGGCTGAGTAACGGTGCGAACCCGGTCGGGGCGGTGCTGATCGCCAGTACAGGCGGCACTGCCGGGAGTCGGGAATGGACCAAATACGCCAGCCAGAAATCGGCTGCCATTACCTTGACCGCGGGCAACAGCTACTACATTCGCGCCCTGCACAAAGAAGGGACCGGGAGCGACAATCTGGCGGTCGGGGTTGACATGCCGAACGGTTCGTTCGAGAGACCGATCGCCGGGAACCGCCTGAACCCAGCACAGGTATTTAGTCTGGCAAGCAGCGCGGCGAACGGCGACATCACCCTCAGCCCGCCGGGTGGCACCTATAACATTGGAACCGTAGTTACGGTGACGGCAAATCCGGGTTCCGGTTATGGGTTCACAGGATGGAGTGGCGACCTTTCCGGGATAGTCAACCCGACGACCATCACCATGGATGGGAACAAAAGCATCACCAGCAATACCGCTGCTGCTGGCAGCTTCTTGTCCCGAACCGGCTGGGTAGCAAGCGCCTCTTCGAGCAATGGAGGTCCAAGCAATGCGATTGATGGAGAGAGCAACACTCGTTGGTCCACCGGGAGCAATCAGACCAACTGACAATGGTTTCAGGTCGATATGCTTTCAGCCCGGACCTTCAACCAAGTCATACTCGATGCTGCCGGTTCAGCGGGAGATTATCCGCGCGGATATCAGGTCAACGTCTCGAATGATGGCACGAACTGGGGCAGTCCGGTCGCTACCGGAAGCGGCTCCAGTGCTGCCATCACGATCACCGTTTCGACCCAAACGGCGCGCTATATCCGGGTGACCCAGACAGGGAGTGTGTCATCGACTATTTGGTGGAGCATTCACGAGTTGAATGTGTATGGTCTTTTCCCCAGCCCGTGGCTGACGTCGGACGTCGGCGCGGTGGCGACCATTGGCAGCGTCAGTTTCAGCAGCCCCACTTGGACCATCGCGGGCTCGGGTGTGGACATCGGGGGCACGGCTGACGCATTGCGTTATGTGTATCAAAGTTCGACCGGCGAATGCAACGTGGTGGCGAGAGTGACGAGCCTGACGAACACCAGCGGTTCGGCGAAGTCTGACGTGATGATCCGGGAAAGCACGGCGGTCGGTGCCGTCAACGCGATGGTGTGTGTGACCCCCGGCAATGGTGTGAGCTTCCAATGGCGGAACATGGTCAACGGCACCAATGGCAACGTTCAGATAGCGGGACCGACGGCACCCAAGTGGCTGAAGATTACACGAATGGGCAACTCGTTTGCGGGCTTTTATTCGGACAACGGAACGCTCTGGTCCCAAGTGGGCACTGCCCAAACAATCAGCATGGCTTCGAGCGCGACCATGGGTCTGGCGGTAACCAGTCAGAACAACGACGGTACGCTCTGCACGAGCATCATCGATAACGTGACGGCGATGAACCTTAATTCCTATGCCTCATGGGCCGATTCCAACACCGGTAGTGGCAATCCTGACGAGGACTTCGACAAGGACGGAATGAGCAACGGCATCGAATATTTCATGGGCCAAACAGGCAGCTCCTTCACCCCGAATCCAGCCATGATCGGGCGCTTCGTGACTTGGCCGAAGGATCCCAAAGCCCTTGCAACCTACATCGTCCAGACATCCAACAACCTTACGGATTGGATACCAGCTCCCACGGGAGTGGTCGATAATACAGCCTCAGTGAATTACACCGCGCCCGGAGCAAGGTCGCCACCAGCACCTTGCCGTCGGCGCCTCGGATTGCTCATCAGGACCCGCGCATGCACCCGCCAACCACGGCTTTCGCAGACCTTTCCCATTTATGACTCCACTTACATGCCACCTCACTAAAATTCGTGACTTTGCGCGACGGCAACGGAGATCAGACTAACCACCTGATGTCACCCAACCATAGCCAGTCCTTAATATCTAGCAAATCCGCCACCCGTCTGATCCTTTGGGTATTCCTGCTGAGCACAGGTATCCCGGTTCACGCAGCTGAGAGAAGCGCTCCCCCGGTGAAACAAAAATACCAGAGTGCCGTGGCCAAGTTGGCCGCCGTGCCGGCACCCGCGCCCGGTGGAGTCCTGCTGGTAGGGAGCAGCATCTTTCGCAAATGGGAAAGCTGCGGCCAGGATCTCGCACCGCTGCCCGTGACGAACCGCGGCTTCGGCGGCTCCCGCACCGCCGATCAGGTGTATTTCTTCGACCAGATCGTCCCATCGTCACGCGCCGCGCTCGTCGTCTGGTATTGCGGCAGCAACGATGTCAACGGCAAGAAAACGACTGAAGAAATCCTGAAGAATACCAAAGAATGGATCACTCGCACGCAGGCCGCATTGCCAC